>Ga0123355_10003402_pt1 | contig 22791 bp, 19 predicted proteins | sample TergutEmb28metaG_3_FD_89872 | JGI IMG/M metagenome (GOLD analysis project Ga0123355, IMG submission 89872) | Embiratermes neotenicus P1 segment gut microbial communities from Petit-Saut dam, French Guiana - Emb289 P1 | ecosystem: Host-associated > Arthropoda: Insects > Digestive system > Gut ... | reverse complement strand
GATAGAAAAAAGGGATGGATAAAATTTATTCCCCCACAAGTATATGCCCATCCAAAAAATAAATCTCGGCCCAAAAAATTTAAAAATATCGCCCTGTACCCCCCCCCCCCCCCCCCCAAACGCTACTACTCTATCTTGGATATATTGATGTAAGGCTGACATTATTTCTCCGGTAATTAAAAGCCTGAACCTTGAATAAATTACGAGCGTGTTAGGCAAAAATCGTATGTCCAAAATACTAAGGCTGCACCTTGAACACGTTGGGAGCGCGAGGCTACAATCGCATCCACAGCAATGGTAACCTAATGCCATCAGTGACAGTACACTTGGATAAACCGCTGCAGGAACTGAACGGTTAATATGTTCTGTACGAAAACGAACGTGAACAATTCTCCACCTAGCAACGTCAATGCTGCTAAAGGCCATTTGACCTCTTTTTGTATTCAATTCCACCATCCCCCCATACTTCTGATCAAACACGGGAGGGGTGTTATCAGCTGCTGCTCGAGTCCTCATTGGCCTTTTACTGTTGGCAGACGCAAACAGTATGGGCTTGCGACAAACAATGGCCACACAGTAGCTATGGAATGATCGGATTTTCCGTTTATTTCGTTTAAACCAAAGCACGGGAGAAACTATGTTTGTTACTTTTATCTAGCGTCCATGTTTTCTGTTTCATGCCAGAACTCTTTTCAGTGTGCGTTTGAACACAAATTCCATCATGTTCTTGTTTTAGAAAATGAAAAGTCCGTACCTTTTTTGTGTTTATAACTTTATAGTACTGTTGTTTGTTCTTTCCTACAGGTAACAGACAAACGAACTGACAATTACTTTTTCATTGACTGGCACTTGTGAAAGACAGCGTGTTCAGAGCAACACAATTCCATGTAAAAATTATATAGGAATGGAACTCAAAACTCTCAGTCCCCATACACGCTTACAAATGTACACAATACGGAGTACGAAAACTTTATTATAGATAGCTGCAACATTCATGTTTATCATTATTTTTAGTTGTAATTAGCGGAATTTCACAGAAGTTAACACATTGTTTATTTGTATCACTAATTAAGCCAAAACTATAGAATTTACGCAACTAGTTATTCTCTGTTTCAACATATTTTTGGTTATGTATAATAAAATTACATCACTTTAGTCACTAAATTTGAGACTAATAATACGGTTATTCTGAATTATAATTTTAATAGTATTTATCAGTCCATTCACTGATATTCTGAAACGGTACATAATAGGTTCTATAAATTTCTTCACGCTTCATTACCCCCATCAAATTTACTAATTACGTCTATTGCGTGTTGCGTCCATATAAAAATCTTATTCCTTTAAACTCCTTTATTTATTTGTACTTCAATGCCTTTTTTCTTAGTGGACTGTAATTCAAAATGCTCTCTGTGATCCTATTTTATCCCGGATTTCAACATGTTTTAATCCTGACCACGTGTTGTGTCCACAATAGTTACATTTACGTAAATTCAGCTGGCTGCAAAAGGAAAGTAACACCCGTTTAGCCTCTTCAAATAGAAGGATTTATTTTTAATTTTAACACTTGCTCTTATACAGCATGTGAAATAGCGAAAACCCTTATTGATAATTGATGCAATTAATACAGCAAGCTTTCTCATATAGCTACATGTCTCTTTTGACTTGGAGAAAGTACCATAAACCTTGGGACAGCAGTAACTTAATCTCTGACTTGCAGTGATTTCATTGAATGATACTTTCTAATGCACAAACAAAATCTAGATTATCTTGTTGTAGACTTCACTCTCTAACATACAAGGCTACGAATACATTCTTCACTCAGTAAAACGTAATTTTTATCGTACTTGTCTTCAATCTGTCAACGTCAGAACAGCATGCATTCGCTGCATCTCATTCCTTACTGCAGTATGCCTCAAGTCATGGTCTATTGTTAATGAACACATGTAGTCCCACCACCACAAAACAGGGATCCCTTTTAATTACACCGAAAATCAAAATTTCAGAAAATGTCTGAATTTATTCCTGCAACCAATATTAGTGTTTCCAGTAACAGAGGCAAAAACCGGCGTGTGAAAATCATTTACTTTTTGTGCACCCTATAGCTTTTCAATTCTACCTCCCTTTTTAACCGTTTGGCGCCGGAATTATTTTTTTTTTTAATTTTAGCACACTCTGTATATAAAATGTGAATAAAACAGGAACCAAATACATTAGAATTATGAAACTAATTGCATTTGAAGAGAAAAAAACGGAGAGTATATACCGTGTTTAAAATATTCAGTATCTATATTTGTTGAATAAATATATAAAATGCAATGTTTAGAGGTTAGCGGTGCGGTACGACGCCTATATGAGTCCATAGGCGTCAAAGGGCTAATCCTTTTTTTTTAGGCTAGACAAGTTTACAGTCTCAAAATATGAGTAAGCCAGAAATGTTGTTAAGGAGGAAGTGGCTAATTTTGTGCCACATATCTGTCTCGCAATAATAAAGTGAGTCTGGGATGGACGTTGGGCAGAAGCAAACATCCACAGTCTGTGAGAAGACAGGAATAAAAGTACGCGGTTTATCTTTGACTAAAGGGGGTTATGGGTGAAAGAGAAAAGTGAATGTGCTGCTCACTTGAGGGTTGTTTGACCGTGCATCTTCCTCATGAAATAAAGTGAACTGCAACTTGATGCAACTAGGTAATTTTATTGATGTATTCTTAGCTCGACATGTTTCGGGCATATACCCCCATCATCAGGAGCATTAGATGTTGAGTTGCAGCATATGGTTTTCTGCATCGAGTTTTTGGATGGGTGGTGGTCTTGAGAGCCGTTGCGTAGGTTGCTACTTCCCTCCAACGTGGCCCGATCGGGCCACTTTGGAGGGAATTAGCTGTATCAGTATTATGACCTGTGCCGGAGGCTGCGATTACAGTTTTTAGTACACCTGATGATGGGTGCTGTGACACCCGATATATTTAGAGTAGCTTTGCAGTAAATAAGTATCTGCATACTGTTGCATCATGTTGGATTTTTATTAACATTGATTACAGAATGGTTTGGTGTTAGCGAATACTGATTTTGAATGATTATAAAAGTAAGTTACAAGTTGTTTATTTAAGGCATATCTGTAATATCATGCAAGGTTTATATGTTATGAATATAACATATAGTTTCAATGATAATAATAGCAATTATAATAATCATTAGTGGTCTCACAGAACGTAATGTTAGAGACCATTCTACGTGGGGCATCTGAATTTTGAGTGAGGAAAACTGATGTCAACTGGACGATTCTTGGATGAATGAATGAATAAAAACAACTGTCACTGATACAGTAAAACCATCAGCAACACAACAAAAACGACAACAGCAACAACAACAACGACAACAAAGATAAGTGGGTTTGTCACTTGTTTCCAATGTGCAGGAGCGAAAAAGAGCTTGAAGCTGTCCAAAGACGAAGACTGAAGCCTGCAACACGGATAACACTCCAAACCAACCACACCGAAACTCCAACACACATCGAACCAAGAACAATATGACCAATGTGGTAATTCAACAGAATAGTCGCAAGCTCCTGATGATGGATATATTAATGTCCGAAATATTTTGAGCACATAAGAAGTGAAATAAAATAGCAATTAACATCAAGTTGGTCTTTTATTCTTCAACAATCTGAAGCTAGTTGATTGTGACATTCATTCATATTTTATTCTGTTGTCTGTCCATAGCCTCTTTCGTAGCGAGTTCTCCACATATTGCGATTTAGAGTTTTCTCTTTAAATTTGCAGTTTTATCTCTTTTCTTTCAGGTCATCCAGTAGCTTCTTACGTCTTCTTTCCCGTCTTACCGTCTCTTCTACCCTTCCCTCTATCTTTCCTTCCATAACGTGTTTTAGAAGGCAGTTCCTACGCGAGTTGTGTCCAGTCCAGTTCGACTTCTTTCTTTTACTTGTTTTTAGGATAATCCTCTCCTCCTTGACTCTTTGTAATAGTTCATCATTTCTTACATGACAGGTCGAAATGATCTTCTCCATCCTTCTCCAGTACCACATTTCTAAACTTTCCAGTTATTTCTGATATAGTCTCCGAAGTGTCCAAGTTTCCCGGTTTTGAGACTTCTAATTTATTTAGACCTACAACTTAAGCATGTTGCCTGCAATTTGACTGTTGCTGTACGAGGGCGTGAAAACATATTCATCTCTTTATTCCGTGTTTTTCAATATCCCCTGTCACCTCGCTGTGCTAATCAATGGCGTCACGCTACCAGGTGACGGTTTCCCGATACAGCGCGTTGTTATGAATATATTACAGCTCATCGAAAGTGGGGAGCCTGCAGCTTCCTGCTCGCCGCAGCTGAGTGTATGGATTAAGAAGCAGAATTGGCCTTACAGGCCTCCGTATCATGGTTTTGCTCGGATGACAATAAAATGCGTACAGCCTTATACTTTGTAAACCGGGACAGCGAAGCGACCATTGAGGAACTTAGGCGTGGATGGGAGAGTCTTAAGAAAGAGGGTGAGGGAATCCGGGCTAGGTAGTCTTAGTTGAACACAGCCAATGGGTATCGTTTGCGGACATGGTAGTGGACAGTTGGGTTGCATGAAATGTGAAAAATATCTGGATTATCTAAGAGACTAAACCTTATGATAAAAGAATCAGTTACGTGAAGTACTGATAATGATAATAAATTTCGGTGACGCAATAAGGCACGTTAACATACTCAGATCCACAAACAACTCCAAAATAAACTCCGGAGAGAAAACATCTCATACCACAGCTATAATTAGTAACCACAAAACGCATTTCTTAAACGAAAAAGCTTTAATTTGTTTGAATAGAGTAACAATCACGAGAAAAAAAATCGGGCTAGATGGACAAACTCCTGATAACACACAAAGTTGCATCATATACAGTAGGCATAGTTTAAGATATCAGGCGTATTCATACTGTTCCTACGTCTCGACGTTCAGTTCGCGAACGCAGAGGTGTGGCGAACGAGCGCTTGGAAAACTAGCCGCATCTCTTCAGGTGCAGGACAAGATGTCATACATTGCTTACGCTTAATTGTATAGAAAGAGGCGTTGTTCACAAAAAAAAAGTGTATTCATTAAAAACTGTGAATCCCGTTTGTCTTTATAATTTTTCCGGAGACATGTTACTCTTGTAAATAGTCAGCTATATGTGAGTTAAAAACACGTCGGTCGTTACTCGAAGTGTTAAGTTATATTTTTCAAAATACAACCAAAAATGTAATAATTTATTTTATTAAACGGATAATCAGCAAACGAACATTAAAAGTGTAATATGTCGACAGATTTTAGAACTCCTACCAAATACGTTTCCACGAAAAATCATTTTGCAGTCTTTAAGTTACTACATGCGGGAGTATGGACAGACGAGGCGAAGCTAACTGAAATGTTTTTGAAACTTTTCACAGAGGATATTTCAAATAAATAAAAAACCATAGAGTTTCTAGGATGTGGGTTACGATTCATGAGTGTTGCATTCGAATATGTATTACGTACGCACGTCGAACCGAGTAACGATGTTCCTATTTGTTAAAACGATCCGTCCTAACAACAATCTAACGAACAGAGTAACGATGTTCCTATTTGTTAAAACGATCCGTCCCAACAACAATCTAACGAACAGAGTAACGATGTTCCTAATTGTTAAAACGATCCGTCCCAACAACAATCTAACGAACAGAGTAACGATGTTCCTATTTGTTAAAATGATCCGTCCCAACAACAATCTAACGAACAGAGTAACGATGTTCCTATTTGTTAAAATGATCCGTCCCAACAACAATCTAACGAACAGAATAACGATGTTCCTATTTGTTAAAACCATCCGTCTCAACAACAACGTAACTACCTTCATTAAACTGTTATTTTTTAAGTTCATATTCGCTCAGTTGTTCAGGAGGTTAGTGTCGTTTTTGGAACTGAAAGTTTGTTACCCAGGAACAAAAGTCCATCCTTCTACCATACCCTGAGCCAGATTGAGCAATGACGTTCTATAGAGCTCTGACGTTGGTGTATGACTCATTTCTATAATTTTCTTGTTTGGATTTCACTTATCCTCTAGTTTTTAATGAAGTCAATCAATTCCACACCCACAAACAATGACTTTTTAAGATCCACTTTTTTATTATTTTACGATCTTAAAGTGTGTTTGCCAAGTGTACTTTCCCTTCATGTTCACCCACAAAAATTTTCTGCACCTTTCTGTTTCCACCACGCCTTCTATAAACCTTGTCTCTCTTATTTTTCTAGATTTGATTACCTTCAGAAAATAGTTGTATTTGTGGCATTACGCTGGGTTTCTTTTATACAAAAACAAATACTACTCCATAACATTTTAACAGTGCTGATTTTGTTGCCACCTTCTGTAAGAAATAAATAATATGTGACATGTACAGAAGATATCACTAAATTCGGCTGTTTAAAATGCTTACTGAGTTGTGTGTCGTTTTTATACCCTAATAAAATTTGGTTAGAATAGCAAAATATTAATTAATATGTAACTGGAAGAATCCCTTTTGTCATACAAATATCTGACTCACTGGATACATGTAATACCACAAGGTTTTTTTTACCTTTTAAATAAATTAGTGATTTTACTATATTCCTGCAGATGTACTGAATACGTGTATATTGATCTGCTAAATGCAGTGGCTGTGTCCGCAAACAGTTAGCAGTTTGTGTGTACCATGAAAATTTCTTATCTACGTTAAATAAAGGAAAAGCTATATTTATGCCGCCTGTTACAGGCCCGGAGGGTTCCAGAAGGTTGAGATTCCCATATTTCGAGACAATCGGCAAATGAAAGTGGTAAGGTTGTTAGCTTCACGCACTGGCCGCCTTTATCCTACAAAAAATATTCCTGGTACTCTTTTCCATTAAAGGCTCAGGCGACCCCAGAACCACAGTGCGGCCGGAAGGATTATGTCAGTAAAAAGTTCCAGTGATACCATCGGGAAGCGAACCCGCGACCTTCCGGTTTGTAGTGAGACGCCCCCTCTTCGTTGAGTTGAAACTGAATTTGTAAGTAATATTAGATTAAATCTTGACTTCAATGCACTACAACCAATGCGAAAGAGACCAAATACATTATTTTTCTAAAATGCTTACCCAAATTTCAGGGGTGATCTTCCCACATCGAATAAAAGAAAAAACATTTGTATTAATGTACGTCGAGGTACAAACCCCGTGTTCGCCGACCTTAAGCCTTTATATTTTTATCAGTGTGGACACTTGACTACACTAGTGTATGCAACTCCAAGTGAAAATGAAGAGACTCTTTATCAAAACATGTTTATGCCTCTAGAGCCATTTGTAACCGCCTCGGGACCTTTGGCAGTGTGAGACAGCCCGTGATCAGACGTGTCGCTGCAAGCATTAGTTCAGGCGAAGGATATTTTGAGCGGTGGTTATACATTGTGACTTGATACACAATGACAGGAGTTATTAAATTGGGAACATGTATTTTAAATATATTATGACAGTTGTAAGTGAAATATCACGTAGTTAAGTTATTGATCATGGAATGTAAACTTTCATTTACATTTTAGGGTTTTTTTTTTTGCACCGTGCATTGTGATAGAGTTATATGACATAAACCAACGGAATGCAACATTTTCTAAATTAATATTTCATGTTGTTGATTGCTAAAGGTTTCTAACCTCACGGGTTCATCCTCTGGAAGGCAGCTGTATTTGGGGGTCTGGTTATCCACCAGGCTGCTTACACCGTTGCGTGTACAATGTACCATACTGCAAATACAGCTGTCTTCCTGAGGATGAACCCATGAGGTTAGAAACATTTACAAAATTGTGCATTTCATTGGGTTGTGTTATACAGCTTTCAATTAAACTAAAAAAAAAATATGTCACGTCCAGAAGTATGCACATACGAAATTTTCTCCTTTATTGATGTAACGAGTGCAGGCTTGAATTTTGTTCGATCATTTTAGATGTATCCCGTATATATGATGATTATTACAATGATGATGATTTTCAAGTATTTGCTGATGAAAGCAGAAACCTTTTCTTCGGTATCTTTCACAGCACTTTGAAATGCCATTTGTAAGTCCCTTTTGTCATGACTAATTTCTTCGTAGAAAAGTAATATTTTAAAATCCAAGAGATGGGAAGCTTATAAACGAATAAGGCAGTAGATCTAATCCCTTGCGACGAATCTGCTTATGCCCTCAATCGGAGAGACAGGAAACTTCTTTGTGCAGTTTCACGTGCTCCATATCTGCTTAATAAGCATGTCCTGTTCCGGCAGTGACCAAGTCCATCTTTACTGATCGGATACAAGTTCATATGAAAGAAATTCACAAATCCATAAAAGTGATTCAAAAGGGAGTTTCAAACCGTAAAATCTGCTTTGATGTGAGTGAAATTTTTGCCTTTGTAAGTTGGAGTAAGAAGGACACAAGCCATTATTTTCACTGAGAAAATTAATATCTTCGAAAATACAGTGTTGGGTTTTAAGTTTTCTAAACACAGAAATTTCTTGCCTGCATTTTGCGGCAGATTCTAGACGTCAACAAGTTTTATGCGCATTGGATGCCGAGCATAAAGCGGCCTGGTCGAAACCATCCAACACTAGGGATGAACGTTGCTTCCGTTTTCTTTGTTATCCGTAGTTCACTTTAATCATTTTAGCCACACTATGGTCCTGGGGTCGACTAAGCCTGTGACACAAATGAGTACTAGGAATGTCTCATAGGGGTAAAGGCGGCCGGTGCTTAGGGCTCGCAACTTTGTCATCTTCATATGTCGAATATCTAGAAATTCTGGAATCCTCAGCCTCCTAGAGCCTTACGAGCCTGTCCAGGCCTGTATAGTGATTTATGTACCTTTACGTTACCATAGCTAAGTAGTGCTAAGACACAGGGACATTTTTATCTCAGTGATTACGGAAATCTTTACGTTACATCGATACGTTACTTTAGTTTTCTCTCTATTTAACCCTTCTGAGATCACAAAATGTTTGTCCAATGTGGATTACTGATCGTATATTAAGTTCGGCACAAGTCCTTCTAAAATTTTTTGGAAAAGTGAAAGTGAAAGTTACTGCTTCCATTTACTGTGACCTTCTAACGCGTCGAAGGTGAAGCTTGTATCTTAGGGATGAACTGCGTTGAAGATCAAATTGGACGATTCTTGCCATATTAAATGCAGGGAAAGTTAAAAAAATATTACATTCACTGAGAGACTTGAATTCGTACAACGGGGTTGTTGAGGATTCGGCTTTACTAAGTTGCGACTCTGTGTGATTGGTTGAAGGATTCCCGACTTTTCGAAGTGTCGCTCCGAAAAGTCGGGAATCATTCACTCAAACAATACCTGGAAGAATTGAATCTTCAGTATAATTTCCACTCTGTTTTTTACACTATAATTTTACACGTTATAGTTGACTGTGCATAATATTTGGATCCACTCGCCTCGTTGTACTTATGTCACGAATGTTCTTTGAGGGTATAAATAAAGCAGTTTTTGGGGAAATTATTTTGTTGGAATTATTGTACATAATAACGGTTCCTTCTGTTTTATGGTCGTTATGAAACATCATTTAGACGGTTCAGAGAGAAGCAACATATCTGATGTGTGGTTGACCGTGCATCGTAGTTCAATGTGGAATAAGAAACCAACTAGATGTCACTTAGTATTATATTTATTTCTCCTTTGTAAGTTGCTCTTTATAAGTTGTTCAACATGTTTCGGGCCACCTTGTGCCCATATTCAGGAGCTGACGACTTAGCGGTATTTTTCACGTGTGGTGTAGTGCCGTGGCTGTGTAGGCAGTCAGCGTAGCTACGTACTTCCCAATGGACACACAACCAGCCAGCCGGATCTGACTGCCTACACAGCCACGGCACTACACCACACGTGAAAAATACCACTAAGTCGTCAGCTCCTGAAGATGGGCACAAGGTGGCCCGAAACATATTGAGCAACTTATAAAGAGCAATTTATAAAGGAGAAATAAATATAATACTAAGTGACATCTAGTTGGTTTCTTATTCCACAGTGAAGTAACATATTATTTACGGACTATACAAATGCATGTGTGTGTGTTGTAACATCTGTCTCATGTGAGGTTCAGATCCTGTCCAAATCATCATATTACTCCAAAAGTTCTCTGAAATATTTGGGAATATCTATGAGAAAACTCGGAATATGCAAACTGCGGACAGAACCATAACCCAGAACTCTCGAATGTGCAACAGGTGTAATAACCACTGTACCAAGGGCAGCAGTTTACATGTGCCTCCGATGGGAGTAATCAGAAATACATGAGCCTGCAGAGCATTTCAGTTGAAGCCATTTGGGAAGTGAGCTTTTGTGGTCGAAAATTTGATGAGAAAATAATTTTGGGGTACATCATGCAGAGAGAGAGAGAGAGAGAGAGAGAGAGAGAGAGAGAGAAAGTGCAAAGAATGATGTTTATGGAACTGATCGAGAGACAAGGCAGAAGACATAATTTGGTGTTTAAGATGTAGAACCTTTTCATTTTATCTGCAAAAAAAATGTTGATACCATTTAAGTAGGTCGTGCGGGAACGTAATTGCTATTTAGGCGCGGAGTGCCATGGAAGGAATATTTCCTTTTACGCTTAAAATTAAACCTAAAATATTAATTACGTTATAACCCTCGGTTTATAGAAGTTAAGATAATTTGTATTGAAGGCACGTTGAGACAGATGTAATGTACGTCCGTGTAGTCGAGTGTTCATGACCAAGGAATGGCCAGTTACAGACTTCCCGGAGAACATTTTGAACCCAAGTAAACACTAATTTTGCGACATTGTTGCTTCAGTGAAGGAATTAAATTGTCTTGCACATTGAAATTATCTAAAGAAAAAGTCAACAAGTTTCAAAATAAACTGCAGAATTAATAGACAAATTTAGCTTATTCCTCAATTCACGCTCTTATTTTTCGGTCATTGATCAAGTTAGTCTTACTTGCGACATTGTGTAATTTATTTCAGTTCCCATAATTCTTAATAATAATAATAATAATAATAATAATAATGTACGATTGTACCAGTAATAATTGGAGCCACTGGAATAGTAACAAGAAGCTTAAGGAAAATTTTGGAAGCCGTACCAGGAAAACATTCGATAGATTCACTACAAAAACAGCTATACTTGGAGCATCACACATAATACGGAAAGTACTGCAGTGTGAAGCTTGAAGCCTGAGCGGTGGGGATCACCGCTGGTTCAAGAGAAGTACTAGGAAGAAAAGGCTTGTGACAAGAGATGACAATGAAAATGATGATGATGATGACGATGATAATAATAATAATAATAATAATTTTAGCTGAACATCAGTGTCAAGGGACTAACATTCTTGATTCATATTCCGGAGGTCCCGAGTTCAAATCTTGGCCTAAATTTCGGCTATCCAGACTGACGGTTCTCGTGCGTTTCCTTAGAGTCTGTCTGTCGTACATGGAGAAGTTTTAGAATGGACGTTCAACACACGTCCAGTTTCATGGCGAATACAGCTTTTCACACCGTGAAGAACTGCTTCATAAATTCCAGCAGATTTTACTGCACAAGAGATTCAGATGTAATGTGTCTTAAAGTATGGAACACTTTACAGGATAGGCTACAAGCTGTAGGACCCTTAACAGCTCTTAGATATTAGCATATAACGGTAGTATAATAAATGAATTTGTATTTTCCAGATATTATTAGTGAGTTTCCTTATGGAAGCTGGAATGGCAGCACATGTAGCACAAATGTAAGAGATGCACAGTGTAAGCGAGACCAGAGTTGGTACTGGAAAGCCCGAAGAAACTAATAATAGAATGACCAAGGTGTACATAAAATTGATCTTCTAGAGATATTGTTTGAAGATGTGGACTGGATTTGTCAGGCTCAAGATGAGTTCCCCTAATGTACCGTTTCTGAACAGAAAACCCTGACTTGAATTGCTTCTAATCAGTTGGACATAAAATTTGTGTCTTCATTCAGGTTTACCTTAAACTTGGTATAATTATCGATAGTTTCAGTAAAATTGTTACCTCTGTAATAATTTTTAAATTGACTCACTGAAAGTTTGTATTTTAATAATATTTATTTTTAGTAAATATTGTAACTTTAAATGTTGCTGCAAATTATGCCTAATTTATCCTCGGTGCCAGTGATTTTGAAAAGGATGACAAAGAATGGAAATTTAGGTTCCACAAAAGCAACTAATGGTTTCTGGAGGACATTGTGTTATACAGAGCTAGAAATGGGCCAGTGTACACCAAGAGGAGCCATTATTTGTCTCCGAACTTTATACACGTATTTTCTCTGTGGAAATTTGCATGCCAGTGTACCATTTTGTGTATCTTGAATCATTCAGTCTCTTTAAAATTGAAGTAGGACTGCAGTGACGAGGAAATTCAGTTAACTACGGCGCCACCACTCATATGTGTCCATAAACAAAAATAAAACGTAAAATTCTCACTTTTACAGGCCATGAAGGCCCAGAGGGGGCGTAGTGGTATAACTTTAATCTTTCTTTAACCTCGGTGCTAGATGGGGGTGGGTGGTCAACGCCACACCCTGGCAGCTTTACTCCCGAAACGAGAACAGGTACCCATTTTAAAGGAGGCTAGGTGGACCGCAGGGTCGGTCTGGACATGTGCGGAAAACTTCTCCCTTATCGGGATTAGAACCACGGACATTCCATCCAGTAGCGAGTCATTATACTGACTGCGCTATTCTAATAAACACAAGGAAATTATGTACCGAGTTTTTTTACCTAACTTACTATATTTTGAGACCACAGTGTCAACAGGCTGTAATTTCTGTTAATCTTACTCAAAAAATCTCGTTTTGTACTCCTCTGTTAAAGGGGAAGTGACAGAGAAAGAGGTCACTGCTTCAGGAAAACCAGGATTGTAAACATAACACATAGACATTGCGCTAAGATTGGTAGAACTGTAGGTGTGACAAACTACACCAGGCTTTTTCAGTATTTGGAAGTTCAGCGTAAAAAGAAATGGCTTTCAGACTCAGACGTTTGTGTTGGTGACGTCTCCGTCAGAAAACTGGAAGAGTTATTCAAACTGATTCCGAAAGGTTTATAAGAATATATTCATGGCCTTGTGTTATCCATGACACCAACAAGAGTACTGAATAGTCGGTGTGATCTAGATATTATATGCGACATACTGGACACACCGATCAGATATACTGCAGAATTCATTGGGTAGTGAGGGACGTCTTCACTTGTTCTGCGAAATCGCTATTGTTGAGAACTTTTCTTCATCTGATATTTCTGAAAAAAAGAAAACATATCTCTTCCATGAGATTTTCGCCCAGAAGGATTTGTTCGATATTGTAGTGGGACAGGACGACGCCATACTGATGTTGTGGCATATAGACTGCGTCTTACTGAAAAGAAGTTGAGAGTCCTTTGGCGTGGAATTTGTGTGGCAACACTCCGTCTGCCTCAACAGCAGTTTCATGCAGCGTATGAAATCACAGATATTGGAGACTATTTGAAAAATTCTAGCTTTGTTACAGTATTATGTTTAATAACATTTGCCAGTACAGTCCATCAGAGTTTCAAAACACAGGAAGATTCCAGAAGAGCTATTTCCTGTGTTTCTTCTTGCCCATGTTCCATAACTTATTATTGTAGGCTAGTAGTTTATTTGAGGACCTGCTGTTTCAGAAAAAATACAACAACGTTTCGAAGTGTCTATTTCGAGCAGTGGTCGGAAATACTCTACAGCCTAGACGCCGATTTACTGAGGTAGCTTATTTTAAAGAGTTTGTCGTTAGGTTCCTTCCGCGCAGCTGAAGATGGACGCGGAATCGGCCTCAGAAACCTTGTGTTTTAATTATATATCAATGGTGGATAAAGTAAAAAAAGAATCTCGGAACTCTTTTGAAAGTATATCTGCAGTTGTGAGAGTTAGTTTATGTATAGGTCTATCCAAGTGTTATTTTGATTTATCTCGTATGTCAATAGAAACCGACTATACTTGTGATGGAGGTAAGACCTGAGCCGCTGTTCCTCTCACCACGGCACTTAGAAGTTGTGTGTAGGACCCCAGACCTGTTAGAGGACCCAGAGGAAGCGAAGGATTTGAAGGCCCCCGACAAGACAGCGATTCAATTAGAGAAGTCGGTCGAGCGATCACGTCACACTGATGATGCACTTCCTGTGTGCAGTCCGAGGGAGTGCGCTGTGCAGGAACACACCAATTGAGACTTTCCTTTAAGTCCGTTCTGAGTGCACGACCGAGTTTGTGATGTTCTGACGAAGTGGCTGTCTAACGAAATGTCAGGCTGGTTAATTGAGATAATGCCTTACTGTGTTAGTTCTTGGGTAGCAGAATTTTCTGGGTGTCAGAGTGACTGAATTGCTAGTTGGTTTGTAATTAAAAATTAGGTGACTTATTTGTTTAAAAAAAAAATCTGTTTTGGAATGTGACTTTTCGACTCGCTGTGTGAATGGAAGATGGGCAAACTGTAAAACTATTTAGGAGACCTGACAACCAGCCAATACTAATGTATTGGCTGGTTGTCAGAATAATGGTTGACTCAGTAATATTTCTATTGGATATGCTCACTAACTCTGAATAACTCGTTAAACGAGAACAAACCTGTAAACAGAATTCTTTCAGTTAATATTTGACTTACTGTTCGCAAGGCTGAATGGTTCATACTATGCACCCTTCGCTATACAATAAGGCATTCTTTACGTTGACTGCAAAGAATAGTTGTCTGTCTCAGACAGGTTAGTCGGACTTCGGACGATATTCAGAGCGGGATTCGCCCGAATATAAAGGAGGATTTATAGCCATAAAACTTTGAGAGCTACAGTTTAGGCCACCATAATCTTAACACCTCTCTCCCAAACTCCGCAGCGCAGTATCCTCTACATATAGCTGACACAGGAGTGTGTCGTCACGGAAGGCACTGCCGGAAAACGCTTGACTAGTGTTTTGGAAAACTTCCGTCGTCCTGCGTTTCTTCACTCCATCTCGTTTCGAAAACTGGACTTGTTTTCGTCTTCAGATAGACATGGAAGAGAAGACCCCTAATTTGGTACGGCCATTTGAAAGAACTAGACACCATCACTGAACTCAGCAAAAGTTTTGGTATAATCTGTAAACAGCAGTGATTTTGTTGCAACAGACACTTTGAGGCTGGATTGCCGGAGATTAAAGGTTTTGGGCCGTACCCTGCGTGATATCCAATTGGTATCACCGCCAATTTCAGTGGGGTGAAGCAACACAAGCTTTAAGGTTCGTTTCTAAATTGTCTGTTAGATGATAAAAACGCTTACAACTCTTGAAATAGACTGGTACATGCAAACTTTGGAGTGAGTATCCACCAGCAAACAAGCTAACCACTTGCATTTTAATATACTGGGACTAGTAATAATGAAATGTCTAACTGGAAGCTACTTCAGACACATAATATGTTGGTAAAAATTTATTGGATAATATGTAAATTTTTCGTACGGTATTTAATATCTTTACGTTTTAGACGCCTTCGAAAAGTGCGAAAAGCAACTATTAATTCCGTCATGTCCGTCTGTCCTTCCGTCCACATGAAACAACTGGGCTTCCAATGGAAATATTTTCATGAAATTTGATATTTGATTTTTTTTCAAAAATATTCCGAGAAAATTGAATTTTAATTAAAATCTGACAAGAATAACGGGTAAATGACAGCCAATATAAATATTTGATCAGTACTTCTTAGAATGAGAATTTTTCTCGGAATAACATTTGTAGAGAAATTTTTAAACATTTTATGTACAATAACTTTTTTTCGAAAATCGTGCCGTTTATGAGATAGTGTGGACAAACACTGCAGAGCCGGGTAGACCACACATGACATGGCGCATGCGCATTGCATGTTGGATACTGTAGACTAAAAGCACACACTAGTAATATGTAACACTTATTGTTTTCCCATGGGAAGAGTGATGGAACGAACGCGTCTCAATATTACGTTACGCGTAAATTGCCTGTCTTGTTTAAGAATGAAAGTTTGCTGAACGTAATATGTAACATAACCATTTAGAGTTTTACAACAAAATAGAAATTTTGACACAATATTTACTGGTGTTTAGCAAATGTGAAGGGAAAGCTATCACATTAACGGCTTTGACAGGCCCTTAAGGCTCTAAGAGGTTGAAGCTCACAGGATTTATAGAAAACTGATATAAGAAAGTAGCAAGGGTGTCATCTCTAAGCACCGACCGGCTCTAATCCAAGTCATGTTTCTTGTGCACTGAGTCAACCCCAGGGCCATACTGCGGCCGGAAAGATTAAGTCACAATTAAATCAAAATAACCCAATCTGGAATCGAACCTGCGTCCTTCCGACTTGTAGTGCAGTGCCTAAACCAGCTGCACCACTGTTGTTGATTAACCGTCAACATTAGAATAATATTACAAATTAGGTATGAGGAACCTAGAACTTGCAAAATTGTGTAATTACGTCATATACGGTTTATACTACGTATAGGGCACAGATTGCACCACTGAGGCTACAAAGGCACCGTGCACACGCACATACACACACACACACACACACCAACAACACTTTTTATACCCTCCTTGCTTAATAAGTCCGTAAAAGTAGTGCAGTTGCCTCGGGGCAAGCAAAAGGGGCAACGATACTGCAAGATTGTAGGAAAAGTAAGAAGAGCCAGAGATAGGTGGAAGAGCCACTTGCTATCTTACGAAGCTAAGAAATAACACGAGACTCACATAGTGCCCTGTGGTTTGTGCATGGAACTTCCAGATACGTAAACGCTCCTACATTCTGCACAGAAAAGACTGTTCCCACGTACCAACAGACAGAATGTAACCGTATAAAGCAAATCAACCAATGCGATGTGTCCCGAGAAAACGCCTTGTAGTCTACATTATATTAAAGCTCCCAAGTTTTGTCTTAATTTGTAAGGTTCAATTATAAACACGTAGTAACATGCAGCCCAGAGAGGTAGAGACAATACAATATGTATTTGTTATGTTTATTGGAACGTACATCATCTTAATAGTTGAGTAAAGAGAGACCAACTTAATTTAACTTGCTTTATTATTTCTTTATTTAATGCTCAACATGTTTAGGATGTTAATACATCCATCCTCAGGAGCTTGCGACCTATTTATTGAGTTATTTCATGGGTTGTATTGCTCTGGTTCGATGTGTGTTGGTGTTACGTTGTGGTTTGGCTGTGGTGGTGTGGTATCCGTATGCAGGCTGAAGCACTACTCAGCACATAAATCGCAAGCTCCTGAGGATGGATGTATTAACAACCGAAATATGTTGAGTATTAAATAAAGAAATAATAAAATAAGTGACATCAAGTTGGTCTCTCTTTACTCAATATGTGTTTGTTTATGGAAAATTTGTAGGTTTCTTAAACGGCGTCTCGTTCAATTTATTTTAAAATAAGAGCGTCACAATAAGTGCGCATGGAGGAGACAGTAAGTCAGTTATTTGGTTACATAACAACAGCGCATTTAATAAATCTACTACAGCAGGTTAGAGTGTGGGGAAAAACTAGTCGCTTCGTATTTCAAGCAATGTCCGCCATTTTACAGTATTCGAAATTTCTTTACCCTCATCACTGCACCCTTATTTATCCCTATGCTAATCCAGTATCTTTTGTTGATGTTGAGAATTTTGTACGAAATATCCTTTCCCCTTGATACTGTTCAAAAATTTTTTTAATAATATTTGTTAAGAATATTTGTGTACCCTCAGCCAGGTGTAAGGCATGTGCATTAAATGAAAATTCTGACAATGTTTGTGAAGCCTCTTATTGCTTAGTTTTTATTTTCGTCTCATTGCCTATTTCATAGGTCTACCTTACTCTGAAAAACTTTCAATCTCAGTTTTTTCCAGTGTTGTGTAGAGGGAGTTGCGTGTTCAGGTAAAACGTTTTTACTTCCGAGTACGAAGATTTTCCTTCTGGGTAGGAAATGGTAAGATAAGAGAAACTGAATTGTGTGGAAACACGTGTTTTACGTAAAATGAACGTAAGAGAACTAAATTTGTTGACACCCATTCGAAGCCGTTAGGTGGGTCGAGAGAAAAGAAAGTTCGTATCCACGAGTTACGGTGTCCAGGAAATGAAAAGAAAGTCATTTCTGCTGCACTGGTAGAGATACGAGGCTCTTTTATATATATGGACCACTGTGGCAGGAGGATGGATTCCAACCCGCATTAACCGGACCCCCTGGAATTGAAAATTTGTGGCCCTACAGTTCGTACTGAAACGTTATAAACTTGCTAACGTATCTGTGACAGCCAGTGAACAGAAAAGAAGTGATAGTTGAAGAATAAGGGACCAACTTGATGTCACTAGTTATTAACTTTTATTCCACTTCTTCTATGCTATGCATGTTTCGGACAGTAGTACATCCATCGTCAGAAGCTTGCAACTTTTCTATTGTATCACCACATTGGTCGTGTGTTCTTGTTTCGATGTGTGTTGGAGTTTCGGTGTGGGTGGGTTGGGCTGGTATCCAACACACATCGAAACAAGAACACATGACCAATGTGGTGATACAATAGAAAAGTCGCAAGCTCCTGACGATGGATGTATTAATGTCCGAAACATGTAGAGCATAGAAGAAGTGAAATAAAACTTAATAACTAGTGACATCAAGTTCGTCTGTTATTCTTCAACTACCACAATGATGCACGGTCCTATATATGTAAGAAAATAAGTGATATTACGGGAAAAACCAGCATCCTCTTATATCAAGGGTTACTGACAATAATTTAAGTAAGTGACAATCACATATTTCGTGTTCTCTTGGTCGGTCCACACGTTACACTTGTTGACATTCCAGTTCCACAATGCAAGCGAAAACACGAGTACACAGTTTACATAATAAATGAACTCGTGGCTAATATTGGCTCTACATTTAAATCGTACGATTACACAGTGATACGGTGTCCCTAAGCGGAACTAATGACATAACACATACTCTGTTAAAAAGCAGGTTTGACGTAATGCGCACAAAAGTATTCGGATTTTCAATGGTGATCAGAAATTTCACGGTCGTTCCAAAACAACAATTTATACTCCGATTATTCGAATTATTATACACATGTCAAAATAATGCTTCAGCCCTCTAAAAGCTACCTCACTGAGGCATTTTTAGTACCAGTATTTATGGGCATTACCGGCTGCAGTAGACTACTCTGCTAACTACTGTAGCTTAACATTCACGTTTCCTTTAATAAGATAAGGTAAAACGTTAATTTTAACATTTTAAATTTGCAAAATTTTATGTTCAACGTAATATATCCTTCAAAAAACACCTCGCTGAAGATGACCACAAGAGGTGGCCGAAACATGTAGGAGTCTATGCTGCTTATACTACAATAAATGTACTTATTTGTGTATGCAATTGTTGGTCTTTTTATCATAAAGGGTTATCAGTTTAGGTAAAAACTGTCAAAATAATATTTTACTTTGTTTAAAATGCCCTATTTCTACCATATGGTGAGGTGAATTTAGTCAAAAAACACAACTATAAAATATGGCTAAATTATGGTGTTTATTAGCAAGGAAAAACTACATGTTTCAGTCTATAGCGGCCATCTCCAGGTTCTATAGGCCGAAACATGTAGTTTTATCTTGCTAATAAACACCATCATTTAGCCATATTTTATAGTTGTGCTTTTTGACTGAATTCACCTCACCATATAGTTTAAAGGCACAACGGGGATGGCACACCTCAGAATTATAAACCCTATTTCTACTCTTAAATTCTTGTAATAAACGAATGGTAATAATCATGGTACTGTGCGAATTGTAGCATAATTTCTCTTCCCTTTGTTGTAAATAAACAAATAGGCTAGTAGCACAGGGTATTCAATGGTAATGAACAAGGACAGGAAATAAAAGAGGGTGTTGACTGTTGGCTACAAAGAGCAACTGCCAACATAGATTGTGAAGCAGGAATCACATGAAAACAACAGCATGGCACAACGTATTCAATAAAGTAAAATGGAAACGAAAGAGCTGCACAAGCTAAATGTTGCCTAATCAACAGACGACCAGGAAATGGCACAAGTTGTTGGGCGGTAACAAACTGAAGACATTGCCACCTTTTGTGTAATTCTATGCGCATTTCGTCTTTTATTCTAATGGCGTGGTTCATGTTAAATGTTATACGAAGGTTCTTTAAATGCCTGGTAGGGAAGTAGATTTAGATTTCTGTACGGCGAGATCTGTTGCAGAATTGAAAGTACGTCCCTCGTTCGCAAGTAAACGAGATATTCCACGCTATACTCTCTTCTGTGAATGAAAGAATTTCGAAGTCACTATTCTTTGTTACATTCTGCTGAGACAGCCGTTATGAGAGAGAATAAAGGAGGGAACAATGGTGAAATGAGGTGCAAGGTATCCATTTATAGGAGATCTCTTTCATGACTATTAGTGACAGAGGAAATTCAACGGCTAGGGTGGAAGAGAGAGAAATAGAGAGCTTTTCTCTCATTTCCAAATGCTTTAAGAGGTTTTGTAGAAGAGTATGCATAAAACTGGAATACCTTAAATACGGAATAAGAAAGTTGGTCTGGAATATAGATAGGTACAGTAAAAGTACAGAATTGTAAACAGTATCTGCACACAAATGTCGTGGCCTCGCTGTGGAAAGTCTTTACTGTCTTCGGCTGCTCCATCGCGATACTTGAAGTTTCAAAACCTACTCTTGGAATGGAGGTATATCTCCTTCATTCCTGTGTCTGTATGGATTTGCGTAGGCAGCGAGGCCTAACGACTGCCCCGTTCTCCGTCCAGAATATCTTAATTCTCTAAATATAAGGTTCTTTTTGCCCGGAAAATATAAGGTCTTCGGATTCATTGGTCTTTAGCAGCACGCAGATGGATTTACCTACTGTAGTTAGGTGAAACTGTCAAATTTATAAACAACGACTTGACTGAAATAAGAATGTGGGTGTCAACGCGGAAATTATCATTAAAGACTGGATCTTAAAATGTGTTGCGCCAACTGGTACTGAATTTGTATATTGCAAGTGTTTACAATTGCAAGCACAGAGAATTTCGAAATTTTCGAGGGCGTACAGTGTAATATTTGTATGTTTTGCGACTACAATTTACGTAAAGAAATGAAACTTGTACGTGATAAGACCAATAAATCATGTGCAAAAACATCAGCTACAAATACGTCTGTATAAAATGTAGTGACATGTATATACATTCTTGACTTCTACACTGAGTGTAGGTTGTGATTAGATGAAAGTTTCGGCCGTTTTATACGGAGGAAAATATCGCGAGGTAGGCCTACCAATTACGATTACGTGGTGTGTACACTCAAGGATATTTCTTAACCTGGCGGTGAATGTAAAAATGCTCTCACTGCCAGACGTTTAGACCCTGTCGTTTGGCATGAAATAAATCCACGGCAAAAAGGCGTAAGTAATATAGAGGTTAAACATGCCATCTTGTAGTTTCTTTTGTGGGAAAATGAAGTCATAGATTTTAGATATTAATCGTCGAATAGATCATGTCCTTAGAATACTAAGCTCTAACGTGCTGGATACACTTGGATGTAATTCAAGACAGGCACTTTTGTATTAAAAGGGATATTTTGTGATATTGTTGACTCGTGCTAGATAAATTCATCATAATAATGTTAAAATGGCCACGATGCTTCCCTTGAGTTGATTTAAAATACATCATAAAAAATAAATCCATCTTTCGCAACATGTATAGAAACGTCGCAATTGTAATAATGTCGTCAGATACGCGACGAACAGATTGGCTTATCGATCAACCAAAGTTTTTCCCTTCCATAGCAAGCACGGGATATTCTTAACAAAACACCGATAAAAAGTTTCTCATGTTTATGGAAATTACTGACTGCGACTCAACAGAGAACGCACACCGTCAGCCTATGTGAGAGAATTGTGTATTACTTTGGACACACTTCGAGAGAAGGGAGATTCTGTGAATACACTTATAAGTCATGTGGAAAAGTTAATGTTTATGCGAGTAGACGTAATGAGGTTTTAACCTGAAGATCGTGTTGGCTATTTGTATCTTGCACAGTTCAGCGTTGAAGGTAGGTGAATTGATGCAAGTGAGGACGAATGAACACGTGGAGATATTAGGAACAGTCTGCGACTACTGATGCCAACACAAAGGGGTCTTCACGTCTAATGAGTGTGTAAATCATGTCATGGCTGCACCGCTGGTGATGAAGTGCAAGCCTGGTGACACAGGTGTCAGTGATAAGCCGAGAAATCCGCACCGTTGGATGTAGGGTGTAACGGATCACTGTAAGGCTGATTCACTGCTGCAGGAACATAAGCTCATGAGTATCTTTGTCAGAATTAGCTTCATTTGTACTGCAAAATAAGTGAGTTATTCTGTGGTGCAGAGTACTGCTTGAGCTGTTGATAGTCTTTCGGTTGGTGACGAAATAGAACCCCGAAATTTGTTCCATGTGCACAAAACGACAGCATATGGAGCCTGTCATCAGAAAATTTTGCACAGTCCACACCACCACACACTCGATGCTTTTCATTAATTTGAATTCTACACATAGGCCTTTTAGCCAAACTCAGTGCTTCGTTTTATGTTCCTGTGACCGTGCATCGTGAGCAAAGCGTGAAGAAAGAATACCAACAAGATGCAACAATATAGATAATTTATTGTCAATTGCAGATGTTGATTATTGACAACAGTCTCGACATGTTTCGGGCATCTTTATGCCCATCATCAGGAGAAAAGACCACGTGTTACTGCATATGGAGTGTAT
>Ga0123355_10003401_pt1 | contig 22793 bp, 15 predicted proteins | sample TergutEmb28metaG_3_FD_89872 | JGI IMG/M metagenome (GOLD analysis project Ga0123355, IMG submission 89872) | Embiratermes neotenicus P1 segment gut microbial communities from Petit-Saut dam, French Guiana - Emb289 P1 | ecosystem: Host-associated > Arthropoda: Insects > Digestive system > Gut ... | reverse complement strand
GGAATCCTTATGCGCACGCAGTACTCAGGGGAGGTGTAGATATTCACGGAAATAATATTCCTAATTATCACTATGAAGATGTTATGAAACTGCTTGAGTTATATACAAAAAACAGACTAAAAAATCCCGCTGTTATTGTCGATGTTAATCATAGTAACAGCGGGAAAAATGCCGACGAACAAATTCGTATAGTCCGTGAGCTTATGGGCAATATGAAATACGATACCAATTTCCGCAAAACGGTTAAGGGTGTAATGATAGAAAGTTATATTGAGGACGGCTCTCAGCCTGTAGATGGCAGAGTGTACGGAAAATCAATTACGGATCCGTGTATCGGTTGGACAAAAACAGAAGCTGTTGTGAGATATATAGCGGATAAGCTCTAGTTTAGTCGGCAATGAAGCCTTGAGCAAAATAATCTGCCAAATTTAATATGTTGCTAAAGAATGCATCAAACAAGATTATTTCTTTTTGATATTCGCCGCAAAGACGGGCGGATATAATTGAACGTATGAGGTCGATGCTCGTATCCAAAAGGGGACGAATCTCGGAATAAACATAATTAGAGTTTATGTAAGCAAAAAATTCAGCCTTTTCATGGGCGTGTGCGTACAGTTTTTGAATGTAATCGTCGGTCTTTGCCGGATCTGGATTTACTTGAGCGGCAAGAAGCGTTGCCGCTAAGTAAATGTGTTTAGAAAAATGCGAGGCAATTTTTGCGGCGGTTTCCTCGGGGATATAATTGCCAAAAACAGCGGCAATATCAACGGGCGTTAATTTTAAACGCTCTAAGATATACGGTTCGCAGTTTAAGCTATCGGTTTTGCAGACAATAAGGCGGTATAACCCAAAGGCTAAATCCGAAAAAACCTTACGCATAGCCAAATGCATAATATGGGGATATTCCATATTAATTATAGTATGTAGAGAACAGATGATAGGGAACAAATTATTAGAAATAATGAATAGAAAAGTGAGTCAGCAAAGTTATATTTTATAACACGCCCAAAAATTGATTGACATATTATGTTTATTAGTTGTATAATAATTTGTCATTATGCTTTTGTGGGCACCCTTAGCTCAGCTGGATAGAGCGTTGCGCTACGGACGCAAAGGTCAGGAGTTCGAATCTCTTAGGGTGCGCCAAAAAAATAGTGAGAATGTGCTAAGGCACTTTACTTAGGGGCGGAGTGAAAATCTCCACCGGCAGTATAGTCTGCGAAGGTACGAAAGTACCCCGATTGGGTGTAATTCCCGAACCGACGGTTAAAGTCCGGACGAGATAAGTATTTATGGAAGATAATATAGAAGAACAGCGGAATAATTCCGTTGATGTTAAATGTGAAAAAGCGGATAAAGTCAAGACGGATTACAGCTGTCCGTTTTTTACTGCCCGCAATATGACTATGTTGGCGTTTATGTCGGCGATTGCCGTTGTTTTGTACAACTGGGGGGCGCTAAGGACGGTGCCGGGATTTCCGGGCTTTTTGTCACTTGATGTGTCTGATGTCGCTGTTTTGCTTGCCGGTTTTATGCTTGGACCTATCGGGGGAGCAATTGTGGTTCTTGTGCGCTTCTTTTTAAAGTTACCGATGTCCAATACAATGGGTGTAGGAGAAACCGGTGATTTAATATTGGGGATGACTTTCGTGTTGACAGCGTCAAGTATATACAAGTTTAACCGTACAAAAAACGGCGCGCTCATAGGTTTAGGGGTCGGGATAATCGTCACCACGATAATGGCGGTAATTGTAAATCGTTTTTTCCTTATTCCCATTTTTGTGCGCATTATGTTTGACAATAATTGGGATGGATTATTAAGCGCGGTTCGAGGGCTGTATCCGGGAATAACGCGCGACAATTTTTTTACGTACTATTTGCTTCTCACAACTATTCCTTTTAATCTAATAAGGCTTACGGCGTGCTCAATAATTACCTTTGTGCTGTATAAGCGGTTAGGCAAAATATTCGGAACGATTGGAAACACTAAGAAAGAACGAAACATGAAAAGTAAATAATGGTACCATTTGTAGAATAAATTCAAGGTGAAATCCTGTCATACCAAACACTTTAACCATAGTTATGATTGAATAATTTAACAAACGGGGGATGTACTCTTCCGTTTGTTTTAATATTTGGATAAAAACGCTAAAAATTTTTCTAAAAAATTATTGACAAAATATTCACACTATGCTATAATATTTACATACATAAATACGTTAGGAGGAAACGCAAGCAAAATGCTAAAAACAGTATATTTTAATCCCCTTGATGCCAAGTATAAGTCCGTGAGGGGAGCGGTTAGAGCCAATGAGTCTTTTGAGCTTGTTATCAGGTTTTCGCGTCCGATTAATCCGCATACAGTCGAACTTACTCTAGTCAAAGAGGGAGAGAGTGAGGTGAATTATCCGCTTACGCAAAGAGAGACTAACGATATTGATATTTTTGAGTTTGGCACGATTCTTACGGTCACTTCGGCAGGGCTGTATTTTTACAATTTTGTGATACATGGCGACGAGGGGTCTTATCACGTCGGTAGTGACGGTAATCTTGATGCATTGTTAGGTAAGGGTAACAAATGGCAGCTCACTGTAACCGATCCGATTTATGCTTCTCCTTCATGGTTAAACGGCGGGATTATGTACCAGATAATGCCCGACAGGTTTTGTAATGGGTTCGCTGTAACAGGCAAAAAGAAAGAGACGCATTCTGCTAAATTTCCTCCGACAAGATTAGCAACAAAAAACGGCGTAGTCTATAGGGATGATTGGGGCGGTATTCCCGAATACCGCCCCACCGCCGAGGGTAAAATCCTTAACAATGACTTTTTCGGCGGCAATCTAAAGGGTGTTATAAAAAAGCTTTCATACTTAAAAAGTCTTGGGGTTGCTTGTATTTATCTTAATCCAATTTTTGAGGCACGCTCAAATCACAAATACGATACGGGTAATTTTTTACGTGTCGACAGTGATTTTGGAACGGAGGACGATTTAAGGCAACTTATTAAGTCAGCCGGTAAAAAAGGGATGAGGATTATTCTTGACGGTGTGTTTAGTCATACGGGCGATGACAGTATTTATTTTAATAAATACGGCAAATACGATAGCGAAGGAGCGTATCAGTCTAAAGGTTCGCCATATTACGACTGGTTTGATTTTAATAAATTTCCCGACGAATATAAGGCATGGTGGGGAATAGATACGCTTCCGCAGACGAATAAAAACAATAAGCATTATATCGAATTTATCGCCGGAGCAGAGGGTGTGCTAACCAAGTGGCAAAGGATGGGCATTGGCGGCTGGAGGCTGGACGTCGCTGATGAGCTTCCTGACGAATTTACCGATGCTGTAGTAAAGCGTGTTAAAGCTATTACGCCTGACGCGCTAGTCTTGGGTGAGGTTTGGGAGGATGCCAGCAATAAAATGAGTTACGGTATCCGCAGGCGTTATTTCGGCGGAAAGCAATACGACAGTGTAAGTAATTACCCTTTCAAGGCCGATATTATCAATTTTGTGCGGACGGGGGACGGAGTAAGGTTAGCCAATACTGTCTCCCACATTGTCAATAATTATCCAAAAACAGTGTTAGATAACCTTATGAATGTTTTAGGTACACACGATACGGCAAGAGTTTTGACAGTATTGGGCAATCCTAACGGAAGTACGGAAAGCCGGGAAGACCGAGCCAAGTCAAAAGTTAAAGACTTAGACAATGCTATAAACAAAGTAAAACTTGCCGCCGCTCTTCAATATTTTCTCCCTGGCATACCTTGTGTTTATTACGGCGATGAAGCGGGCATGCAAGGCTATGAGGACCCGTTTAACCGCAAATGTTATCCGTGGGAAACGCCAACCGCAAAATGGGATAAGCGATTAAAAAAGCTTCTCACGTGGTATCGCACTTTGGGTAGAGTAAGAAAAGCCAACGCTGATATTTTGGCTACGGGAGACTATCAATTAGTGGAAGCCGAGGAGGGCATATTTGCTTTTGAGAGAGAGCAATGCGACGAGAGGATAACGGTAATAGTCAATGTGAGAAGCAAGTCCTACGAATACGCTATAGCTGGCGGACCGTTGGATTTAGTAACAAAAAAGCCGTACACGGGTCTAGTGCCGGCTTGCGGGTGCGTAATACTTAGGAAAATATAAAGAATGAGTATACAAAAGCAAATCATCTTAATAAGGTACGGAGAGATACATCTCAAAGGTAATAACCGCGGCTTTTTTCTCAAATTGCTTAGACATAATATTCAAAAGGCGATCGAGAACTTTGATTGCAGATTGGAGATTAACGGAACACGGTATGAGATTGTCAATTTTGATGAAGCTGTAAAGGATAAAATAATCGCAAAATTGCAAACCGTCAGCGGTATTGTATCACTTAGTTCCGCAGTTAAAATCCCGTCCGATTTTGAGACGCTCAAAAAGACCGTATTAGACTATGCTCCGAAAAATAAAGAGGGGACTTTTCGTCTTACCGTCAATCGCGCCGACAAGACATACAAGTATAATTCTAATTATGTTGCTAGCGAGCTTGGGGCGTATATTCTTAATAAGAGGTCAAAGCTAACGGTTGACCTTCATAACGCCGGCACTGACATTAGAGTTGACATAAGGGAGGACGGGTCGGCGTATGTTTTTTGCGAGACAGTTAGGGGGGCAGGCGGAATGCCGGTGGGCAGCGCGGGACGGGGACTGTTGCTTCTTAGCGGAGGTCTTGATAGTCCCGTTGCCGGTTATTTAATGACAAAACGCGGAATGAGTCTTGATGCTGTTCATTTCCACTCGTATCCGTATACGGGCGAAGAAGCTCAAAAAAAGGTTGAAGAATTAGCTGGTGTTTTGAGTAGTTACTGCGGAGATGTGCGTCTAACAAACGTAAGTGTTACACATATTCAAGAGGCTATTCATAAGCATTGCTTGCCCGACTACATGATTTGCCTGTTAAGACGACAAATGATTAGGATAGCCGAAAAAATCGCAATGGAAAAAGGCTTAGGATGCCTTATCACGGGTGAAAGCCTAGGTCAAGTAGCCAGTCAAACGATAGAAAGTATAACAATGACTAACGCCGTAGCCGAAAAACTTCCGATATTACGTCCCTTGATAGCTACAAGTAAGCCCGAGATAATAGACATCGCCCGTCAAATCGGTACTTATGACATATCAATCAGACCCTACGAGGATTGCTGTACGGTCTTTTTACCCAAGCATCCGATAATCAAACCAAGACTGGAAAATGTGCTTAGAGAGGAGGCTAAACTGTCTAAAGACATGTCATAAATAAGCCTAAAATTAAGATAGTTAAATTGCAAAAATATCATATGACATACTATCAAATCGCTTGACATTTATTTGAAATGGAAATACAATATTGTAATTATGAAGAAAATAATTAAAACAAAAGTAACTGATATAGGAGACCCTCATATTTTACCTTATGGGGGTAGATATTACATGTACGCTACAAGCCACAAAGCCGGCTTTAAGGTTTGGGTGAGTGACGACCTTGTTGAGTGGGAGGATAAGGGCCTTTGTTATTACGAGTCTAAATGGGGGTACGAAAACTTTTGGGCGCCAGAAGTATATTTTCATGAAGGGAAGTTTTATATGTATTTCTCTGCAAGGTGGAATAAGAACAAAAGCTTGCGTACGGGTGTCGCTGTTGCTGATTCTCCGTTAGGGCGATTTGAGGATGCGGAAGGACAACCGATGGATTTTGGATATGCGGCGATTGACGGAAGTGTTTTGTTTGATAACGACGGTAAAAAGTATTTTTATTATGCAAAGGACTGCTCGGAAAATATTGTTGACGGCAAGCATACAAGTCAAATATATGTTGTTAGTCTAAATAACGATATGATAAGTACCGCCGGCGAACCCGTTCTTGTTTCGACGCCTGACAATGACTGGGAATTAAAGGACGAAGAATGGCGTTGGAACGAGGGGCCTGTTTTACTCAAGCGAGCCGGCAAATACTACTTATTTTATTCGTCAAGCCCCTTTTGGAGTCCAAACTATTCGGTTAATTATTCGGTAAGTCAATCGCCTTTCGGCCCTTTTGACAAAGCTAAGGAAAACCCGATTTTAAAGCAAATTGAGGGAGAAATTTCAGGTCCCGGTCATAATAGCTTTTTTGAGACCTTTGACGGACAATTAATGACGGCGTATCACATCCACACAAATCCCGATAAGCCGGACGGCAATAGACGCGCGTGTATAAGTAAAGTCTTTTTTAAAGACGGCAAGCCTATAATCGATTACAAATGAACAGATGATAAAAAAAAGAGTAACAATTAAGGATGTGGCGGTAGAAACGGGATTTTCCATGCAAGCGGTTTCACGCGCTTTAAGAGGTAAAAACGATATTCCGCCTGTGACGCGCGGAAAGATTTTAGAGACGGCAGAGCGTCTCGGTTATATTAAAAACTTGGCGGCAAGCTCCTTAAAAGCGGGAAAAAGCCGGTTGATTGCTGTCGTGTATGATAATTTGCTTAATCCTTATTTTAGTATAATGACGGCGCATTTGCAAGAGTCGTTCAAAAAATTCGGATACTCAATACTTGTTATTACCGCTCCGCCCGGACGTATCGACAAAAAAGTCTTTTTTTCGGCGATTTCCAGAGGTGTTGACGGTGTAATAACTTTTATGGAGCCTGACGGCGATATCGGAGAACTGGCAGAAAGACACGGCGTTCCGATAATTTTATTGGGACGAAGCGTCGATAGTCAAAATATAGATTATATAAAAACCGATGACCGCCAAGGCGGATCTCTTGCGGCGGCTAGGCTTGTGGATAGCGGCTCTAAAAAACCTCTTTGTATCAGCGAGAATTTAGAGCTTACTTGCGCTAAAGAAAGGTTTGAAGGTTACAAAAAAGAGCTTATAAAAAGAGGCTTGTTTGATTGTCAAATGGTATTAGAATTAAATGATTTTACTCCCCATCAAATATACTGTCAAATAAAAGAAAGGGGGCTTAAGCCTGACGGAATATTTTGTTTTAATGACCTTATCGCTTTAGAAATCGCCGCCGCCGCAAGGACGGAGGGGGATGAAATGAGAATTATAGGTTATGACAATATTCAAGCCGATGTCAAAATTCCTTACAGACTTACGACAATAGGCTCGGATAAGCGGCAAATGGCGTTCGTAGCTACCGAGGTGCTCATCTATAAAATCGAAAACCCCGAACAAATCAAAAGACCTTTTAAAAAATTGCACGAAGTGTTTTTAGTCGAGGGTGAGAGCGGCTAAAGAGTCTTTAAAAAAAATTAATAAAATTTCAAAAAATTTTGCAAAAAGGTATTGACAAATATAATAATGTATGTTATAATATAAATACACTTTAACGTTAAAGTAAAATTCAAAACGATTTAAAATAAAAATTTACACGGCATGTGCGGCAAAAGAGGGTACCCTCTTTTGATGTTATAAGTAAAAATACTTATAACAAAACATCTTGATAAGGAGAAGTTATGAAAAAAAAGGTTCTAAGTAAAATGTTGCTTATTATTGCGGTTTTTACGTTTGCATTCTCGGCTTTCGGATGTTTCGGCTCTCGTAACGTAACGCCGGATATAGACCCGCCGACAGACGGGATAGTCCGTACGCCGCCTAATACCGAAAGGATTTGGTATGACCCTGTAAATCAAGAACGTCCGATTATTGTACATCCGCGCTTAGATGAAAACGGAGAGCAAATTTTTGACGAGGAGGGTAACGGGTTATACGATTTAGAGTTTTTAGAGGAATTAGACGGTATTAACGGCGACCCCGCCGCACGCTCACAAGTAGACTTTTGGGGTTGGGGCGATCCTGACGAAATCGCTGTATTTAACCGTCTCGTAAGAGAATTTAATGAAATTCATAGAGTAGCCAGAGCCGGCGTCGAAATGTCAATTAGGGTTAATTATACGCAAAGACCGCCCGCCGATTATTCTACGGTGACGCTTATGGCATTAAGCCAAGGAGGTGGTCCCGATGTCTTTTATGTGGGGGACGGGGACGTTAAATCTTGGGCGCAATTAGGAGTGCTTAGCAACCTTACCGCTTGGTTTGACAATAGTCCGTATCTTGATCCGGATGATATGTGGTCGAGTTCTGTTAATAGATACCGTATTGATCTTGCTACAATGCGGACGGATATTGATGTTCCCGGAGCTAATTTTCCGCTTTGGGCTGTTCCTAAAGATATAGGACCTACGGTAATCTATTATAATATAGATGCGTTTGAAGCTGTAGGAGTAAGGATTATAAGTGTTGACGCCGAGGATATAATTGCATTTAATAACGGCGCTCCCGATCTTACAGGACGTACAAGGACGCAAATAGGCATACCCGCAGACGTTGCGATAGGAGCCGTCGGGTACGACCACGTTAATAGAATTTTTAATAACCGTATCGCTATGAATTGGAACGAGCGCGACGACCTTGCCAAACTTTTGACAAGAAGTCATAATCCGGGCAGTCCCACCATGTTCGGCTATTTTACAGAATGGTGGTTCGCTTACGGGTGGAGTGTCGGCGGCGATGTTATCAGATTCAACGAAGACGGAGGGCATTGGGATTTTACTTTAGGATGTACTCATCGTATGTGGCTTGCGGCGGACGGGACTTTCCATAGGTATGAAGCTCAAGCAGGAGAGGGAGCTATTCAAATGCAATACTCCCAAAGAGATGCGTTTACCCGCTTTGTACAACTTAGCCAGCCGACCAATGTGGACGTCAGCGGATACGGACATTACGGACTTGCGATTACGCCGACTCCGCAAGGACTTGGTGCGGGAGGTAAGGTAGGGCATTTTACGGCCGGTAATACGGCAATGCTTGTCGATATAAGAGCAAGTACAGTGGCGATTAGACGCCAGTCCGACTTTAGATGGGACGTAGCTCCGTTACCCGTAGCTCCGGGCGGAGGGCAAGAAAGAGGGCATAGCGGCAGTATGGGCATAGCCGTTAATTCCGCATCTCCCAGACAAGTCGCTTCATGGGCGTTCGCGCAATTCCTTGCCGGACCGGTAGGTCAAGCGGCGCAAGCGTCAACGGGATTCAACCTCCCTAATCAAATAAGTGTGGCTAATACCGATGTTTTCTTACAGCCTGATCAGCATCCGCGTAATTCCTCTATATTTCTTCGCGCCGCCGTTAATCAAACTCCGGGAGACTGGTGGTATCTTCAAGATAATAATTGGATTGATCAATGGGCTCCGGTGCTAAACGGTCCCGTGCGTAACGCAACTATGACAATTCCGACTTTCTTCGAGCAAGTTACAGCGCGCACAAATGCCGCGTTACTATTATACACTTAGTTTTATGGTGCAATCAAAAGTCAAAAACAAAACAAAATATGGCAAGGAAGGTATCGTGGGAGTACTCTTTGCTATGACTCCGGTATTAGGTTTTTTGATATTTGGGGTGGCGCCGTTAATTTTTGCGGTCGCAATGAGTTTTATGCACATTCGCGGCTTCAATATAAGTAACGCTACTTTTGCAGGAGTTGATAATTACACTAGATTAATCGGTCATGATAATTTTTGGCATTCTATCAGAGTAACTCTTGTTGCGGCTTTAGCCATGCCGGTAAGTTTGATTATTTCTTTAATTATCGCTAATTTCATGCACCACAACAAGTTTGGTACAAAAGCGTTTCGCACAATCTTTTTTATTCCTTTTGTATGCAGCGCGGTAGCGGTAGCTATTATGTGGAGATGGGTATTTGACTTTAACTTCGGAATACTCAACACTTTCCGTAATTCGTTAGGATTAGATCCTATACCGTGGCTAACAAGCGGAGAGTATATTTGGATATCAATGATAATTATGGGAGTATGGAGCGGTACGGCTTTTGGTATAATACTTTATTCGGCGGCGCTCAATAACGTCCCTAAAGCTTATTACGAAGCCGCCAAAATCGACGGAGCCGGAAGCATAAGGCGTTTTTTTAATATTACACTGCCCGGAATTAGCCCGACAACGTTTTTTCTTTTGACGGTGGGTCTTATCGGTTCTTTGCAAGATTTTACAAGATTTTTTGTTATGCTGGGGCGCGGAGCCGGCGCCGAGCGCGAAGGTCTTACGGTAGTGTTTTGGCTTTTTCAGATGGGCTACGATAATATGCACACTTACGGTATGGGTATGGCTGCGGCGTGGAGTATAATAGTTGGTGCAGGTATAATCATAATTACCAGAATCAACTTTTGGCTGTCAAAAAAATGGGTGCATTATGAATAATCCGGCAATTACAATCTCTCAGGAGACAAAATTTAAGACGGGCGCTAAGAAAGCCCGAGTTATCAAAACGATAGCAGTTTTTGTTATTCTTGTCGGCTTTGCTCTTATGGTGCTTGTGCCGTTTTATCTTATTTTCATTACGTCTTTCAAAGACAGAGTCGAAGCCGATTCGCCGTTATTTTCTTGGTGGCCGCAACAGGGATTTTACTGGAGAGCTTATGATTTAATTCTTTTTCGGGATCCGACGGGCGGTCAAGCGGGCTTTTCAATAGTGTTGAGAGGATTTATTAATACGCTTATTGTTGTAATACCGCCTACATTATTGGGACTTTTTACTTCTGCGTTATCGGGATATGCGTTTGCTAAAATGAGGTTTCCGTTTAAGAAAACGCTGTTTACAATATTGCTGTTTACTATGATGATTCCCGGTATCATTATGATGTTCCCCGCTTACTTTATTTGGGCGGAATTAGGCTTTATTGATACGTATATTCCGCTTATGGTTCCGGGAATGTTCGGGGCGGCGGCGGCGGTATTCTTTTTACGTCAATTCTTTTATTCTATTCCTACCGAGCTTGTCGAATCCGCAAAGATAGACGGCAAAAGTCATTGGGGTATTTTTTGGTCGATAATGGTTCCGCTTTCGGGCGGCGCTCTTATTGCGCAAGGCGTACTCGGGTTTGTCGGCGGATATAACGACTTTATGGGGCCGCTGTTATATTTAAGGACGGTTGAAGCCTTTACGCTCCAGTTAGCCCTCCACACTTTTGTCGGTACACACGGAGGTATCGATTTGCCCGCGGTTGCCGCGGGTACGGTAATTGCTTTAGTTCCTGTGCTTATACTTTATTTGTTAGCCCAAAGGTTTTTTATCGAAGGCATTGCGACAACGGGACTAAAAGTGTAGAATATGTTGAGTGCAAATTATCAAGGCATCGCCTTGTAAAAATATATAAATCAGGAGGTAAAATTAAATATGAAAAGAAACAAAATTCTAATTCTTATTTCCCTTAGCTTGTCGCTTGTTATGGCGGCTTGCGGGTTTGGGCACGGAGGTGCCGCGCCGGGCGACCCGGGGATAAATGCTTGGACGGAGTATGACTTACCCGACCATGCGTATCATGACCAAATGGACGGCAGAATTAATCACGACCTGTTTTTCTTTAACGACTTGTCGGCCCCGGCTCCAGACCCCTCGGTCATTTATGTGCCGGGCGAGGACGGCGCGCGAGGATGGTTCTATATGTATGCCACATCGGATGTTTTAGGCGCCAGCGGATTTCAAGCGTGGCGTAGTCAAGATATGTCCAGATGGGAGGATGTCGGAGTTGTATTCACGCCTCCGCGTAACGGTTGGGCAAGAGCTAACTTTTGGGCGCCTGAAGTAATGTATCATCAAGGTACATTCTATATGTTCTATAACGCGTGGGATGCGCGCCGCGCGGATAACCGCCACAGTATCGGTTTGGCGGTGTCAAACAGTCCTAGCGGACCGTTTGTGTCGCCGACTCATGTCAACGGCAACGGCGATCAACTTAGTTATATGAGTCCGCTCGTGGATAGTCACAGGTTTCCGCTGGGATCGGGTATTCACGGTCAAGCTATAATCGATGCGTCGCCGTTTATTGACCGTAATTGGTGCAATACAGAAGGCGAGTATGTCTACACATTTTATCTATTCTTTACACTTGATATTCAGCTAGAAGCGACTCAAGGTTCTTTGTGGGGTATGAGAATGCAAGATTTTTATACACCCGTATATGAAACAGCCGTACAGCTTACAAGATTCAATTTTGCAACGATGGAATGTACGACCCCTATGGGTTACGATAACCTTTTGAGAGACAACAGGGCTAATGTCACTAATGAAGCTCCGTTTATGTGGAGAAACGGTGACACCTATTTCTTTACTTTCTCAACAGCGCAATTTTATCAATATTCGTACAGTGTTTTGCAAGCAACGGGACCCAGTCCGTTAGGACCGTTTACCAAGGTGCCTCTTACAGCCGGAGGGTTGTTGTTAACAAGCAGAAATATAGATTATGCTCAACTTGGAGTGGGCTTTGCGCAAGCGCCTACGGATAACTACGCTATGCGGGGAGTAGGACACCATAGCTTTGTGCAAGTAGGAGATGAGCTTTTTATTTTGTATCACGCAATTACCGGACGTAACGCCTATAGGGCGGAGTGGTCTCCGACACGCGCGGCGGCAATGGACAGAATTCATTTTATTGATAACGGTCACGAGACAATAATGTATGTTAACGGACCTACTCACGCTATTCAACCGCTTCCAGTGGCTCTTAGCGGCTACCGCAATCTAGCCTTGGAGGCTACAGTTACGGCGACTAATGTTAGAGCAGACAGTCATGTCCGTTACCTTAATAACGGAATATTCTTAAATTACAGTCACAATCGTAACATTGTCAGGGAAACGGTATTTGATAACGGTTCTACTGAAATTCTGCTGACATTTGATGACAAGGTTAACGTAAGAGCCGTTATGATTTATAACTCAAATGATATTATGTACAGCTTTGAGGAAATTGAACAAATCTCTTTTGCGACGCGTGTTGATAACCAAGCCGGACACCCGTTACTCGACGGTTGGCTTAACATTAATAACCTTCAATTTGATATGGCTCGCCATATATCTACATGGGGACTTGGTGCAAATCCCGATTGGGACGCGATAAGAAACGACCCAAATTTCTTTGAAAGTTTTTCATGGAATCTTAATGCGTTAGGCAGACCTATAACCCGTCTTCGCGTTACAAGGCCGGGTGCGGCGGCGGTTGCTGAATTTGACGCCATCACGACCAACCAAATAAGAATAAGAGTAAACGCGGCACCGGAGCGTGCCGGAGTCCCGCAGCGAAACTTGGCGATAGCCGATATCGTTGTGTTAGGTAATTAATAGAGGAGGATAAATAATAATATGAGAAAGAAAAAAATATTTAAATCTATCACACTTTTAATAATGGTTTTTGCGTTAGTTTTTGCAACGGCTGTGGGTTGCCGTCGAAACGAAAACGAACCTGGTCCCGGTCCTGGTCCGAGTGACCCTACTGCTTTTACTGTTACAGCGGTCGCGGTAGGTAATGGGATTATTACCGGAATACCCACGACACTAGTGGAAGTTGGCTCTGCCGTAACGCTTGTCGCTACGCCTAATATGTGGCATAATTTTGTCGGTTGGTATGAAAACGATACACGAATTAGTCAAGACACGACATTTACGTTTTCTATGCCGGCAAGAAATAAATCTCTGCAAGCAAGATTTGTAGTAGATGACGACCGCGCGCTTGATTTCCCTGATTATGACTTTGAGCATAATTGGGCTCCCGATAATTGGAGAAGAGTTCTTGAACCTGTTGCCGCGCTTGATAATATGACAATTGACGGCGTATTTGACGAGGAGCAGTGGGAAGATCAGGAGACATTTATATTCGCGACGACCCGCGGTGCGTTCTCGTATTCGGTAGAAATCACAACATGGTTCGGGACACAAGGACTTTTTCTTAAAGCCGAGGTATATGACAGCGTTGTCCTTTATGATGCGTCAAGACCACCGTATCATAACACATCAATGTTCTTTAGTATTAGCCCCACGCGTAACCTTACCGAGAATACGCTTCAGTTTCGTACAGGTGCTAACGGACACCAAGAACAATGGTTCGGCGTGTATAGCTATCCTTTTCCGGGCGGCAGACATCCGGCTTACGCGTTTAGCCGCGGACATATTCCCAGCATGTCCAGTGTTAATTTGATAAACAACAACGGTGATAGCGTAGCGTTTGATTACCTAGGGTCTATTCATCCGCTAACTAATATGCGCGGTTATAACGTAGAGGTATTTGTGCCGTGGAGCAGTTTTGGTCTTGCCACGGCTCCGGAATACCTTCTCATAATGCCCGAGATGAACGTTAACCAAACATTCGGTACAGACCGTGACCATATGTTATATCCGACGGGAGCTGACTCTGACGATTATAATATGGCGCACGACAGACCGGACACTTGGGCGACATTTACAAACATTGGATATAACCCTGCGTTTGTTGTACCCGAATTTACAACCGAGCATGTTGCGAGAATTGACGGCGATTTAAGCGATTGGACATCTCCGCTTGCTCAAGCGGCTATGCAAACCGGCAATTATCTTAGCGTACGCAATTTGCCCGGAGTGCAAGTGGGAACTTTTAACGGGAATAACTACTTGGGCAAAGGAGTTAATTACCATGCATTTTTGGGTGATGACGGTCTGTATATCGGTGTCGTTGCCGACCATGCTTTGTTTAGATTTGGCGGAGCCGGAATGTATCCCGGCGCGCAAGGTGTATTTCCTGTCGGAGCTTACACTAATAACAGCGATGGCAGGTGGTATAGCAGAACGCATGTGGAGATGACCTTTAATGCGATAGACGGGTACGGGACTTACAGGTCTCAGGTTCGTTTTGCGTCGGTACCCCGTATGACGGCGGACGAGGCTAGACAAGTTATCGGCAACTACGGCGGTAACGGACAGCCGGCGATTCCTATGCGCGCTTATATCGGTATAAATACCGGTGAAATAGCATATGTAACGGTAGTGCAAAACGAAGGTCCCGCCACAACGCGTTTTACGACAACGTTTGAGATTTTTATTCCCACTGCGCGCATTCCGGGTGGTATCCGCGGAGAAGGCGCTAGCGCTCATGTAAGAATGGCTATAGGCTATCACGGTTGGGGCGACCAAATGATATTCCAAAGAAACGGTATTAACGTAAGAGCCGGTTTTTGGACGCCTTTCTATCGTTATGGTGTAGGTGCGGGTGCGTCAAGACGCCATGCGGCTGAAGTTCAAAAATTTGTATACCGTAATGGTTTCTTTGCTACATCGCAAGCCGTGGCTACTCACAGAACAATTGATGGTGATTTGTCCGATTGGGATGTCGCGCCGGGTGCGATTGGTTATGAAGCGTATAATATCAACTATGTTGAGTTGCGCAACTACGCTCCGCGTACGCAATATGCCGGTAGAGGCGTAACTTTCTTTGCGTTTTTGGCGGACGACGGACTATACATTGCGGCAAGAATTAACGTTAATAATATCGGACGCAACAACCACAATTGGTGGCAAAACACAAATCTTGAATTTTGGATTAACGGGCGTAATCAAAGATGGGCTAATCCTCAATATCATCATAGAAGCGTAATTACGGCAATGCAATATGTCGACCATGGCGCAGGTGCCGCTCCGGCAAGGTTTGAGGTCACATTTGAAATTTTTATCCCTCGTTACCTTATACCGGTCAATGTTTGGGGTAACGGAGACGACTCGTTTGTTAGATTGGGCATGGCTGTGCAAACTCCGGGGCAGTATATGTATTTCTTCCGCGGTGCGGCGGAAAATCCGGTAAGAAGTGCTTGGTGGGGAGCAACAATTAACCCTCCGCTTAATACGGCGGGCAATGCGGTTCAATACCCCGGATGGTACTTGCACAATCAGTTTTTTGTGTACAATACAGGCTTGCATACAAGCGCAAGGTAAAAATTACTAATCTAAGGAGAGAGGGAGTATATAACATACTCCCTCTTCTCTTATATTTAATAAAGTGTCTATCAAGTATTTGACTTTGTAAGCAACGTGCAGTATAATGATTATGGCTTATCTTGAATGTGCTTAGCGTTGTAGTTTTTAATTATATAATTTAAAGGAGTTATTTAAATGTCTTACACTAAAAAAATCCTTGATGAGGCAATCAAAAAAAATCAAAATGAGTCCGAATTTGTGCAAGCGATGACTGAGGTTTTGACCTCGCTTGCGTCTTATGTCGATGCTCGTCCTGAGTATCAAAAGGCAGGAATTTTGGAACGTCTTATCGAGCCTGAGCGGGCGATAATTTTCCGTGTGCCGTGGGTGGATGATAACGGACAGGTGTTTGTCAATAGAGGCTACCGCGTGCAGTACAATAGCGCGATAGGACCGTACAAGGGCGGAATCCGTTTTCATCCCAGCGTAACTCTCGGTACGATTAAGTTTTTGGGGTTTGAGCAAACATTTAAAAACTCTCTTACAGGTTTGCCTATCGGGGGCGGCAAAGGCGGTTCGGACTTTGACCCTAAGGGCAAATCTGATAATGAGATCATGCGCTTTTGCCAAAGCTTTATGACAGAACTCGCCCGTCATTTGGGACCCGATACGGATGTGCCTGCGGGTGATATCGGCGTAGGGGCTAGAGAGGTCGGTTATATGTACGGGCAATATAAGCGTATTGTTAATAAGTTTGAGGGTGTTTTTACCGGTAAAGGTCTTACTTACGGCGGAAGTCTCGCCCGCAAGGAAGCAACCGGATTCGGATTAGTTTATTTGGTGGACGAAATGTTAAGGCAACACGGCAAAACTCTCAAAGACAAGGTTACGCTTGTGTCGGGTTCAGGCAATGTGGCTATTTACGCCACTCAAAAAGCTCAAGAGTTAGGTGCGAAAGTTGTGGCTTTATCCGATTCCGGCGGCTATGTATATGACCCCGATGGAATCGACCTAAAAGCCGTTAAGGAAATCAAAGAAGTAAAACGCGGTCGCATTTCCGAGTATGTCAAATACCGTCCAAAAGCTGTATATTCCGAGGGTAAAGGAATTTGGACAATCAAATGTGATGTCGCTTTGCCGTGCGCTACCCAAAATGAGCTTGACGAAGCAGACGCAAAGGCTCTGGTCAAAAACGGTTGCTTTGCCGTAGGCGAGGGCGCTAATATGCCGGCTACGCTAAAGGCTACGGAAGTCCTACTCAAAGGCAAAGTCTTATTCGCGCCGGGCAAAGCCGCCAATGCAGGCGGAGTAGCCACAAGCGCAATGGAAATGAGCCAAAACTCTATGCGTTTATCTTGGACATTTGAGGAAGTAGACGCCAAGCTAAAAAGCATAATGGTAAATATCTACAAAAACATGGCGGCGGCGGCAACCGAAGCGGGACACACGGATAATTTTGTAATCGGCTCAAATATCGCAGGCTTCAAAAAAGTTGCCGAAACAATGATGGCTCACGGTGTGATATAATAATCAGGAATTTGCCTGCACATATTGTGTATCATGTCTTTTGACCTGCATCCGATTGTTTCGTTTATCGCTTTAGACAACATTAAACTTGTAATCTCGTTAATGTTGACATAGTTATAAACGGGGGGATGCCTAGTGACATTTATTTTTTTGACAAGGTGTGTGTTTTACTCGACAAATATTTGTATTTTTGATACAATATAATTTTGTATTTAGTATATAAAAAAATAAGGTACTATTATGGATATTAACAATATAAAAAATCTTGTTGTAGCCTTAGGGTTTGCGCCTTTAGACGGCACACGGGATATTTACGCAAAACAATATCCTCGATATGATAGTTATAGTATTCATATAGATTTTGGTAATCAAAGAATTGATTATCTTAATAGCAATCCCGAATGCAATCGAATTTATATATGGGATATTACAACTTGCAATTTTTTAAGAGATGAAAATTTTATTGTTTTAGAATGTGTTAACAGACTGCTTGAAAAAGGTTATGCGCCTACTTGTATTCAACTTGAAAAGAGGTATCCTCTTGGCAGACGCGAAAAAGGAAAATTAGATATTATTATAAACCTGCCCGACGGAACACCATATATATTAATTGAGTGCAAAACTTGGGGAATTGAATTTGATAAAGAACTCGCTTTAATGAATAGAAACGGCGGGCAGTTATTTTCGTATTATGCGAATGAACGAGCCGCCAAATTTATTTGTTTATACGCTTCAAAACTTGACGACAAAATTCTCTTATACAAAAATGCTATCATTCCTATAGAGCCTGAATGGGTTGCATTGTCAGGCACAAAAGAAATTGTGGCGGCTTGGAATGGCAATTTTAAGAATAATGGTATTTTTGAAGCAGATAGAGCACCTTATAATGTTGTGCATACCGCACTTACTTACGGTGAATTACAAACAATTACGGAAGAACATAGCGACAAGATTTTTGACCTTATTATGGAAATTTTGCGACATAATGTTGTTTCCGACAAGCCAAATGCTTTTAACAAGTTACTTAATCTATTTGTTTGTAAAATCATAGACGAGGATAGAGAACCGCACGAAGTTGCAGAATTTCAACTGTTTGATAATGATGACAAATATGCCTTGCAAATGCGTCTAAATGACCTTTATAAAAAAGGCATGTTGCGTTTCTTAAATATTCGTGTCACTGATTATTCACAAAGTGAAATCAATGAATTAACCGCTATTGGCGACGAAAATCAAAGAGCAAAATTAAAAGAAGTTATCACAAAACTTCGTTTACAAAAGAACCCTGAATTTGCGTTTGTTGAGGTTTGCGACGATAAAACATTTGAAACCAATGATAAGATTTTGAAGCAGATTGTTCAACTTTTGCAAGGTTTCAAGTTTCGTTATGCACAAAAACACCAATTTTTAGGTGATTTTTTTGAATTGCTACTAAGTACAAGTATTAAGCAGGAAGCAGGGCAATTTTTTACCCCTGTTCCTATTACTCGTTTCATTATTTCAGCAATGCCATTAAAATCAAGAGTTGATACTAATGTTGTAATGAAAACAGATGACTTTCTCCCGACCGTTATAGATTATGCTTGCGGTAGTGGTCATTTTCTTACAGAATACTTAGAGCAAATGCAGAATATCGTTGATACAGCAGATTTTTCAAAGGCGAAACCATCAATAAAAAGAATGGTACGACAATATCAAGACGAAGGAAAATTCTCTTGGGCAGATAAATATGTTTATGGCATTGACCTCGATTATCGGCTTGTTAAGACAACAAAAGTTAGCGCATTTTTTAATGGTGACGGCGAAGCAAAAATAATTTGGGCTAATGGATTAGGAAATTTTGAGCAAACTCCCGAATATCTTGATAAATTGCGTGTTGTGTCAAGAGTTGATAAGCGTGATAATGCTACCTTTGATATTTTAATTTCTAACCCGCCTTATTCTGTGGAGGCTTTCAAATCAACGCTTAATTATGGGGCAGAAACTTTTGAGATTTTCGACGAAGTATCGGATAAGAGCAAGGAAATAGAATGTTTGTTTGTAGAGAGAATGAAACACCTATTAAAGTCTGGTGGGTGGGCTGGAGTTATTTTGCCAAGTTCAATTATGACTAATGGCGGCATTCACGCTAAGGCTCGTGAAATTTTATTCAAATATTTCAAGTTTAAGGCAATAGCCGAAATGGGTTCGGGTACATTTATGAAAACGGGAACTAACACGGTCATTTTGTTCCTTGAACGGCGAGATAATGCGGATTGGCAAAATGTTAATCATGCCGTTGATAAATTCTTTGCTGATTATTATAGTGATGTAACTGTATTGGGTATTGAACAACCTTTCTCAAAATATGCAAGTGAAGTTCGCAATGAAAATTTAGAAAGTTATATTGATTTTATAAAAACTGCATCCAAAGATATAATAAAGATAGAAAAAGATAAATTGCTCTATTTTATTCTAACATATTCGCAAGAAATTGTTTTAATAAAATCGGGACAAAAACAAATAGAAAAAGAGTTTTTAGGTTACGAGTTTAGCGAGCGGCGAGGTCGTGAGGGGCTTCGTCTATTGACAAGCGGAGGCAAACTATTTGATGAAAAAGACCCTCTTAATCAAACCAAAGTAAGTAGTTATATTTATAACGCTTTTCTTGGAAAGAGGTCTAATAACATTCACGCAACTGTAGCAGGGCATATTTCATATGAGCGTTTAAGTTCTCTTATTAACTACAATACAAGCGTGTGGAATAAGCAAGTTTTTTTATTAAGAAAAACACTTAGTGCTAAAATAGGAAAGCATGGAACAAAAAAGATAGGTGAAATTTTTGAAACAATAGAATCTGGCTCTCGTCCAGAGGGTGGCGTTGGAAATATAGGAAGGTATGAAGGTATATTGTCAATAGGTGGAGAACATATTGATAATATATCTGGTCGCTTAAATTTGCGTTCTCCCAAGTATGTTCCTAAAATATTTTTTGAACAAGCAAGCAATGGCAAAATAAAAAAAGGTGACATTTTAATTTGTAAGGACGGAGCGTTGACAGGAAAAACGGCTTTTGTTTATGATGAATTCGATAATAATTACGCAATGCTTAATGAGCATGTTTTCTTGTTACGCTGTTCTAATATTATTTCTCAAAGATTTGTTTTTTTCTTTTTGCATAGTGATTTTGGACAAGTGCTTTTAAGAAACAATATTACAGGTCAAGCGCAAGGAGGGTTAAACAGCACAAATCTAAAAAACATTTCAATTCCTTTTCCGTTATCAAACATTCAACAACAAATCATTGATGAATGCGAAGCAGTAGAAAAAGAGAAACAACCCATAGCAACAAGTATTTTACAGTATCAACAAGATATTGAGCAAATATTTTTAGAAGCACAAAGAAAAGCAAGTATAACTTATAATCTTGCTGATAAAAAACTTTTCAACTTAAATATTGGCAGTAGAGTTCTTAAAACGGAAGTTCTTTCAACTGCTCAATATCCTGTTTATAGTGCAAATGTATTTGAGCCTTTTGGATATATTGACAAATTATTGTCAACAAAATTCCCAGATTTTAATATTCCGTCTGTTTTATGGGGAATAGACGGTGATTGGATGGTTTCATATATGCCTGAAAATAAGCCCTTTTATCCGACTGACCATTGCGGCGTTTTGCGTGTAATTATACAAAGTATTCACCCGCGCTATTTGGCTTGGTTGCTTAATAAGGAAGGTATGACACAAGAATTTAGCAGAACTCGCCGTGCTTCAATCGACAGAATTAAAAGCATTACTTTATCAGTCCCCGACATAATAATTCAGCAAGAAGCAGTTAGGCTTGTTTTTGAACTTGAACAAAAAATAGAAGCAGCAAGACAATCGTTAGACGAGTTAGATAAAAAACATAAAAGTATTTTAGAAAAATATTTATAACAAGTACGAAAAATTCTTGTATGCGCAGGGATTTTTTTGCGTTTCAATCCACCCGACGAGAACAAAAGCCGTTGCGGTGGTGTGCGAGCGAGCAATCATGTCGCCGCCCACACACCGCAGGCTTTATTGTGGGTGGAAAATTCGGTATTAAAGAATGGGTATCTTGCGATACCCATTCTTTAATACCAGCGTTTAAAACTTTTCAAACTCCTTTATTTGTGAATGTGTGTGAAACCCATATAAACTCCTTTTTTGCGTTTATATACGCTATTTACTTGCAGTTGTTAAAAGGTTGTGATATAATAAATCAATAATTCGCCTCATTACTAATTTCTATGATTATTGATGACAAAATAATAACATACCTTGAAGACTTATCAAATTTGAGTCTTAGCGGGGATGAAAAAAAACAGTTCAAGAATGACTTATCAAAAATCTTGGAGAGTTTTGAATGTATAAAAAAGGTTGATACAAAGGGCATCGCTCAAAGCATTCATCCTTTTGACGAGTTTAATAACCTGAGAGAGGACATTGTAATCCCGTCCACCGACAGGGAGTTACTGCTTCAAAACGCGCCTAAAAGAGACGAGGAGACATTTATTGCTCCTAAGACGGTTGAATAAAATTTAGGAGACTACCCAATGGATAAAAAAATCAAATGTACTTATTGCGGAAATAGTGATTTGTTCCTTTATGACTTACAAGGACATGGCTATGAGGATAACGCCTCTTTCAAAGGCTTTGCAGATATTTTTGTTTGCAGACAATGCAGACATATTGAATGGTTTTTAAGCGAAGGCACAATGCAATCATTTATTTTGCAAGAACAGAGAAGCACAAAATATAATAATAAAGTTGAAAAAGTAAAGAAAGAAAGAATAGCGGTGCAAAAGCAAATTGACAGTTATCAAAAAATTGTCGATGATGAAAACCAAACTGTTAAGTCTGTTAATGTAGCAAGAGCTAAAATTGAGTCTTTGCAAGAAAAACTGGATAATTTAATTATTCCTGATGTGAGTCATTTACCTGGAGGTATAGGACGCCAAGTTATAGACAGTTTTATAGATGATTAAGTCAAAGAGATGAAAAATAAATCAGCATTACAATTAGCAGCGGAAATCAAGGCCAAAAAAATCAGTGTTACGGAGGTTGTCCGTAATACTCTTGATGACATAAAAAAGCGGGATAAGGACATCAACGCTTTTTTGACCGTGACCGCCGACTATGCACTAAAGCGCGCTAAGGAAATAGACGCCTTAATCGCTAAGGGCAAAAATCTCTCTCCGCTTGCAGGCGTGCCTATCGCCATTAAGGACAATATCAGTACGGCTAATATAGAAACCTCGTGCGCGTCTAAAATGCTTGAAGGATATAAGCCTGTTTTTAATGCGACAGTAGTCGATAAGTTAGAATCTGCGGGATTGATTATCGTCGGCAAGCTTAACATGGACGAATTCGCTATGGGCGGTGCAACCGAGTCGAGACACAAGCACGTTACGCGTAATCCTCATAACAAAACCAGAACTGCGGGCGGGTCATCGGGCGGCTGTGCGGCGGCGGTATCGGCGGGGCTTGTTCCGCTTGCTTTAGGTACGGATACGGGCGG
>Ga0123355_10003400_pt1 | contig 22795 bp, 17 predicted proteins | sample TergutEmb28metaG_3_FD_89872 | JGI IMG/M metagenome (GOLD analysis project Ga0123355, IMG submission 89872) | Embiratermes neotenicus P1 segment gut microbial communities from Petit-Saut dam, French Guiana - Emb289 P1 | ecosystem: Host-associated > Arthropoda: Insects > Digestive system > Gut ... | reverse complement strand
TACCTACCTACCTACCTACATACCTACCTAGCTACCTACCTATCTACCTAGCTACCTACCTACCTAGCTAGCTACGTCCAGGGAGCATAAGCTTTCTTGGAAAGCTAGTAGTTCTTCAGCCAGTCAAGAAATCCCCGCATTTTATGGAGCTCGAGAGTTCATAACCGCATTCACAACAGCCCGTGATTTGTCCCTGTCTTCAGCCAGATTAATCCAGCTCATGCCATACGTTCCTGTTCCTTTAAGATACGTTTTAATATTCTCCCATTCACATCTAGGTTTCTCCGCCAAAAACCCGAGTAGCTTTCTGTTCTTCCTAGTGTGTGCCACATGTTCCGACCATCTCATTCTCCCTGATGTGACACCGTAATGATGTTTGATGGGGAGTGCGAACCGTGAAGTTCATCATCGTGCAGTTTTCTCCAGTCTCTTGGTACTTCCACACTCCGAGGCCCAGACATCTTTCTCATAACCTTTTTCTCGAACATCTTCAGCCGGTGCTGTTCGCTGGATGTGAGAGACATTTCCCACCCATATAAATGAGAGGACAAGATTATAATTTTTTATTTCTAGATACCAAACTGGAAGACGGAGGATTCTGGACTGGATTGCAGCAGGCATTCCCCGAATTAATTCTGCTGTTTTTTTTTAATGATTGCAGCTTCGATTTCTTAGTGTATTCCCCGGATTGGAATTATGCGCATTCAACGGATTGTGACATCTCCTTATGTTGTGATTTTGTACTTCATTCTTTCGATGAGACTTGAACATGTACATGGGTCTTAGTAATTGACCAGCTTAATGCAGAAATTCTTGCTTTATAATAAGTTTATTATATTCCTCTGCATGTTTCGAGCACTGTTGTGTTCATCATCAGGAGGTCAAAATTGTATTATACGGCATCTGATATCATCACACAAATCACACAAATTCTTGTTTTATAATAAGTTTATTACATTCCTCTGCATGTTTCGAGCACTATTGTGCTCGAGACATGCAGAGGAATGTAATAAACTTATTATAAAACAGGAATTTGTGTATTATGTTGGTCAGTCACTAAGATTATACTGAGATGCACGGTCAGCAAAACATAAAAAAGTACATAGATTTCTAAGTGTTTACACCGAGAGCCATGTTTCTTAATCTGTTTTAGCTCACGGAATACTAAAAGAGTTACAGAACCTACTGAGGAACCCCTACCTGTCCGCACTAAGTCAAATATAAAATTAAATACCAGCATTTGTTTCTCTTTTATTTACGTTACATGTAAAAAATCGACGGCTGACTTCAAACTGATGGATAACCTGATTGTTTTGCCTGACACATCGACTCCGTTAATGACGACCTGTGCTGACTTTATCACAGAATCAAGAAGCTTCTGGATCGAAGCAGCGATTGATAGTGTGCGTGCTGTCAGCAATGGAATGATTGGTGTCGAATGTCGCCACACGAATTTTAAGTCGTTCATACAAATTTAGGACCGCCAATAAAGCTCGTCCGCCATTACGCATTTTCGTCTCTCGGAACTCTTTGCAGTACCCCGTTTGAGAAACACTGATCTAGAGGAACTTCATTACTAATGACTAGCAAAGCTTCTCTGTTTTCCTTTATAGCATTTACATTTTCGTCCAGTACACAAAAGAACCGGGATAACGTAGTCGGTATAGTGCCTCGCTACGGGCTGTTCGAACCGGGGATCGAATCCCAGTGGGGAGAGATTTTCTTTACCCGTTCAGACGGCCTGAAGTCCACCCAACCTCCGGTACCGTAGGCACCGACACACTTTCCGCAGGGTGAAGCGGCCGGGGCGTAGCGGTGACCACCCACCCCCTAGTGCAAGGTTAAAGAAGGAGTAGAGCTATACCTCTGTTCCCCCTGTTAGCATTTATGGCTTGTTCTAGGCTGAACTTTGCCTTTACTTTTACTTTCACCAATAAGCAAAAGCTCATGTAGGCTATAAACTTCGGGAACGATTGGGAATATTTAACAGTTTACTTACCGATACTTCGTAGAAGTAATATACACTTGACGGGCTGGACTGTATTTTTCTCTTAGGAGGTGCGTGTTTTTTGTTTATTCCCCACAAGACAGTAAGTTGTATAGAGTAGCAACATGATTACTACAGTAGTTCTAGCTGTAGTTAGTCTGTAGAGTAGCAATCTGTAAGATACATACTGTTCATGTTTCGGCTGTCATGGATCCTGATTGACTGATTGATTGATCGATCGATAGATCGTTCGGTGTGAAGTACATGCGGTTCTGTTTCGTTTACCATTTCGCATTGATTGTACTGTTCACGCATTAATATCGTTACTCTTGACGCTAAATGTCACACGTTGAAGGCAAACGCGTCCTTGAATACCTTTCCGCCATTTTCATTGGTGTGTACAGTGCCGTCGAGGTGGGAGGCGGAAGGCGGTACAAATTACCGAGACCCGGGGCCCGACTGTGTTGCGTATGTTTTTGTCTTTCGCGGCAATATCCTGTGTAATGACGCAGTGATTTTGTCGTGCTGACGGTACTTTCGGCCAGCGGCCATCTTACGTTGGACGCTGCTTTCCGCCATTTTTATTGGCGTGTTCAGTGCCGTCGAGGGGGGAGGGGGAAGGCGTACAAATTACCGAGACCAGGGGCCCGACTGTGTTGGGTAAGTTTTTGTCTTTCGAGGCAATATCCTATGTAATGCCGTTGTGATTTTGTCGTGTTGACGGTACTTTCGGCCAGCGGCCATCTTGCGTTGGACGCTGTGTTTTCTCACTTTTCCCCATGCCCGTCCACCCTTGCTGTAGGCCCCGAAAAATGTTTTCGCCGGGGCCTGAACCCGCTCTCGGCGGCCCTGGGTGTGTATTTAGGTTTGTGTCTTTGCGCATGCGCACTAATGTCTCAAAATTACCAAGAAGAAATGAGTGGAAAGGAGTGCTTTGATGGAACACGTATCTTCCAAATGCATTCTTTGTTCTTTTTATACATGTTTGATGTTAGTTTCGGCTTCATGTTGTATCGTTACAAACGCGAATCCTTGGCATACTGTAGATGTACTGCACACAGTCAATTATTTTCCGGTTTATTTCCTTAAACATTTCCCTTACCCAGAAAAGCGAAACAAAGAGTTTGAACGTAATGAGGTAAGTTTTATCATGCACAAAGTTTTCTACCTTAAGTATTTTTTTTAGAAATTTGGCGATGTTCAGTTGGGCTTCATGCACAGCAGGCTTGTAGGCTCTAGTTGACCAGATCGCAATAGAATTACACTTGCTCAACAAACGTTTATGTGGAACTCGCCGAACACGACTATTACATTTTGGATTCATTGTGTGTACTTTTACAAAAAATGGATAAACGCAAAACAGGAAGCAGTAAGGAATGCAAATGGAGCCGATGATCTCGATGCATGTGAACACGTATAATGTCCACTTTTTCCTCTCCTGATAACGGTATTTGTTTCTTCCTCGAATAGAAATTCCCCAAATTTACCACTTTACTACAGCATTATTGCGAATCTTTCATACCCCGGAGATTCTGAGCAAGGGGACATTTCTATAATGATGACTCGCACAATTAAATCCTGTCCTTGCATAAAAGTGCTTAGTTTTGATGCCGCAGAAACGACATTTCCAGTTGCTGTACTCAAATGTCCGTTATGTGCTCTTCGTGACTCTACTGCCGTAATGAGCGTTTCTGGTAGCTGTTGAATGTGTTGGTTGTGTGGATGGGTACCACGGCTATTCTGAACGTAATAAATACAATATGTATACCTGCAAACATCATTTACGGTGTTCAGAAGAGCCGTCATTGTAGGCAGTCTTGAAATTACCGGTATTTACCGTACTGGGAGCCTGGAGATTGTGTAGCAACATCTAATAAGAGGCGCAGCATTATCTTCTTTGTTCCTTAAGCGGCCATCCATTCGTGACCTCTGTGAGCAATGCAGGGTTGTTGTTTTCCGCAAAAACTATCATCCATACTGCAGTTATTTCATACGTACGGAAAACACGACAGGTGGTTGTGGGCGTGAGAGTAGGCGCCCTTGACGCTTTATCCTGGGGGAAAAGGCCTTCGGTATTTATAGGATAAGCCGTGTTGGCGAGGAGGAAATATATTATTATTTTCTAGGATTGGAAACTCCGGTAGTCCGGTCTTAGCCATTCGATTTACGACTACATCAGCTATTTGTTTCATTACAGAATTTTGTTTTGCAGTGTGGTATGTCCATGCGTGCTGTGCTCAGTTTCTAACGCTATTTGGTCGTCGGTTTCAGCGAGCGTTTGTTTCTGTTCCTCTCAGGAAATACAGTTAATACTGCCATTACCGCGGTGATAGGTTTGTGTAATAAACTGCAGGACTCGTATCGGATTGCAGGCTGCGTGACATTGATTTCTGATAGACCGAGACCCTTCAGCCATCGAAAACGAGTTTAGGAATCAGTTATTGGGGACGCTTACATTTTATTTGTGTGTGTGTGTGTGTGTGTGTGCGTGTGTGGGAGGCAGGGGGGTGCGCCATTGGCTTCCTTTACTTTAAAAAAGCGGTTCTGAAAAGGTATTTGCCTTGATCATTTTCAGTTTTAAACTGCACGGTAATTGATAACGATACCACCGGTTTAAGTCACTCATCGTGCAAGAACTTTTAGGCGTGAATTCATTCAGAGACTGCGGAACAAGAGAGATCTCGGGGTTGGAATGTAACATGTCACCAACTTTTACCTCATTTTGTTACTTCCTCCTTTTTTAAATGCATTGATAAAGGCTCGCCGATCCTAGTGGCCGCGGGGTCGCGCGTTTGCTGGGGTTGTGGATTCGAATTCCCCCGGGGCACGGATGTCTTTCTGTTGTGAGTGTTGAGTGTTGTCAGGTAGAGGTTTCTGCGTCAGGCTGATCGCTCGTACAGACGAGTCCTACCGATTGCGGTGTGTCTGATTGTGAGTGTGAAGCCTCAAACTTGAGGAGGCCCTGGCCCACTACGGGCTGTCGAACGATTAAGAAAATCATGTAAACAAATGGTGAATACACTTGAGAACCATTGTTCTTGAGCTTTTGTTGTCGATTGCGTGTTTAATGCGTTTTTAAACATTACGGATTTTATTTCGATAATATCGGGGATAGAACTATGTTCTCTTTAATTATAAAACAAAATTTAGTAAACGTTGATTGAATGACGTCATGTTTGCAGGGTATAGCAGGTGATAAAATAGATTAAGGTTGTGTGTGTGTGATTACCAAGAAGGTTTGTACGAAAGAAATTTATTCTATTTCCATCGAAATAGGACTGTGCTGTAATTAAGTTTATTATGCACTGTCGATTGTTTAAACTTGTTTGGGTAATGCAAACATAATGTGCTGTGACTTTCTTCATTTACATTACTTTTGAGTGTAATACATATCTTTGAACTGACATAGGATCCCGAATTAATGAACAGAATTGCATATAAGACGGATTATCGCCTGCGATATAGTATTACATTCAGACCGGACAAAGTGGGCCATCACCAGTGAGAAATGTGATGAATTTCCTTCTCGATTCATAACGGAGTTTCAAATATGCTGTTGTCTGATATCGTCGTAGTAGCAGTAGTCGGTATCTGACGGAATAGTTTCCGTGTTTTCTAACGACGTGGGCATGACTATTTGCTGTACGTCCCTGCACTTTCAGTATTCTGACTGTTCATATTTGAGCCTTATTTTGGAAGAAAAAAACTGGACAAACATTGTAAATGATCCGTCTGACGAAGTTGAACCATTTTCAGAATTTTATGATGAATGTCATAAAGTCGGTTAATATCGCATACTCCAGCATAAGACTTGATAATGGTCTGAAGGGACCGAAACACACAGTAAATTGGGAGGGGACACACACAGACACACACACACACACAGACACACACACACACACACAGACACACACACACACACAGACACACACACACACACACGGTTTTTAAATGAAATGATTCTGTCAGAGGAACATGTAGTTCTGCGTATCGAGAATGTATTTTATTCGTTTCAAAACAGAAGATACCAGAAGCACGCAGTGGTTGCATGAGTATCGGTGCTGTCATTGAGTAACAGACAGAAAACTTAAGATATTTTACTGCCCTGCATTCCCGGATCTTTGGAATAATTTCGCCCAACTCCAACTCCGAAAGTTAGGAATTTGTTCTGTTTTTTCTTTTCATAAGGAACGCGTTTTCAGGACGAAAATTTTCAAGCTTATTCGTTCTCCTGAACAGCAGCCACGCTTTTTATCAATGATTGACTGCTACAGAACATTGGCGTTCGACATAATAATGCCTGGTAGAGAACACAGTGTGGTCGTAAACATGCAGTTGCGAGTATCATTTACACGCCAGTTGATAATGTATTTCGTTAGCAGTATGTATGTGTTAAATTGTTAGAAAACAGGTCCGTGTGCCATGCGAGAACTAACGATCCGTTGCTATTGAGATGCAAATTTGTGTATAACTTATGATAAACGTGTTTGGCTCATATCGGTCGTCTCTTTTGTCGAATGTAGAAGTACAGGAACATCATTTTAATTGACAAATATTGCCAGTCAGTCCTCAGTGGCTGGCTACCACGCTGTTTTCGTTGAGTCCATGAGTTGTGCAGTCGCTGTGAGGATACGTTGAATACATTTGCTGCAGGAATTGCCATATAAATTTGGACGAAAGTTTCCTGATGCGCCTGTTCCAAACAGGGTCACTGTTGACAAATATGTAGGAGGTTTTCGAGCAACAGGTCTCATTCCAGTCATTGAGAGAGCAGGCAGTAGGCATGTACTAATTGCATCAACATCAGTTGTGATTTACAGTCTCTTAAACGCAGGTCGTGCAGGAAATAGAACTTTTGGGCCCGATTTTCCCCCCTGAGACCATAAAGTCACATCGTTATGTGTATACACATTGACAGCGCTTTTAAACACGTGCCCAATTACGAGAAACCTCCCCCCCCCCTTTTTTTTAAAAGCAAAACATTGCAGCTGTTTGACACCGCAAACAACTTTGTGCGTTGTGTAGAGAATGTTTTTGGTGATTGAATATTAAACAGGGGATTGTGGCCTCGCTCGCTAGATCTGCACCCGTGCGATTTTTGATGGAGCGGACGACGAAGTTTGCTCACAGCCACAGTACCCTTTTTATGGTGCGGAATTTCACCCTACCCACTGCAGCTGGTATGAGTTTAAATATCATAGCTATTCTACCTTTAGTTCTGCCCTTCCAGCATCTTCTTCAGCGCCTCCGGGTAGGCGTGCCGCATATTTTTCTCAGTGTACTCAACTGTCCCACAAGGACACATTGAAAGTTATGACCGGTGACCTTCATTTTGTCGGATGTTCTTGACGATATCCGGGTTGTATGTCTGTGCTTACTGAGGGAGTCGTTTATGTAAGAATCGGTTGCACAGCGTTCGTAAACGAATATTAAATGGTGAAGGTAAAATAGTTCCTGTGCACGCCACGAAGGCTGGGGGGGGGGACAGATATGGCTCCATGCGTTTTTGACGTCGGTGCTAGATGGAGGTGAACTGTAAGGTTTACGCCCCGGCGTGTTTTATACCCAGAGAAGGATCCCTCGGCACCCGTTGTGTAGAGACTGGGTGTGTCGCAGAACCGGTTTAGACGCAGTTGAGAGGGGAAATATTTTTTGCCCCTCCCGGGAATCGAAAGACGATGCCTCAATTGTCCAGCCCATAGCGTACTCACGATACCGATTACGCTGTTGCGGCTGCTGTTTGTAATACCAAGGGCTTTCGTACTGTCTGTGCATACCATCTGCCAACGGCGTAGCTGTATGCCATCCGTTGAGGCACTGACCAAGTGCCCGCTGTTAGAAAGGATGTCATACTCCCCCGTCTGCGGATTGGTCACACTCGCCAGGCCCATGGACATTTAGTATGTAGTGAGGCTGCACCTGTTTGTACATACTGCGAGGAACAGACGACTATTTCAATATATTTTTACAGAATTCCCATTTCCTTATCAACAACGCCACACCTTTCACATCCATGGCACGCTTTGCGACACGGTGCTTATCGCTGCAGGGCGCCGGATGTCTTGGCATTCGCGAACAGCACATGAGTTTTTCGTTTCTTTTTAAGTGATGTTTTGTGCTGTTTTGGAACTTCATGTTTGGTGTCTTTATTATGTATGTTTCGTTTCTTAGGATGTGATTGATCAGGCCACTCATTGTACAGCCTGGCATTTTGACATATTTATCGCTGTATCACTCATTCACTGTGCCGTACTGTACTTCGGATTTTATCGGCAGACCATTTTAAATCGTGTTTGTTGTCAGTTTTTTTCATCATTAGAACTGGAATTCCCACTGCAGCGATATTTTGATTTTGCATCCTCTACGTTTGCGTTTTAACGGGAGGGGGGGGGACTCTAAGGCCTCCCCACTCGCTTATAGGAAAGCGCTGCTTTTTTTTTCTTTTTTTTTGTACCCAGAAATATACTAAAAATGATGGTATCGCAAAACTTCATGTGTCATTGCAGAAACACAAACCGGCGACCGCGGTTCCCAAATCGTACATTCCCAACTATGGAATAGTTGAGCATTTTCTGTGGTGTCATTTCTATACGCTGACGTCTGTGATGTTTCAGATTACATGGGAGGAATGAGTGAAATAAAAAGAAACATAACCAGGTCACCATCATTCTGTTCTCATTTTTTTTGGAATTCAGACGTCGAGGTTGTATGCATGTAAGAGGAGGTGATAGCAGAATTTGCAAACTGACAATACTGCAGTGAGAGTGCTTTGTAACACTGTGTCGATAATTTTGTGGTGTTAAACTTTTCTGTTTTGGTTTGCTGGTTAACACTCGCGCTGTACAACACGACGTGTGTCGTATGTTTTACAATACCAGGCTACGTAAACTGAGCTACGAACGTGTCCTTGTGATGTCTATGTCTATATGACAACGTCATAGGCTGGCTCACGTTTCTATGTTTAGTACGATAGCTCGTTTATACATACGTGATCAATATAAGGAAGAAAATAGCTCTGTTACATGTCACACACTTTAGATATAAAAATGAAGTACTTGGGTGGGACGGTGTTTATTGTATGTGCATGTTTTCATTTTCCTTATCAAGACCACTTCGCGACAAGTTAATTTCATCTGGTTTTTCTCCATGCGACAGTTAAAATCATGTTTATGTTTTTGTTAAATTGTTGAAAGGTTTCTTAATATTCCGTACTACTATCTTTGCATGGACTTCTGTTCGTAGTGTTTTATTTTGTTATCATGTTTATTTTCTTTCAGCTTTATTTTTCGAATACTTATACTTTGTACCTTATTACTCTTCGTGTAGGTTATCATTTAAATCTGCGTTTGAATGTAGAAACCATTTTGCGGCATGAATTACTTACTAATTTTAATTATATGTTTATTTAACTGTAGATGTAATACTCTGGACTTGTTTTCGGGAGATGCCTAGTTCGAATCTCGACCCGATCTATGGCTCTCATTTTCTTCACAGCTTTCCAGTTCTTTCCGATTAATCGCTTGTCCTTTCTGCGCTGTCAGTATGTTGGGCTTTATATCTTTGACTTTTAATGTAAATGAATCATAGATTATACGGCACAGAGTTGGAAAATGAAGCTTTTATGGTCTTACTAGAGGTTTTATGTCGGTATTTGTGTGGAGGGATTCAGCGAGATCACTGTAACTTCCTGACTGGTTAGTCGTTGGCTCGTCAGTGTTTCAAAACGGACAGGTTCCTGCTTAAATTTGGAATCCTTACCGATTGAGCCAACTGTCGATGTGTAACGATTCGATGGTGTGTCCTAAACTTGACAGCGTAAGGGCGATATACTAAAACTGAATTTGAATAGTTGGACTACGAGAATCGTGCTGCTTTATTTCTAGTTTATACATCGTAATCTGTCTGTAAGATGTATAAACTCGTTTTATACCCCTGGAAAGCGTCCACGTTTCGTAGTAGCAGTGTCTTTTAGTGCTGCGACTACAGCCCGGCGATATTTCTGAAACCGGTCGACGACCTAATTATGCCGGCACCTTGTGCTGTAAGAAGTCACTTTTCCCAGTATATACTTTTTAGTTCTTTTAGTACAAAATAGTATTTGTTGAAAATTACCACTTACTTTCGTGTTCATTTCCTTTGCGGGGTTTGAGGAAGGGGATACGGACTTTTGAGGTTAGTCGTTGTATCCCATAGGAATGAGGAGGCGGAGTCGGGGTTACAAAAAACAGGCCTTTTGAAGATGGATATGTCTAATAAATTATTTCTTGAATTTGATGTATGTTTGTCCGTGCATCGTTGTATATGCGTAGAGAAGAAAACCCACTAGATGCTACTGAATGATTTATTGCACTTATAATCTGCTCAACATGTTTCGGGCACTTATATGCCCATCATCAGGAGCTCGAGACTATACTTGTGTTATTACCGCATATGGTGTGTAATGCCTTGGTTGCTGCTGCCCTGCACCTGACCGCCGACCACCAGCAACCAAGGCATTACTCACCATATGTGGTAATAACACAAGTATAATCTCGAGCTCCTGATAATGGGCATATAAGTGCCCGAAATATGTTGAGCTGATTATAAGTGCAATAAATCATTCAGTAGCATCTAGTGGGTTTTCTTCTCTACGCAAATTATTTCGTGACTTCTTGGATAAATTCTTGTTCTGAATGTTAATTGACTTTATCTGAACCAACCTATAACGCACCTATTGTACTCATCACGTTACATTGCATTCTCCTACGCGTTTCGGCGCACGCCGGCGCCATAATCAGGGGTTCTCATATGCAACTGTTCGATTTTCGTCCTCAAGCACTTGTCCATGCGTGCTGGTATCAAGCGGCCTTATCACAAATGCACTGTTATCAAGATTTTGCGAAGGTAACTTATGACGTATAGTAGGTAAAACCCAATGTCACGTGACACTTCACTTAGATGTGGTCTTTCCAAAATCACTGAAACACTTGCTTTAATGTGGCGTGTATGACGATGTTTGATTGATGATTAAATAATAAAACACTTAAAAACTTTAATGTTATTTTTATAGTGACAGGTGACGTGGATTGCGGGTTTGGTTATGTCAGTTGTTTAGCATCCCAATTCGTAGAATATACATCCGAAATTGGATGTCGGCTGTACAGTGGTACTTGACTGTTTAATAGACGACATCCAATTTCTACTCGGTTAGCTTTACCGTGCTTTCCTTACCTTTTAGCGTATGTAACGTTTGAATTTTCGTTAGTAATTATCTTAGCTCTGTGATACGTGCAGTGTATTGTTTGTTTTTGGCGAGACAGCCCCCAGTGGGAAGGGGCTTCTCATTCTTGAGGTTCCTCGATCACACACGACGACGCACTACAGTCGGAGGACTTCTGTGGACGAGTGATCAGCTTATCGCAGAGACCCGCACCTGACAACACACAACACTCACGACAAACTTCCATGCCTCCGGCGGTATTGGAACCCACAATCTCAGCAGGCGAGCGGCCGCCTTAGACCGCTCGGCCACTGGGACCGGCGTAGTACATTATTACGTTGATAAATTGGATAGAGAATGCCCTATGAAAGGATTGTCTAGATTTTACTATCCAGGTGTGCCATATTTCAAAAGTTGGTATCTTTTTATGTTGTGTTTCGAACATTATTGTGGATCATCGGTGCTGTACAGGGGTTTTGGCGGTTGTTGGTGGCATCAGAACGGTTTCCATTTTCCTTCCACGGACCGTAGTCCGTATAACGCTTGTATTTAAATTAGTTTTGCTTCTTTAAACAAGAAAGACAAAGCGAAATTTTTCGTGTGTACGCGTGGAAGTCTTGTCACGTTAGGTTATTTTTAGTCATGTTGACTCTGTGGATGAATGCTTGCCAATCCAGCGTGTCGTTGCACTATTATGGCGAAGTCAGAAGCCTTTTCATGAGTTACTGACACGATAATTGTGATTTTGGCTATGAATGTTCTTCCAACGTTTATATTTGTAATTAGACCATAATAATTTTATTGGACAGCATTGCGAACACAATACGTATCGTCTGCCAGGAAGGTGAAGGTAGAGGAATAGTCACGTTAACGAAACCTTACGGTATGAAATTGTTCGTCATCCTTTATGCCATCTGTGTGTTTTCGGGGTGCTTACGTCGTCTTGTGTCATCTTATGATCTGTGTTGGTATTAAGAAGTGCTGCGATTGCTTTAAGCGTGGGTTGAAGACAGGCTGATTAGAGAGTAAATAGTTTTATGTTTTGTTGACCGTGCATCCTAATATAATGATAGTCTTTTCTTACCAACTTGATGCACAAATTCTTTATTTTAATACATTTATTCTATTCCTCTACATGTTTCGAGCACTATTATGCTCATCTTCAGGAGGACAATTGTATTAGTACAGCATCTGATATCGTCACTCTCTTTGGGTGACGATAGCAGATGCTATACTAATACAATTGTCCTCCTGAAGATGAGCATAGTAGTGCTCGAAACATGTAGATAAATATAATAAATGTATTGAAATAAAGAATTTGTGCATCAAATTGGTAAAAAAAAACTATCATTACAGAGTAAATAGTTTGTGAAAAAAGGATTGCTAACTGCTTGGTGCATAAGTTTACAAAACAAGGCGCTTAATGAATACGTGTAAATATGTACCTGTAACGCACTTCCTCATACGGCCCCTTCCTCGAATACTTCTGCTGTTAAAACAAACTGAAGAATCACGAAAGTACACAATGAAGTCCTGTCGTTGGCCTCTCGTTGAATGACTATAATCCAGTTCATATACTTCCCCGCACAGCCTTCCTCCCTCATATTCATGTTAACATTACTGCTCCCCCCATATTCGTGCACAGCTGTTCACAGTTCGTGTTTTTGCAAGCTCTACAGGTGTCACAGCCCTCCTAACAAAACGTCGAAAGGAATTTAAAATATGTGACGATTGTTAGACGCTATTCAGATGAACCTGTTACCATCAGTGGGAAGAGATTATAGTTTTACCGTGCCTTCAGTAGCTCATTTCCGCTGTTAAGATGTGCTTAATAACACTGTCATATGCATGCGTGATTTCGGGCTTCCGTTACGATGTGAATGAGGTCTGTGCTCTTCTGGGATTTTACGCAGCGTAGAGTGGTAATTGCGTACCGACGTTGCGGGACAACCTATCCGTTCCATCTTCAAGGGTCAAGCAATCCAAGAAGTCTTGGACTACAAGTATGGCCCACTTTAACGACGTTTCGGTCAACGACTGGCCGCATATACGACGGTGGTCCTATAATATTATGATATTATAATACCATTGTGTTACAATTGCTTACAGTATTCAGAATAGTAACGTGCTGTACAAGTTTGTAGCCTAGGAGCAGTAGGCTATACCATATAGCCTAGGTGTGCAATACGCTGTACTATCTAATCTAGGTTTGTGTAAGTACACTCTTTGACTTTCGCACAACGACGAAATCGCCTAACGCCGCATTTCTTAGAATGTATCCCAGTCACTATGCGACGCTTACCTGCACTTGATTAGACTGACGTATCTCTAAGGATGTGTTACACTGTACAGTCGAAATAAAAGCGTCGTTTATATTTCCTGGAATTTGGTAGCCTTTGTAGTGCGTAGTAAAGTCATAGGATTTTGTGTAATGTAAACCAACAATATGCACACTTTTTAAATTCTTCGTGTCTTCTGCATGTTTCGAACATCATGTGTTCATCTTCAGGAAGACCATTTGTACTTGCAGTTTTTTATGATGTGCTTTCCATGCATATATGTAAGCAGTCTACCAAGGGGATGTACTCGATACATCCAACTGCTAAACTGCTTACACAAACGCATGAAAAACATACCGTGCAAAACTGCATGTACAAATTGTCGTGCTGATGATGAACACATAATGCTCGAAACATGTAGAAGACAACAAGAATTGAATTAAAACATTGAATTTAAAAAATGTGCATTTTGTTGGTTTACATTACATAATTGTGTCACAATGCAAGGTACAAAAAACGTGAAGTTCATAGGGGTTTCTTGCCTGAGGAATCGAATTTGCATTGCTGCTGTATGCGTGGAGGAGCGTATAAAGATTTTCGTGGCGCTGAAGTTTGTAGTATCCTCGCCTAATTCCAATTTTATTTCTTACGCGTGACGGTTGTGGTGAAAGTTACGGAGTCTGTAAGAACTGGTGTGATGTTGCAACAACTCATAGCACAACTCCAATACATTTGACTGAATTTATTGGGTATAATTTTCCACTTTTCGCTCTTAACGCTTGTTCTGAACCATTCTTCAGTGTTCCCATACAAGTGTTGTTTCCTTAGCGTGAGACACCAAGTTGGACCTTCGTACAAAACAGAGTCAAAATTGTAGTTTTGTAGGATATTGTGACATATTTTTACGTAGCAGAGAAGAAGCTGAATTGAATGTTAGCAAGGTTCATTCGAATTTATAAGCATAAGTTATATTACGCCGCAGTGTTTGTTTCGTCCAGTGTGCAGCGTATCAAAGAAAATGTTCAAAGTAAATTATAGTTACTGATATCAATGATATATTTTCACTTTATGCGAAGATATTGTGGTCCCCCTCAAAGCACCTTGAGATTTCGTGAAGTTAATTTTGAGCCTACAGTGGCTACGAACACAGTGTAGTATACTCGGTGAACCGAAGCATACCAAAGTTGAATTCACAGCTTTAAGTTTTGATATTCGGTATAATTTTCTTTTCAAAGTCTGTCAAATGATTTGGAAGATTGAAGGACAAACCTCCCCTGGATGTATTTACGGATTCAAAAGAGCGCGTAAAATATTAGAGATGTAAGACTGTCGAAATGCGATTCTTGAATGGTATGTTTGTTTTTTCTTTGCTAACATGTGGGTCAAGTGCACTTCATAGAACGGTTGCCCGCATTTAGTTAGTTGAAGAGGCCTGTCTAGCAGTACGAATGAAATATAATCTCCTGTGTGGAATAAATCGTAACGAAGTGTTTTGTGACATGCACGGATGTTGTGTGGAATTCGCAAGGTAGTACGTAACCAAAAGTAAAAGTGACTTGCTTTCTGAGGTGAATATAGGTCACGTAAACCCGTCCCTCGCCCCTCTTCGTGCTCTCAGCCTGTCGGCCTCCCATTACCTAACCCAGATTTAGTCTCGCTGTCTGTCGTGAGCTGAGTAGGTCTGTGTACATGTTTTACTCTTGCTGTTGTAATAAACACAGGCACATGTAGACGGCGACGGCATTTGTAAATTGCACTGAATTCCTTTATAAATATAGTACTCCTCAAATTACTATTTACACTATTTTGTTCGATCTCTCCACTCCTGTAAATTGTAAAACAGGCCATGAAGGCCCAGAGGGGGAAGAGTGGTGTAGCTCTACTCTTTCTTAACCTCGTCCCTACAAGGGGGTGGGTGGTCAACGCCACGCCCCGGCAGCTTTACCCCGGGGAAGAGATCCGGTATCCATTGTACTGGAGGCTGGTTGGGTCCAAGGGCCGGTCTGGACGAGTGCGAAAAATCTCGCCCCCCAGCGGGGCTCGATCCCCGGAACGTTCAGCCCGTAGCAAATCGCTATACTGACTGCGCTATTCTGGCCCACCTGTAAATAGTAGACGTTTTGAATGTGTTTTATTATTAAAGGTTTCAGATCATTCATACTTACTGATTGTCACATTGCGTAAAATCCGTTTCATTTGTGTAATCTCATTATTCTACCTACCAGAAAGTAGTCGATCGTAATTATTATTTTTTACGATAACTTGTTAGTGGTGGAATTTGTGTTCTTCGCCTGATATTTGTACCAAGCAGGCTGGCTTGGCTGTAACGCCACTGACTCGCATTCGGAATATATGCGTGTTCGAATGACGACCACGTCGACTGTCTATCTGAAGTTTGTCATGGTTAGTGGCTGCTTTGATTCCTACTAAATTACACAGTTTGTGCGTTCTTATATATATGCATTCTAATTTGCACCCAATTTTCGTGCTCTGAACATGTTTTTAAATTAACTAATTCATATGATTTGAAGAGAATGTACCTATCAGATTGTAACTGAATGTAGAGTGTGTGTGTATGTATATATACACATATACATACATATATGTATGTGTATGTTTATTTGTATGCTGTAAGCACTAAACAACAGTATAGAAATCCTGGCACTGATGTAGTTTTGTGAAGGTACAATACTAATTAGAAAGTGCACTTAGTTTTTTATTGGTTTTTTAATATAAACTAGCAGAAAACTGAAAATCCATAATTTTTCTGTTGGAAAAGATAGTGATCTTAGCAGCTGGAATGATGCATTGGTAATTAATGGATACAAAGAAGATTACTTGCATGGAGATAATGATGATAACGGTGTTGATAGTAATTCTGTGTGTGGAATAAGGATGATTTGGGTTTGTAATGGGTTTGCCTGTGTTCCTGCTAGCTATCAGGAGAGTGAAAGATAGTTACTGCATTGAACATTGCTCTTCATTGTTATTGTTACAGGTTGTGTGGAGCAGGTAGGAGTGGGGAATGACTTCATAGCAGACACTACAGTAGTTCCTTCATATTAGCAGAATGCGCAAGTCTCATGAAGCAGACAACCACTCAATATGTTCAACAGCTAATCAACGAAAACGAGGATTAGCGCGTTTTTCATTGCGTCGTCTACTCTACTCAAGTCCTCTGGTAGCCAGGAGAATTACTAGAGGTTCTTCTAATACCTCTAAGAATTCCAGAAATACAGGTGTGTATACTTATATTTATGGGTGCTGGGGTGTTTATTTTGATGTACATTCTGTTGAAACATTCAATTTTAAAATTTTTGATTATTGGAGTGAGATCTGAGACTGTTTGGCTGGTGACCATTGAAGATTCATGTCTTCTGGAGTACGGCACTACATAGTGTAGAAGAACCTGCTGCCTGCATCAACACAGGGTTAGTCTACCCTAAGATGGAGGCAGCAGGTTCGTCTGAAGCGTCAGGTCACAACTACTGGACAGCTTGGTGTCACATCACAGATGGCAGTACTCCTTTCTGCTTGAATGTTCTCTTTAAAAAAAGTCAGACTTTACATTAGAAGTTGAATTACTTTATTCAATAGAATTTATGAAGTGATTGTAATTATGAATTACAGGGGATGTGCGTGGAAGTGGACCATCTAGGGATGTGGAAAAAGGGGAAGCTGTACGTCTCAACGGTGTTGCTGCTGGAGGAACTCCACTTCACGATGACCTGCAGCAAGCTCCCAACAAAATACCTGGTCTTGGAACAAGTGCTGGAAAGGTTACTGCGTCTGTTATTACCATCTTTCTGTAATGTGAAATTAACCCTCATAGTGCCTCTTGTAGTTTTTTTTTTTTTTTTTTTAATTTTTTTTGCCCTAACATTTGGGGCTGGTCATAATTTGCATCAGTTCTGTGATGGTAGATTTGTAAGGCTGAGCCTGGTGTGTCAGGAAACAAATATTTCATTCATAAAGAACAGAAATATTAAAAATCATTTAAGAATTCAGAAGAACAGGTGCAGCATAATTTGACTTACATAGGGTCTTTGAATGCACTGAGGGGTTTCACTTAAGAGTAGTTATCTAGTATGTAATTTAGAGAATTTCCACTATTACTTTTTATGTGTAGTGTATTTTCTGAATACAGTTTCTGTGTTTGATTTCCAGTTAAAAACTGGAGGAAGTGCAGTTCTGCAAAAAAAGATGAAAATTTTATGCAACAGAAATGAGGAGGGATTACAGTTTAGTCTGTCAATTAGAGACTAATCCATGACCCGGTGCTAGGCTAGACTGAAAGTTAGGAAGTTTGTAATTTAGTTTATTGAAAGTGACAAGTTGAAGTTTCCTGTAAAGTTATGCAGATGTCACCATTGAGTTTGTGTGTCTCTGTTGGTATACAAATCTTGTAAGTGCATTTTGCTTATAACCACAAATTTTTCATAAGTGGAGAAATGGGGGAGGGGTGTTACACTTTGGTCCCTTGTAACTAAAGTGCTTGATTGAAATGGTTATTTACTTGTCTAACACATTTATTTATTTATTTAATGTGTTTGAAATCTGATTTTATACCATTTTATGAAGTTGTAATTTAAATTTTATTGTGATTTTGTACAAGTTTTTTGCACATTCAGTTATTCTAGTCTTGTGTTGAATAAGGTAATGGCAAAGAATGGATCATTTTCCTGTTTTTAACAGCCTTCAGCCAAAATCAGTCTGTTAAATGAAAAACTATTACTTCAAGTTTTTTCACCTTAGAGGATATAGTGTATGTTGTAAGACTACAAGATTTTTCTTTCACTTGCCTGTTCTTAGAGTGGTGAAGTGGGTATTGCTGAATGCCCACTCTGTCTGGCAGAGCTACCCTTGGAATACTTCCCAGAACTGTCTACCTGTAGCCATCGCTCTTGCTATGATTGTTTCCAGCAGTACCTTCGGATAGAAATATCAGAGTCTCGTGTCAACATTGCATGCCCAGAATGTTCTGAGCCAATGCATCCAAATGGTGAGTATGCTTATCGATCACTTCTGTGCTAGATGTAAAGACGAATCCTGTGATAAATTTATTTTCATGCTGAGGGTCAAGCATCACAGAACAAAGCAAGCTTGTAAGTAGCAATGCCAGAATGTCAGAGATACTGGAACATGCTTTCTTTTTTTATTCTGCCCACTAGGAATATGTTTAATGGTTTTGTAATCTGCATTGTGTTCATTTTCTGAAGTATTAATTTATTTTCAGATATTCGAATGATTTTGAATGATAAAGTTCAGTATGAGAAGTATGAAGACTTCATGGTGCGTCGAGTTTTGGCTGTGTATGCAGATACGCGCTGGTGCCCAGCCCCAGACTGCAGGTATAGTTCTTTATCACTGTGTTGCATTCAGATACTTACATACAAGAATGGGGTAGTTGGTGATGTTTTTAAGCTGAGAAAAAAGAGATGAAGTGGTTTGCAAGAATTCTGGATTTAACCTCTTGTTTTTAATTTAAATAACACACTGGGTGGCCTGGATGCCTTATTTAAGTGACGAAGCAGCTGATAGTCTATGAACCCCATGCATCAGGCTCATAATTTGAATGCACAGTTTTAAGATAAGTGTTGTGTGGAGCTGTGTGTAATGCAGTGGAACGTAATCAGTGAAGGTGTGCTAGGTAGTGTTAATTGGTAAATGGTAAGTTGTGATTAAATATTGCTAAATATGAATGTTATGATCTGAATAAATAGTAACTTCTAAGAAACATGTTGTCATTGTTCAGGTCCATTGTTCTAGTGCCATCTGAAGTATGTTTCATGAAGATGCACTCCCTAGATTTCATTGTCTTGTTCTTTCATCCTTTGTGGGTGTCAGTCATGCTGCCAGCATTGTATTTCTCTTAAGATGGAGGAGATGAAGTGGTGAAGCTGTAATGAAGTATGCTTTAGAAAATGGTTACTTTGACCACCAAAAAATTGAAAATGATTTGAAGTTTGCATTAAGGGGAGAGATGACATTTTATTGCTGGAGGTCCAGTTCTTCTCAGCTGTGAAATGTACAATACCGGAAATCTTAAAACTACCTGTAAGCGAATTTCGTGCACTCTCACTCCATCATACCAGAAAATGAGGCTCTTGATGACATTGCTCTTTGTGTTTATGGTTTAGGACAGTAACTGATGAACCTAGTAGCTGTGTAATTTGATGTGCTGAAAGATTTTAAACACACAGAAATACGGTGAGGCATTTCAGGACCCACTTCGTGGAGAGCTTCCACACTTCCAAATCTTCATTAATGTTTCCCTAATGTTTCTGTCAAAATGGCGTGAATTTCCTATGGTGCCTTGCCTTGCAAGAAAAAAAACTTGATGACAGCTTGCATCTCCATGTTGTTGAAATCGCGCACGTTGCATGACATGCTTCCTTTCAGCCTCTGTAACAAGAAAAGACTGGCAATTCGGAACATGAACAGATCCCTCTTTCCAATGACATTATCGATTCTGTCCTACAACATCGGGAAGTAGGTCAGGCAAAAGACTTATCAGCACCCCCTCGTAATTGCCCAAGAAATATTCTGTTTTCATGTGGTAAATTTGGATAGTATTGTGGGTAAAACCATGCAAGCCAATGAAATATATGAGGTTGACTGACATACTGTAAAAGTGTGAAAATTAAATTGACCTACAGAGACAGCCATCCTGATGATAGGATAAAATCGTATGCCATGTTGTAATAGGCTTCCCTGCTGGTATCTTCATCTTGTTGACGGCATATTTGACTGGGTGTGGTAGCTTGCAAGTATGAGTGAACTCGAAAGATGTGCTGGCGGCAGCCTTGCTGCTGGTAGGACCACCCATGCTGGACAAGTTTGGAGCAAGTTGCCAGACAAACAGAGATAGCTTGGCTTTGAAGTTTGAGGGTTGGGCATGGGGCTGACATCCCCAACTTGTAAAAACACAGTTGTCAGTTGTCTTGAAACCCCAGTGATGGGGATGCCTTGGCCCAAAAATGGGCTAAAGCATGATAGAAGAAGATATCTTGGAGAGCAGCTTGCTGCTTAAATAGTTAATGTTTGTGATGTAATGCCTTGTGTTTTACAGTTATGCTGTGATAGCAGCTGGGTGTGCCAGTTGTCCAAAAATCAAGTGTGAACGCCCAGGTTGTGACGCTTATTTCTGCTATCACTGCAAAGCAGAATGGCATCCAAACCAGACTTGTGATGCAGCCAGGGCTCAGCGATCTCCCAATGTGCGCTCATCTTCTGTCAGCTTTAGTCAGGATTCACAGCATCGTAAGTGTATTGATCCGAGCATATGCATGTGGCTTTGCATGTGTCACACACACACTTGCACACATGCATGTGTACTTATGTGGAACTAGATTTTTGTTACATTTGGCATAGATAAGGTTAAAACAAACTTGTAAAAATAATTGTAAAAATGTTCGTAGTACAAAATATGTGTTGCTGCTTCTAAGTAGTTTTGTTTATGATTTGTATTTAAGATAAAGAAGAAGGTGCTTTAGTTAGGAATGAAATGATCTTGGAAGGAGTGGTCTGAGTTCATTTATTGTAGTAAAACTGCAGAATCGGTAATATCGAGTGAGTTTCTAAAATAATTAAATGACATGAATAAACTGTGCAACAACTTCCGTGATAAATCAACCATGAAGCCACAAGCAGTGTGGTTTTGATGCATGTTCAGAATGTGATATTACCAAAGATTATGACTGGGTGGCAACAATTTCTGTCACAAAGAAAATATGAATATTGATTGTTGTTTTGATCACATTTACACCAAATGCATAAAGTGTGGAAGGTCAAAAATGTCTCACTAATTTTAAATGTATGAATGCAGGAAATTATTACATTATTTATTACTAAAAGAGCATGAAGGAAGATATGAAGTAGCAGAGATGGAATTTTTGAGGTTAGGCACAGGATGTACATTAACCTGACAAACAAACAAATGGGGATATTAGAGAAAAACTAGTTGTATACAACTTAAATTATTGTGGATTGTACTTGCAAGTGGAAAGAACATTTATTAAGGACAAGCAGTTCATACATTTTCAAGTTAGAGTATGAATACATTCAGACTGTCAGAAGAAAGAGTGATCAACTAAGGAAAAGAGGGAGAGGCAAATATTCACTAGTTTGGAACAAGCCTGAAATGGCTCATACCCTGTTGCTGTTGTTGACATTACTATATTGTTTACATATAACTTTACCTGGTACCAGAAAGTGTGTTCATCAAATGTGGGATATTAGTGAATGTGGGAAAACTATAATAGTGGACATATTCACTAAATCTATATGACTTGCACCGTTTTGTGATCTTTCCTGAGTTGCAAAGTTTTCTTACAGGTGATGACATTAAACCATGTCCACGCTGCCAAGTACTAATAGTGAAGATGGATGATGGTTCCTGCAATCACATGACCTGTGCTGTGTGTGGAGCAGAGTTCTGTTGGTTATGTATGAAAGAAATTAGTGATCTCCATTATCTAAGGTAATCTACGAGAAACATAGGATTGGCTACGACATTGGTGATTTCAGTTCCTTAAATCAGTAGCAAACCAGTTTTTTTAAATCCTCGTGTGATGCTTGTAACTGAACTTCAGTTCTGTCGGCTGCATCCCCGTATGTCACGTCTTTCCTTCTATATTATTATTCTACAGCTGTAAAGCTGTTATCATGTGAATATATTTACTAGTTGGTTGGTATTGAGTCAGTCTGGCCTAACAGTTTTTGGGATCTACATTTTTTAACTCTTTAAAACCAAGTGATTGGTAAAAGTACCACTAAATTTAATACAAACATCTATGCATTTTGCTTATAATGTAGTCATACGTTGTGTATGATTCATACAGTAAACAACTGTTGCTTATACATGAAATTTGTTGGAACTGATGAAATTGGTGTGGTGTCTTTTTGATGATATGTCCGTCTTGGCAATAGGAATTTGGAATTTCGTAGGTTTTCTGAGGGAGAGCTCTGATATATATAAACTCAGTCTGGGTTGATAGAAGGAAAAAGTACTTGGCAGTTTTGGGAGGTATTTTCAGGTTGTAATGTGGCACTGAAAGGGTTTGCCTCTTCTCATCAAGTTTTGTTTTTGCAACATGGCTTTTTCCAGACAGCTCTGCCACATCTCTGAGACTTTCAGTTTGTGCTTAAATTATGCTAATATTTTGTCCAGTTGTCACCAGATGGCACCCTTGTTCTGTTGTTCCTTGACCAAAAAAAAAAAAAAAAAATTTTTTTTTTTTTTTTTTTTAAAGAAATTTTAAATTAATAATATTTTTGGGGGGGGGGGAAAGGATTTTTTTTGTTAAAAAAATGCACAAAAAAGAGAAG
>Ga0123355_10003399_pt1 | contig 22795 bp, 24 predicted proteins | sample TergutEmb28metaG_3_FD_89872 | JGI IMG/M metagenome (GOLD analysis project Ga0123355, IMG submission 89872) | Embiratermes neotenicus P1 segment gut microbial communities from Petit-Saut dam, French Guiana - Emb289 P1 | ecosystem: Host-associated > Arthropoda: Insects > Digestive system > Gut ... | reverse complement strand
CTTTTGCCCAAGGTGATTTCCGACGCCACTCTTTCCCATTCCGCTATTATCATTCAATAACGGATGGATTTCAAAGGTTATGGGATGCCTCTAAAACCCAAATATATTTATACAAGGTGATTTCGATGGTAGCAACCAAATCAAATGTGAATGTAAAAATTGATACAACGGTTAAGGAAACCGCCACCATGTTATTAGACCGTATGGGTATTGACCAAACTACGGCAATAGATATGTTTTACAGGCAAATTATAGCCGAACGTCGCTTACCTTTTCAGCCTGTAGTAGCTCCTACGTTGGAAGAACAACTCACAGGAACAATTGCAAAGAGCAATATTCCAAGAGTGAAACTTGAAGCAGATGAAAACGGCTACGCCATTGTTGACAAAGAAAAACACCCTGAAGGAAAGCTCGGGGACGGTTCTTGTGCTTCCCTGTTTCTACCTTTCATTCACAGCTTCCAAATAATATTCACAGAAATTCCAGTTACTCGTGACAGTTGCCTTGTCGAAACTCCGTCTATCGTTAGGATATCCTTCAATATGTCTCCTATCATATCCTTTGACAGAAATTGAATTGCACTTGCTTTTATTTCGTATCTATTTTCGATTGCTACATGCAGTTCTTTATCTGTCAATCTCTTGCGGTGGCTATAGTCCATGCAAGTATCATTATGTTCTTCATTCATATATTTTTCAAAATGCTCTTTTCCTATCAAGTCCAACGCAAATTTACAATTGACGATACGACTCTTTTGCATATACTCATTGTAACTACTCCACTGATACTCAGTTAATGACTTACATAGGCCGGCTTTTATGGGATTTTGATGAATATACCTTAAAACCATAGCAAAATATGAATCGTCTTCTACAGCTTCACTTTTATACCTGCCTTGGAACAAATGGCCGCTTCGCTCGTACTTGTTGTTATACCAATACACATACCTTGCACCTATGCGTTTAAATATCTGCTCAAGCTCCTCTGTTACAATTTTTAATAACAAATGAATATGGTTGCCCATGAGGCAATAAGCATATAGCTCAAATCCGCTGATTTTTTTACAGTCTTCGAGTGTCTGCAAAAACTTCTGGTTGTCTTCATCGTCAAGAAATACCGTTTGCTTGTTTATTCCACGTAACATCACATGGTAAATTCCTGTTGAGCTCTTTTTTCTGGCTGTTCTTGGCATGGCTTGCTCACCTCCTGGTTGATTAGGTAATCATACCATAATTATCTTTGGGGAAGCAAGCGAACCGTCCCCTTGCTTCCGGCTAATCATCTCCTTTGTTGAAAGTTAATCCTCAAGGTAAACATGCGGGGTTTCCTTGTAATCAGCGATATTATAATCACTAATTTTTGTGTAGTCCTTCTGTGTGTCCAGGCCGTTTTTAGTGGCATGTTCTTCGATGCCAGCCGCATCGTAAAATATACCTTCCAGGTATTCAAACTTCGAGTAGATACCTTGAGCCGACCAAACAAGGGCATTGCGAACATACGAGGCGTGTTTTTCAAATAACGCATGATTCATTTCAAGCCCCAAGTGTTCAGAAAGAAGCACAATAAAGGAAATGACCGCTCTGGTATTACCGTCTCTGAAAGGGTGGGTTTGCCACAGTTTAGCGGCAATGCGAACCAGTTTAAAGGCCAAATCCTTTTTATTTTCGCCTTTTTTGAGTTTGGCAACTTCCTTGACCGTTTCGTTAAGCTCCATTTTTATTTCCTTTGGGTAGGCATAGCGGACGGTATCACCGCCTAGAATTGGCTCATGCTTGGCAATAAGAATCGTGCGGAACTCGCCAGCCCACTCATATATATCACTAAAAATAGTTCGATGGATTTCACAGAGGGTAGTAGCACTAAACTTGGTGAATTTTTGAGCGTAAACTACTGCGAGAGTGTACTTTGTAATGTCGCCCTCTGCTGCCCTCAATTTTTCAGCATCTTTAATATTCCCAAGATTTTTTAGCACATCTACATCATCATATAAATAAGGATCTCTCATAATCACGCCTCAACCAAATTGTGACTTCTTAACGCCTGCAAATAGCCATCCCTAAAATTGCGTTGCCCCAAAGCCCATAGTGACAATGATTTTTCCGTGTTTTCACTGGCTGGTATTCCCTCAAGTGCTGTCATAGCATTACCAAATGCTAGGGACTTTTTTCGTTCTTCCACGGGCAATGAATCCATCAGTGAGCAACGTCTAAGGACAGTAAGCTGGCGATATAGGGCTTTATCAAGCACTTTGGCGGCGGCCTCAAGGTTACTAAGTTTTTCATCCACTTGGGCTATTGTTTCCTCTAAAGTTGCTCGTTTTTGTAGCTCCGATTCCACCTGTGGCAATAAATCCTCTCGAATGTACTCACTACTTACCTTGCCAGCAACTTTTTTTTGAAGATAAAAATATTGTTTGCCAGAAATTTGCTTCTTTGAAATATACCCATTGTTCAAAGCCGAGAGTGCTTTAAAATTTTCGTTCTGCTCCGACAGGAGTACGCTATACTCATCATAGATTGCCTGATATTTCATACAATCACCTCTCCACCTATTATACAAAAATTAACCTACTATTGCAATGTTTAATATTGCTTAGTAGGTTAAAAGTTATCTAGCTGGTCGGGAGTGATAGAAGGCCACTTCAAATATTCTTCAATTTTCTTCCCGTTTTCAATATGATATAAAATGGATTTCAGCATGGCCTCAAACTCTGGTGTGCTGATATTTTGGCAGTTAAGATACTTCTCTGCCAAGTTTGACTCGCAGACTCTCCAGAGTGTCTGCATCAGAAGTAGTATCTATTTCAGTTCTAAGAGAACTAAGCTCGGTTTTAATTTTTATTTCAGCTGGTAATGCAGCTAAATATCTAAGCCAGCCACATCCTATGTAACCATATTTGAATTAACATGCGAATACGACACATCACACGCTTTTGCTTGCTATGTACACGAAGCACAGCGGATATGTTAACAATGCTTGTTACTCACATTCGCCTGCTTCTATTTTTGTTTCAACTTTCTTTTATTAAACCAAGGTCCCGGGGCCCCTGGTGAATTTGCTGCAGCTCGCATGAAAGTTGCTAGCGTAGGTGACAATGTACAGGCCGGATCCATAGCCTAACACGCCTACCTCTCTCATGTAGTGCAGCTAGTAATGCAGGTGCAGCAGAAGTACAAAGGTTAAAGCGGGAAGCGGTGCGGTCCGTTTAAAGGCATAAAGCCCCTTCCGGAGTTGGCATAACCCGTCCATGGCATAAAAACGTTTGCTCATCTATTGCTAATACACAATAACACGTATCGTGTAATAAGTCAATGCTTTATTCACAACTTTTTTTACGCCCATCATTTAACGGCTCTACTGATAATAAGCCAACCCCAACTGCGTACGGTTACTAACCCCAAGCTTCTCCATAATAACAACAATATTATTTCGCACTGTACCTTCGCTTAAAAACAATTGCTCTGCAATTTCCTTATTTGTAAGGCCTTGAGCTACAAGCCGTGCAATATCCTGTTCTCGTGGCGTTAAGGTTAATAGTGCCGGATTGGGCTCTGGGGTAAGTTTGCGCAATACATCTGTATCCAGCACGCTTGTGCCATCCATCATGGTATATAGTGCTTTTGCAATTCCTGCAATTTTATCTGTTTTTAACAAGTACCCGTCTGCACCTGCCGAAAGTGCTTGCTGAATATTAGGCCGGTCGTCAAATGTTGTAAGCATCATTATGCGGATATGCGGGTAACGGCTTTTTATTAGCCTTGTTGCGGCAATGCCGTCCATCCCGGGCATACGAATGTCCATTAGTATAGCATCAATTTCCTGGTTCTTACATATGTCCACTGCTTCTGCTCCGTCACTTGCTGTGGCGGCTATAATAATACCTTCTTGGCGGGTGAGGGCTATCTCTAGGCTTTTTCTTATTAATGAATCATCGTCTACAATTAACAGTCTCATTTGTCGGCTCCTATAAAATAAACTAGTTTGTAAAGTATACCACAAAACCGACGATTTTGGATATTCAGTGATGGTAGACTTTTCTACTCATCCCGCAAAAACCTTTCACCTCCAATATAAACGATATAGTCACTTACAACATCCAAACCCCATATTTCATTATCATAGTTTCCAACAAACCGAAGGTGCAAAAAACCAAAATCAATATGCCAGCAGAAAGCCCTTTCTTCGCCATTCCATACTCTTCTACCTGTTTCGTTTTCATAAAAAGTATATGTTCCATATTCCCATGTCCATGCTCCGGTAAGGGCAATGTTCACATTGCGTGAAAAATGTGCTTGCCCAATATAAACAACGTCGTTACTAATAATTTCAAGAGACCATCTTTCGTTTTCTCCATTAGCTAAATTAAGCAACAGCCATGAACCAACTACCGACCATTCAAATGAATTAGCTATATTATCCCATATGCGGCTCCCACTACCGTCTTGGTAAAAATCGTAAGTGCCACCTGTCCAAACCCACGACCCTACGAGCTCGGGAATTTGTACGGCACTGGCATTGCCAACGGGTAATGGGTTAAGCTCATCAATTGCGGTAATGTCTATACGGGAAATAGGTACGGCAAAATTAATTGCCTGTGCACCAAAACTGGTGGAATAGGACGATGTTGTAACTCCAACGACTTGCCCTAAATTATTTATTAGTGCACCGCCGCTGCTTCCATCAGAAATTGGTGCGGTAAATTGTATCGTATCATACACCCGGTATTCGCCAAACTCACTCACATCATTAAACCTGGAAATAATACCGTTAGAAAATGTGTTGTGGTACCCAAGTGGGGTGCCAAGGGCGTATACGCTCTCTCCAATAAGCAGTGTGTCAGGGTTTCCCATTTGTAGGTAGCTAAAATTATCGCCGTCTACACGTATCAGTGCCAAGTCGTTATAAAAATCGTAGGAATAGTAGCCTAAGATTGTAAACTCCTGGCCGCTGTGTGCTCTTATGTATGCATAGAACCAATCTACAATAACGTGGTGGTTAGTAACTGCAATACCGGTTGGGCAAATAAAAAAGCCACTGCCATTATATTGAAAATCTTCATTATCAAAGGATGTGTAAATTGTAAAGACGGCGTCTGCACTGTATTTGAATATTTGGGTAGGGGAGAGTGCGCTGCTTCCTTGTGTTGATAACACATTAGGCGAAATACGTTCCCTTGTATGTTCATCCCTTGGCTGACGTTCGTTTATGCGGCTAAAACTTCCGCAACCAGATACAGCCGCTGCGGCGAAGACTAGCAGTAGTAACGATAAAAAAACTTTCATAATGTTCTCCTATCCACCCATCGTGGGCAGTTGTATCAACAATTAAATATGAAAAGATGTGGTCTAAACCTTTGCAGACATCCATTTGCCTCGTGCAAATCGGGTAAACAGCATAATAAGCCGTGCGCCTTGGTCAAATATCATGGCTATCCATGCGCCGGTTAACCCCAAGCCCAGCGGGAATACCATAAGCCAGCCCATAAACGGCCGCATAAAGCCTACAGCAATAAGCATTGTTAATGCTACGAAGCGGTTATCCCCAGCTCCACGCAAGCTGCCGCCTATTACAAGCTGGGATGTTTGTAGAGGCAAAATATAGGCAAGTATTAGAATTAGCCCACCTGCGGTAACTACAATATCTGGATATTTTACAGCGTCTGTAAACGCCGCCGCAAACTGGAAGCGGAATAATATACACAAAGTACTTAACACCGCAGCAACAATTAAAGCCAACCGCATCCCAATTTTACCGTACATACTTGAAAGGTCTGGCCTTTCCTTGCCCAAGTTCTGCCCAACTAGGCTGGTGGTTGCAGCACCAATACCGTCCGCAAATGTGAAGCTTAGTACCATTAACTGCATGGCAATAATATGGGCAGAAAAATCATACGTTCCTAAGCTTGCAATTACACGAGCGTATGCAAAGAAGCCAAATCGGAGGCTTACTTGCTCTAGCATACCGTTGGCTGTTAGTTTTCCTACACTTTTAGACATTTGCTTTTCAAAGCCCCATTTATCTTTTAGGCTAATACGAAGCGGGCTGTTTTTGTGCAAAACGGAAGCTAGTGCAAGGCCAAACGCAACAAGTGCGGCAATAGAGCGGGCATATGCCACGCCGTCTACTTCTAGCCTTGGGAAGCCAAGGTTACCTTCTATAAGGAGGAAGTTTAGTATTACACTTACAACTTTGGCTGTTGCGTTAACTTTCAGGGCTACTTTTGTGTTACCTATGGCACGCTGGGCGACGCAAATTGTCATTGTCATTATTTGTGGGATTAAAACTATATTTGTGATTCTAAAATAGGAGGTTGCCTCATATATGGTATCCGCTTGCGCACCGGCAAGTCTCATCAATGGGTGGGCAAAAATAAATGCCAAAAGTGTAAGCTTTAGGCCTAGTATGATATTGACTAAAAGACCGTGGCGCAAACAGCTGCGGGCTTCGTCCATTTCTCCTGCGCCCTTTTTACGGGCTATAATGGCGGTTAGTGCGATATTTAATGCAAAAAAAATGGAAAGAACCAACATACGTGGTTGACCGGTAATGCCTACAGCCGTCATGGCTTGTGGGCTTACACGGCCTACCATAAATGTGTCTATCATGTCCATTAAGGAGATGCTTACCATTTCTATTACGGCTGGAATGGCAATACGCAAAGAGTTTGTGTATGCTTCCTTGCTGGAAGGGATTTCACCTTTGCGCATGTCTGGTTTTACCATGTATTGTGTGGAGAATAGCCGTTTTAGTATGTTCAAGAGTTGTTCCTTCTTTCTGGTGTATGTATCTTACTTTCTAACACGGATTAAAAGTAGAGCAAGTCTGTAAAAAAGTTGTATGAAACTCATTAATATGATTTTAACTTTACGTTAATAGCTAAAGCTATTTATACAACCCTTTTTTTCTATCATACATGTTCATGCCCAGCTGCTTCTGTGGATAGATGTTAAGAATTTGCATCACGTATGATTCATGATACTTACCTTCACCGTTGTTTGTTTTAGTGCAACATAGCCTAAGAAAATTGTTACAATGACTCCTAACACTGCCTGGAAATATGAAATAGCATTGTCCACTGTCCAGTTGACAGCTAAGAGGCTAAAAGGTGCTTCAATAGTAAATGCAAGATTAAGGAGTAGAGGCGCAACAAATAAAAATAATACAATTAATGTTAGAAATACGGTTAATTTTTTATGCATAAAGTACCCACGTCCTTATTTCAGTTGCTCAAAATACAAACTTACCATATCCAAGAAACATTATATTTTTGAATGTTTTCGTCTATTGTAATTAAGGTTAAGTCTTCTATCAACGCTGTAGAGACTATCAGCCTATCAAACGGGTCTTTGTGAATAGAAGGCAGTTTTAAAAGCCCTTTTAAATATTCGCTATTAATTGGGAGAATAGTCAACTCGCTACTTGCTATGACATCCAGAAACTCATCAAGAGGTAGTTGCATGTTCAATTTGCCTATATTTGATTTAATCGCAATTTCCCATAAAGAGACAACGCTTATAAACTTGTGATTCGTTGGATTATCAATAATGTTTGTTATTTTTGCTGGTATATCCTTTGAGTCTTCAAAATACCATATCAAGGCATGTGTATCTAATAAATAACTCATTCCATGTACTCCTGCATCTCTTCTAGTGGCGCATTGAAATCATCCGCCATCCAAACACAGCCTTTCATAAAACCTCTTAGCTCGGAAAGTGGACGTTTTTTTTGCGACACATCATTTACAACATCCTCTTTTATGGGTTCAAGGAAAGTTATTACTACTTCATATTTTCCACTTACAGAAATAGGTTGACTTAGCCTGAAATTAGCACCGTCATAAATAGCTTTTACTGTATACATGCTTTTCCTCCTTTATGATCATGATAATCTAAATCTCCCGCCGTCCTTCTAATGCACGGGAAAGAGTTACTTCATCTACATATTCCAAATCTCCGCCAACGGGTACGCCGTGGGCTATTCGGGTTACTTTTACACCTGTTGGTTTTAATATTTTACTGATATACAAAGCTGTAGCTTCCCCTTCAATATTGGGGTTGGTGGCAATTATTACTTCTTCTACATCTTCGGACTGCAAGCGTTTTAGCAATGCAGTAATTGTCAAGTCGCTTGGCCCAACACCATGCATTGGGGAAATTGCCCCATGCAGCACGTGGTACAGCCCATGGAATTCCTTTGTTCGCTCATATGCTGCCATGTCTCTAGGGTCTTCTACTACCATAAGAATTTTAGAGTCACGTTTTGCATTCGCGCATATCTGACACGGGTCTGCATCTGTTAAATTACAACACCGGGAGCAGTACCGTACATTTCGCTTAGCCGAAGTTATAGACTCTGCCAACGCCTCCGCTTTTTCGGTAGGTAAATGGATAATATAAAAGGCGAGTCTTTGTGCAGACTTGCCTCCTATACCCGGTAAGCGAGATAACTCTTCGATTAGGCGGGCTACATGGCCACCGTATATATGCTGCATAGTTAAAACATTCCAGGCAGGTTCATGCCGCCGGTTATTTTGGACATTTGCGCACTTGTAGACTCGTCCATTTGACGGATCGCTTCGTTTACCGCAGAAATTACTAGGTCTTGAAGCATTTCAACATCTTCCGGGTCTACTACATCTGGAGAAATTACGAGGTCTGTAATTTGTTTTTCACCATTAATGGTAACTTTAATTGCGCCGCCACCTGCGGAAACTTCCAGTGACTTGTTTGCCATGTCTGCTTGCATTTCTTCCATTTGGCGTTGCATTTTTTGTGCTTGTTTCATCATTTGTTGCATGTTCATGCCGCCGCCCGGCATTCCTTGAAATCCTTTTGGCATTGTTTTGTTCTCCTGTCTGATGGAATTTGTAATTGTTTTATCCGAATACTTCTATTGCTGCTACAAGTTGCAGTATTTCTTCATCAATTTTATGCCGCCCATAAGCGTCTATAAACCGCTGGCGGTAATCATGTGTGTGCGTGTTATAAAATAATGACCATATAGCCCAAAACACATCAACGTGTTTGTCGCCCACGCCTGCGTTATCCAGGTCTATAAACCCTGCAAAGTTCCAGTCGTTAAGAATTATATTTGGCAAGCAGTAGTCGCCATGCAACAGAGTGTCATTTTTTAATAGGTGCTGTTTTGCTTCTACAACTGCCCATGCCTCTTTAGCATTTGCATATCCAAAGCTGTCTGGGAAATCATCCTTATTGTAGGTACCCATTTGTTTATTGTGTCCTGCGGTAGAGAGATACCATTCTGTGTGGTTTTGCTGCGGACAGTCAGAGGAGTTTGTCTCGTGAAGCATTATAAGCCGTTCGGCAAGGATGTCGCATAACTGCTTCGGCTGTTCAAGATATTTTGCAGTAGTACAATCATCTCCGTGGATTTTTTCGGTTAACAGCCAATCTTGTGCATCGGAAACATATGAAAGTACGTTTGCAGATAATCCTTTGCGGTGGAAGTACTGCATCATTTCTGCTTGACGCTCTAATTTGCCTTTCTTGGTAGACTTTAAGAAGTAGCCGTTGTCTTTGTCTATGAAAATAACTTTAGCTTCGGGCGAGCAGCTACTGTCAAAGATTTTTGCACCGGATAATAACGGATGAAAATTGTCTGGATATGCTGATATATCTATGGTTATGGGTTTTAGTTCCATAATTAATTCCACGCCTCCTTCGCTGGCGTCACAAATCGGTTAGTATGAAAATCTACTTCGCAGATGTTTCACACTTAGAACCATGTTACTTCTTGACTTTGCTTACCACTTTTCGTCGGTTGATACCTCTTCGCCTATGGCGTCCCAGTCGTCTTCCGCAGGGGATGAGGCTGTGGTTGGCTCTGCTGTGTTTGCCCAATCTGCGGGGACTTCCGGCTCCTGTGTTTCATCCGGCATGTTTCCAAAATCTTCTGGCATGGCTTCTGGTACTTCCGGCTCTTCCCAGCTCGTGGCAAGGGTTTGTTGCTCTTGCTTTGGCTCGGGCTTTTTTTGCTCTGGTGGTTGCCCCTTAGGCTTATTGTACCCCTCCCGCACAATAAAGGCAAGGTTTGGTGGGGTAGAAAGGCCAAAATTTTCGGCAATTGCTTCTCTTATTGCGCCTTCTTTTGGTTTTAGGATGTTGCGCATGGCTTCGCTGCTGGTTATTAGCTCTAGTGCGCCGTCGTTATTTTCCATGCCGCATTGTGCGCATTGGGAGCGCATTGGGTTAGGAAAGTCCATGCACATGGCGTCCCAGTAGTTTGCTATTTTGTCTAGGATGTCTGGGGTTACTTCGCCCAAGGTTTTGGTGGAGGGTAGGGTGGGGGGCTTTTCTGCCGGTTTTACGGTTGGCCCAGTCGTGGGTGTTTGTACTGGAGCGTAAATAACCTCTGTCTTAGGTACGCATATGCGCAAGGCGCAAACTTCCAGAGCCGTGCGGGCGTGAGGTGCAAAGCGCATCTCACGCAAAGTTTCGGAAAAGGTGTGGATGTATTCCATTAGTTTGCTGCTTGGCACTTGGCTGCCTTGCTCTCGTAAGTTAGCAGCAATTTCGGCAGAAAAATCTAGGCTGTTTGGGTCAGTTACCAACCCTGCCACAAGCACATCCCGGAAATGGCGTATCAAATCTGCCACAAATTGGCCGGCGTCACGGCCGCCTTCCATTGCTTGGTCTATAATATTCATTATTGCGCTGCTGTCACAAGCCGCAAGAGCGTATGTGAAGTCGAATAGTTTTGCACGGTCTACAGCACCTAACATGTCTAACACTTGACTGTATTCTAATTTAGTATTTCCAAGGCTTAGGCTCTGGTCTAGCAGGCTTAATGCGTCACGCATTGCCCCATCGGAATGGTATGCAATGTAGTCTAATGCTTTTTCTTCGTACTTTACACTCTCTTCGTCTAGGTATTTTTTTAGAGTGTCTATGATACTAACTACAGAAATCCGCCTAAAATCGTACCTTTGGCAGCGGGACAAAATTGTAGCTGGTAGCTTTTGCGAGTCTGTTGTGGCTAAGATAAAAACTACGTGAGCCGGGGGTTCTTCTAATGTCTTTAGCAGTGCATTAAATGCGCTGGTAGAAAGCATGTGAACTTCGTCTATGATATATACTTTGTATTTCCCCATGGTCGGCTGGTATTTTACTTCTTCCCGCAAATCCCGTATATTTTCTACCCCATTATTAGAAGCAGCATCTATTTCCACAACGTTAAGATTGCGTTCTGCAAAAATGCCTACGCAAGAGTCGCATGTATTGCATGGGCTGCCTTCCTGCGGGTTTTCGCAATTAATTGCACGGGCTAAAATACGGGCGATAGAAGTTTTGCCTGTGCCACGTGTCCCGCAAAATAAGTATGCATGGCTAATTTGCCCGGATACTATTTGGTTGGAAAGGGCACGTACTATGTGCCGTTGGTCTACAACGTCTTTGAATGTACGGGGGCGTTTCTTCCTATATAATGCGGTGTGTGGCATGTAGGTGCTCCTATCTTAAATATGGTTTTAGGTGTTTTTGTTTTTTGCATACGCCCATTAAAAGAGCTACAAAGTATGAGTGAACAATTACGGTTATTGTTGATTGAATAATACGGGGAAACCAGACCATCCAAAACGGCAACAATTGCCAAGATGCAAATACATATTGGCGCAATATTATAGTGTTAAGCGTGCTTTGCCACCATGCGGCGACAAGCAGTGAAATTAGCAATGGCATAATACTTGCATGTTCTTTGTATGATTTTTTTAGGCTAAAAGACATGACTTTGTCTACACCAAAAAGTACCAAGCCTAAAATACCAGCTATAAATGGAGTTATAGTAACAGAAGTTATCATAGTTGTGAGCGTGTTGGTAGGGTTAGAAACAACTTCGGAACGTGCTATAGCCCACCTGGAAATAAAGAACATATTGGACGTATCTGCCTCTTGGCCGTACAAATATTCAAAAAAGTCTGGGGCTATATTGTCTATTCTAAAAATAATCCAGTTAGCAGCACCAAACAGTAAAACAATAATAGAGCCAATAAGTACTAAAAGCCGGAGTTTATTTGGGTTACGATTGCGCAATAGCAGCCACATTATACCACGTAAAAAACCTGCGCTAATTGCTACAAGGGTTATCTGGGGCAAGTATGCCCCTTCCGGGCGCACAAGATGCCCTAAAATATCTGTAACGCCGCTGGCAAGTCCACCCCAGACAGGCCCAAATAAAATTGCCGGTAAGCTGGAAAAAATACCGGCAAAGCCTATTCGCATACCATTTTCGCCCATTAGCGGGATGCTAAGAGAAAATATGCGCATTACTACGGCAATTGCTACAAGCATAGCGGTAAAGCATAAATATCTTAGGTGGATACTGGATTTGTTTTGCAAAGCACACCTCTTTAGAATGTGAGTTTATGACGCATTTTTACATAAATATATCATACATAAAAAAGTAGGTTGGGGCAAGTACTGTGTAAATAGCAAACCCCAGTTGGTAACAAAATGATACCAACTGGGGTTGAAGTAACTATAAATTTATTTCCGTTTAACCGGAGCCAAAATGTCAAGCTGTTGCTTAATTTGAGGGTTATCAATACCGGCCATAAATGTCTCGAAGTCGATAAATTCTTCCAGTCAGCGCAAATTCATATCGGCTTCGTACTCGTCATGCTTTTCTATCCAGTCGTGCAATAACCAGCCACGCTCGCCAATTTCACTCATGGAAGTGGGGATAGAAGCGTATAGTGCGCTTGGGATTTTTTTCTTCCCTAAGGGCGAGGGTACGATTAAATCGTTAGGTATTACTACCCAAACTTCATAGCCATAAACTGGGTTTCCTTCTGTTGGTATCGGGTTATTAAACCCAAAATACCGGAATCCGGTACGCTTATGCAAGCTGTTTTCATACACGAATTTGTTCGTTACACTAAGACAATCCCCTTCTGGCGACTCACTTTCTGCACAATATGACGCAACCGTCATTTCCGGAAGTCTTACAAGCCTTACATTTTCTAATTGTTTTTCTGCCATTATTATAGCCCTTCCAGAGGACAAGTTTTGCGGCATGTTATATGTCATTGGAATAGCAGCGCTGTGCAGTTCTAGGCAGGAAAATACCTGTTCAAGATCAAGAGATTCCTTTATCCGCTGCATCAAAGATTCAATAAGCGAAATTAAAAGGTCGTTAAACACGGCTTCATTTTTCAAATTTTTAAGGTGGCGGTTTAATGCGTCGGCCGCCACATTAATATCCGCTGTAATAAAAATCTGTTCAATGTCCGCAATAGGCATGTTTAGCTTGCGAAGCAAAATTATATGCCTTATACGTGCTGCATTTTCTTCATCGTAAAACCGGTAATTATTTTCCGTTCTTGTGCTGGTTAATATCCCCATTTCTTCCTAGTACCTCAGAGTTCTGTTGGAGATATTAAACTGCTTTGCAACTTCGCCAATCCTTAACATATCGTGCCACACTCCTCTTAAAGGCATGGTAAACTATTCCGTGGCGTAAAGGTCAATAGGTATTAATTAATAATTATCTGCCCTTGTATCCCCTATACTTCCGAGCTGCATCAAAAACAGCCGCAGCATTTTCTAAGGGAACATCCGGCCCAAACTCTATAGCAAGGCCAAGGCCGCCTTCCGGCATATAAAACGCCTCTACGCATTCCCTAACATGGTCGTCTAGTTGCGATGGCGTTGCAAACGGAAATAACTGCCTATCCAAATCAAGGTTAATTGCAACCTTCCCCTTACATGTACGCACAAGGTTATCCAGCCCGTTGGCTCTGTACTGCGGGTTAAGCATATTTACACCGCATTCAATTAAGTCCGGGATAATTTCATAAATCATACCGTCTGTGTGCATATATACATATTTCCCAGCGGCATGAACTATGTCGTACATTTTTTTAAAGCAAGGCTTCATGTACTTGCGCCATTTTTCTGCGCCAATTGCAAGGCCTTTTTGCATGCCAAGGTCGTCTCCAAAGTGCATCATTTCGCCTGCACTCGGCAGAGCATAATTAATTTGCCTGCAATTATGTTCCAGAACTTTGTCTATTAAAACTTGCAGCTCGTCACATTCTTCTGCAAAGTCAATCATAACTTCTTCAAACCCGCGCAAATCCAGTAAGCGCAGGTACATAAACCCATGCGGGAGGCGTCCGTCTGTGTTGGTTGGTAATTGCAGCGACAAAATATCTTCCCTTGTGGGAACGGGGTGGCCTGTAACTATGGCTTCCATTCCTTCTTCTATATTCGTCCAAACGCAGCCCCATTCGTCTGTAACGTTGCCCAGCCTATAAGAACCCCATGTGTACGATTCCGGGTTGTCTACGTCTTCCGGGATGAAAGAAACAATGTCTGGGTATTCCTTGGCAAAACGAACCAGCTCCTGGCCGTAACGCTTCCACATGGCGGGCAGCAACCACGCACCTACCGGAATTTCGTTTGGGTAATCGTACTTCATGGCTTTAATTAAGTTTGACATTATTTAGCCTCCATAATGATTGTCTAATATTCGTGAATAGTGTACACTACAAGCCAAAGATATGCAAAAAAATATATGAAAGCGGTGTACTTATGAAACAACCTTGGGATGTTGAAATACCAGAAAACAACGCATCATTATGGTTTTTAGGCCAAGCCGGATATTATATAAAATCTTGCGGCCAAACAATTATTATAGACCCATACCTTACAGACAGTGTGGGCAAGGTTGCGCCGCTATTTTCCCGTGTGTACCCAACTCCGGTAAACCCGGCAGAAATTAAGGCGGATATTTTTATAGTAACCCACGACCATACCGACCATTTAGACCCGGAAACTATCGAAGCCTACGCCCACAAAGACACGACTGTTTTTGTTTCCCCCCGCCATGCAGCAAAAAAATTGCGCAGCTTGGGCATTGCAAATATTCAAGTTATAGACCATGGAGACAGTGCAGTAATTAACGGCGTAAAAATAACCGGCGTTTTTGCTCTAGCCACCAGTGCAGATACAGTAGATACCTGCGGGTATTTGCTAACATTCTCTAACGGCAAAACCGTGTACCATACTGCGGACACTGCGCATTGTAATTTATTATTGGAAGCAGCCCCAAAAGGCATAGACGTATTGCTGACATGCATAAACGGCAAGTATGGCAACTTAAATATCGCCCAAGCTGTGGAGCTAACCAAAGCCGTTAGCCCTAATTATGCAATACCAAACCACTACGATGTAATGGCTTTGAACGCAGAAAATCCGGAGAGTTTTAGATATTTTTGCAATAGTGGAAATGTTCAAGCAGAAGTTGTGGTTTTAGAAACTATGCAAACATTTACTTGGTAAAATTTCAAATGGTTACTGAGAGTAACCGTTTGAGTATGAAAATAAGAGAGGTGTCTGCATTTGAACAAAATAAAAACTAAAATAAGCAGAGAAACAAACTATATCTACCATATGTTATCTGTCGCTAAATGCGGCTATGATAATGAATATGGAAACAAGTATCTCTCCCTGCACTTACCGGAAGATTTAAGCTTACTAAAATCCAACGAGTTCCTAATAACCGTAAAAGGCGCCGAACACTGTGGTGAACTATATTATTGGCTAGTTTCTGTCCCAGCTTCGCTTGACACCGAAGCCACATTGTTTTATGAATCCTTGCACTACTTGTTTACAACCGGAAACGTTATAGAATATCTCAAACGATATGAGTCTTTGCTTAAATTATTTTTGCCAACCAACGACCCTAATTTTATAGATTCAGCACATGAATTCTACAACCATTATTCAAAATTTGACGCAATTGTGCCAATATGCGAAGTAATGATACGCAACTACCCAATATACTGCGCAAAAGCATGGAAAGAATGCGAAAGAGAAATACTACCATACGCAAAAAGCGTCGAAAGTACTTTTAACCAAAACGGCCTTTCCAAAAAACTAGAAGACATAACAGGCGAATCACAAGAAACAGAATTTATCGCAACGTTTTGCAACTCACTAAACGGCGGAGCAGAAGCTATCGACATATCGGTAAATCAACATGTTTTCAGAATTGGGTCAAGCCATGAATGGGTAGTAGATTTTATTTCACATGAATATATTATTTACTTGCTAAAGCATGCACTGGCAGGTACATCTGCTTTTAAAGAACTGGTAAAATATTGGCTATATATAGAAGGACTTGCGGAATTTTATCTTTCTTTAACAGGAAAAAGAAGTGGCTTTAGTGAATGTCAACATGTAATTGACTTCTACAACGAGCTATACCAGGGCAACAACACATTAACCGCCCCAGAGTTATATAACAAAGCAATTGATAAATTTGCTATTCCAAAGGAGTAATTGCAATGTTCAAAATATGCCTAATAGGCTGCGGCGTAATGGCACGCAACCAACACGGCCCCGCCTGCAAAATGTACGAAGCAACCCACAAAAACGTAACCTTTGCCGCATGTTGCGACATAAATGAGGAACGAGCCAAAACATTTGCACAAGATTTTAGTCTTTCTGCCTGGTACACAAATATAGACACCATGCTAGATACAGAACGCCCCCAAGCCGTATGCCTAATTGCCCCGGTAGAAAAAACCGCCGAACTATCCTGCAAAATACTAGAAAAGGGCTACCCGCTAATACTGGAAAAACCTCCCGGCATGACAGGGGAAGAAACCCGGCGCATGGTAAACGCCGCAGAAAACACGCCCAATCAAGTAGCCTTTAATAGGCGTTATATGCCCATTGTCCAAAAAGCTAAAAGCCTGCTAGACGAATGGGGCGGAACAAGTTGCATCATGGACATACAATACAGAATGGTTCGTGCAAACAGAAGAGACCCGGAGTTTGCAACAACGGCAATTCACGGCATAGACTTGGTGAAATATCTAGCAGGAGCCGACTACAAACACGTAAATTTCCAATATCACGAATTGCCCGAAATGGGCGAAACGGTAGCAAACTTCTACTTAAATTGCCAAATGGAAAATAGCATTATCACAAACCTAACCTTCCTCCCTATCTCTCACATCGACACCGAGCGCTTGGAAATTAACACCACCAAAGGCCTACTATGCCTATACTTACCTATTTGGGCAGGCTGCCACGACCAGCACGGTAAAATATCGTTCTACAGTAATAACGAAAAATCTTGGGAAATTAGCGGTACAGAAATTACTGCTTCCCAAGAAGACTTCATATTAGGCGGTTTTTACGATGAAAACGCCCAATTTTTTGACGCCCTGCAAAACGGTACAAAACCCGACGGTGGCATAGCATCTGGTTTACAAAGCGTGGAAATTGCAAACTGCATAACTCAGCGGTTATCACATTACGGAGGTTAACCACATGCAAACAGGCCTAGTATCAGTGACATTTCGGGACTTGCCCCCGGCAGAAGTTATCCAGCTAGTAAAGCAAGCCGGCCTAGACGGCATAGAATGGGGCGCAGACGTACACTGCCCACCCAACAACCCACAAAACGCAAAAGAAATAGCCCGCCAAACACATGAAAGCGGGCTAAAAGTCATATCTTACGGCTCATACTACTATGCTAGCAGCGATGAAGATTTTACAAACATCCTAAACACTGCTGTAATTTTACAGACAGACAATATCCGAATATGGGCTGGCAACACCGGGAGCCAAGACACAACAGAAGAGACACGAACCCAAATAACCGAAGATATCCGTAAAATAGCAGATATGGCCGCCGCACAAGGCATCTCCATCTCCTTCGAATACCACAACAACACATTAACAGACACATTAGACTCCACAATTCGCCTACTGCAAGATATAGATAGGCCAAATGTATACACCTATTGGCAAAGGCCAGACGGCGCAGCAGTTGAAGAGAATGTAAACGAATTGCAAACTCTAATAAAAATGGGCAAACTTAAAAACTTGCATATCTTTTCCCACACTGGCTACAACGAACGTCACCCATTTAGCCAAGGCGCAGGCGAATGGTCGCAGTACATTTCTATACTAAAACCAACAAACGCCGCTTTACTCTTCGAGTTTGTAAAAGACGACAGCCCGGAGCAGTTTATTCAAGACGCTAAGTTCTTAGAATCGTTGCTGTATAATTTATAAGGTGGTGAACTAATATGTTAAAACGAATTTCAGAAATGAACATCCACCCACAGTTTGACTTAAGGCACGAGTATGAAAAAATAGAGCAGCTCTTTTCTTCAAACAATATTGTGTCTGCACAGCCTAGATACTCTGGTTATTGTGCTTCAGTTTCAATTGAAGAATTTATGGCATCAAACTTCCTTAAATGGAGTTTGCGAGGCACAAATATAACATTGGAAGAAATGCGTGAGTCTATGTCAATTAACAAACTCACTATGAGCGATACGAAGCATGAAATATCCGAAGAGCAGGTATTAATTTTCTTACAATTTGTATGGAACTGCTTGAATTATCTTAAAGATGTTCATGATAAGACGAATGAATATTCAGAAATCAACGTAACATTTGTAGATTCTGGAGCTGATACATTTTTAGCATTAGCCCAAAATGTTAAATTGTTTTTACAGCATCTTAAAGCAGATATATATTTTGATGAGAAAGAAAATGAGTATGTGGTGTTTTATTGCGATGCTATTCACGACGTAATTGCAGAAGAGCATGTTGATATAGCAAAAAGTTTAATAGAATATAGGCGAATTGACACAATTCATGATTTAAAACGCAAAGAAGAAATTATTTGCACATTGTTCAAAAAATTTGAAAATATACGAGATACTCTTAAAAAATCTGGCTTCGATGCACTACAAAGCGATACGGGTTTTCTTATGAACTTTGCTCGTCATTCACCGCATAGCAAAGATGTGGTAGCAATTAAATTTCATTCACTACCAAATGATGAAAAGGAAAAGTGGTATGATGAAGCATATAAAATGTTTGTAGCCTGTTTATCGGTTTTAACATATGTAAACATCAAACCTGATATCGTGAGTATGAAGAAAACATAGAAAATGGCAGTAGAGTTGTAGGTAGATATAAAAATCCCCACGAACTTAATATTCACGGGGATTGTAGTTACACTAAGCTAACAACAACTTCATACGGAAGCCCTGTATCCTCTACGACTTCTTCAATAGGCCTACCACGCAATAACATTTTTTTTGCAATTACTTTTGCAGTCACTTTTGCAGTTACTTTTGCATTCTCTAATCGGTCTTGCTGTAGCCGGTCTTTAAACCAGTCGTCTTGCTCTGCCACTTCTAAAAAAAGTTCCTTAACCACGGTACTCATAGTCATCGCCTCCTTAAATACATCTCTGTTTGCTTGTATTAGCCTATCTAAATATACATTTTTCTTTTCAAATGGCTTTAGCCTTTTATAGGCCTCTGCTGTCTTTGTCACATCATCAGTGCTTAAATTACTACGAAGATTGCGCAAAAATACGTTTTCATCCGGCAGCAACAGCTTACTTTCCAATATTTGCACCGGAAACGTATCGCCATCTATATAGTATATCCCAGCTTCCGATGTTCGTATCATAAACCTGCGCTCATTTCCTAAATATTTCAGCAGCTCTCTTGGGTGAACTGTTACAACAAAGGAAACTGTAATGTCCAACACCGAAGCAGGAGCGAATGACGAGTACAAAAGTGCATATGCTATAACTTTGTTGTAATCTCGTTCTGTGAGGGAGTCTGTTTCGCTTTTGAACTCGAATATGTTATGTGTTTTGAAAATTTTGCCGATATTCTTATCAAGACGTTCGCTCGGCTTCTTTTTAATCACCAATACATCCATTATTAAAGCTTCTTTGCTTAAAGGGTATTCATCTTTGAATTCCAGAAAATCTTGATAACGATAGAACTCAAGCTGTAACGCTTCAAAAAATGCTTCGTGCCAAAATACTTTAGTACGTTCGTTCAAAGTCCCACCACCTTCTAAGAGCAGTATACCACGGTTAAAGGTATGCTGGGTAGAGGGTAATAATATAAACTTCATAGCAACTGGCAAACAAAGTAGCAAAAAACTGCCAAAAAAATTTGTAAATATTGCAAATCTCAGTTATACTATAATTGAGTATAACTACATATTCTAAAATAAGGCGATAACCGCCAAAATAGTTTAAGGAGTTTTAATCCTTATGGATTCCGGCTTAATACCAAATTTATTGTCAATACTAGGCTTAATAGTACTACTGCTTTTAGGCACATACTTTAGCGCAACAGAAATGGCCTTTGCGTCCATCAACCGCGCCAGAATGAAAAACATTGCAGAAAACGGAGGCAAAAGAGGCAAAAGAGCAGCAAAAGTTGCCCACATGTTCGAGAACCAGTTCGACGAAGTTATTTCCACCCTTTTAATATGTAATAACCTTGTAGCAATTGCCGCCGCAACCGTGTCTGTCGCACTATTTATCAGGCTTATGGGCGATTGGGGCTACTTCGTTTCAACCGTAGTAATATCCGCAATTGTTATTGTATTAACAGACATTTTCCCAAAAACATTTGCAAAAGAAAGCCCGGAAAATGTTATTTTATCCTGCGCACCGTTCTTGCGTTTTCTTATGGCGTTTTTAAAGCCCATAAACTGGTCCATTGTAAAAATGAAAAACGGCCTTAGCACAAAATTTGCAAAAAAAGACGAAGAAAACGAAGAAGACGAGCAAGCACTGCTAGAGAAAGAAATTATTTTAATGGTAGAAGAAGCAGAAAAAGATGGCAACATGGACGAAGACGACTCTCTTCTCATTACCAACGCAATAGAGTTTAACGAGCTTAACGCATGGGACATAATTACCCCCCGTGTAGAAATTGTGAGCATCCCTATTACCGCCGACAAGGCATATATTTCCCAGCAATTTTTAGAAAGCGGATATTCCAGAATACCTGTGTACGAAGACTCCTTAGACAACATCAAGGGTGTAATTCACATACGGGACTTTTTGCGTTACCTGGCAACAGACACCGGCGAGAATGCGCTGGAAATAGAAAACATCCTTTCCCCAGCCGTGTACACCGTTACCAGCGCGCTAATTAAAGACCTGCTAAAGCTGATGAAAAAAGAAAAAAGTCACATAGCCATAGTTTCCGATGAATACGGCGGCACAGAAGGTATTGTAACCATGGATGATATCTTAGAGCGGCTTGTAGGCGATATTTGGGATGAAAATGACGAGGTAGTAGAAGAATTTACAGACGTTGGCAAAAATAAACACAAAATCTTATGCACAGCCTATATAAACGACATGTTCGACTATTTTGACGTAAAAGGCGAGTCCGAGTCTAACACCGTAGGCGGCTGGATAATGGATATGCTGCGCCGCATACCGGAAAAAGGCGATGTTTTCGATTTTGAAAAATTGCGTGTTAGGGTAACAAAGGCAGACCAGCGGCGTGCGCTGGAGTGTGTAGTAGAGGTTTTGGAAGAGGAAAGCGACGAAGACGAGGCATAATATTTTTGGAGGGATTAATTTATGAGACTTGGCGCACCAATAATGGATGGAATTGAAAGCCCAGAAGAATGGTTTCAACTCCATCAAAAGTACGGCTATAGGGCAGCGTATTGCTGCATACACCAAATTAGCGAATTAGAAACAAAAAAAGACTTCTTAAAAGCGGCAGAAAAGTATGATATTGTACTTGCGGAAATAGGTGCTTGGAGCAACCCAATGTCTTTAGATGCTGAAGAAAGAAAAAAAGCGATAGAGCATTGCAAACAGCAGCTATTTATTGCCGATGAAAGTAACACGAAATGCTGTGTAAACATTGCTGGTAACTTAGGGGAGCCATGGGATAGCCATTCGGCAAAAAACTTCACAAAAGAAGCTTTTGACCTAATAGTTGATACAACAAGGGATATAATAGATTCCGTAAAACCCAAAAGATCATTTTACACTCTTGAAATGATGCCGTGGATGTACCCCTATGACGAAGATAGTTACCTTGAGCTAATAAAAGCAATCGACCGCGAGCATTTCGCCGTACACCTTGATATTGTAAACATAATAAACAGCCCTATGAAATACTATAACACCACGGCGATAATAAAAAGCTGCTTTGCTAAACTTGGCAAGTATATCAAAAGTATTCATGTTAAAGATATTACTATGTCGCAAAACTTGACGGTTCATTTAGATGAAATTATTCCAGGCAAAGGTATTTTCGACCATAAATGCTTGGTTGAAGAAGTTCGCAAACTTGACGAAAATATCCCACTTATGTTAGAGCATTTGTCTACAAAAGAGGAATATATTGAAGCTGGGGAGTATATCAAGAGCTTTTTTTGACACTGTATAAAGGAGCATATAATGATTAAAGTAAAGAACCTAAACAAAACCTTCCGTGTTGCAAAGCGGCAGGCGGGTTTTACAAGAGCCGTTAAGGCTCTTTTTTCCCGTGAGTACGAACTCGTTCACGCATTAAAAAACGTATCATTCACAATTGCAGACGGGGAAATGGTAGGGTACATAGGCCCAAACGGTGCAGGCAAAAGCACTACAATAAAAATAATGTGCGGGGTACTAACGCCGGATTGCGGCAGTTGCGACATTAACGGCCGCACCCCATGGCGTAACAGAGTTGCCCACGTACGTGAAATTGGCGTAGTATTCGGCCAGCGCAGCCAGTTGTGGTGGGATGTTCCTATAATAGACAGCTTTGAATTGATACGTGATATTTACAAAACACCCCAAGTTGCCTACAAACGCAACCTGGACGAGCTGGTAGAGATACTGGAGCTTGCCGAAATATTAAAAACCCCCGCACGCAGTTTAAGCCTAGGCCAGCGGATGCGTTGCGAAATTGTAGCAAGCCTTCTTCACGACCCTAAAATTTTATTTTTGGACGAGCCAACTATCGGGCTGGACG
>Ga0123355_10003398_pt1 | contig 22797 bp, 14 predicted proteins | sample TergutEmb28metaG_3_FD_89872 | JGI IMG/M metagenome (GOLD analysis project Ga0123355, IMG submission 89872) | Embiratermes neotenicus P1 segment gut microbial communities from Petit-Saut dam, French Guiana - Emb289 P1 | ecosystem: Host-associated > Arthropoda: Insects > Digestive system > Gut ... | reverse complement strand
TCATTATCCACCACGACAATGCCCCGGCTCACAGATCCTTTAAAGTTTCGCAGTTTTTGGCCAAGAACAACATGACAGTGATCCCCCATCCCCCATACTCACCCGATCTGGCCCCCTGTGACTTTTTCCTCTTCCCCAAGCTGAAGCTTCGGATGAAAGGTCGAAGATTCGACACCATTGAAGAGGTTCAAGAGGAATCACAGCGGGTACTTGACACAATTCGAAAAAGGGACTTCCAGGGATGCTTCCAAGCATGGCAGAAACGCTGGGACCACTGTATTCATGCAAAAGGGGGGTACTTTGAAGGTGATGGAGGAATTTAACATCCAACGTAAACAAACTTCTTTTTACAAGTACTGTCCTGGATCTTTTGGATACATCCTTGTATATATAAAACAATGTAAAGATAATGAAAAATGTTCAAGAAGTGAGGTTCCCTATGACATATTCATAATTTAAATGACAGTTGTGATGACATAAAATGCTCAATTATTTCACTAAGTATCATTATTTTTTGATATAATCCCACAGCGCCCTGATACACTTGTCTCATTTTTGCACAATTTTTACAAGTGTCACAAACAGAAGCACCATATAACATCACTGCTGGTAAGCCTATGTGTCATTTAAGGCAGAGTGTAGTTGTCCTTACCTACTGTGACCAGACTGTTGATAGCTGCTGGACCTATGCTGTTTACAACTTGCACAGACAATCTAACCTTCACTGTACTCTGTGCACAAGGCTTTGTGTACCTCTCACATCACTTTTAGCAGCAGGTGATACACAATATGTAAGTCAACTTTATACACCTTCAATATGTCCCCCCAATTAGTAGTACCAATAAGTTGTTCGCCATTCACAGTAATCTCACATTCCACATTTGATAGAGGATGTTTTAGGACAAGGTTGTGGGTTTATTTAAGGACATGAGGAAGATCAAATATAGCTGCAACTTCTTGCCGCAGAAACCTGAAGAAAGGTATCATTTCAGCAACACCCAAATATTTCCAGTCTGTGACTATGTTGGAACCCATGTCACACACAGTGGCAACAACTTCCAATCCTGCATTGTGACAGGCATGACGGATACCCATGTTATGAATTTTCTACATTTATTTTTACATAGCATGCCTTTTCCCTCATATACCTGCAAGGCACTGGAAGCATGTTTAGAACTTCTTATTCAACTTGAAATAATCCAAAATATTTTCAGACATAACAGCGCATGTATTGCGCATGATGAAAATTGATTCCACGACCCTATGTATAAGTCTCATGGAAGATGTTTTGTGTTTTTCGTATATTCTCTTCCAATCCCGAGTAGGCATTAAAGGCACTTACATTTTTATAGACTGCAGTTTTTCACAGCTGCAAAATTAAAGTCTGAAATATCGATTTTACATTTGTATTCTGTGACATGCTATAGCCTGTACTAAGACAGTAGACACAATGCAAGCATTCAGAAAAGACAGCCAAACATCCTTCTTACACATCAATTTAATTCTGGCTGCTAATTACTGCACTTCAAGGTTTCAGGTTTTCACATCTTATTTCTTTGACATCCATTTCATTACTAGCCTTTCATCCACACTTAGTTATTCCACGTCAGTGGCGCACCCAGGAATTTTGTTTGGGGGGAGGGTTCAACAAATTCAGTTGAAGGAGGAAGACAGAGAGAATGGGGATATGGGGGCAGTAGCCCCCTAGTCAGGGGTTCTGGAGGCAGCTGTAATTTGGTACAAGAAATTTCATTTCATATAGTAAAATTTTATTAATTTTTGGTAATTTGAGACTATTTATGATGACAACCAATTTATTCGTCATTGCTAATGTAAAACAATTGCAAACCGAAGGTAGTTTTAGAATTTTACTGCCTTTTTTTCCGAACATCTTGGGGTGTTGGCATCCTAAATTCAGCAGTTTTTAACACTTTTCACAGTTGGGTTGAGTTTGCCACAATTTTGGAGGGCCTCCGGAATTTCGGGGTGGGGGGTGGGTTTGAACCCCCCCTCAGAATGCCACTGTTCCAAGTGGTTTCTTTCTTTCAGGTTATCCCACCAGAACCATGTATGCATCTCTCTTTTCTTCTGTACTTCATGCATGAACTATCCAACACACCATTCTTGACTTGATCACCTAAATAATCCCATTTTTATTATTTATTTGTATTACATACCCATTTTCATAAATAAACAATAATCTGGCACGGTTGTGTTATTTTACCCTTTTCATTTTTTATGTATTGGTCTTGAACCTGAGACTTCGGTACAGAAGTCCAAAGTCTTACCTCTGACTAATGTTATAAAGTACATTATCCGAAACATAACATAATGTATAGCAGGAGCTAAGAGAACATCTTCCACGTAATTTACGCAACTTTTTCAGAGAACTGTCGTGTGTGAGTTATTCAAAACCCTACTCACCAGTAGCTTTTCATGAAGAATGAAAACGACTGTCCTGGCTAAGACTGGTCACATCTATCCTCTGTAAGATGTTTCTTCTCCTCATCTGTACATAACCAACCACTGTCCTGATGTGGCCAACTGCTACATTGGTGGAGGAAGTCTGCTCCTCTGAAATAGTGATACACCCTCACTATGCAACATGGTGCCATAATGCAGCACATTACAATAGGAGTGACATTACTGGAGTACATTTTATCACCAAGCACTTCATGATGTAAGTCAATATCCATCTGTATAATAAGGCAAGATCCCACACAGTGATACCTTAGCAAAGGTACATTTCCTTTATGTGAAGATGGTCAATTGAAAGGTGTTTAGCCTGCAGATAATGTGGAAAATCTGCCGTCATATCTTCTTAAGTTTCTCCTCCTTATCTTGAAAGTGTCATATCATCTCTACTTTTATGATAAATACCACCACAGCCTTCTTGGTTCAGCAGTGCATTCTTCAGCAATGGACTCTTAATAAACAGCAGAACATGCCTGCACTTTAGCATATGTGATTTAAAAAAATGTTCATGCAATTACACACAAAATGTATAAAATAAAATGCAATTTTTGGAACTCAAAAAGAAATGTAACAAAATACTGTTCACATAATGTGTTCTAATCTGTTCCTGAAAACAGTAACATCAAATTTCAATACCATTAATGGAGCCATTTTTGGTTTGTTATATGTGCAAATACAGGCAGAGTAATTTTAATAGGTGCCCTGCAGGGATACAAACTCACCCTAAAATGTAATCAGATATTTATACAGGCTATTCAGAAACATAAATCCTGTTTTTGCCAAGGCGATACAAGTGCATGTAGGAATGCCACATTTTGAGAATTGGGCCACACTTAACAGGATTTTAAAATTGCATGCAACTGAAGAATGTTTATTTCCATACAACGTACACAACACAATACAGCTAAGGCTATATTCTTTTTTATGTCTGCTATGTGGCATGAATAACTCCCTTATCTTTCCAGGATTTATCTCTGAATATATAACTTCAATCTGGAATCTTCACTGTTCTAAACAGTATGTTACCTTGACTGTGAGGAAGGAGGTTGGGTTTGTGCAATATGGAACAACACATTGTATTCTTGAATGTTCCTTTTATCTGTCTGTACATATCTGTTAATAAACTGGCCTATATACATAAACTGGATCACAACTGGGATTGTCTCTTCAGCCTCAGACAACTGTCACTTCACACGTACTTTCATTACCAAATCCTGTCGCAGATATATACATGTGATGATTATACCTCACAGTTCACATAAGTACATCTGGATCCATCATCCATGGGGTTTCTATAACTATTTTTCATTCACTTTTATAATTTACTCGCAAACCATCAGTGCACAAATTCTACATACGCTGATGTGTTCATCACTTGAACAACTCATACACGTACCTTGCTTCAAGGTTTTCATTAAATATGATAGTTAAAAAATTATCTTATGTAGCCGTCGATTGAACTACAATTAAAACAATAATTTTGCAGTCTCCACACCCCATACCTTATTTGGTTTCTACCAGCCACATCATTCACCACATATCAATGTGATAGTGAAAGATATAGGAAAAACAGTGTATTGCCAACTTCAGAATAGTTTGCTGAACCTGTTGATGGAAATCAATGATAATAACAATAATAATATGGAAGCACAGACTGATAAAACTGAGACACACTAGAAAGTGCAGTTTTTGAGGGGGTGTTATCAGAATTTTGGTTGAAGCCAGAAGACACAGACCAGAAATGGAAACCTTAGAGTGGTTCGTAGAACATTTTTTGATTATTCTGTCTTCGTGATCCAAATAGTTTAAGTACTTTCCATTCAGATGTAAAGATGAGGTAAATATTTGCATTCCTTCACCAACCTTAAATACTAGTCTATTCTGTGTACTCCCCTACAAATGACATTCTTATATTAAACTTTCAAATTCAGTCACAAGAGACCATATTCTGTTTCATTGTCCTGCTGTTCAGGGTAAATATAAATCCATGTATTTAAAAGAGGTTTAAGAGAAAAAAAAGACAATATGAATAAAATCTTGAGAATTAATTACAAAATATTTAATGTGGAATGAGAAACCAACTAGATGTCACTTAGTATTATATTTATTTCTCCTTTATAAGTTGCTCAACATGTTTTGGGCCACCTTTTGCCCATCTTCAGGAGCTGATGACTTAGTGGTATTTTTTCACTTGTGGTGTAGTGCTGTGGCCTTGTAGGCAGTCCATTGGGAAGTATGTAGCACGTTGTGCTACGTACTTCCCAATGGACACACAACCAGCCAACCGGATCTGACTGCCTACAAGGCCATGGCACTACACCACAAGTGAAAAAATACCACTAAGTCGTCAGCTCCTAAAGATGGGCAAAAGGTGGCCCAAAACATGTTGAGCAACTTATAAAGGAGAAATAAATATAATACTAAGTGACATCTAGTTGGTTTCTCATTCCACATTGAACTACGATGCACGATCAACCACACATCAAATTTACAAAATATTTGTTAACATCCATTTCAGAACAAAGAAAATATTTATTTTTCTAAAAGTTCTGCTTGTAAATTGTAAATTGTTTTGCAGTCTTATGGGACAGGGACAGGATAAAAGTTTTATACACACGATAATCTTTCCAGAACTACCAGTCTGTGGTATCAACTCAGATAGTTCAACCAACAGACAAATCTAATAATTTGGCATTAATACCCATTTCAAGTAAGAGTGATATACATTATCCACAACCTGCAACTCTGAAAACTGTAAAACAGAAAACAGTGGCTGACACAGAAGGAAAGGGCAGAAGGGAGAAAACTTGTATCAGGACAACTGCCAAGCTTAGTCAATGCCACAAAGAAGCCAATATCCATATTATGTATAGATAATTATTATCAGTGGTTTTTGGTAAGATTCAGCTCTTTGTAACAGAGACAGTGTTCAAACAAATTGTATCTCCTTAAACTATAAACCATAGTAACTTCATGACACACATTCATTAATTACTATATCCTTTACAACAACTTACCATTCTAAAACGTTCTTTTAAAGCAGAGTGGGGGAGGGTTTTCAAAATCATGCATAGTACTGAAATTTTGCCATAGTCATCAGCTATTCAATTTAATCAGGTGGAGATCTTGAGTCAAATTCCACCAAGAATCACTTTCATTTTCTTATGAGGGGCTGTAAACATGATTACCTAATTAGTCCAGTCAAGACAATGGACCACCACAATGCAGCTCATTAAAATTAATATAAATTAATCGAGTCTGATATGAGGCCTTCACTTTTCTGCAAGGTTACACAGCATAAGTTGGTAGGTCATTACCAATATTCTGACACAATTCCATCTCCAAGGGTCAAATAGTCCAAGAAGATGAATGAAAAATCTGACTTGTTGCGAGCCATCAGGCTCATCCTCAGGGGCCATACACAACATGTAATCTAATGCAGTTTAAGCAAGAAATTAAGAAGTCTTAACAGGTTGAGTATGTGTGAATTATGATAATAATGTGTAAACTTCAATAGCACGTATATGGTGTATGTCCCTGAGGACGAATATAAAGTTTGTAAGCATTTTGGGTGTGAATGCAACATATAGAATTATGACAATGGTTGCACATGAGTAATTTCAGCAGCATTTACAAGAACTTTTTCCATCATCATAAAAATACTCAAAACAACATACTATGTTTCAGAACAAATATGCTTCTGAAACATGGTGTGTTGTTTTGATTATTTTTATGACAACGCAAAAAGTTCTTTTGGTCGCTGCTTATATTACTCAAGGTGGGTACGGTTCACTGATAATAATATTAATATTTTATATTGTGATGTTACAGGGTATAGATCTGCTGATAGTCAAATGGAATGAACCCCACTGTGAAAGTAGTTTTGCTGTGATTAATTCATGCTAATAATCTGAAAGATGACTATGATGCCAGCAGTGTTTGAACAGTGACCTTGGCAAAACACACCGGAATAAGCTGATCAGTAACACCACTTATTAGGCATCTGCTAGCAGTTACCACTGAGTGCAATACAGGGAAAGGAATGGAAAGTAACAGGAATAACTTTCTGTAAAATACTAGATGGGAAGACAGAAATAAGTAATAAATCTCACAATAGGGACCAAATGTTGAACCTCAAACATGCATGAGACAAAAGTTATCCATGCACCAAAATTTAAAACTTTGTACACAACCCTTACCCTGTAAGCGTCACACTATCACTAGTCTTCATAGTCATAAATATTCTGAGGCCATGCACTCCTTCCCTCTCTCTGTTTAATATTACACATCTGGAAATAAGCATAAATCCACAATCCAAAGAAGACAAGAGAACTTGTAACATTTTTCAGGTACAAAATAGACGTGGAAAATTTAGCATTCTAAGTTACTTCCTGATGACTAGCATTAAAGAAACACATGAAATTTATGTGTATTCAAGAATGTAGAGTGGACATGCTAAGGAATTACCCCAAGATCTGTAAATACTAGGCTCTGAATTTGTGACTAGTATCAACTGTGAAGAAAGGAGTATTGTCCCAGTCGGATCTCATGAGGAGTGGGATGTTTATTCAAACTGTGACCACTGTGTTCACTTCAAACAAAATGCCCATAATATCAAAAGTAAATAAGCAGTCACATTGCATATCTGCTGTTCATTTAACAATGCTTTCAGCAACTATAAATGTAGAGCTTTAAATGATTAGATAACTGTAAATAAATAAACATGAAAGGGTGTGGGAGGAAGCAGCCATGGCCCAATTTAATGTAATATCCCAGCATCTGCCTGAAACGAGTGAAAAAATAGTGAAGAACATGCCAGCACAGCTGGCGTTTCAGCCCAGATTAAACCAGGCATTTTGAAAATACGAGCCAGAAGCATTATCAATTATGCTAAATTACTCAGTTTGCATTATATAAATTATGCACTCTCATGAATGTCTTTCATAAGATCCGACATCTACAACTTCAGTTCTAAAAGTATGAGTACTGACCAATGATGCAAAAACTATCTATTTATTATCTTTCATCTTAGAATGGTGACAGGGAAGGTCAGCTCACTCAACAGCATCTACATATGACTCTGGTGAAATGCTTCTTGTCATAACTAATGCTGGTCACATGGTGAGATATCACATGGATATGTGTGTGTGAAGAAGGAATAAAATTAAGAACTAGAAACTGCATAATGGAAACCAACCAATTTGGGTTGCATACAATGAAGTAAACCTTCCCTGTACCCCATAGTACACAGTGCAAATTAGATGGCAGAAACGAAAACTCCAGAAATAAAGAAACATTGTAAACTCAACTAACAGAACATCCAAACACGTAACAAAATTTTGAAAACACAATCCTTCAACTAAATTTTAAAAGAAATAAGTTGCACAAATACTTGCAATACTGGTCTATCAATGTAGAAAACAAAATGAAAAATGAAACAGTAGGAAGTCGTGGAAGTCTTGAATGAGAAATAATGAGTATTTTTGCTTGATGTAGCTTCTTCCTGTCCTTATAATCCAGCTGAGAAGCTACACTCCGCATTATCATCCAGCTCAATAATTTCACGAAAGACCCAATAGCATATGAAGCACCTAAAATGACAGAATCACGCAGCAGCAGGAGCAGGTGCAGCTTCTGACGCTGAGTCCTCAATATTCACATCTTGAAACGTCCGTTGTGGACTAAGTAAGTCTTTAGCTCTATTCTCCCATAGTTGCACATTGTCATGTATTCGCTTAGTGTTGTCTGCGACAAATGCATCTGGTGAACCATAGGCTGGTGGATTCGCATATGGATCATAGCCCAACACAGACAGCATGGGCGCAATGTCAGCCATGTCTCGCACTACATCATCCGGTATATTGCCCACCCACTTGGACAGTGCTTCCAAATTTACGGGTTTTATCACCTGGTCTGATGACCGCTCCACTCTAAAAATAATTGCACATGCCTGCATTAGTTATAAGTAGTGATATAGCCAGAATCGGTGCCAGTTCTGTATAAATGAAATAGACTTTATAACAGATTTCATGCACAGCAAAATATTATCTTCTTTTAGTTGTATTGCTGAAGAATCAAGTCTTCTACATTGTTTCACCATGTCAACCAGTTAGTAGTTACTGACATTTGGAAGGACCACAGTAGCATCATACTCTGAGCCAAGCATACTTTTTTCACTACTTGACTCTAAAGGTAAGAACACTACATTTCTCTGAAATGTCAGCAACCATTTTCCACTTGCCAATGCATAACTTCCCAGAAGACTTAAACTGTCAATAATGCATATTTCTCTCAGCAGCAAAAGTTTAGCTGCAAAATATTAAAATAATACAGTTCATGAACATTCTTCAACTAGAATGGAAACTGCGTTCTAAGTGAGTAGCATAAAATATAAAATATCATGTTACAATGACATATCAACACAACATATCCTGGCAGTTATTGTACAGTTGTCCATTCCATGCCATTTTTATATGAAAGTACACCATTTATAAGATTGTGCATTCAGTTGGTGTAATAAATGGAGTACTTTAATATCCCAGCTGGTTTTGAACAAGCTGTTTCTGAGAGCAAAATGTTTTATTAGGCAGAATTAAGTGGAAATGTTTAAATCACAGAGAAGTGTTCTATTTACTGACACTGTCAATTGCTAATATTACACTGCATCACTATCTAAATTTAATTAGCTGGTATACTGTGTTGGCATGCATACCACCAACCCCCCCACCCACCCCCCCTCCCAACTGGATATATGATGTATTGGTATACTTTTATTGAGCAATTCTGTCAGTAAATATGTTTATAGTATTAAAAGTGGAGAGATAAATATGAGTATGGTACATTTGTAGAATGATACTGAAATGGGAAAACTGAAGTACTTGGAGAAAAACATGTCCCAGTGCCACTCTGTCCACCACAAATCCCACATGAACTGGTCTGGGACTGAACCTGGGTCTCTGCAGTGAGAAGCCCGCAACTAACCTGAGACACGGAATAGTTTAAAAACTATGTTGAATGTAAAAATAAGCCAACAGAAATTAATTTTTCTTCTCATTCCACACAACCAGAAACATGTAGATTTTTTCATAATTTTCAACATGCTAGTCACTATGCACCAACAACTGGTGATTTAATTGGTTAACTGGGAGGAATGACGCATAAAACTACCAAAGCAGTTACCATTTCATCTCTACAAGAACATACTGAGCAAGTTTCCTCAAGTAGTAACATTACTGACATATGCTTCAGAGGTGTCCAGTTCATATCTCAGCCAGAACACTGACTATCATGACATAGGTTTTACTTTATTTCCCTCAGCCTCCCTAGGCAAATGTCAGGATAGTATACTAATTTGGCAATTACTGCTTCTTTACCACCCTCTTTCGAAATAATTATTCACCATCATCCAACAACTTGACTCTAAAATAAGTTAAGTTACTGACAGCATTGCTAATAAACTACAACTGTATACACATTGTGCAACAATATATAATGGACTGGACTTACTTTGACAATGAGACACCACCTGGCTTGTTGATAAGTTCATCGTGGTGAAGAACAGATTCATTCCATGGGATGTCAAGGAACTGAAGAATACGACGCATCCACTCACCAGGATGCAAGACAAGTTGTTCATAGTATACCATGAAGCAACGCGAGGGTCCCACTTCACGGCACTGGTTATACATAGTCTGAATTGCCGAGTTCCACTTTGTCAGACATTGGCGATAGCTCGTCAGATCAAACCCTGTGATAGTCACCTACACAAACATTGTCATTTGAAATGTGATACTGAGCAGACCAATTCAAAGGTACAAAGTGAATGTTAATCTGTCCCTGTCCATGCCATGGATGCATATAGTGGGTGCTGAAGTATAGTTACAATCATTCTTAACCTCAGCGCTAAACGGAAATGAGTGGTCAACATCATGCCCTGGCCATTTTACCCCCAAGGAAGAACCCCAGTATGCAGTGAATAGGAGGCTGAGTGGGCCCCACAGCCAGTCTGGACATTGTGGAGAAGAAAAAAAGCTCTTCCCCTCACTGAGATTCAAAACATGGACTGTCAAGCCCATAAGCCTAGTCACGTTACCAACTATGCTATCAAGGCCCTACTAGGTTCTTACATATTAAAATAATATATCAGAATTACTTTAAGTATACAGCGCCAAGTGTTTGTGCACAGGAAAACAAAAATTTTTCATAAGTTCAAATTAATTTCAAATTCTTTGTTGTCTACATTTTCCATATCCAGAATGTTGAGACAAGGGAAGAAAATTGTAAATTACAAAACCATTTTTTTTCTGACCAGTTTCTTCCAGAAAATAATGGGTATACGGTATTACTGAATTTGTGATGTTAAGTGACTGGCCTTAGGGGGACCATGCAACCTCCTGTGCAATGGGAACCAGCTCACTTTCCCAAGATTAAAGCGGCCGGGGCATGATGTTGACCATCCACCCTCACCTCGCACTGATGTTACAGAAAGAGTAGACGTACGACTCTACTCCCTCTCTGGGCTTCATGGCCTGTTCTAGGATGAACTTTACTTCACATTGTTGCATATGGGTCACTTACATGTTAAATGTAACATATGCCTATTTTTTAAGCTATACATAAAGAAAATGAACGGCAATTAAAAGTAGCAGATTACTCTTTTTGGAATATGACACTAGATAGTCTGCTGATAGGTACCAACATTTCAGAAGAACCTGCTGCCTCTATCCTCATGTTATGTGAGCAAAAAATGGTCAAAAACAGAGATACATGAGGACAAGGAGAGGGGCTGAGAGTGAGCCCATAGAATTTGTGTGCCTGAATTTGAGATGGGGACCTTAAAGGATTTGAACTTGAGAAGAAGCAAGGAAGAAAGGTCAATTTTTTAGGAAGGTGAAGCAATGAAGGAAAAAAGATAAAACTAAGTAAATTAAAAATAAAAATGACACTAATAAATAAAAACCCAAAACATAAAAAAAGGCAAGTTAGGAAAATAGTTGAAGAAAAAAATAAATAAGCAAAAAAGGAACTATTATTCATGGCCCTGAGAAGAGCAGTTTCAGACAGTCTTAAGAACAGCCACATTGCAGAGATTTCAAACCATGGTAAATACTCTGAAGTAGGGAGCAGATGAAAGGATTCCATTACTCGCTCACACTGAGGGTGCCCCTTCAATCCTGCTCTTCTGGAATCAGTTGTTTTTTTTAATATTTTCACATATCTAAGTGGTTTACTTGTCTTTTTTCCGTAGCTACTTTAGTTCATACAAGTAATTTGTCCTCTTAGTTCACTTTCATAAAAAAATGAACTGAATTAAAGTTTATTATTTACATCACTGTCAGTGGCAATATTATTATTTTAACAGTAGCGTAACAAACTATGATACTTCAGTCAATACACAGTCTGAATAGGCTACATAGCCAGTGCTTGATTCATGGCATACATGTTGGAAATGTTGCTATTTACTGTTGCCCCTGACCCATTCAGCCTCCTATTCAGTTTAGGATTCTTTAAACAAGCTAAAGATGACTGGAGCTTAAAACTGGTACTTCATTGCACATTCGCTCCATGACCATTGAACAGGTTGGCATTATCACCATGACCAGCACTGCCAGCTCAGTAGATTGGCACATACTCCTTACCTTTCTGGATATGATAGAATGCACAGTAGCACGGCCATCACGTAACATAAAAATAAACTTGGCTTGTGGAAAAAGCTCCGAGAGATATGATGCAGATTTGAAGGTCAAAGGATCTTTGTTGCACAGCCTTGGTGCTGGATCACCATGCCTTGCGATCACCTCCAGACAGAATGCAGCAATGGCTGAGTCCAGCACCTACAATGAGATGTGAACAGAAGTGAATAAAAAGCAGTGTTGTTGTCCAGTGCCAAAAGCAAACGTGGTGTGTTTCACTTAACACTGTTAGCCTTTGTTTACTTGAGAGAATACAAAGGGCAAATTCTTTCTCAAGAATGCTGACAGGCTGCAGTGGGTAACACATAGCAGTATATTTAAAATGCCTTCCAGTTCACACTACACTAGTAACTAGATTCATAATTTCTACAGCAAATTTAAAATTCCGTATCAAACATAAGTTGTACATCAACCAACACACTCTGTAGAATCATTACCTACCTCCTTTGATAGACCTGCTTCTTCTAATCGAACGCTTTCCTTTTGGGACTTAAGCCAATGAGATCTCATCTGGAGAATTCGAGGAATGACTCGTGTCTCCTGGCCACACCTATGTACAATAAGATTACAAAAGCAGCAAGTGTGACTGATCTAGCTGTATTGATAAAACCTACTTTCCTAAGTGTTGGTCTCTTAGTTTAATATGAGAGGAATGGTTTTGATTTTGAAGTTATTGCTTTAAAGATCTCTCTGTCTAATTAAGAGGCACATCATCATAATTATTAATACACAGACCTTCAAGATGGGTTCATTAAAACTGTCAACCAACCCATTTACAGCAGTGACCAATACTGTCATTTTCCAAACATATCTAAGTAAACCAACCCTGGTAAAGCATACAGGTGCTTATGAGTTTCACTGCTGCCTTGTGTCACCTCTGGATATAATCTAGCAATTACTTCACTAACATACCTAATTGGGTCTAAGTTACAGGTGGGAACTTGCTTAAAGAAATCAATAACAATCCACATGGCCATGTAACATGATGTTACTACTCACCTGACATCAGGGTGTGCATCAAGCATAGCTCGCATGAGGGTTGTGCCTGACCGGGGTACACCACCAATAAAGATGAGTGGCATGTATCTATCATAAGGATATACCTTCCTGTCTTCTCCCATGATGTAAGTCTGAAACAATCATTTTATTTCAAACTAAGTGCTGAAAATATAACTTTTATATTCACTACCAAAAATAATCTTATTTTTTATATTTTTCATGCATTTCAGGGCAGTGTGCCAGAAAACCCTTAGGTCAGTGGCTTCAGATAGCCTCCAACTCAATGAATTCACATTCTAATGATTAAAACAATACTGAAGTAACACATACACATAACTAGCATTAACACATTATGTATAGGTTTTGTATGGCCTCTGTTATGCTAATGGGCTAAGCAGAGGTGATCCTGGCAGCCTGTGGATGAAAACTGATACAATAATTCACATTAGTTTATGCTCTGGCTTTTTACACATGTCCCACATATAACAAGATCCATTAATTTCCATAACTTTCTAAGTCATAAAGTTGAGATATATGGCACTAGGGGAAACTTTTCCTCACCCTCTAAAGTGCTAAACACCAAACCCACACATAAATAAACATTTCTTAAGTTCTCTCACATATGTAAAAATAAACCACAGAGCTGGATCATGTGATATTAAGATACAGAGCCTATTAAACACAACAAACCATACATTAAATTCTTTATATGAGTTATCCTTATTGGTTGTAGCATTTATCTTCATTCAGGCCGTTCTTGAATCTTAACTCACTAATTTCTCTGCTATATGACACCACTTCAGTTATTGATGAAACAAATATGGTTTAAATATAGTACAGCAGACACACCTAACAAGATGGACAATGTACACATAACACTGAGGCATGTTCACTTAACCACTGTTGCCATGGAAAATCATTACGTAATGCCTATCCTAAGTGTCTCCCTGTGGCCTTAGTTACCCAGCATGCAAAGCGCATGCACCATATTATATTATAGCCTGCAGCCTGTCCACATTATCTCATAAACTGCATGATTTTAAGTAAAGGTTATTGAACACAAAATGTGAGGCTTGATTTTCTCCACAACTTTTTGTCTGAAACATTTCTCTTTCTTAAAAGAATTCAGCGAGATACTATCATAGATGGGGGAAGGCGGTGGCACAATTGGTGGTGGCACTAAGCTGCAAGCCAGAATGCCGCGGGTTCGATTCCCGATTATGTCATTGGAATTTGTTATTGACCTAATCCTTCAGGCTTGCACAACTCAGCCTCAAACAGGAATGAGCACCAGGAATATTTCCTGGGAGGTAGGGCTGACAACCTTACCACCCAGGAGCCTCAACCTCCTGGAAACCTCTGGGCCTGTCCAGGCCTATGCAGGGTTTGCTTTACCTTTTAGTGCTCTAGTAGGTCTTCATGTAGAGTACCCATTATTTTCAGATTTTAATGAAACTAGCATTTTTCGTCAGATTTTCGAAAAGTTCTCAAATATTAAATTTCATGAAATCTGTCCAGTGGGAGATGAGTTGTTCCATGCGGACGGATAGACGGATGGACAAACATGACGAAGCTAATAGTAGCTTTCCGCAGATTTGCGAACACGCCTAAAAATGATTGGGGTACCATCAGCAGATATCAAACTGGGCCAAGACATAATGTTTCATGTGGTTCACACCACTATTTTATGCACTCAGCATGTTGCGCGTTTAAATTTTACTTAATGAATACTTTGTGAACGCCTCTCAAAACCAGTCACCACGTGTCAAAGGTTCTACATTGAAAAGTGTTATTGTTGCATATTGGTATTACTGAACATTAGCAAATATTCAGGCGGAGTGTCATGAGAACCAGTTCATTAGGGTCTGCCACAAGGATGTTAGCACTTAAATGAGGAAATGACAGATAAAGAGGTCAGAAGTTTTAAAGTGTTCTTTCAACAGCAAATTTGTCGAGAATATGCTAAAGCTTGACATAACACCTACATGAATAGAGATCATAGACAAATTAATGTAATACAAGCATAACATTCTATCCTGCATTAACAAAGCACTCACATTTCTGGGCATCATAATGGGCCTGTGGTCATCCCAGCCAGCACAAGATGTCAGGAGGCGATACAGCACCCACGCTGCGAGCAACGTGGCGACCAGACAGAGAGCCAACTTGCGCCCTCCTCGGCCCATTCTACCTCTACCTCATGGCGAGTGTATTTCTGCAATACAATGCAACCTAACCATGAGCATTCAGAATACAACTACCTGGCAACACTGGTTATCCATAAAACTAACTACACTTTTTTTGTTTTGGTGTTATGACTGTAATGATTATCCTGGAAATGAAACAGCACACACTGGACCTGGAAAACAAAGGATGCATTTATTATTTATTTGTACCAACAAATACATACACACACACATATATATATATATATATATATATATATATATATATATAAAGTGCACCCTTGTACAGGCACTGAGGCTCTGTACAGGCTGCACGGCCCATAGGGGGAGTAGAGGTATAGCTCTACTCTTTCTTGACTATGGCACTAGAAGGGGTTGAGAGGTCAGCGTCATGCCCTGGCCGCTCTTTACCCCCGGGAAAGACCCGGTACCCATTGTACAGGAGGCTGGGTGGGCCCCAGAGCCAGTCTGGACAGGTGTGGAAAATCTCGCCCTCACTGGGATTCGTTCCTCGGACCATCCAGCCCTAGCCAGTCGCTATACCGACTGCGCTACCTGGCACACACACACACACAACACACACACACACATATATATATATATATATACGTACTAAAATATTAATTATATTACAAACGCTCCTGCATGTTGTGGTAATTCTGCACCATCTTCAGGGAGCTTTGATACTGCATTTGCTAAAGTTATAAGATATTAAAATTATAGAAATTACTTAAAACTGTAGATCATTGTATGATAAAATCTGTGCTGTTGATAAAATGTTCATATGCAATTCAAAAGTCTGGGGGTTAAGTGTTTAGTTCTGCACATTTTGTTGATCTACTGTTTTAGGCATTTCAACAATTTTAATATTTTATAACTTTAGCAAACACAATATCTAAGCTCCCTGAAGATGGTGCAGAGGCACCGAAATATGTAGAAGCATTTTAATATAATTAATATATATATGTGTGTGTGTGTGTGTGTGCATTTGTTGGTACAAATAAATAATTATCAATAAAAATGCATGGTATGTAAATAGAAACAAAGGAAACAGTCTCAACAAACTGGCACTGAACTGACTTTATCATTCACATTTCAATCAGCAGAGTCTACAAAGTCCTGTTCTTATTCTACAAATATATTACACAATGACCAAAACCGATAGAAATATGCAGCCTGATGCAAATTGTTCCATAACTCAAAAAAGTTTAGGCGTGCTTTAGTCCACCTCAACTTGGACATCCCCATTGGTTCTGATCACATCAAGCCAATAGTCCTGTTCTGCCCATGTACAAGTCAACATTCCTTTCGCTACACTTCGGATTTCTTCGATCAGCCTGCAACGTAAAACTTGGTTTCAAATCGGAGTATACGCGTGCTCTCAGAATAATAGGTCTCCAAGACATTTCATTACATGGTGGTCGGTTTGTGATGTGCTACGAGTACAATTAGAATTATCTGGTACAGTTTTCTTACCTGAAACCATAAATGCACACCAATGTGTTCCATAATGACAATACAGCGTGATTCAAAGAGATGGACTCAATTTCATACTGTTTTTACTGTTCAATTGAGTCCATCTTTTTGAATCACCCTGTATATTGTAACACCGATTGTGACAGAATCTATGCCTTTTTATTTCAGCAAGAAAGTGCAACAGCTCATACTGCAAACAATTCCGTGCGTTTTGAATACATTCATTATTTTAATAATAATAATAATAATAATAATAATAATAAAAGGTGGTACCAGTAATAATAGGGGCGACTGGGACTATTTCAAAGTCATTTAGAAAATACATGAGCAACATACCAGGGAACCATGAAGTCAAGGAACTACAGAAAACAGCCATATTGGGCACTGCACACTTACTTCAGAAAGTCCTAATGTAAAAGTATGTACAATAGATTCAACACTGAAAATACCGATATAAGCACCATGAATAGTAACAACAGGATAGCTGCAACACTGTATTCCCTAGGGACACAGTCTGGCTCAGAAATATAAGCATAAATACCCTGCATAAAGGAGATGATGATGATGATGACAATAATAATAATAATAATAATAATAATAATCCGAGGGTGCTTTCTTGCAGGTCGTCTTCAGTGCGAGGATTATTACTGTACAAGTTATCCTTTAATACGGTATGTTCCACAGATAAAGAATCAAAATTGGATTGTCGGGATTATTTTTTTGAAACCATCAAATCACACCGACTTGTTACCACACCCCTGATACCATTCGTGCATGACGATACGAATTTTATTTAAATCATATGAGTTCTTTACAGACTGTTTTTTGTGACAGAATAATAAACAGCCGATTGTGACCTCCTCGTTCGCCTTATCTAAACCCATGCAATTTACACTTGTGTGGCACGTTAAAGAACACAGTCCACAGTCAACAAGCTTCACACTGACAACCAACTGACAGCAGTCAAAGTACAGTGTTTTAAATTTCACCAGTAGGACTGCGAAGCGTAACGAACGTGTTTGTTACGTGTGGTGCCTGTCAGCGAGCCAAAGGATACCATCTGCAGTATCGTGGCGTCATGTCACACAAAATAACGTTCATGTACGTAGTATTATACACCATACAGTTCTCTTTACACCAACGTATGTAACGCAGTCTGACGAAAATGACTCTAACACTGGTGGCAATGACGTACTATTACACTTAGGGAACTTCCTTTCATCACACATGAAAAATCCAAAACTTCTGAGAATGGTCACTTCCTTCAGGACAAATATAAAGTTGGAATTCCTGCCTTCTCTGCAGGATCCGTTAGATAAAGACGACATAAGAAGTTTTCGGGAAAGAAAAAATCTCTTGTCCCTAGCAGTCGAAACCCCCATCATCCAGCCAGCAGCGTAGTCATTACACTCGCACTGGCTTACTGTTCCTTTACAATTATAAACACTAACGCCTCTAATGACAAAGGAGAGTCAAACTGGGGGTGTGACACTTCTCTCTTCTCACTTCAGTAGCTAATCGTGGCAATCTACACTTCAATGTCGCCTAGGCTTGTCCCCCCAGTATGCAGTCACCTGTTTTATAATATTAGCTTATGTCCTTTTACGATTTTGCTAGGCGTCTGCGAAGTCCTTCTTACAGAAGGACTTCGCAGACGCCTAGCAAAATCAGAACACAGAAAAAATCAGCAACATAAACTAATCTGTCATAAATTTCTGGAACATGACAAGCTTGTATAAAGAAAAGGAATCAATGAAGTATTTTGACCCACTTTTATAGTGTTTTATAAGTACACTGTGTTTATAAATATTTTATAAAGCTTAATTTTGTCGACAGCATTCGTTTACCGGTTCACAATCTCAGATTAATAAAGACGTTTACTGCCTCTCATTGTTTCACGATAAAAAAAGTTCCCTGTCTTAACGGTTTTTATCTCAGTAATTAACCCTTTGACGCCTAACGACGACTATAGTGGTCGTACCGCACTGCTAACCTCTAAACGTTGCATTTTGTATATTTATTCAACAAATATAGGTACTGAATATTTTAAACATGGTATATACTCTCCGTTTCTTCTCCTTCAAAATGCAGTTTGTTTCGTAGATCTAACGTATTTGGTTCCTGTATTATTCACATTTTATATACAGAGTGTGCTAAAATTAAAAAAAAAAATAATTCCGGCGCCAAAAGGTTAACCAACTTGATGCACAAAATTTCTGTTTTACAATAAGTTTCTTTCATGCCTCTACATGTTTCAAGCACATGTGCTCATCATTAGGAGGTCAAAATTGCATTACACAGCCTCTGGTATCATCACACCTATAGGTGTGATGATACCAGGTGGTGCCAACAACAACATTTTGGTGTAGGGTCTGCTTGATATGCTGTTACACCCACCTGTGTCTTCAACTGTGAGTCGGCGTTACGCGGATGGAGATGTGTGCATACAAGAATAAAAGTCAATAAACTGATTCGTTGAGTGAATGGACTGAGGCATTTACCCACATACACTACACGTGGAAAGTCGTAATCATGTACGGTGAAGTGGTAAAGACTGGACAGGAAGCAATCGTAGTCTCCATGATATCTCGGCATCATCAGTGAAGAACAATGCATTTATCAGCTTCCTCATCTCTCTAAGTAGTGTATATGTGAAAATACAGTATTTGAAGCTGTGAAGCATGAGTTTCGGCAAAATAATAAGTAAAAATACAGTTCCTACCGGACAGGAATTACAATTCGTCTGCATTAAAAAGACAAACCGGTGAATACTGTGCGTACAGAAATCGGTCTTTATTCTTAAAGGAAACAAATGCATCGTTTGGGAAAACGGAGAGCTTTTCAATGTCAAAGCAGCCTGCTACAAACAAATTACCACCGTGCTTTACAGTGTTATACTTTTTAACAGCTGAGCTATCCAACCTAACATAAAAAGTCATTTGGGACTGGCTATACATAAACAGACAGAAATCAGAACGCATCTATACACTCTACTTTTCAAACCGTTTATCATACAGAAGAATCGGTGCAGTGAAAACTTCTTTGGTGACACTGTCTGCTAAAACTTCAGTTTCGAAACAATCACAGCAGCTTACATACAAGGCGGTCAATCATGTGCTGTGGTCATTCCTTCAACATGAGAAGATGGTAAATCTTTCGGGTATTGGTATCCTGTAGGACTAACGCTGATACCGAAATTTCGGAGGAACGCGCTGCCTCCGTCTTGAGGGTGATGGAATTATGTCTAGGCAGACACCGAAGAGATTACAGGGATGTATTACACTCGCATAGGTGTGCTGCAGGAGGCACGGTATCACAGCCAGAACAACATCGCTGAACAATGCCCGCCATGAAAGACAGAAAACCTGCACACGAAGCATAACAGACCACGTGAACACAAGAGATAATTGTACCCATTAGATTACGTAATACTGCATTTATTTGTATAATATGAGGGAGCACTAGTACTAACATGCTGTGTGGATATGATAGCGATACTCCATAGTAACTCTGTTATACAGTGAAGAATTTTATTCATTAGGCCTGCTATTTTGGTAAATGCAAGGAATGGGGAACAAATATGCTTAAAGTCCACAAAAAACTTGACATAAATATCAATTTACTCTAAAAAAAATAGAAAACAAAAACCAGATATTAAACTTTTAGTGCATAATGTTACGTGTTTTATTTTTAACCACTTTTGCAACGTCGATAAATTTAACCCTGATCTTATATACAGCCATCATCTCACTGGTAGCGGTAGACTTCAAAGCCCTAATTCCGGACGATAGTGGATAGTGGTGTGGGTCGTGCTGACGTTATTGTTATAGTTTTGTACACGCAACTGCAGCTGTACAGCCTTTCACACACACATCAAAATCTCTCCAAAGTGGTTATAATTTGCAAGTATTTTATTTTGTACGAATGCTCGAGGGCCACAAAAAATCGGCGGGTGGGCCGTAGTTGGATATCCCTGGCATAAACAACACCTCTTCTTTTAATTGCACGTCAGTTTCTGAGACAGTGACATGGCGATTTGGCAACAGAGATAATGACCACGAAATACTGGAGTGTAGTGCACATATATACATGCAAATATCGGTGACATATTGTGCACTTCTACGTGTACGTGAGGCTGGAGTGTGAGAAGTCTGTGGAACACTGAACCCGTAATTAACAAACGGATAAGTGTGGCCTCTGACATAACGTTGTCACCAAGCGTAAACATTGTGACACTTGAAAACCGCAGAGAAACATCCCACGTCCAAGATATGAACTGAGGTTGTAGTGAAGGCTAAGCTAAGCTCCGCCTGCAATATATGAGGACAAGTGAAATATGGGGTAGCCCAGTGAAAGCGATGCGATGTCACGGAATTTCATAACGTCCAGCAAGCTTGGAACAGTTCTAGGATACTATACATCTGTGATGACTTTAGTCGATTCGTACAGACTGCAATAATGTATGTTTATTACTCCTGCTTCGTAAGCGGGGAGTCCCCAGTTCGAAACTCCGTTTTAAGGTAAAGCATTAGGTATAAGCTTTTCATATTATTCGTCAGACCTTATATTGGCACGTAAGTTGGAAGAATATATTAGATAGACCGAGGCCGATGACTTTACACTCACAATCCATAACGATATTGTTTCAAATGGTGACAAGAAAAGGCCCACTGGGATACATTATTCTGTTTCCGCCATCACGAATCAGATAAAAATCTGAAGTCAGGATGTTGGTAATATGTCTGAGAGATGATAAGGATACCTCCACAATACGAAATGGTTGGTTCACACTACGCTAATTTACCCGGTTACAGTTCATAACTCTCCTAAAGTAACGTATGTAAACATTTGAGCGCTCTAAATATTAAAGTTTAACAAAACTAGAAGAACTGTGTCTTCATCCCAACTGGTGGGGGGATTCAAACTCATAATTTATCATGCTTCACTTAATTCTGTACACTTGCTACATTTGTGATATTCCTTCCACGAAACCAGGCCATTTCGACGCTACGCTTGGACTACCTCAAAATTTCTTTTTAGACATTTTTAATGGACCCTAAATTTTAAGTAGGTTGGGCTACTAACGTTTTAACCACAAGCCACAGACCCACGAAATTTTTCAAGCTTTTCTCGCTGTGGAAGTTTTGTTCCCAAAAAAGATTGGTCAACCTACGATGGAAAACCCTCTTTGTTACCTGACCAATCATTGACGTCGAAGACAAATTTGTCGAAAATGTCACTTCCGGCACACGAAACGACGAGAGACGTGAGTTAACACGTACCAAGGGGTGGGTGTTTTTTCGTCATCGACAAACTCACCGCCTACTACCACGACGCGCGTCTCTTTAATGATGAAACGAAATGTCAAGCTTGCAATGACTTCTTTCATAAAAACATTATCCTTAAGTTCTACGGTGTCATGTATCCGTAATACCTGCTTTTTTGTTCGCCGGAGGGTATACACATTATGACCCTGAGGACGGAATCCGTGCGCCTAACATCACTGAGCCACGCCGTGCAACTCAACCTTTCGCCCACTCCAACAACCGTGATTAACAGCGTCCATCTCTGTGGCAGGTATTGTACAGTGAAGAGGCCAGGTAACAGATGTGTGGACAGCAGTAGGTTCACAGTGGAGAGCGGCAGTGACAAATGTTATCCGACATTGCGTATATTCTGAAGGCATCACAGCGGCGATAAGGTAGGCTAAAAAAGGGACAACCTCTCGGCAACGTTCGTCCGCACCACGCTTAAACCGAAACCATTTGCATAATTCTGTGGTTACTAAAATGAACATAATTAAAATACAGAAATTCAGATGGGCATTACCACATCTGCCGTATTCTATAACAAAGATGCGCCGGGGGGGGGGGGGGCCGGCACAATTTAGTGACTCATTTGGGGCCTGGTCAACCGGGGGAAAACGTGATTCGAAAACCAAAATTCCCTCAAGATTTTTTCCCTTCTCC
>Ga0123355_10003397_pt1 | contig 22798 bp, 15 predicted proteins | sample TergutEmb28metaG_3_FD_89872 | JGI IMG/M metagenome (GOLD analysis project Ga0123355, IMG submission 89872) | Embiratermes neotenicus P1 segment gut microbial communities from Petit-Saut dam, French Guiana - Emb289 P1 | ecosystem: Host-associated > Arthropoda: Insects > Digestive system > Gut ... | reverse complement strand
GGAGCCGGGCCCTTAGCTCAGTCGGTTAGAGCAGTTGACTCATAATCAATTGGTCGGGGGTTCAAGTCCCTCAGGGCCCACTTACGGAACCAAGCCTTTCGGGAAACCAACTGAAAGGCTTGATTGTTTTCTACAAAAAAACTACAAAAAAATCGGTTTCGGCAAATTGTTAATAATTTTCTGCATGGTTTCGGGTTTTTATCGGTGATTTTCTTCCTTTCCGAGTTGGCAAAATAGGAAAATCTTTCTTTTTTTTCCAAGCTCACAGACTTCGGATTTTGGTTTTGAAAAAACGAAATCCGAGAGCCAAAGTTAAGGGCTAACGGTTAATCTTCTCGAAACGTCAGTATTTATTGACATCTTCGTCATTTTAACCATTAACCCTATACTTTTGTTGCTTGTTGCAAAATCATTAAACAGTTTTTGCAACCGCAACAAGTCGTTTTTAGACTAAAATTGACCATCGGGAGCGAGTAGCAAGGCGGTGTTTGTGTAACAAATACACTACCTTGCTATTTCTCTAAAACGATATTTTGGACTTGGAAAAGAAAAAATATTAGCCTTAAGTTTGTCAAAATGGCAAATCGAGTCTATACTCTAATGCAGGCTCGAACAGCAAATATTCTGTCAGTTGCCTTTTGTCTTTGAATCCTTGTATTTTTTGTTTGTATTCTTTGAATACACGAGGATTTTCGATTTCGATTTTTCGATTTTTACTGATTTCGAGGAATTGTTTTTCTTGATCTATTCCCAAAAAATTACGCCCAAGCAAATTCGCAGCAATCCCTGTTGTACTGCTACCTGTGAATGGGTCTAAAATCCAAGCGCTATGTTGTGTTGATGCTAAAACGATCCGGGACAAGACGCCAAGTGGTTTTTGCGTTGGGTGCTTTGTGCAAGACTTTTCCCATTGTGCTATCGCCGGCAAATTCCACACATCTTTCATTTGCTTACCGTCATTGATTTCTTTCATCAACTCGTAGTTGTAATAATGTGGTGTTTTTTTATTTTTCCGGGCCCAAATAATAATTTCCGTAGAGTGTGTGAAACAGCGACAAGCCAAATTTGGCGGTGGGTTTGTCTTTACCCAAGTTACAACATTCAGAATTTTGAAATCTAACTCATTCAACATTTGAGCGATAGAAAAGATGTTGTGAAATGTTCCACTAATCCAAATTGTGCCATTTTGCTTGAGTTTTTCACGACATTCTTTGAGCCATTGAAAATTGAAATCATTTACAAAATCGTAGCCTTTTGATCTATCCCATTCGCCTTTGTTCACGCTTACAGGCTTTCCGCTTTGAATGGAAATACCATCGTTTGAAAGGAAATAAGGCGGATCGGCAAATATCATATCGAACTTAAACTTGAATTGCTTTAAGAGTTCAATACAATCGCCGTGAAGCAACGTGAATTGTCGATCTTTGGATTTGAAAAATGGCGTAATCACTTTATTTTTCCTTTGGTATCGGCAGTCCTAATTTTGCCAAAGGAATATACTCGAAAAAATAATGACATCTTACGCTATGAATATAGTCCAAAACGTCTTTATATTTAGGATTCTTGAACCAATCACTCAACAAATACATGTATTCTACTTCGATATTTGCTTTGGCTAAAAGTTTCTGATACTGTTTCTTTTTGAAATCGCAAGTTTGTAGCTTTTCATCAACAGACCCTTCAACTTGTTGAAATTTACACTCGATGATGAACAGTGTATTTGCAACAATTACGAAAATGCTGTCATCGGGAAGCAATCGTTTCGATATGTGTTCTTTCCAATCAATGCCAAATTCTGCTAAAAAAGCATAAAAACCGTGCTTTCTAAATATACGAGCAACAAATTCGTCCTTGTAAAAAACGTTTCCAACAACAACTTTGTACCCTTTTTGAGAATTGAGAAATTGAGTTAAATCTGTTTTCCCCTCAAAGGCTAATCCTGTTTTTGTGTTTGCTCCACCGCTTCCTTGAAATATCATAAAGTTTATAGATTTACAACCGCTTTGCGATTGTTTGTGATTAATAATTCCGTCAATTTTCCTCGTTTTTCGGGATTTGCATTGACAGAGCGAGACGCCCAAACACGATTGATTTTATATTGCGTATAAAGATTATCGAAAAAATCATTAGTCGGATCATTTGATTTTACATCGGAATTGCTGAGAATCCACATATAATCTTGTTCATCTAATCTGTCGCAAAACTCTTTCAAACGAATTTGTTCGTCATCGCAAAAATCCTCTTTGGCGTAGGATGTAAAACTTGATGTTTGGCTCAATGGTTTGTAGGGCGGATCAAGATAAAAAAGCGAATTTTCTGTGGCGTGATAAATCGTTTGTTCAAAATCGCCGGTTAAAATTTCAACCTTTTGTAAAACTTCGCTGTCCGCAAGAATTGTATTTTGATCGCAAATGGTCGGATTTGTATATTTTCCGAACGGAACATTAAACAAACCGCTACTATTCACGCGGTACAAGCCGTTGAAACACGTGCGGTTTAAGAAAATGAAAAGTGCTGTATTATCAACATCGTTCAATCGCTTCGTGTTGAATTTTTCTCGTTGAGCAAGAAAAAACTCTTTTCTGCTTTCTTCCGATTGCAACGATTTGTATTCTTTTTCGATAATTTTCAGTTCTAAAATCAATTCTCCGGCGTTGTCACGAATAGTTTGATAGGCAGCTGTCAAATCCGGGTTGATGTCGTTGATAACCGCCTTTGAAATGTTTTTGAGATTATTCAACGCCCAAAAAAGCATCGCACCACCACCCACGAACGGCTCAATATAGGTCAATTCGGGAACATTACGAATCCCTTTCGGCAACGCTTGCTCAATAGACGAAATCAGCTGCGTTTTTCCGCCTACCCATTTTATGAATGGTTTTGGTTGGTGTGTATTTCTGTTCAGCATTGTGATGTGAATTTCAATTGCAAAGATACGATTTTATTTTGTTTTTAAGATTTATTTATTTTTTGAGCCATCTATTAATGAAAATAATGCCTAGTGTTGCGATTATTACTGCAAGTATTTTTAGCATTACATATTTACTCAAAAATAACCAGATTAGAGAAAACAGCACAAGTGTTATTAAGAAAAAAGCGAAGATATATTGTAGTGAAAGTAAAGTCAATCCCACAAAACGCTTAAGAGGGCTGTAATTTAGAAACTTCTTGTAAAAACTAATTTCGTCTTGAATTTTGCTAATTTGCGAGTTTAATTCTTCGTCTATTCTTCGGATTGTTTTCAGGAGTAGCTTCTCATCAGTAGTTGGGTCTATAGCAATCTTCATAACAGATTCAAATATATCTTTGCCTAAATAAACAGTTTTCCCGTCTTTAAGAAAAATTTCTTGAAGTTGTTTTTTATATTCTATGTTTTCTTTCCCCACTGGAAAATAAAGGATAAAATTAAGCCTTGTTTTAACTTCGGTTAACACCTCTATTCTTTTTTCAAAAAGATTGTTGAATGTTTTCTTTGATTCCGATAAGGGTTTCTCGACTAATCCTTTTATCAACCAAGAAATAAAAGCGGCTAGAATGGTCAAAAGAAAAACGACAACGTTTGGATCTGCTCTATTCAAAATTAATTCTATGTCCATTCCCATTTGTAATTATTATTGTTAAAAAATGAAGCGATGGATTTTACCGCACGACCAACAAAATTACCATCCTTTGACCTATTGCTTATCGGGCTTTCATTTTGAAGTACAGCGAACACTATTTCGGGGTTTCCGGCAATAACGTATCGTTCTTTGTTATTATTAGTCGTTCCTGTCTTCAAAAACGCATTCTCTATTGTGAATCCCAATTTTTCTGTGAAAATTCTATTCAGAATTTTTAGACACTCTATTTTTGCATGGGATAAATTATTACAAGAGAAAAAAGTAGAGTATGCTGACGCTAATTCAAAAAGAGATATACCATTCTTGGTTGCCCCTAAAATACTCGAAGGCAAGAACTCATCGCTATTTCGGTTAAATATTTCTGCTAAGTAAGATAGTGTATTCTCAACACCAACCTTATCGACAGCATTGATAAACACATTGTTGTTAGAGTGGTATAATGCCTCTTCTATATCCAATAGGGCTTGGTAATATCCAGCCTCTCGAACATTCCAATCAAGACTATTTCTTACAGCATCAAACTTTTCATCTTTCAGAATACCATTGTCACGCAAATGACAATATAGAAACGGTTTTAAGGTAGAGCCAACATTCGTTTTTGAGACAAACGGATAATCTGTTCCATAACTACTTGCAAAAGCCACAACTTTGCTCTTTTTGATTGCTATTATTGATACAGGGTATTTTGAATCAGACACAAATTGATTGACAAAACATTGAATGTTTTTTTCAATCGTTGACAAAACCTTCTTTTGCTTGTCAAAAACATCTTCTGTAATAAAAGGGAGTATAGCTGAATTTACATTTTGTAATTCATGTTTTTTCAGTTCAAAGTTTGTGGTTCGATTCTTTTGGTTTCTGCTTTTAGAAATTATATTTTTTTGACACAAAGAGTTGTTCAAGTGTAAATATCTTGCCTTTGTCTTTTCCGGTCTATTTATGTAATAATTGGGACCTCTGAGTATCGTCAATAAATATAAAAATTCTGCTTTATTCAGATGCTCCGTTTCTTTTCCAAAGTAATATAATCCAGCCGTCCTAATTCCCCTTATGTTTTTCCCAAAATAAACGTTATTGAAATAAAGGTTTATTATTTCGTCTTTAGAATGATTATGTTCGAGTTTGATAGCCCTAATTGCTTCTCTAAATTTTCTCACAAAAGACTTGCGATTGTCTTTTATCATGTTTCGGGCAAGTTGCTGTGTAATGGTACTACCCCCTTGAACTATTTTTCCTGCTTTAACATTTGCAACTATTGCTCTATAAATACCCTTAAAATCAATGCCAGAATGTTGAAAAAAACGTTTATCCTCAACTTGTATTAAAAGCTTCTTAAATTGATTTGGGATATAGTCTGTTTTTGCATTACATTCATAGTCGTCAGAAACAACTCCATACGGAATGGTTTTCTTGTCATCTTTGCAATAAACTACATAACCTTCAATCATATTCACAAACTATGTTAATCCACCGTATCAGCAACCACTCTCTTTCGTTCTGCAAAAATACAAATATTTTTTCGAAATAACGGCGATTGTGAATAACTTTTTTTGAATGTTTCGCAAGTTTGTGTTATTGCTACACAGTGACCGCTTTGCTACCCTCTCTAAAACGCCATTAAAAGCCTTGCATTCTTCTCTCGCTCTTCTGTCTCGAAACTCGCCAAATAATTTTCAGTTGTTTTCAAATCTGAATGTCCCAAACTCTCGCTGATGAAGGTAATGTTTGCGCCGCTACGTTTGAGGACTGTGGCGTAAGAATGTCGGGCGGTATAAGTGGTTATTTTTGGAATTTCAAGTGCTTTCGAAATACGCTCCATTCGGTCGTTGGTGCGTTTGATAACATCTTGTACCATTTTATATTCGGCTTTGGGTGTTTGACAGCCTACTAAGTACGGAAAAATGTAGTTGTCGGGAAGTTGAATAGGATTACCGATACGGTTGATGATTTCTCGCATTTCATCGGTCAAGTAAGCAACAACGGACTTCTTTTTTCTTGATGTGTTAATCGTTTTTCCTCGCAAAAAGGAAATCTCATTACCGTTGATATTTTTGAATTTCAATCGCAAAATATCGTTGAAATTTGCACCATTGCAGAGATATGAGAACATCCACAAATCTTTGTATTTGGAAATTGTGGGATCGGTTAGACTTTGATATTGAAAAATCTGTTTGATAGTATGTAGCGACAACGCCAATTTCCGCCCCTCGCCTGTTGGTATTTCATACTTTCCACGACCGAATGGATAAAACGAATTGTCTAAAATTTCAGACCGTATCGCCTCGTGCATAATGGCTCGCAAATTCCGGGCATACATGCCGATTGTTGTGTATGAGCGATTTTTGTCCAACATGTGGCGTTCGTACTTTTTCAACCAATCGACAGTTATATGTTTTAGGTCAAGTTGCTTTCGAGAATCGAATTCTTGAATCGTTCGGAGAGCGTGACCATAATTGTCGGCAGAGCCGAATTGATTGTTGCTTTTGAATGTCTCTATTTTCTTTTCAAAGCAATCTTTGAGCAACGTATTTTTATTGTCTTTGGTGCTCAATTCCCGCTCAACATTATCAAACGAGAATTTGTTTTTGTCGAGCAAATTTTCGATTATTGCTTTGAATTTGTAAAACGTGCTTTCCAAAATTTTTCGTTTTTCTGCAAGCTCCTTTTTCTTGGTTGTTGACAACTGTTCCCAATCCTCTGCGGAAACTTTTACTCCTGTCGGAAAATACTTGCTCTTCGCACCAAAATAAACCACGAGCTTAATCGTTCTCAAAGCATTTTTGTTGGTGTATCTATTTTCTGAAATAGATAAATTCTGACCCCCTCTTTTGTGTAGTTCAACATTTTTTTGTATCTTTGTGCTGTGATTAAAAACTATCACAAAATTACGACAAATTTTTCTACAAAAAAACTACAAAAAGCAATCCGAAACCTCGACTTATTAACAAAAAATTGAATTACAAAAACACCTTGTAAGGCGGTGTTATGTAGCGAACTACAAAAAACAAGAGTTTTTACAAACTAACGAAAAACACGTTTTTTCGGTCTCATAATAAATCCCCCAAAAATCCCCGTTTAATTCAAACGAACTCGAAAAAGATTGTTTTTTGTCGTTGCAACGGATTGGCAGTAACCACGCCGTCTCTCCCGAACAAGAGCAAGCCGTTTTTCTTCAATTTAAGCAATGGAATTTCGATTGAGGTAATATTTTTTTCATAGTCCCATAATTTGGAACTACAAAATTATACGAAAAACAAACGCAAATCGGAAATTTTAAGTTAAAAAGTGTTAAAACTTAAAAAGATTTAAGGTTTTTTCTGCGATTTTTTTGCATGTTCGATGCTTTCCAAAATGACTTCTTTGGCTTTGATACAGTCGTCCCAACCCAAAACTTCCGACCATGCTTTTGGCTCTAAATCCTTGTATCGCCTGAAAAAATATTCGATTTTAGATCGCAAAATAAACGGCAATTCATCCACGCGAGTTATTCTTTCATAAAATGGATCAACTTTTCCGGTTGGAACACAAATGATTTTTTCATCACGTCCGGCTTGGTCTTTCATCAATAAAACGCCAATTGGACGAACTCTGATAATACAACCGGGACGTAACGCAGAACTGCATACGACAACGCAATCCAACGGGTCGCCATCATCGCCAAGAGTGTCGGGAAAATAGCCGTAATTGGCAGGATACGCCAATGGCGTGTGTAAAATTCTATCAACTCGCAACAATCCTGTTTCTTTGTCGATTTCGTATTTTACGTGTCCGTCTTCAGGCACTTCAATAAGTGCCGTCATCTTTTCCGGAGCATTTAGGAATTGATTTGTGGTTTGTTTTTTCATGGTGCGAATTTACAATTTTTTTTTGAATTGACCAAATTTCTCAAATAGTTTTTACGCACCCGCACCGTGGCAATTTTTATATTTTTTTCCGCTTCCGCAAGGACATGGCTCATTTCTGCCGATTTTTTTCTCAACGTGAACCGGTGCCGTTTTTTGCGATGCAGATGTCGGATTACCCATATAGCCTTCGCGAGACATCTGCATCCGCGACGTGTCTGTGCGTTGCATTCTCGCCTCTTGCATTGAGCCCGGATTTTGTGACGGCAATTTGCCCAAACTCAAAAACGAACAAATGTCTTTGTTGATTTTCATAATCAAATTTTTGAACAAATTGAACGATTCAAATTTGAAAATCAACAGTGGGTCTTTTTGCTCGTAAGCCGCCGTCTGAACAGATTGTCTCAAATCGTCCATTTCACGCAAGTGCTCCTTCCACGCATCATCAATAATCGCCAACGTAATCCCTTTTTCGGCTGCGAGAGGTACTTCTTTGCCCTGTGTGTCGTAAGATTTTTTCACATTTGCAACCACATTTAACGTCTTTTTGCCATCTGTAATCGGGATCAAAATGTTTTCGAAATTTGCTCCTTGATTTTCATAAATATCTTTCAACACTGGAAAAGCTTGTTCGGCAAGCATATCATTTTTGAGGTGATAAGCCGAAAAAGCCTGTTGATATAATTCGTTCGTAAGAGCATCAACATTGCCGTTCCAAAGTTCGCCTTCATCAACTTGTGGCTCAATACCGAATGTTCGAATGGAATCCATTTTGAAGGCTTCGAAATCCCGACTTTCGCGATGTTCGGCAATCATTTGTTCGCTGGTGTCGTAAAACATGTTCGCAATGTCAATACTCAAACGGTCGCCATATAAGGCGTTTCGACGTTTTTTATAAATCACTTCACGTTGCGAATTCATCACATCGTCATATTCCAAAAGACGTTTACGAATCCCAAAATTGTTTTCTTCCACTTTGCGTTGGGCACGTTCGATAGACTTCGTAATCATGCGGTGTTCGAGCACATCTCCGTCTTTGTGTCCCAATCTGTCCATCATCGAAGCAATTCGCTCGGACGCGAAAAGTCGCATCAAATCATCTTCGAGTGAAACAAAAAATCGCGAACTTCCCGGGTCGCCTTGTCGTCCCGAACGACCTCTCAACTGCCTGTCCACACGTCGCGAATCGTGGCGTTCCGTACCGATAATCGCCAAACCGCCGGCACCTCGCACATCGGACGTCAGTTTAATGTCCGTTCCACGACCTGCCATGTTGGTTGCAATTGTTACAACGCCTGTACGTCCTGCTTCTGCTACGATATCGGCTTCTTTTTGATGCAATTTTGCGTTCAAAACATTGTGTTTAATGCTGCGTTGTTTCAACATTCGACTCAACAATTCTGAAATTTCAACACTGGTTGTACCCACCAAAACCGGACGTCCGGCATCCACCAACTCGTTGATTTCATCAATAACAGCATTATATTTTTCACGTTTGGTTTTATACACCAAATCCTCATTATCTGCACGGACAATCGGCTTATTCGTTGGAACGTTTACAACATCTAATTTGTAAATTTTCCAAAATTCTGCTGCTTCGGTTTCCGCAGTTCCCGTCATTCCGGCGAGTTTGTGATACATGCGGAAATAATTTTGCAACGTAATTGTTGCATACGTTTGTGTAGCAGCTTCGATTTTTACGTTTTCTTTGGCTTCAATCGCTTGGTGTAAACCGTCCGAATATCGACGTCCGTCCAAAATACGACCGGTTTGTTCGTCAACGATTTTGATTTTGTTATCCATGACAACATATTCCACATCGCGTTCGAACATGGTGTAGGCTTTCAAAAGTTGGTTAATCGTATGAACGCGTTCGCTCTGAATGGCGTAATCTCGCAAGAGTTCAGCCTTTTTCTCCGTAAGTTCGGTTTCAGACAAATTTTGTTTTTCTAATTCTGCAATTTCCGAGCCAATATCTGTTAGCATGTATTGTTTTGCAGCTTCTCCTCCACCGGTCAAATAATTAACCCCTTTTTCCGTAAGGTCGCTGGTATGCTGTTTTTCATCAACCACAAAAAATAATTCTTGGTCAACTTCCGGCATGTTTTTATTTTGCTCTTGCATGTAAAAGTTTTCCGTTTTCAGCAACAAACTTTTCATGCCCGGCTCACTCAAAAACTTGATTAACGCTTTATTTTTCGGCAACCCGCGATGACAACGCAACAACAATTTTCCGGCTTCTTTTTCCTGTGCATCCGTAGGCGTTCCTGCCAATAATTTTTTGATTTCCGCCAACATTTGTGTGGACAAATTTCGTTGTGCGTTGTATAATTTTTCGATTTGCGGTCGATAAATTGTAAATTCTTGATCGTTGGCTTTGGCTGTCGGACCGGAGATAATCAACGGCGTACGCGCATCGTCAATTAAGACCGAATCGACCTCATCAACAATCGCAAAATGATGTTTGCGTTGCACCAATTCTCTTGTGTCACGACACATATTGTCACGCAAATAATCGAATCCGAATTCGTTGTTTGTTCCGTAGGTAACGTCTGCCAAATAAGCATTTCGACGTTCGTCGGAATTTGGGTCGTGTTTATCGATACAATCCACTTTCATGCCGTGAAATTCGAAGATCATACCCATCCATTCCGAGTCACGTTTCGCCAAATAATCGTTTACCGTAACCACGTGAACACCTCGTCCGGCAAGGGCATTAAGATAAACCGGAAACGTCGCCACAAGCGTTTTTCCTTCTCCTGTTGCCATTTCGGCGATATTTCCTTTATGCAACACAATACCACCGAGAATTTGCACATCGTAATGAATCATTTCCCACTTGATGAGATTTCCACCTGCCATCCATTCGTTGGCATAGTAGGCTTTTCCGTTGCGAATATTTACGCTGTCGCGTTTGGCGGAAAGATCTTCGTCCCAAGGCATCACGCTCACTTCAACTTCGGAATTATCATTGAAACGTTTTGCTGTAGATTTCACAACCGCAAAGGCTTCGGGTAGAATTTCGAGCAAAACTTCCTCGATTTTTGTGTTGAGTTCTTTTTCGAGTTTATCGATTTGGTCGAAAATCTCCTCTTTTTCCTCAACCGTACAACTTTCCTCGTCGGTACGTTCTCTCAAATGAAAAATTTCGTCTAAATCCTCTTTAAGATATGCATTGATGTGATTTTTGAATTCTTGTGTTTTTGCACGAAGTTCGTCGTTCGAAAGTTGGTCAATCTCTTCAAAAGCCTTTATTGTGGCTTCAACCATAGGATTGAGTTCTTTCAAATCTCGCGTTGATTTGTCTCCAAACAGTTTTTTGATGAATCCTAACATAAGTTGCTTGTTTTAACTTGCAAAGATACAAAAAAATCCTAAACTTACAAAATTTAACGTCGTTGAAAGGTTTTTATCAATCTTCGGCTCGCCGTTCAAATGTTAGGAGTTAATATCTTTTATCCGTCCAAAGCCGGAGCAAGAGGAACTAAACGACTGATATATCCTACCACAAAGGCTGTCTGTGGGGAAGAAGGCATCTGTGGGGATTTCTCATCTCGAGATAATACAAAGCCACCCAATGCTACTGACGAAAATTCTTCAAAAATTTCTTCGTCTTTTTTGTCTATTTCTCCACGGATTATAGCTTCAGTACTCACCAACATAGAGTCAATTATTAAAGGTAAAGTACCCTTGTTTTCCTTTAAATCACCTGATGAATAATAACCTTTTTTCAACCCCCTTACTTTCCACTCTCTTTCAAAAATCTCGTTAATAAACCAGCTTCTTTTAAAATCTACCTTCAAAACTTTTACTTGCAATTTTTTTATTTTTGTTCTGCGTTGAATAGGCTTGGATGTCCACTTCCCCTTTTTATCCAGTACTTTCCACCCCAAAGACTGCATACCATCAATGGTTAAGAAATTTGTACCCTTACCTTCGCAAGCATTATTTTGCAAGTCAATATCCAACGTTATCATGTGCTTGTCTGATAGCAAGTCGTACCAATTATAAGGCTTTGTTTCGACGAGGTGCCAATCATCGGGATAACCCACTCTGGATCGCATCTCGGACAGTCTAAATTTTTTTTGTGCTTCGCTCAAAACAATTGAGGTATCACTTTCTTCTTCCGTTATAGCACCACTTACCAAGCGCCCCCATAAATCTGTCAGCGAATTTCCGTTTATCTGAAAAAAGGGAAGTACAGATGGAACAGAGTTTGCTAAAACGTACAAACTGTGGGCTGATCCATAATTGCCATTGGGTTTGAGTGAAGATACAGGGTCGCGGAAGTCGTTCAAGTTCAAGATGTCCGGCACAGGTGTGAGTTGAACGATTTGCTTTATTTCCGGGGACTTAGATTTTTTTGTTAATCTTTTTTCTTTACGGTCTTCCCTGCATTCTTTACGATCTTTCTTGCGTTTAGTCCGAGCTTTTTGGTCAACCGTATCTTCCGAAAGTTTTGATAACAAGGGGACACTTTGCTCAGTAGTTGCCGAAGACTTTGATAACAAGAGGATGTCTCGCTCAATAACATCGTCAATTGTCAAGGGCGTCAATAAATTCTGAATCTCCAATTTTTCGGACAGTGCTGTTGCAAATGCCGATGATAGTATTTCCATATCTTCTGTTATTAATTTACAAAGAAGCAGCATAAAACCCTTTTCAGGCCTTTATGCTGCTCGAAAACTCATCACTCACTACGACGGCTTATAATCTTCTTGTGGAGAGAACGGGATCACACGACTGACCCAAGCAATAATCTGCATGCCTGGTACTGTGATAGATCCATTCTGGTAGTCAGACTTAAGACTATCTTGTGTTTTTCCGTATCCGTACGATCCTCCAATACTGAAAGGTCCAAAACCAACAGAAGTTTTACCGCTTACCGCATCCTTGATATGCTCTTCATCCTTGTGTGTAAAATCGGCTTTTATCTTGATATCTTTGGCTACTATGAAAGCAACGGGATACATAGGTATGAGATTGTCCTTATTACTAGAATCTATTTTGCCGTTTGAAATACGACCTTTCGTTTTTGCAATATTGTTTGACCACGATCCTAATTTGAAGAACGATTCGAGAAACCAAGGACGTATGATACTTACCTTGGCTATTTTAGCTTCTATGCTGATACTGTTTGTATCAGTAGTGCTATTTCGGCGCTCGAAGCTACCTTCTGCAGATAATTTTACTCTCCATAGACCATAATTTACACTTGAATCAACACTGAATTTATGCTCCGTACCTTTGGATCTTACTTCGGTGCTTCCTCCACTAATCTTTAATTCGGTAAATGCAGGATTTTTTTCATCCGTCCAATTTGCCGGCGAAGGATAGGAAAGTAACCATTTACTACCATCTCCCGTTGAAGATGAAAATTGTCTTTCTTCCGCTATTGCTTCTTGTGCTCTAACAACTGCCGCACGGACACCATCGTTTATAGCTGTATTCAAAATTGCAAGTGCCTGCTCCACATATTTAGCATTTCCGGCGGTAAGATTCTGGAATGCCCCCTTTATGGTGTTGGCTAATTGCGGCTCTGCTGCCTGCCAATTACGGTCGGCTTTCTTGCTTACATTAGGATCGTCGTCTTCCAGATCATCCAAGTATCTGTTGTATGCTGCACGGTATGATGTTATGGCTCCTACATAGGTGGTCATGTTGTTTTGATAAGCTACATAGTCCGGAGAATCTGATACAAAAGTTTCTTCTTTATTGGTGAAAGGATTCTTCGTTGTTACTACCGGATGTAAGTAGTCATAAGCTTTTTTATAGATCTCTAGGGCTTTTGGATCCTCCTCCGTAGTAACCCTTGCTCCTGTGACAAGGTTTATGTACATCTTTGATAAAGGATTGTTTACATCGCTCCACTCCAAAGCCATTGGTGAGATTTGATCAACCATCTGCGAAAATGCTTCGGATGTTTTCAAATCTCCGCCAGGATTAGCCGGCGTTCTGGGATTATGAAAAGACTTTACGTCAACGGCGGCATTTTTTGAAAAATGAATAAATGTTTCCTCTTCCGTAAACGGATTTTTTGCTCCTTGAGGCTGATAGGTAATCGCATCAAACAAACGGTCGTAAATTGCTGCTAACAATTGTTTTTCTTGTTCTGGTGTCATAGTTTTTAATTTTTAATTGGGTTAATATTTAGTCTGTCCGGTTTATCTTTTTTTATGGACAGTCTTCATTAAGTTTTGTCTGTTTTTTAAGCACAAAGATATAAAAAAAAAACATCGATTTTACAAATCAAGCAAAAGATAATTAGGGTGTCATTTTGAACACATTCTGTATTTGAAAATGACGTAGTTATGTGGTCGAAAAATATCTTTTGTCCAACAGTGTGTCAGTCTCTCTCAAATTTTGTATCTTTGTGCACGATGCATAAATCTACATCTTGCAAAAAACAGCAACACAATATGAAATTTCAAAAACATAAATACATATTTAAGTCATGGATATAATCACTCAAAAACCTTGGGCTATTTCTGACAGAAAAATCAATGTATTCTGTACCAAAAACCTTGAAAAAAAACTAAGTCTATTCAATCTTGCATGTAGCGGTGAGTACTACATAGTGGATTGGTTTTTTCAAAAATTCATTGTTGGATCTCCTAATGCTATGATTTTGTGTGGACATCCAAAAAACGTGTTGGAAAAGGATGGTTTTTCTTTTTTTAACCGAATTTTGAAAAAAAACGAGCACTATTGGCTAAACCAAATAAATACTGCTGCTTACGACATTTTTTTTCGTTACCCGATTTCTCAGCGCACCAAATTTATTGCTATTTACGATATGGTAGTGACGACAACTATCGGCGAAGAGCTTATTTTACACCATAAAATCGTTCCGTACGAATTGTGTAAAAATGGTAATTTGTGGTTAATGTTGTGTCATGTTACGGTATCTTCTTCAAAGAATAAAAAATATACAGCTTCTTTTACCAATACCGAGACAGGCAATAGGTACACTTTTATAAAAAATAAGTTTGTCTCGTGTGACTCACCAAGCGTTACGGAGGAAGATATGTATATCTTGAAACAGATGATTAAAGGTTTGCCCGACAAGCAAATCTGTTTATTGCTCAATATATCCCTTAGCTCGTTCAAATCAAAAAAGCGTTGTTTCTTTGAGAAATTAGACGTGAGAACATCCGCAAGTGCAGTTCACAAAGCACATTTGCTGGGATTGATTTGAGAGAGTTATACTCTCGCACTTATTAACCTTTTAACTGTAATTTACTCTGCTTCGTCAGCAAGTGTAAATCGTATCGGCATATTAAACTGCACACGAACCGGATTTCCATCCATTTTTCCCGGAGTCCAGTTCGGCATCATTTCCATAATACGAATAACTTCTTCATCGGCTCCACCGCCGATTCCGCGAAGGATTCTGACATTGGACGTTCTGCCGTCTTTTTCAACAACAAACGTCACAAAAACTACTCCTTGAATACCTTGATCACGGGCTTCCTGAGGAAATCGAATGTTTTCTTGCAGAAATCTCATGCGAGCCTCCTCACCGCCCGGAAAACTCGGAGCATTTTCTACAATTTGAAAAACTTCGGGCTCATCATCGCTTGTTCTAATAATAATTACGCCATCTTCTGTGTTCAAATTATGTAATCCAAAGCGATTGATTAATTCAGCATCAAGGGTTGAGCTTGAATAAACATGTACAGACCTGATTTCATCAACAGACACAGTCAAAGCATCAACACTTCCATCGAAAACTACGCCGTCAACAATAATGATTGGGTTGCCCAAATCGGACGTTTCTACATTTTGGGAAGCTAAAATCTCTTCCAAAACATTTTCAGATTTTTCTTGGCAAGCAAACAAAAAGGTTAGTGCCAAAACAACAGGGATAAACGCCAAATATCGAACTTGGTTCAATAGTTTGGCAGGCTTGGAAATTTGCATCATAATTCTATGTTTTATGGGTGAATAATGTAATGAGTGTGCCAAAATCGGCTGGCGACCAACAATTTCTTGCAATAAAAATTGAAAATAATGTTCCGGATTTTCGTTGTTTTCCAATGCACCTTTATCCGCTAAATATTCGTGATTCAACCGCATCTCGCGTTTCAACAACCACACAAACGGGTTGAAAAATTGCACTGCACAAATCACTTCCATGAGCATTAAATCCCAACTGTGTTTTTGGTTGACATGCACACGCTCGTGCGTAAGCACCATGTCTTTTTCATCGCTATTTTCCCACGTTTCGGGAATAAAAATGGTGTTGAAAAACGAAAATGCCGTCGGAATATTTGGGCTGATTACAATGGTTTGTTTTTCCGTCATTGCGAGGGAGGAACGACCGTTTTTTGAAATTATCCGCAATCGCAAAATTCCAACAAAAATCCGGCCAATCAATAATAAAACAATCGCCAAATAAATCCATCCGAGAATTTTTAAAATCGGGACTCCCATATTTTTCGTTTCTGCAATATTTCCTTCCGCAAAAACCGTAAAAACCGGCAATTGCATGGGTGCATTAAATCCGCCCAAACCGGTAAAAACACCGGCATTTGTAGGAAAATAAAAATTCAAAAATGGCAAAACCATCGCAAACACCAAAAATCCCAAAATCGTAAATCGTCGAGTTTTTAAATGCGTGTCGTTTCGCACAATCGCCTTGTAAAATAAATAAAGCACCGCGAGTGCTACTGCTGGTGGCAATATGTAAGTTGTGAAAAAGCCTATTGTGAAAACATTCATGGGTTATTTTTTTCTGCGTTTTAATATCTTCAAAAGTTGTTCAATTTCCTCTACGTCTTTTTGGCGAAGTTTCCCTTCCGCCGCAAAAAAATTCACGATGTTAGCATACGAATTTTGAAAATATGTCCTGCTCATTTTTCTTAACGAATTCGACAAATATTCCGACTGCGAAACGAGCGGAAAATACTGGTTGTTTCTTCCAATTTTTCGATGTCCGACAAATCCTTTTTGTTCTAAAATTCTGACGAACGTTGCGACTGTCGTTTTTGCCGGTTTTGGCTCCGGCATCATGTCCAAAATTTCGCCGACAAATGCACGTTTTTTTTGCCAAAGCAATATCATAATTTGTTCTTCGTTTTTCGTTAAATTCAACGATTCGTCAATTTGTTTTTTTTTCATGCTTTTTAAGTTTAAAAAATTCGACACTGCAAATATACAACTAATTTTTTAATTCTACAACTAATTTTTTAGTTTTAAAACTAACTTTTTAGTTATAAGACATTTTTTTAACTGATTATTAATTATTTAATTAAAAGTATTTTTTTGCAAAATTATTTCAATTATTTTTCGTATCTTTGCAAAAGTTATCAAAAAATTAAAAATTAAACACTATGAACACAAACTTAGAGTCCTTAAATCCTTCTGTTTTTTGGAAAAATTTCCAATTGATTTGCAGCGTTCCTCACCCTTCGTTTCACGAAGAAAAAATCCAAAACTTGTTGATGAAATTCTTTCAAGATTTGGGTTTGAATCCAATCAAAGATGAGGTGGGTAACATTATGGTTTCCAAACCGGCAACTCCGGGTATGGAAAACAAAAAAGGTATCATTTTGCAAGCTCATCCCGACATGGTGCCACAAGCCAACAGCGACACCAAACACGATTTTGTGAACGATCCGATTACGGCTTATATTGACGGCGAATGGGTTACTGCTAAAGGCACAACACTCGGTGCCGACAACGGTATGGGCGTGGCTGCAATTATGACGGTTTTTGAAAGTAAAGATTTGAAGCACGGTCCGATCGAAGCTCTCTTAACATCTACGGAAGAAGCCGGAATGGTTGGTGCAAAAAATTTGAAGCCGGGTGTTTTGAAAGGCGATATTTTGTTGAATTTGGATTCGAGCAACGAAGGACAAATTTACGTTGGTTGTGCCGGTGGTATTGATGCGGCAATTACAATGAATTATTCCTCAGAGCCGGCAAACGGCGAAGTTTTTGACGTTTCTATCAAAGGTTTGAAAGGCGGACATTCCGGTTTAGACATTGTTTTGGGACTTGGAAATGCTAACAAAATCTTTTTTAGATTTTTGCAAAAAGCACAGGCGTTGGGCGTTCGTTTAATGTCGTTCAGCGGTGGCGATATGCGAAATGCAATTCCTCGTGAAGGTATTGGTACGGTGGTTGTGCCAAAAGATAAGGTTGCCGAATTTAAAACACTTGTCGAAAAATTTTCTGCAACCGTGAAGTCGGAACTTGCAACAGCAGATCCGGGATTTAATTTTGTGATTTCAGATAATATTCTTGAAAAATCTGCACAAATTTTCAAATTAGACGACCAAAAAAAGTTAGTTAATATCGTGCGTGCATTGCCGAATGGCGTGATGCGAATGAGCAATGATTTGCCGAATTTGGTAGAAACTTCGACTAATTTAGCAATTGTGAAAACGGAAAATGGCGTTGTAAATATTTATTGTATGTTACGCTCGTCGGTGGATTCGGCGAGAGAAAGTTTGGCAAACCGAATGGTTTCTATTTGTGAATTAGCCGGTGTAAATATCGAACTTTCGGGTGATTATCCGGGTTGGAAACCGAATATGAATTCGCCGATTTTGAAAGTTGCACAAAACGTTTACAGCCAAAAATGGGGTAAAACTCCGGAAATTAAGGCTGTTCATGCCGGTTTGGAGTGCGGAATTTTAGGTGCAATTTATCCGAATTGGGATATTATTTCGTTTGGTCCGACAATTTTGGGGTTGCATTCGCCCGACGAAAAGGTAAACATTGCCAGCGTTGAAAAATTCTGGGAATTTCTCACGTTGGTTTTAGCGAATGTTGAATAATTTTTGTAGGGGCGACACATGTGTCGCCCCTACATTTTTTTTATTTCGGAAATTTTTCGTACCTTTGTGGGTTAGTATGTCGAGATTTCTGAAAATAGCGTTTATTTCCGTTCTCTTGTTGCTGATGTTTTCGGCTTGTTCCACGCAAAGAAATACGTGGCTCAATCGAAATATGCACAACATGCGTGCCTTTTACAATATTTATTGGAACGGCAGAGAAACGTATAGAGAACTTTTGATAAAAATCGAAGGTTTGGGCTACGACAATCACAGTCATGTGTTGCGCGTTTTTGAATATGGATCGATTTTGGATACGGCTCAAACCAATCCATACACCCTTCGCATGATTGAAAAAGCCACCAAAGCCGCACAAAATCATTCGATTCGTGTGCGTGGTGTGGAGTACGTGAGAACAATGGAACGAACGTATATGTTGATGGGAATCGGGCATTTTTATCAGCATAATTTTTCGATGGCACGAACGGTTTTTAATTTTGTCATCTCACAATTTTCAGACCGTCCGGTACGTTTCGAAGCCTTACTTTGGTCGGCACGAACATACATTCAAGAAGGAGAATTTGAACTGGCTGCAACCTTGATTTCACAAGTGCGAAACAACGAAGCTTCTTTGATGAGACAAACGCGTCGCGAATTACCGGCAGTAACCGCAGATTTTTTCATTGCACAAAACAGATACAGCGAAGCTATTCCGTTTTTACAAGAAGCCATGAGACTTGCAAATACTCGAGACTTCAGAAATCGTTTAGAATTTATTTTAGCACAAATTTTTCAGTTGGAGGGACGTTTGCAAGAGGCTTTTATCGCCTATCGCAATGTGCTTCGTCGAAATCCAAACATGGAATTGGAATACAACGCTCGAATCAATATGGCGTTGAGTTACGGTGGTGGTTATGCCGATCGAAGAGTATTGGCTCAACAGTTGAAACGAATGCTTCAAGACAGTAAAAACGAGCGATTTTTTGGGCGTATTTATTTTGTTTTGGCAGATATGGCTTTGCGAGACGGCGATATTGAAGAAGGCATTGAATATTTGAGCAGATCGGTGGAATTTTCCGCAATAAATCGCGAACAATTGGCTGTTTCAGCCATTCGTTTGGCGGATTTATATTTCGATGAACTCGATTATATTTCTGCACAACGCTATTACCGACGAGCGGCAAGTGTGATGACAAACGATCATCCTGATTTTTATCGGGTGAATACGCGTGCTCAAAATTTAGAACAGTTGGTCAGATTTTTGGACATCGTCAGATATGAAGAACAAATGCAACATTTGGCGGATTTGCCGGAAGAAAGACGTGAAGCGGAAATCGATCGCCTTATTGAAGACTATTTGGCGAGAGCAGAGGCATCTGCCGAAAGGGCTCCACGCGTTTTAGCTCAAGCACCCACTCAAGTACACAGCACGTGGTATTTTCACAACGAACAAGCAAGAACGTTTGGTGCTGCCGAGTTTACACGCAGATGGGGACGTCGAGACAACGAGGATTTTTGGTTCTTACAACAAAGACCTGTTTTTGCTATAAGTCGTGATATCGAAGAGGACATCATCCGACAACACGTTGAAGAAGAAGAACAGCGAACCATCGGCGACTACACGCGAGCGGACAGAGCCTATTATTTGGCAAATATGCCTGTCGGATCAGCGGCAAGAGAGCGTTCGAACAGACGTTTGGAAGACAATTTATTTTTGTTGGGTATCGGTTATTTTGATTTGGTAGAAGAGCCGGAATTGGGTATTCAAACATTGGAAAGACTTTTGGAAAGATTTCCAAACACGCACTATCGCTTGCAAGCGTTTCATTATTTGTATCGCATGAATTTGGTGTTGGGCAATCAAGCCGGAAGAAATAAATATAGAGCTTTATTGTTGGCAGAATTTCCCAATGCGGATTTAACCCGAGAAATTACCGATCCGGATTTTCACCGAATAGCACGGGAAAACACCCGTCGTGCCGAAATGCTTTATCAACACACGTTTGAAGCTTATCAAATCGGAGCTTTTGACGTTGTTCTTTGGAATGTACAAGAAGCCGAACGACGTTATCCGGGCAATGCGCTCATGCCAAGATTTCGATATTTGGAAGCTATGGCTTCCGGAGCACAACATGGTATTACTGCGATGATTCAAAACTTGGAGCAATTTATCCGAGATTTTCATCATGAAAGAGATTTGGCGGATTTGGCACGAACAACAATTGAATTTTTGTCGCAGGGTTTGTCCGAAGATCAATTGATTGCCATAAGCGAAATGCAGGAACAACAAGCAGAAGAACAAATTCAAGAGCCTTTGCCGGCAGAGCCGCAACACGATATTTCGATGTTTACATTCAACCCTGCGGCTCCTCATTATACGTTGGTTTTTGTGAATGTTCCGGAAGTAAATGCCGATTTTTTGAAAATCCGATTAGCCGACTTCAACCGCAGAAGTTTTCCTCAAGACAACTTGCGTATTGCCGGTGAAGTTTGGGATAACAGTCACTATTTGATTTACATTCATACCCACGGAACGGTATCTATTGCAGAAGGGTTTTTGGAAAATTTACAAAACAGCAGATATGTATTTGGTGCTATTCCGACAGGCTCATTTCGTCTGATGATTATTTCTGAAGAAAATTTCCAAACGTTAATGCGCTTGCGAAATTTAGACGTTTATTTGTATTTTTATGAACAATACTACAACCCCTAAAAAATTATTTTTGTTGGATGCCATGGCGTTGATTTATCGCGCGTTTTTTGCATTGAATAAAAATCCGAGGATTAATTCGAAAGGGCTAAATACCTCAGCAATTTTGGGCTTTGCAAATACACTTTTGGATGTTTTGCAGAATGAAAAACCAACCCATATCGGCGTGTGTTTTGATACGCAAGCACCAACTGCTCGACACGTTGAATTTGAAGATTACAAAGCCAATCGTGAAGCTATGCCCGACGAACTTTCGGAAGCAATTCCATACATTCAAGAATTGATTGAAGCGTTTGATATTCCGATTTTGTATGTGGATGGTTATGAAGCCGACGATGTTATCGGAACTCTTGCAAAAAAAGCCGAACAACAAGGTTTTGAAACTTACATGATGACACCTGACAAAGATTTCGGTCAATTGGTTTCCGAACATATTTTCATTTACAAACCTGCGAAATTCGGACAACCGGCACAGGTTTTGGGTGTAAAAGATGTTTGCGAACGACACGGTATCAAACGTCCCGAACAAGTCATTGATTTGCTCGGCTTGATGGGCGACAGTTCTGATAATTTTACAGGAATTCCCGGCGTTGGCGAAGTTACCGCGAGAAAATTGTTGGAACAGTTCGACAACATCGATAATTTACTCGCAAACACCGACCAAATCACCAATGCAAAACTTCGTGAAAAAGTTGAAAACAATAGAGATTTGGCTATTCAAGCTCGAATGTTGGCAGAAATTGATACTAATGTTCCAATTGATTTTGAGCCTGAAAAATTAAAAACAAGTTCTCCGAAAAAGGCTGAATTAACTGCTCTTTTGGATGAGTTAGAGTTTAAAACATTCGAAAAAAGGATTAATACGTGGTTGAATAAAACCGCTGTCGCGGACTTGCAGTCCGTGCCAAAATTTAATACGGACGTGATTGACGTCCGCACCAGCGAAAAATTTTCGTCACAATCTTTCGACTTATTCAATTTGCCGGACGAAACCTCGCACCCCACTACCCCACACCTCGCACCCAATTATCAATTCAACCCGAACTACAAACAAATCACAGATTTGGCGGAATTCGCAAAAAGTTTGTCCGAACAATCTGAATTTTGTTTTGATACAGAAACCACCGGAATTGATGCATTGGATGCGGAATTGGTTGGAATCGCATTTTGTTTTGAAAAAGAAAAAGCCCATTTTTGGCGATGTCCGGACGATTTTACTGAAACAAAAAAACAAATCGAAACCTTAAAGCCAATTTTCGAGAATTCAAAAAAATTGAAAATCGGACAAAATTTGAAATACGATATCAATGTGTTGAGTCGCTACGGCATTGAGGTTTCGGGTCCTTTTTTTGATACAATGATTACACATTATATTTTGCATCCCGAACGAAAATCCGGCTTGACCGACATGGCAAAAAATTATTTGGATCATGAGATGATTCCGATTGATGTGTTGATTGGAAAAAAAGGTCCGAATCAAAAATCCATGCGTGAAGTGCCGATTGAGTGGTTGGTGGAATATGCTTGCGAGGATGCCGACATGACCTTTCGGCTGAAGCAAATTTTCGACGAAATGATAAGGGCAAATAATTATTTGCCCTTACGGAGGTTATTAGAAAATATCGAATTTCCATTAATTCCGGTATTAGCAGAAATGGAGCGTGAAGGTGTGAAAATCGACCGCATAATGTTGGAAAAATTTTCACAAGAATTGACGTTGGAAATCGAAAAAACAGAAGAAGCGATTTTTCAATTAGCAGGCGTTCATTTCAATATTGCATCGCCCAAACAATTGGGCGACATTTTGTTCGAAAAATTAAAAATCGACGAAAAAGCCAAACG
>Ga0123355_10003395_pt1 | contig 22806 bp, 19 predicted proteins | sample TergutEmb28metaG_3_FD_89872 | JGI IMG/M metagenome (GOLD analysis project Ga0123355, IMG submission 89872) | Embiratermes neotenicus P1 segment gut microbial communities from Petit-Saut dam, French Guiana - Emb289 P1 | ecosystem: Host-associated > Arthropoda: Insects > Digestive system > Gut ... | reverse complement strand
TTTTCTGTAAAGCCGTCTAATACAACAATTTCCATTAATACACAAACTCCTTAACATTATCCAACGCAGTACCCATAGAGCAGTCTACATTCGGATCACAAATAATATCAATAACAGCAGGCTTACCACTGGCTTTGGCACGTTCTAATGCAGCGGGAATATCCTTTGCATCAAAAACCCGTTCGCCATAACAGGCAAAACCTTCTGCAACTTTTACATAATCCATCATATCATGGTTTTCTGGCATAGCAACATCACATTCATAACCATAAGCATATTTTTGATTTTGGCGGATAAGTCCAAGGTACGCATTATTTACAATAACAACAATAACTGGCACTTTATACGCAGCACACACTGCAAGCTCTTGCACATGGAATGTAAATCCAAAGTCGCCCATAACCGCAACCGCTTGCTTACCGGTAGCAACAGCAGCACCAAACGCAGCAGGGATATCATATCCCAAAGTTCCCGCACCGCCTGACGGTAGATAGTTACGTGGCACACTTACTTCCTGAAGCTGGCCTGACCAAATTTGGGTAATACCACAGCCGGTAGTAAATATTGCGTTATCTCCAAAAAATTTATTAAGTTCCGCAAACACGCTATGAGGGTTAATAGGCTTTGCATCGTAATCTGTTTTGCGTGCAAGTTCCTTTCGTAGGGTAGGGAGGTTTGCCGCATGTTGGTGGCTACCCTTTGCACCACTCTTTTTGGCTTGCGCCAGTAGTGCGACAATCGCTTTTTTTGCATCGGAAACAATTTCAAGGTCCGCTGGGAATATCTTGCCTATCTCCTTTGGGTCTATGTTAACATGGATAAACTTTCTGCTGCCACGATACACGTCAATTGCACCAGTATGGCGGTCGGTAAAGCGGCAACCAATGCCAAGCACCAAATCCGAATCTAAAAATACTTTATTGCCAATAGGCTGGCCAACCTGAATACCACAATGCCCCGCATTAAGCGGATGATTTTCCGGTATACCACCCTTTGCCATATATGTTGTAATGACAGGCAAATTTAAAATTTCTGCAAGCTCAACACATTCGGTTGTAGCTTCGGCTAAAATAACACCGCCTCCCATAAGCAACATAGGATTTTTTGCTGCGGAAATCATTTCTATTGCTGTTTGAATATCTTCTGCTTTAACTTCAGGCACATCCAATTTAAGAGGAGTATACTTCGAAGGATCAAATTCAATATCAGAATTTTGAACGTCTAATGGTAAATCAATTACCACCGGTCCAGGTTTACCTTCTCGGGCAACTTTAAATGCTTCTCGGAAAACTTCCACTACTTTTTCAGGGTCCGTAACTTGATATGTTTTTTTCGCAATCGGTTCACAAATTTTTGCAATATCTACACATTGGAAAGCATCCCTGCCAAGTTGAGCTCTTACCGCCTGGCCGGTGATGGCAACAAGAGGTATGCTGTCGATATTACATGTATATAACCCTGTTACAAAATTGGTTGCGGCAGGCCCGGATGTACAAACTGCCACTGCCATTTTGCCACTGGCTCTAAAATGCGCACCAGCGGCATGTACGCAGGCTTCTTCATGACGGTGACAAAAGGTCTTTATTTTATCTGTCTCACCTAAAAATTTATAAAGGCCGTTTATTCCCGCACCTGGAATGCCATATGCGGTGTCAATACCTTCTATTTCCAAAATTTTAATAATTGCTTCTGCTACTTTCATACTTATCTCTCCTTTTTTAAATGAGGCTCTGCCCCAAACCCTCTCACAAACTCGGGCGGCCTCTGCCTTCGGCAGACCTTGCATTGCAGGAGCCTGCCCCGCCGCTCCGCCGAGCAAAGCCCGGCTACGCTTCCGACCCGTTCGCTTCAGGTGCACGCTGTGCGCGCAAATAGTTTTTATATGCAGCTTTATGAAAACACGACCATCTCATGCATACCGATTTTATTAATCGTCAACTTAGTTTCTGAATTTAAAGTATCTAAACTTCTATCCTCTATCGCCACTGTTAGCTTGGCTTGAGAAAAAGGCTTGTTAATATTTATCGTGACAGGCCCTACAGGATATATTTCATCGCAGTATCCATAGCTATTTGTTCCGCTTAAATTAACAATGTGTACGATTATCTTTTCATCTTGCCTGTAGGCGCGGCAATCTAATAAACCCGGCCCATCTACTGTAATAAGTCTGTCTTTTCCAAGCACCCACTGTATTGCATCGCCTAATAGCTGTCCGTGGTCTGGTAAACTGTGGCGTCCGTAGCAGCGGTCTATATCTGCCGCAAGGTACATAACCTTTGCACCACCTTCTAATGTACCGGCAAACAGGCCACTTACCTCAGGCTGCTTTTCCCGCATATAGGAAAACTCCGGCGGGTATATTGGGAAGTTTGGAACATAACCGGTCAAAGACTTTAGCGTTCCATTACTTTCGGTTATGTTAATTTTACCACCAAAAGGAATGATGTCTGTATTACTAAAAACCTCTAAAATTTCATGACGGTTAGAAGGTAAAAGCAAGTAGTTATGTGCATCAAATTCCTCCCAATTTCCTTTCTTTTTATCACCTACACCTACGTACTTACCAGTATAATTTAATCCTGTAAGTTTAAATATTTGTGGATGTGCCTCACCAGAAAATATGAGCCCGCCGCCTTTTTGCACAAAGGTTTTGATATGATTGATTTGCGCAGCATTTAATATCGCAATTTCTGGTAGAATTAAAACTTTTAACCGATCCGTATATTTTCCAATATCAGAAGCATTCATTGGCATGTATGGTAGTCTAGCCTTAGTAAGCGCCTTTGTAAAGCCCTGCCATGGCATAGCAACTTTATCTTTATTGCCTTGCCCATGAAAATCCGAGTTTTCTTGACTCCATATCAATCCAATTTGCGCCAAATCTTTTCGGTTATAAAGATACGCCTCATTCTCCTTATGCCAATTAAATATCGGCACAGGCGTTTCAAATTGTCGTCTATCGTGCTTTGCTGCGCTTATATGGTGATACCATGGAGAAATACCTCCCGATATCCCTGAAACCGCCCACATCTGGGTTTCAAGCGCGGGATTTGCCGCCAATCGAAATGTGCGCTCTCCACGCACGTAATTAGCCATGCTTTCCGGCACCAAAATATTCTCATTAGACGCCATACGGAGTAGGGAACCTGTCATTGCATTGTGGGCAAAATCCTGATCACGCCCTTGATGGTCGCAAAAAATAATCTTTGAACGCTTACACAAAGCATACATATCTGCTAGACTACCATATAAATTATGATGGTCTCCGGGTAACATTCCTATCCAAAGGCAATCAGGGCCTCCGGCTTCGGTTGTGGCTTTATTAAACAAATCCCAAAGCACTGTCCTACGTTCAACTCCCCATTTATACCATCTCTGGTATACAGGGTCAATCCAATCTACAGCATCTGGCAGTGGTTCATTAAAGGCTTTACGGCAATTTTCACAATAACATATTGTGTTTGCACCTAAGCCTTTCCAACTGTTATCAGCAAATCCTACAGGTTGATATAGTCGAATAATTTCCTGCAAAACATTCGGTATATATTCCGAATAATAATCACTGTTTACACAGGAAAAATATCTACCTTGAGACATAATTGGCTGTCCATTTTTATCACGCGCAAACCAATCCGGACGCGCATCATAAAAATCTTTACTTGCCCGGTTTATATCCATACGCGCAATTACAACAATGCCGCATTCCTTTGCCGCCTGAGAAAACTCACCAAAAAGATCTCGATTTTCTATACCCTTCGCCCGGTGCTGCAATTCAAAACCACTTGGATAAAATGCGACAATGCCACCGGCGTTAACAATAATGCCCTGCACATAAGTACGCTTCCATTGCTCCCGCCAAAAATCCAAGTCGCAGGTTAGTGGATCATCTTCCGTTAAATTTGTCTGCCCCCAGCGATAAGTGGTTTCATACCAAGGTTTTTTCATATTGATTCCATTCCTTTCAGTCAGACGAAGCCCTTCTTGCGAAAAACATAACTTCTTTCACGCCTTACCTTCTAGTTTATGGACAAATACACACTTGCAAATTCATCCAGTTTGCTTACTTTAATGATCACATCATCTTTGCAAGAAATACTTGCATCACCCCAAAGCACTTCAGAATTATTAAATTTCCTGTCAGGAATTTTTATATCAATATCATACACCGGTACAATTTCTTTAAGAGGACGTTGGGAAGTTCCTGTGCAATTAATTAAACTAATTGTCAGATTTCCAAGCGCGTCTGTAATGGCGTTAACATGCACACTGCGCGGCGCGTTTGTTTCTAGGGCGTACCTGCCCGAAACAAAATCTATAGCATTTTTATATAATTCGGTATAATCTTCATGGCCATTAGTAAAGCATAACGCCTCTACAGTATTAGTGAAGAACACCACTTTACCCTTACCGTAAGTTTTTGTAGTAACTACTGGGAAATCTGTCTCCATATCAGGAAGCCACGCATATTCTGGTGGCTGGTTTGGGATGTTTGGCACATACGTTGTAACAACATTAACAGCGTCATCACCCTTGCGGCACAACAATGTTTTCCCACCATTTATAAGCATTTCCGTATCTCCAACATCTTTAAGTATCGGACTTTTTTTATCAGCTATTAGTTGATAGGAATCATCCATGGTATTTTTGGTTAACCCAGTATAATTTAAGCCAAACAAATCACTTAATCCAAAGTTCGAACGTTTATTACCGGTTTCATCATACAAGGATGTATTATAGGAGGCAATTAAACCACCGCCCATTTTTACATATTCTTGTATAACAGATATGGTTTTATCAGACATAACAGCACCGTTGGGTATTAAAAGTGCCTTTATATCTTCTAATTTTTCAAGACTTAAATCTGTATCTATAACAAAACCATACTGTATGTGATTTTCAAGCAAAACACGCTCTACACCACGCAGAAACACTCCATATTCATCTATTGCCGGATCACTATTACAAAACTTATCCCGAGTAGCATTTGAATAATAAACCGCAACACCAGCTACCGGCACAGTGTTAGAAATTTTTTCAGAATTTATTGCTAAATATGAAAAAACATCATTCTCCGAATAAGCATTACGGCGGTCTAGTGTAGCCGCCGGATTTTGACCGTTAAAATAGCAATTCCAAATGCCGCCGCCACAGCTTGCAATCTGCCACATCCACATTCTATTTTCCAAAGCCGGATCCGCCGTATAACGCCAGCGGGTGCCATTACCCCCAGTAACGATTACAGGCTGCTTATTGGGGTCAAGCGCCCGAGAGAGACGAATAGTCGCCGCCGAATTACTAATAATATCATACGGAAATGCTGATCTGCGCCCGGCATTTAAAAACACACAGCTTACTACAAAGTCAAAACTCTTGCGGGCGTTATCATGACTTATACCTGTAGAAAGACTAAACCCGCTTGTATACATATCAAAAATTTCTGCACAAAAGGCTTTGTCTTCGCCAAATTCTTTTACCGCAGTGCGCAAACGCTCCAGATGAATATCCGCTTGTTCTGCTTTCCATTTGCGATAAGTGTCATCAGCCTCTTCTGGTATACATCTACCTGTGTCTGTCAGATATTTTTCTTGGCAATTTTTACAGTAACAAATGGCGTTATCAAACCCCACGGAATTTTCCCAGATACCATCAATATTGTACGTCTTTATCAAATAGCGGATAAAATTTGCCGCGTGGCTGCTTGTATAAGGGGAGTTATAACATGGTGCAATAATATGAGGACTTAATGGATTTCCATAATCGTGAACACGAGGTTGTCCATTTTTATTAAGGTTAAACCAATCCGGATGTTTATCATATCGCCGTCGCTCTACACCTCTAAAATCAACTCGCACAATAATGTTTAAACCTGCCTCATGTATTTTCCTGGTAATATCTTTAAGTATATCCTGCCCATTAATAAAACGGTTTGTATTTGCCATATCTAAAGGAGATTCAAAGAAGTCTATTACACCGCCCGCATTTACAACTAAACAATTGGCCTCAACTTTTTTCATGTAATCAACTACTGCCTGTGCATCATAATCTTTAATATCTATTTCACGCATAACCGTTTGTAAAAATCTCAGGTTTTTCTGGTACCAATACATAAGAAACCCCTCCTATTTAAATGGGACTCTGCCTCAAACCCCGCCGCGCCATCGGGCAAAGCCCGATTATACTTCCTTTCCCCTCGTTGCGAGTGTGCGCTGCGCGCACAAATAGTTTTCATATATTACTAATTCAGTTGGTGGCGCAGGGACACCAACTGAAATTTACTATTGTTTGATTCCACTTACAGCTACACTTTGAACAATATATTTTTGCAAAAATAGAAAAGCGATAGATAATGGAATCGCACTAATTACAGCCACAGCCATACGAGGACCAAAAAGTATCGCATCCTGCTGGGCATTAAACATAGCTACGCCGACAGATAACATTTGCCTGGTACTGGTTCTTATGGTTACCAGCGGCCACAAATACGAGTTCCAATGTACCAAAACCTGCAAAATACAAAGGGTCGCAATCAGTGGCTTAGACAACGGAACAATGATAGACAAAAACGTCCGCCATTCCCCCGAACCATCCAAAAACGCTGATTCTCGCAAAGAATCTGGTAATGCACTAATATTTTGCCGTGCAAAAAATGTTCCAAATACATAAGAAAAGCTACCAAGTATCAAAGGCCACCAGGTATCTAACAAGCCCCATCTATTATATTGCAAAAATAATGGTACAAGGCGAGATTCAAAAGGCATCATCATAATCGCTAACATAAAGAGGAACCAAAAACGTTTTCCAAAAAAGTCACCCTTAGCAAAAGCGTATCCACACATAAGCGCCACAGCCACAGAAATAAATGTATTGATAGCCGTTACAGCAATTGTGTTTAGATACAGCCTAACAAGTGGTATTGTGGTAAATGCAAATCGATAGTTCATTAGCGTAAATTCATTCGGCAGTATTGATAAAGGTGGTAAATTTGCCAAAGCTTGACGGTCAAATGATAACACAACAGACCAGTATAATGGCGTTAGCACAACAAACAGGAAGAACGCCAGCCCGACACATATTAAAAACTGATTTATTCTTTTTCTTCTCACGGCGCACCTCCTAAATTTGATTCTTTTTAAAGAATCCGGTTACCTTTAAGTTTACCAATGTCACAATTAATGTGAATAAAAACAGAATAACAGCCCCGGCAGATGCAACACCAAAGTTAGGGGACTCAAAGCTAAACATATAGATAAACATCATTAAAGTTTGAAGCACACCGGCAGGCCGTCCACCAGCATTATTGCCGCTTAAAATAAATAAGTCTGTAAAACGTGCCAAACCACCGATAACTCCGGTTATAAATAAAAACACAAAACACGGTGTCATTTGAGGGATCGTAATCGCGCGCCAGCTTTGAAATGGACCGGCACCATCTACCTCTGCAGCCTCATATATTTCTGACGGAATAGACTGCAAACTTGCCAAATTTATAAGCATGGAATAACCCAGTCCACCCCATATCGCAATAATACTTACGCCAAATTGAGCCCAGCTTGAATTAGACAACCAACCAATAGTAACCGGATTTCTGGTAAAGAAACTAAGAAAGTTATTTAACAGTCCACCATTTGCCCGAAGCACCATTTGAAAAACCAAAATAACGCTAACCCCAGTGATGATATTAGGCAAATAAAATCCAACTCTAAAAAAAGCCTGCAACTTACTAAGTTTTATACTGTTTATTAGCGAAGCTAAAATAAAACCAAGGGGTATGGTAAGGAGGCTATAGGCTGTCAAAATTAATGTGTTTCGTACAGACCGCATAAATACCGGATTATAAATCAACATTCGGTAATTATGTATACCTACAAAACTTTCGCCAAAGCCTAACATAGACACTTCATAAAAACTATATCTAACCGTAGTAATCATTGGCCAATATACCAAAACAATCAAGTTTATTATGCTAACGATTAAAAAGGAGTACCACACCAATTGCTTTTTTGTTTTAGCCCACAGAACGCTTTTACTCCGCATATTTGCCTCCATGGATCAAGCACGAATACTGCATTCGCATTTGACCTTTAAATCAAAGTGATCTTCTTCACACTTAAGATGTCCCATATCTAATTGATGGACGGGATTTAACCCGTCCATCAGATATTTTTATTTAACGCTGCAATCTTAAGAAATCTTCTACGGTTGTTTGTATATGCTGTGCAGCTTGCGCAGGCGTCATATTACCCATAAGCATTTCCATTAAAGCGTTTGTCATTTCAGGTATTTTTGGTGCAATTGTTATACTGCAATAGCTAAAGTTTGTAGATGCAGAATAATCGAATGGAATTTGAGAAATTGTTCTTTCAATAGCAGGCCAATAATTTGGATGCATTGCTTCCTGTAAGAAAGCAAGACCTTCTATATTGTTCGGATAATTAAATGTTTGTACAATCCACTCTTGCACCACAGGGTCTGTTACCATAAACACGATAAACTCCCACGCAAGATCCTGCTGAGAACTGGTCCTTGAAATAGACATATTCCAATCACCCATATGTGATGAAGGTCTGCCAGCATGAGGACCAGATTGAATTACCGGTAGTGGAAGGAACATAAACCTATCTTCTAACTCATTTGCCCTAATTTGGTTGTAAACACCAAATGACCCATTAGTTAAGTGCATAGCAATATAGTTATTTTCTGTAGCCACTTGGGTTCTGTCCATACCCTCTACAAAGTCTGGGCTGTGGAATGCGGCTAAATCGTTAATAAATTCGATTGCACGTATGGATTCAGGTATTGTGTAATCAAAAACTGTATCGGCTAAAGTATTACCCCAACGTATTGTATGCGCACCCCAAAGGCGGCTTGCCCAAATATAGTTAAAGTTTGCAGAGCCCGGTACAAACAAGCTCATTCCATAATTCTGTACCCCAGTAACAGGGTTTACACCAGTGGTGGCCGCTGCGGCTGCCAGCATTTCTTCCGGCGTCCAGTCAATTGTTGGAATTGGTGCGCCAAAATCGTAAAAAATTTGTCTATCAAGTACGACTGTTGCAGGCGCATTAGTTATGCTCACACCAAAAGGTACAACTTGACTAAGGGGATAACCATCATCATCAGTTCTTCTTAACGCCAACGCAGCAATTTGTTGTTCGAGTTCCGGAGTTGCTGCTACAAATCTGGTAAGGGGTTCTACGGCGTATGTAATAGACGCGCCGTGAATAATAATATCAACATCCCCTTGAAGTGCTGCGGTTGTAAGCGCCGCACGCCAGCCATCCCATGGGATGCTCTCGATTACTAGCTCTACATCCGGGCGAACTTCTGCCCAGCGATTAATGACTACCTCATAACCCGGGCGCGTTAGACCAGTAATAAGATCCAGAGAACCTGTGCGGGTAACTTCAGAAAATAATCCAGGGCCTAGCAGTCTTAATGTTTGCGTTGTTTCTTGTTGTGCGCCTCCCGCAGTAGGGGTTGCACCCTGGTCTGACCCTCCACATGCTACTAAAAAAAGCAGCGCTAGAGCCAAACTGCAAATGATAAACTTCTTCATCCTAAAACTCCCTTTCTAAAAATTACTTGCTGAATTTATTGTCATCGCATAAATGAATTTCATTTAATGAAATTCAATTGCGATAAATGAATTATATCATGCAAATTTTTCTTGTGCAAGTAGTTGATAAAATTTTATTTTTTCAACTTTTTATTATCACTTTTTTGAAATTCCATTTGTATTGGATAGATTTAGTTGGATTGTATGTTAACGCGGTAATGTGTTATACTGCATTAAGTGGCTAAGCCGCTTTATTTTTTTAAGGGTGATATAATGACAATGGACAATTTAGTCGATCAAAGAAAAACACAGGGAAATCAATCTGTGGAAAAAGCTTTTCAAATTATTGAACTACTTGCCAATGAAGGCGAACCAATGCGGCTTTTAGACATTTCTAAAATGCTAAAGGTAAATAGCAGCACAGTGCTTAGGTTTTTAACTACTTTGCAAAAATGCGGCTATGTTTCCCAAGACAGCGAAACTGCAAAATACTACCTTACCTATAAGTTTTGCGGGATATCCAACAAGATCAATGCATATAGCAGCATACGTGATTTGGCCGCGCCATATATGAAGCAGCTATCAAAAATATTTGCCGAATCTGCCTGCCTTGCAGTAGAGCAAGATATGAGTGTAATTTATATATACGTGGTAGAAGGCTCAGATATGATGCTGCGTTCTATGCAGCGTATCGGCAACATTGCGCCTATGCATTGCACAGGTATCGGCAAGCTATTATTAACTGAATACTCCGACAAACAGCTAGATCGGTTAATAGAAACCCAAGGCCTAAAACAATTTACCGAATATACTATTACCGACAAAACGAACTTAGTATCCGAGCTTAATAAAATTAGACAGTTTGGTTACGCTTTTGACAACGAAGAATGCGAACTAGGCGCCAGGTGTATAGCCTGCCCAGTGAAGGATCATACAGGTAAAATTGTAGCCGGGGTAAGTATTACAGGGCCATCTCACAGGCTTACAGACTCTTTTATTAGCGATAAGCTGCATCACATGATTGATTTAACTAAAGAAATTTCTGATAAGCTTGGGTATAAGGCGTAAAACCTGAAAGGAAACAATAATGAAACCATTACTCAACAGCGATACCGAAACCCGAATATTTGCGGAGCTGAGAGAAAAGATAGATATTGCTACATTCGAACCAGTAAACAAAGGCTGGTCAGAAGATAAAAAATATTTAATACGAACATCCGGTGGTAAAAAATTGCTAATTCGCATTTCAGATAAAAGTGATTACGATGGGAAAAAGGCTTTGGCCGAAAAGTTGGAACAGGTAGCAACACTAGGCATAAATACACCCATTCCTGTAGATGTTGGTTTATGTAACGGTGCAGAAAGCGCATATATCTTGCTAACATGGGTTGAAGGTGAAGACGCAAAATCTGTGCTGCCAAATTTAAAGCCAAAACAGCAATATTCCCTGGGTATTAAAACAGGGGAATTAGTACAAAAACTGCACACCCTTCCTGCACCGGAAAATGCCGAACCTATGGGTATCAGATATAGGCGCGACATGCAGCAAAAAATTGATTTCTACAACAATAATCCGGTTAAATCCCCTGAAGGTGACATGTTGGTCCGATACCTGTTGGATAATCAGGGTTTACTAGACAACAGACCTAATACTTTTGCCCATGGTGATTGCAATTTAACTAACATTATCATAACCCCTGACTCCGAGATTGGATTAATCGACTTTTGGGGTGACTACGGAGACCCTTGGTGGGAAATTGATCCTGGTTCTTGGGGCGAAGAACCTATTGCACCTTTTATAAATGGCATCATTGACAGTTATTTCGATGGAAGACCCCCCGATGCGTTTTTTAAGATGCAGTCATTCTATCTTGCATATAACGCGTTAGAAGGCTTATGTGCTTTTATAATTAACGGCGATAAAGCTGGCAAAAATCATGCAGTAAATGTTTTACGTTGGTTTGACAATCTGCAAAATTTTATACCATCATGGTATAGTAGGGATTTTTCTTGACTGAAAATATTATCTGCCTAAAATAAAAAACGGCCAAGACACATCCAAAAATCTTGACCGTTTTTGCTATTTTATCTATAAAACTGATAAACCTTGCTGGAGTTTAATCTCCACCAAATCCCTTTACAAAATCATCTTCCGTTAAAATAGGTACATCTAACTGGGTGGCCTTTTTGTTTTTGCCAGAAGTCGAAGTTGCATCGTTGTTTATCAGATAAGAGGTTTTTGCACTAACACTGGCAGATACGCGGCCACCTCTGTTTTCTATAAATTCTTGCAACGCTTTCCTATTTGGAAATTGATTTACATCACCGGTAATTACAAAGGTTAACCCACTAAGCGTAGCCAAATCTGAAGGGGTAGGGGTTTTAAGCCGTAAAAGCCCCAAGCTGCGCTGGAATAACTCTATATTACTCTCATTAGAAAAGTATTCGTGCAAACTGTGGGAAATAGCCTCTCCAAAACCCTTAATTTCCAAAATGTCTTCCAGATAGCTCTCACTAGTGCATGCTTCTGTAATTTTTATCGGATCATGCCCAAAATATGCACACAAAAGCTTTGCATTAGCAAGCCCCACATGCTTAATACCTAGTGCGTGAATAAAATTTGGAAGCGCGATATCCTTAGACGCCTCAATAGCAACAATTAGCTTATCGTAGGATTTTTGTCCAAACCCTTCCATTTCAATAATTTCATCTTTATATTTAGATATAGCAAATAAATCTATATAGTCGGCAATAAACCCAGCTTCACTAAATTTCTCCAAGGTCTGCTCAGACAAACCGGCAATATTCATCCCATCACGGCTCACAAAATGCGAAAGAGATTGTATTTTTTGAGATGGACAGCTCGAATTTGTACAATAAAGTGTTTCCGGGTCACCAATAACTTCTGATTTTCCATTACACACAGGGCAATTTGTTGGAATTAAAACATCCTTCTGTTTACGCGTTAAATTTTCCGCAACTTGTGGAATAATCATATTTGCCTTATATACGGTAATTCTATCACCTACGGATAATTCTAAGGCACGCAAAATACTTACATTGTGTAAACTTGCACGGCCTACTACCGAGCCTTCTATTTCCACAGGTTCAAAAACCGCAACAGGGTTTATAAGTCCTGTGCGCGACGTATTCCATTCAATGTTTAGTAAAGTGGTTTCCACAAGTTCATCCTGCCATTTAAACGCCAAACTGTCACGTGGAAACTTTGATGTTGCCCCGAGCGATTCACTATAAGCAATATCATCATATGTTAAAACAAGTCCGTCAGACGCAATGGGTTCTGTAAGGATTTTATTTTTAAATTTATCAATTACATGAATAACCGTATCTGCTGTAACTTTTTCAAAATGCGCAACATCAAACCCCAAGTCAGCTATCCATGCCAATTGTTCGGATTTTAAACTAAAATTACCACCTAAAAGCTGTAAAGCATAAAAAAGCACCCGCCGCGTTGCCACTACCTTACTGTCTAACTGACGAACGGTACCGCTACAAAGGTTGCGAGGGTTTTTGTACTTCACTTCTTCATTTTCATTTATAATTTCGAATTCTGCAAAAGGTATAACGGCCTCGCCACGTACTATGAATTTTTCTTTGAACGGCACGGTTAATGGAATATTGGCAAATACTTTTGCATTATGTGTTACATCTTCGCCAATGGTACCATTACCACGAGTTATCGCCTGTTGCAGTTCGCCATTTTCATATTTTAGCGCAATAGCCAAGCCATCAAGCTTCCATGATAAAAGCCCCACCTCTTTTCCAAGAAAGGATGCAAGCGCTTCAGGATCTTTTGTTTTATCAAGAGAAAGCATAGGAAAATCGTGAGCAACCTTATTTAAGCCGCTTACAACCTCGTAGCCAACTTTACGCGTGGGACTACCTGCTAAAACAATTCCTGTAGTTTTTTCAAGCTGTACTAGCTCGTCATAAAGTTTATCGTATTCCAAGTCGGACATTATTTCTCGGTCTTCTTGGTAGTAAGCATAACTAGCAGCGTTTAAACGTGCTACAAGTTCCTGAATTTTCATTAGACCTCCTCGAAAACTGCACAAAAAATGGCGTCGATCAGCTCCTGAGAAAGCTACTCGACAATCCTCACCATTTCTGCGGTAATATCTATCGTAAATGGGTTTATTGTGCGGTTTACAAGTTCCAGTATACCCTCCTTGTCGGGTATTTCATACCATCCTCGCCGCTCGGTTCTTGCGGATGGTAAATTGTAAGTATATAACGTACCAAGGCCATTTACACGTATATCATTCGCAAACCACGCCAGCTCCCCATAATCAAGGTCTGTAATTACATTATCGCGATAAATACTCAACAGCTCCGGAATACGCGTTATTGTACGTGGGGATAAAATTTCATCAACGGCGGCGCTAATTACTGCTTGTTGGTTTGACATGCGCTGAAAATCTGTAACGCCTCGGTGCCCCTCATTACCCTGTCTAAATCTTGCAAAGTTTAGTGCCTGCTGCCCATTAAGCCGTTGTGTACCTGCCGGAATATTTATAAACAAGTCCTGGCAAGGATCACTATAATACATATGAAACGGCACATGAATCTGAACACCGCCTATTGCATTTATAAGCCTAACAAATGCCGCATAACGCACGCTCATATAGAAATCCGGCTGGAAACCTATTAATGTAGAAACTTCGTACTTTAATCTACTAATGCCACCCTCATGGCCGCCACCGTTTGCGCGTCCTGCTGCATAAGACGCAACCAGCTTACTTCGCCCTACCGCACGATCTACATCTACACGCATATCACGTGTTAGGCCAATAATATAAGCATTGCGTGTATTGCCGTCAAAGGCTGCAACCATTATGGTATCTGCATTGTTGCCATCATCCAAGCCATAAATTAAAAATGTATAAAAATTGGGACGTCTTTCAAAGACCACTTCCATTGTCTTTTCTAGCGAAGGGCATATATTTTGACTAATTCCCAAATTTAAACCCTCAAAAATATTTTCTTGGGGCAGAGTCGTTGTTAAAGCACCGCCTGTGGTAGAAAATTGCATGACTACATACCTACCAACTTCCGGCGGGCGTATAATTCTTGTTACGGCGGCATGAACCCCGCCAACAATTATTAAAGATATAGAAACTGTTACAAAAAATGCAATTATAAATTTCTTAACAGACACAAAAACATCTCCTTGTAGTCCTTGTAGGTCAGGCAGGTTATATATATTGTGGCATATTGAAGGAGAAATTTCAACAATTTTTTCATTTGTTTAGCAGTGCGCACACACTAGCCGTCAGTATATACAAACCTTCATTATTTTAGCACATTTCCTACTGTACTTGCATATAATAAGTCGTTTAACAGATCAATCAATTTAAGTCAGCATTTAATTCAGTTGGTTAGCCACACTAACCAACTGAATTATTCCATACACCAAATTAAAGAAGGGACTGATAGTCAGTGAGTGGAATTGGCGGAATTGTAAATTATGGGGAAAATGCACAAACAGCAACGCAAATAAGCGACCACATGCTGGAAGCATTAAAAAACCGTGGCTCAGATATTTACGGTACATATATTTCCGAGAAAATGTGCTTAATACATACCAGGAACAAAAATTTTGATAACACCACCCAACCCATACGCACAGTGATGGGGCGCAAAGCATATGTGCTTGTTTTTGATGGAGAAATATATAATAAAGAAGAATTACGGCACGAACTAAGCAACTATGGATACAAATTTCCCGAAAACAACGATGCGACAGTAGTCTTACACGGATACATGGCATGGGGTCAATCCTGCGTGGAAAAGTTTAACGGTGTATTTGCCTTTGCAATCTGGGATGACTCAGGGTTATTTATTGCCCGCGACCGCCTGGGTATACGCCCATTATACTACGCTACAGGTTCCCATGGATTAGTTTTTGCTTCAAATATAAAGGCAATTCTTGCCCATCCAAAAATCGAACCTACCGTTGGTAGGGAAGGTATTGCAGAACTTATAATGCTAGGCCCGGGGCGTTCACCAGGGTGCGCCATTTTTAAAAATATCAAAGAGCTTGCACCAGGTGAGTGTGCATACTACACAACCGAACTTAAAATTAACACCTACTGGCGATTAAAAGCAAAAATCCATCCAGATAGCTTTGAAAAAACAACAGAAACGGTACGAGATCTGTTAAATGATGCAACTACCCGCCAGCTTGCTAAAGGCGGAAACATTGCATCACTGCTTTCCGGTGGATTAGATTCAAGCGCAATTACCGCCCTTTCAAAAGTAAAAAACACTTTCTCTGTAGACTACGTTGGAGACAACCCAAGCGAAGATACCGATTTTGCAGAACACATGGTAGATTTCCTAGGGCTAAGCCACCGCAACATCATCTTAGGCAGCGATGAACTCGCCGATGGTTTAACCACCGCCATGGAAGCGCGTGGCTTACCAGGTATGGCAGATGTTGACTCTGCACTGTTATTATTTTTAGGCAAAATTAGCGAAAACACTGAGAACTTCCAAGTCGTATTTTCAGGAGAAGGTGCCGACGAAATATTTGGCGGCTATCCCTGGTATCAGGATGAAAAACGGCTTTTTGCAAACACATTTCCATGGGCGCAAAATGTAGAATACCGAGCAAGCTTTATAAATCCTGACATAATAAAAAATCCAGAACAATATATAAAAACTTGCTTCGATAATGCAATACGCGCAGCAAACACCCTCTATGACGACGATAATACAGAAAAACGTATACGCCAAATGTACAATTTAAATCTTGGCTGGTTCCTACAAACATTAGCAAGCCGTATCGACTCAATGTCCTCCGCAACAAAGCTTTCTGTTCGTATGCCGTTTTTAGATTATCGGCTAGTTGAATATATGTATAACGTGCCTTGGAAATTTAAAAATATTGGAAACCAGGAAAAAGGACTTCTACGCCAAGCGCTCAAAGAATTTTTACCGGAAAAAATATTAACCCGTAAAAAAAGCCCATTTCCAAAAACCTATAATCCCGGGTATACCAGACGAGTCGAAGACATGCTAAAAACTATCTTAGACGATAATAACACACCGTTATTTGAAATAGTGCCAAAACAGGCCTTAACCAACCTTTTAGAAAATTACAACAGCAGAACAAATTGGTATGGTCAACTGATGACATACCCTCAAACAATAGCATACTTCTTGCAAATAAATGCATGGATGAAATCATTTAATGTAAAAATTTCAAATTAATTGACAAATAATTATAAATAAAATACAAATTTTACAAATAACTTCTTGCGAACCTTGCCGAATATGGTAGAATAATAAAAACTATTTACGCACACAGCACGCACCCATAACAAAAGCGCAGCCAGGGTTTGGCATAACTCCGGTAAAGCCGGTGCGCGCAGGCCAGCAAGCAAAGCTTGCGAGAGGGGGCAGAGCCCCATTAAAATGGAGGGAATATACCATGATAGACTTCAAAGACGAGATAACAAAATACAAGCCGATTTTAACTGTAGCAGAAGTAGAAGACAATGTAAAAGACGAAGTAAGTGACATCATGGATTTACTGCAATACATTTCAGGCAAAACGTCTAAGGATAGGGTGTAAGGGTATGGATTGTCCAAATTGTGGAATTGTCATTGAAGATGGCAATAAGTGCCCAAGTTGTAAAGTTGATGCAGTATTGTACCGTCGCATTGTACGCATATCAGAAAAACTTTACAATCAAGGCTTAGAGCGGTTACATGCTTCCGATCTTACACATGGCATTGAGGCATTAAATAAAAGTATTGCTATAGATAAAAACAATATAACCGCACGTAATTTACTCGGCTTAGCACTACTTGAAATTGGCCACACAGGTGAGGCTATTAAACATTGGGTAATAAGCACCTCTCAGCAAGAAGAAAATAATGTGGCAAACGATTACCTAAATATTGTTAACAAAAACGCTCGTACATTAGAAAAACATAATGATGCTATCGCTATGTACAATATTGCCCTTGGCCATATCAAACAAAAAAGCGACGATCTGGCAGTCATTCAATTAAAGCGAGCTGTAGAAAACAGTCCACGCTTTGTCGATGCGTTAAATTTACTGGCACTCTGTTATTTAATTCAAAATGAAAAAGACCGTGCGCTGTCTATGGTAGAACGCGCATTAAATGTTGATGCCAGAAATCCGGTCGCACTTAACTACTACAGCATTTTAAATCCTGGCAAGGGCAAAGCTACGCGCTTTAATGCGACTCCTTCACAAAAATTTACTGCGGCACCAAGCAATAACATATCCTTCAAACCCATAGGTATGACAGATAAAAAATCAACGGATTTCCACATTGCTGAAATTCTCTCATTTGTTATCGGGGCGGTTATTGCTGCGGCAGTCGTATATTTCTTGTTTTTACCTGCCATTACCCGAGACCATGAAGGTGAGCTAGCCCGCACCGCTCAGGAAGTAGTTCAGGCAGAAGAAGCACACCAAGAAGCAATACAAGCTATAATGGAAGAAAAATCAGGACTTGAAACCACGATTATCGAGCGCGAAGCGGTAATTCAAACCATGCAGCAAGCCGCCGAATTACAAGACCGTATTAACAGCGTACATCAAGCACACTGGCTGTATCAAGAAGATCAACTTCAAGATGCAATTGCAATACTTGATAACTTAAATACAGATGGGCTACCATTTGATATTCTAAGTCGCATAGAAGCAATATACGAGGGTTCCTATCCACGCTTAGCCACTCTATACTTTAATGAAGGTCAAGCTGCATTTAATGCCGAAGATTATGCCAAAGCACTTGTAGATCTCGAACGCACTTTCCGCTTTATGGCGGAAGATACCTCCAACCAATGGCGCGAATTACTATTTATGCTAGGCTCCCTTTACTACAGAACCGAGCGTTTTAATGATGCATTAGAAAAATTAACTCCATTACGAGACAACTTCCCTAACCACCGCCCGCAAACCGTAAGAAATATGTTTAACAGCATCGAGGAGCAGTCGTAAACTTTTTACAAATTACTCCGTAAATATTAATACAACTTATAAAAACTATTTGCGTGCACAGCGCGCACCCGCAACGCAGTGAAGAAGCGGAGCTGGGCTTTGCTCAGGGTCGCGGCGGGGTTTGGGTACGTCCTGCAAAGCAGGTGTTGCGTAGGCAACAGGCCACCCGGCCAGCAAGCGAAGCTTGCGAGAGGGGCAGCGCCCCATTTTAAAGGAGGAGTTAATATGAAATCTATCTTTGGGCTAGAACAAAATCTTGCAGCGGCACTCAGTTATGTATTTGCCTTTTTCTCTGGCATTGCTGTACTGGTAATGGAGAGAGAAAACAAATTTGTACGTTTTCACGCCCTACAATCGACACTTTGGTTTTTGTTCTTACTAATACTACGCTGGGCCATTGCCTTGCTAACTGGCATACCATTTCTTGGTTGGATTTTGGGGATACTACTTTTCCCACTATCCATTGCTATCGGCATAGTAGGTTTTGTAAGCTGGATTTTGCTCATGTTTAAAGCAAGCCAAGGTGAAATGTTTAAAATCCCTATTATTGGCGATGTAGTTTGGTCACAAATTAATAAATAAAACAAATGGGCAAAGGAATTAAAAGATTTAATTCCTTTGCCCATACTTTATTATTAACATCTCTACACCAAATTCAGGTGATATAAGTCCTGTTTTTATTTTTATATCTGTTTCTTGGCAATCGTTTAATGCACCAAGAAGCCTTTCTAATGTAAATTTAAACCCAAGTGCCTCCGAAACCATAAAGTCTCGCAAATTAAGTTCCTTTGCCGTTTGTAAAATAGTCAAACCCTTATCTTTTGCAGCTTTAGATAAAAGCATGATACGAAATTGCCGTATTATCATTGACAATACCATAATTGGAGACTCTTTCATTATTAGCATATTTCTATACATAGAAAGTGCATCTGATACGCGTCCGCTGCACATCGCTTTAGTTAAGTCAAAAATGCGGCTTTCTAAGGTTTGAGTGCATATTGCCGAAACATCTTCTACATTTATGTGTCCACTTTCTCCGCAATATGCAATCAACTTAGCCATTTCCTGGGAAATTAAATGCATATCTATACCAACAATACGCACAAATTGGTGTGCAACATCAGGCATAATTGTTTTGCCATGTTCCCGGGCAAGCCTTGTTACCCAAGTTACCAGCGTATTTGGGGTAGGGGTTGTACAATCTAAAACGACGCCTACCTTTGATACTTGCTTAAACAAACGGCTGCGGCGGTCAACTTCCGTTTCTATAAAAATTATTATTGTCTCTTTTGGTATATTAGGCAAAAACTCAGTCATAACTTCCGAATCTTCTTTACGTCCGGTTGTAAAAAGACGAGAATCGCGGACATATATTACTCTTCGTTCTGTAAAAAAAGAGACGGCCTGTGCAGCCATTGCAATTTCTCTCGCCGGAATGGCACCATCAAAGTTATCAGCATAACCTGAATCTGAAATGGCAGCATTTTCTATTGCCTTTGCATAATGCGACACTAAAAATCTTTCTTCGCCATACAAAAGATAGGCAGTTTTGAAATTACCACTCTTTAAACCACTAAGCAATTTTTTTTGTTCCATAAAGGGTATCCTTTCAGATGTTTTTATGTTATATTTTTGAATGAAGGCTTGAACCAAAAATCAGCCCTAGGGAGGTATTTAGTGCTAAAGCGTACAGTAATTAAATTAAGTGGTGAAGCAATTGGAGCAGCAGACAGCGAATATGGCTATAACGATTCTGTTGTTGATGCTATAGTAAAGCAAATCATAGATGTTGTGCAAGCAGGAACTGAAGTTGCATTGGTTATAGGAGGTGGAAATCTTTGGCGTGGTTTGCAAGCCAGACCGGATATGGATAGAGTAAAAGCCGATCAAATTGGTATGCTTGCAACGGTTATGAACGCCGTTTACCTTGAAGATGCATTTAAAAGACATGGCAAAAAAGCAAAAGTGGTAACCCCAATGGTTTTTGGCAACATCACAACCCTATACGATAAAGACCACGCACTGGACTTTATGTCCGAAGGCACCGTATTAATTAACGCTGCTGGGCTTGGACATCCAATGTTTTCTACGGATACAATAACCGCCCTTAGAGCTGCAGAACTTGAAGCTGACTGTGTTTTATATGCAAAAAATATCGATGGCGTATACGATAGTGACCCTAGAAAAAATCCAGCCGCACGCAAATATAAAACCTTAAACTATCGTACCGCAATTTCCAATAATTTAAAAGCAGCAGATTTAACCGCAATGCTTTTGGCAAGCGACGCGGAAATATCATCGTATGTATTTGGGCTAGATAAGCCAAATAGCATAATTGATGCTTGTGCATATCCAGAAATGCAAAATATACATGGCACATATATAAGTACAGATATGGAGGATGAATTTTATGAACATTAAACCATTTGAAGACCGTATGAAAAAAACAATCTCTGTCCTTGAAGAAGAATTTGCAACCATTCGAGTAGGACGGGCAAATCCACGAGTATTAGACCGCCTGACTGTAGATTATTTTGGTACAGAAACACCACTAAACCAAGTCGGTAACGTGAGTGTACCAGAGCCGCGCATGTTGCAAATTGCACCTTGGGATACAAGCACCTTAAAAGGTATAGAAAAAGCAATTTTAGCATCCGACTTAGGTATTACCCCAACAAACGATGGTAAAGTAATTCGCCTGGTTTTCCCAGAGCTAACCGAAGATAGACGCAAACAACTGGCGAAAGACACCAAGAAAAAAGGCGAAGACGCTAAAGTATCCATACGCAACATCAGACGCGACGCTAACGAAACATTCAAAAAAGCCGAGAAAAAAAGTGAAATTACCGAAGATGATTTAAAACGTCTTGAAAAGGAATCTCAAACCTTAACAGACAAATACGTAGCAGAGATTGACAAGGTAGTTGATACAAAATCAAAAGAAATTATGACGGTTTAATTCGTTAAAAATGAGGTGTGAGTGTGTTTAAACGCACCATAACAACAATAATAGGCTTACCAATATTAATTTTTTTAGTGTATTCCGGTGGGCTGTTAACTACAATACTTTCTACTGTGGCCGCTATAATGGGCTTGCGAGAACTGTACACCGCACTATCAGGTAAACATAAGCCTATCCACTTTCTTGGCTATATATTTACCATTATATACTTCGCGGCACTTTATTTGTTTGGTTCAGGATATACGCAAATTATTACATTAACCATATTTATAATTATGGCACAAACCTGCCTAGTCATTTTCTACAAAAAATTAACGCTCAAGGAATGTATAGGAACTATTTATGGCTTCCTATACATTCCCTTTTTGCTATCTTTTCTTTTGCTAACTCGCGAGCATGAACTTGGGCAGCTTTATGTATGGTTGATTTTTACCAGTGCCTTTGGCTGCGATACATTTGCCTATTTAACCGGCGTAACCATTGGCAAGCATAAATTGACAAATACACCAAGCCCCAACAAATCAGTCGAAGGGCTTATTGGTGGTATAATCGGTGCCGCATTTGTTGGTGGCTTATATGGGGTTTTAATGTCTAGATTTTTTGAGGCACCGGAAAACTTTATTTTAAGCGCCATAATTATTTCTTCACTAGCGGCCGCATTTGGCGTTGTTGGAGATATGGCCGCATCTGCAATTAAACGTAACACAGGCATTAAAGACTTTGGCAATATATTTCCGGGGCATGGCGGCGTGTTAGATAGAATCGACAGTATTGTTGTTGCTGCACCCATTGTGTACCTGTCTATGAATTTAACATTTTGGTTATAGGAGACTCTATGGAATATTTTGATGTATATAATAAATATGGAGAAAAAACAGGCAAAATAATTGAGCGCAGTAATGCCCATAAAAATGGAATACGCCACAGAGCAGCACAATTGTGGATACTTAATCAAAATAATGAAGTATTAGTTCAGCAGCGCAGCGCCAACAAAAGTGCCGGTGCTAATTTGTGGTATGTATCCGTTGGGGGACACATTGAATCCTCCGAAAGCATTGAAAACACATTAATACGCGAAACACAGGAAGAACTGGGGCTAGATATTTCTAATTTAACTGATTCGATAAATTATCTTTATACTTTTGCAGAGTATAAAACGGATAAAAACGGAACCTACATCGATGATGAGATTTACGATGTTTTCCTATTAAAGGCAAATTTTGATATTAACCAAATTACAATGCAAGTAGAAGAAGTGCAAGCTGTAAAATACATGAACTATG
>Ga0123355_10003394_pt1 | contig 22807 bp, 22 predicted proteins | sample TergutEmb28metaG_3_FD_89872 | JGI IMG/M metagenome (GOLD analysis project Ga0123355, IMG submission 89872) | Embiratermes neotenicus P1 segment gut microbial communities from Petit-Saut dam, French Guiana - Emb289 P1 | ecosystem: Host-associated > Arthropoda: Insects > Digestive system > Gut ... | reverse complement strand
ATCTATTTAATTTTAACTAATGTAGAACTGCATCATAAGATGTTTTAATAAATATTCAGTGCAATTTAGTTGGCTCCTTTTATTTATTACGTAATTCAGTTGCACGGAGGAAAAAAAATGAAAAAAAAATGAAGTCTGAACATAGATTAATTTTGCTCAAGAAGTAAGAAGTCATTTAATTATGGTGTTTGCTGTATGTGAGGCCTGGAATGATATCAGTATTTAACAGAAATAACCTTCATTTTTACTTTGCAGACCTTCAACACGACACAGAAACAGTGCTTTGCAATATGAACGACACATGGTGCTTAAATATGTTCACTAAGTGTCCCAGATGATGAATGGCCCAGATGCCTGTCCACATCCTATACTGATGAAAACACTGAAAGAGTCTGTGCCATGATTCTGAAGGAACAACTGCCCACCCACTGCATGCACATCAGCCATGGTTTTGACCATGATGGGTTCTAAAACAATTCACAAAGGTGTGAACACAATTTGACAATCTGCCCAAGCCTTTTGGATAGCTACCATCATAAACGAAGGTACTTCAGACACACTGATATTAAGGACAAGATGTGGATTGACCACTACAAGCCACAAAGTAAATGCCATAGCATGGAAGGAAAACAACCAACATTACCAGTCAAAAGAAGTTCAATATGCAGCCACCAGAAGAAAAAATGATGCCAACATTTTTATGGGACTCAAAAGCACCAATCCTGGAACACTATTTACAGAGGGGTACAAGAGTCAACAATGTCTATTACAGAGAGATGCTCTGGGACTGTTGAGACCAGCCAGTCTAATGGAATACCAAGGAATGGTGAAGAAGGGTGTTGCAGTGTTGCATGACAATTTCAACCTACATACTGCCATCCACACTGTACATGCCTTCTGGCCAACTGAACCTCAAAGTGTTGGAGAATCCTCTGCTTAGTCCTGATCTTGCCCCTTAGGATAATCACCTCTTTGGTCCACTCACACTTCAAGAGGATGCCATTTTACTGGTATTCAAGAAGTGAAAGCAGGAGTGTATCCATGGCTTGTCAGCTAACCAGAAAAACATTTGTTCTGGGGGCACACCAAAATTTGCAGCACAGTGGACTAAGTACATAAATAAGTCCTTATGTAAGAAAAAATGTTGCTACTTACACGCTCCAATAATACTACACTGTTTTAAAACAAAACATGCCAGACACTTCCCGACTCACCCACATATATCATGCATAATGGAAACTGTGTTAAGTTATTTTACCCTCCGACTCAGAAGAACCAGACGCGTACAGCCCCATAAGACTGCTTAAAGCTCTGCTCACAACAGGAATGGGTGAATTACTTGGCTTATCACCAACAGCAACACTACTTTCAGCCTCCCACTCAGCATCACTGAACTTATCCTGATCCTGGTCACTGTCACTGTCTCCATTGGACACTGCTGCTTCACTGAAAGCAGCTAAACCAAAACAAGGTACAAAGTGCTCAATCCCCATACTGATGTAATTACACATTCACAGCAGTCACAACTGACACACTTCTTACCTGTGCCTGGGAATGCAGGAAGCTTTATGTGCATGCTGCTGTCTTCTTCGTAACTAATCTCCAACTGTGGTGCTCTCCTGCTTCTGCCTGTTCTGGAAGAGTTTCCCTTTGCACGGGAAAAGGATCTGGCATGAAAACCTCTGCCTCTGCCTCTACCCCTTCCCCTTCCTCCAAAGCCTGACAAATTTACACAAAATACTGTATTACATGAATACTGCCATTTTACATTATACTGTTTTCATTACACCAACCTGTTTACATTAAGGGATGTGAAAAAGTAAAGAACAGGATGTTTTCATAGCTGACAGATTCATATGGCAGTCTTGTATATTATGACACTGTGTTAGCCTTACAGCAGTAAGATTCATACAGTAGTCTTCTGGGTTATTATACTGCGTTAGTTTTACACCATAAAGATTCATACAGTAGACTTTTGCGTTATGACACTGTGCTATTCTCTATGACACTGTGCTATTCTCTAAGTACAGTGTACTCTCGATTATCTGTGCACAGATTATATGATTTGCAAACTACATTGCATGATTGTTCACATCACTGACGACAAAGGCGGGAAATGATGTGGGAGTGCCAGGTGCTCAAACAAAACCCTAAATGCAGCAATTGGGATCCTTCATGCATTATCTGTATATATTCAGTCTGTACATAGCTACTGTATGTTACACTACTCCATCCTCAGCCAATATCTAGCTATGGTGGTGGTAGTGCTGGTGCATATTTCTCTACCATGTAGTTCTACCTGCAACGTCATTTGTAATTTTGTCAACATCTGTAATTTTTGTGCACACCACAAAATGGCTGAAAACATAAAAAAGTTGTTCACAGTAAAAAAAAAAGTTAGATTAGCTCAAGAAACTGAAAGATGGCCATCTTCAGAAAATTACTCAATACAAAAGAAAGATCGAAAAATTTGCAAGAGACTGTGACAGCAGTGCTGGTGCTTCCAAATGAAATAGTACAAAGATGTCATCCAGTAAGGAATAAGATTTTGCACTGCATCAGTGTTTTAACCAAAAATGAGCAGAACAAACACCTGTTTCTGGCCCAATGTGCACAAATAAAGCCAAGGTTTTGTATGAAGCACTGGGATTGATAGGTACAATCTCTGCCTCCTCTGGATGGCTAATCAAATTTATGCGAAGACATGGAACTCATAAACTTGCTTTACAAAGAGAACAGTTCTGTGCATCTGCTAATGCTGGTGATGTATTTTACAAAGAGTTTCAGAAATTTAATGAAGAGAATGTGCAGCCTGATCAAATCCATAACACAGACCAAATTGGGCTGCATTGGAAAGGTTTACCTACAAAAACACTAACTCTGGTAAATGAAGATTCTGCTCCAGGACTTAAAGTCATCTAAAGAACGTCTGACAATCCTGTGATGTGGGAATGTGCCTGGAGATCATAAAAATAAACTTTCAGTGATAAGACAAGCAAAAAAAAAAAATTAATCACTTCAGGGGGCTGACAGCAAAAATCTCCTCTGTGCATTATGACAACCAAACGGGAGCAAGGATGGAAAGAGAAATGGAATGTGAAAAAACAAGTGATGCCCAGAAGTTAGGTTAGTTCTGAAAAACAACCGATTGCCACAAAAAGCAGTGCTGCTTATAGAGTATGCTCCATCATATCTCAGTGAAAGCATACTAAGAAAAAGATAATCAACCGACTGTCATAAACTTTCGCTCTCAAACATCACTTCTTTAATTCAGCCTATGGATCAAGGTGTTAGAGACACCAACAGCAATATCAACAAGGCTGCTAAAAACTGCTGTTAATGAAAAAGAAAATTTTATATTTTGGGGAAAAAAATGACACTACTGGATGTTATACAGGATGTGTCCATGACATGGCTGAATGGAAAATCAGTTACACTTGTCAGACAATGGAGGAAAGTTCTACCTGATGTCAAAGATACAATTTTGACAGAATCTAATAAGGAAAAAATGAAATAACTGAAATAAAAAAATCTGATTTTTAAAAACTCAGGTTTGAGGATGTCAAAGAGAAAACCTTAGTGAGTGGCTGCAAAGTGCTTCACATGAAAAAGGATATCAACACATCAGTGACGCAGATATTGTTTCTTCTATAACAAACCCAGAAGTAGAAGGAAGAAGAGGCTAGGAAAGATGAAAATATTAGGCATGTTAATCACACAACTGCAAGAAACTACACATAATAAATAATTTAGTTTTATTTTTTGTTCTTGGCTCAACAAACAACATGTTTTGGATTATATGTGTTCCTAATTTATCTGTGTAAACCCCCCCCCCCTCCATTACACCCTGGATAATCGAGAGTATGATGTACCTCCAGCTGGCACAACAAGGCAATTAATACAGTGACCTTCAGTCATGACAATGTGCTGTGGTCCACGGTGAAACCTCTACTGATCGCTTCCCTATTCATTATTTTCCCACGAGTACTGTTCATTTATTGCGGTCCCTATAAACCTGACACATTTAAAACTCTACCCACAACTGTCACTTTCCTACGATTATCACTTTCTTCCACAGTCCCTTCAAAAACTATGGACAGAAGTTTCAATATACTTCCATCGCACATGATAAGCTTAGTCATACAGTGGTCTTCAGAGTTATGATACTGTACTGTAGTCTCAAGTATGTCCATCCTGAAACATACAGATATACATATTCTGACAAAGGTCTTCCAGCGTTACAACACAGCTATAGCCTGATAGCTGTATAGTTGCTCTGCATCAGTTGTTCAGCGCATTTGCAAAACTGCAAAAAAGCTACTATTGGCTTCTTCATGTTTGTCCGCATGCAGGGAACAACTAGGCTCCCACCAGATAGTCTTTCACGAAATTTGAAACTTGAGTATTTTTTTGGAAGTCTGTTGAGAAAATTCAAGTTTCATTAAAACACGACAAGAACAATGGGTACTTGCCATGAAGACCTATGTACATTTATGACAATATAATTCTCAATTCTTCTACGAATGAGAAATGTTTCACATGAAAGCTGTAGAGAAAATCAACACACACATTTTCATGTTCAATAACTATATTTAAAAAACTGTGCAGTTAATGAGATTATGTGGAAAATAATGTAGAGCTAGACAGGCCACAGGTTATGGGTATGAAGCACGTGCATTGCACGCTGGATAACTGAGGCTACAATATGTAATACTTATTGTTTTCCACTGAAACAATGGTTACACGGATGCATCTCCATATTACGTTATACATACATTGTCTGTCTTGCTATTTTACATCACAAAAGGTGGTAGTAATCTTTTCTTTGGTAGTTCACACACTGTTTATCTAAGGAAATAAACAAAGACCAACCTCTGGAATGGGGCACTTAACATTCAAACAACTGACAGAGTACACATTAGTAGTTTAAAAACCATCAAATCAGTGGTCTGCATGACTGTGTTAAGTCCCCTGTCTCTCTCACAAGCATGCATGCACGCATGCACACACTTTTTTTTTCCAATCTGGAACTTATTCATTATATCTGCAAGTCACTGATCTGAAAAATACATACCATATTAATATGACCACAAATTACATTAATCTTTGGGCCCTTAATCACATAACAATTAATAATCATCATAAACACTTCCAATAAATGTGTTCCAGTACTCTCCATCTATATTATATACTAATCAGATTTACAATGAACATTCACCTATACCTGTTCCCCTTGTTCCTCCTGGGATAAAGGAAACAGAATTTCTCCCAAAGCGATTCTTATTTTCACCAAGTCTCTCTCCCCTGATCAGTTTCTCCTCTTGTTCAGCTTGTCTCCTTGCTACATTCTCCTTAGTAGGATACAGTCTACAAACAAGAAGATGGAAGCACTACAAATACTTTTACTAATTTGTTCTTCCTTCATGATGGGTGACAAAGAACATCACATTAATTCCTCAACCTCCCATGTTCACAATTTCAAGGAATGATGCACCGTGCAGACCACATTCTGTCTACCAATACCGATATCAACATTTCAAGTTAGGTTCCAATATTTTCCCTGCTATTCTTGAACTCGCCTGGAAAAAGTATTCACTACTTCTTTAAACTTACTTCTCTCAACAGACACAAACACACAAACATTCAGGCAACAGGAAACAATAAAAACAAAACTGGGGATGTAACACATTCAGCAGCCATCAATATATTCAGGGCTGTTCCTGGAACAGTTGTGGGACTTACAGGGACATTGCAGAAAAGGTTTTTGGTACAGCTTCCTATATTTAGATTCCAACACAGCTACTTTATTAACCGTCTTGCCCCACAGTTGGACACTTAAAGTTTTGCACACCATTTATGCAACATGTGAATATTTTATGAGGGATATAGGAATAAAACTATTTGTGTTGGCTGCACAGAAAGAACATTAGTTGTGGGTGTCTTATTTTATTCTTGGATTGTTTACATTGTGTAGTGCCAGTGTCAACACTACAGATTGTGTTCAGTAACAGCTTGTATGAAAAGTACTGAAAAATTGGAGACCTGTCTGATTTTCAAAAAGGACAGATTGTTGGTGCGTGTTTAGCTGGAGCATATGTACCCAAAACAGCCACTTTATTCCACTTTATTGTGTGTGTCCAGAGCAACAGTTCCCAAGGTTATTACAGTACATATAAATCATGGGAAGATGCCATCAGCTGACAGAAATAGTGGCTGAAAACCAAAACAAAGTGAAAGGAATTGTCATACACTGCAGAGGATTGTGTCTAAAAATCATGCAGCTACCACATTAAAGGCAATGGCAGAACTCAATATTCATCTGGAAGTCCCTGTTTCCATAAAAACAGCCCAGCAAGTGCTTCACAAATCCAACATCCACAGGTGTGCTGCAACTGTTAAACTTCTGATTACTGAAAACAGTGCTAAAAGGCAAAAAAGATGGTGTGATGATCATAAAACCTGGACAACTGATGACTGGAAATACCAATGTGTTCAGATGTGTCGCCCACATCATTCCCATCATAGGCCAGGTTTGTGTTTGGAGAATGCCAAGGAAGCCTATTATTCCTGAATGCCTGCTTCAAACTGTGATACATGGAGGCAGATCTGTAATTATTTGGGCAGCAGTATCTTGGAATTCTACTAGTCTTCATTAATTACTTTACGTGGTTGAAATACTACCAGCGACTTCATGGACATTTTACGTCACCAGGAGTATCCTATGGTCCAGATGTTGTCTCCTAACAATGATGAAATTTTTCAGGGTGACAATTTGCCCATACACGAAGGGTCAAGGGGAGTTAGCTGGGCCTTTCTGGGGTCACTGTGTTGTCGAGAGGTGACACTGTTGACCCAGGAAGGCTCTGGCTATTCTCCAGGGGTGGTAGAAGCAGACTATAGCCTCTCTCTGCCCAAGACCATCTGTGCGTGGTGAAGGGCCACATCCTACGAGAGGTGACCCTCTTCTAGCACTGAACACAGCGGATCTAAAGGAGTAAACCTTGAAAAACAATCCCCAATCCTACGGTTTGCGTGCCGTGCCTAAGGGATGAATGGCAGTGGGTTAGTCTGTCACTAACGGCACACTCTGGGATACCAGGTGACCTCCCAGATGTATTACATATAGCCTTACCAAGTATTGGGGCTCTGCTTGGTGGACTGTATATTTCCCCATTACTTGTGGGATCAAGATTGGTCATATGAAAGATTTAGAGTCTACGGAAAGCTCCACACCAGGGGACTCCAATAAGGATTCTATGGAGGGCTCCATTCTTGGGGAACTCTGGCGTCCAGAGGGTCCACAAGGGGCAATTGGGCAGTATTCAAACTTGCAAGGGGTGGATGAGGCTCCCGATTCTTGGGAGCAACATCTATCTACCTGTAGTTTAAGCTTGGAGAATCTTGAGGGGCTGACTGCGAAGGTTGACACCCTTGGTCTTCGGGCAGCTAGAAAGAATTGTTATGGGGCCGCCAAGAAGCGGGCGAGAAGGGCCAGGGTGGCCGGGTCCCTTGATGGGGACTCTTGTTGTTCGTCAGTCTCGGCCGGCTCAGAGTGGCCAACAGCAGACCCTGCAGGAGCCCAGTATATCTGGGACCCAGGGTGCAGAAAATGTGCAGGTGAAATCTGGACCTGGTCGAAAATTCTCTCAGGGCCCAAGTAAGCATCAAAGATTGTCTAGGGGCACTCCTGGGGGTGGGCAGGCTGAGACCCAGAACTACTGGGCAACCAGGCCATGCCACAGCTGCTCGGAAGGGCATCCAGATGGCCATTGTTTGTGAAGGCTATCCAGCGGCTCAGGTCTACAAAGACAACTTTACTAATATTCGAGCTGTCAGCAGGCTTGTGGATGAGCTCCCTGAAGAAGGGTTCACGCCCAGGCTTGTCAACATGTTCTGGACTAAGGGGGCTGCTGTTGTGGTGTGCCAGGATGAAGAAACCAGGGATTGGCTGGCTAGTCATGTACCAACCCTGAGGGCATGGGAGAACTCCAGGCTCAAGATGGTGGGCCTGGATGCTCTCCCCACATACAAGAGAGTGGCAGTCTGGCTCCCGGGTCCTGTGGAGTATACGTTGCGTTACCTGCAGCGACTCCGCAGATTGAACCGGGGCTTGGACACAGAAAGGTTGAGGGTCTACGAGTGTAGAGAGGAGCCCCATGGGGTTCATCTCGTGCTCAGTGTGGACTCTAAGTCTATTACAGCTCTGGAAAGGCTAGGGTGGCGGCCATTCAGTGGTGTGGGTCTTGCTACTTTCTAGCTTCTCGGTGTCAAACCAGAGGAGAGGAAGTAAAGGTGATACAAAGTAAGAGGAAGAGGAGGCTGAAGATGGACATGGTGAGTACCATATCCTTTATTCAAGCCAACCTGCAACACAGCATTGCTGTGTCTACGGTTACCTGTAGGACAGTGTGCGTTAAAGGAATATATGTGGCAACTGTGGTATCGTGAGGACCGTATCAGGGGCCTAACTATTCCAGGATATACCGTTCTCTGCGAGTGGAATGGATAGACCTCGCGCTTGTATCCTTACGAGGAACGAGATGGCTTGGCTGCTACCAGGATTCTCTTGTAGGGACCTGGTTGCAGTTTTAATACAGTGTAATGAGGAAGGGGTGGAGCAGAGCTTAGTTGTCTGTTCTGCATACCTGCCCTACAATTCCAAAGATCGTCCTCCGCCAAACAAACTAGAGGAACTCGTGCGATATTGTGAAAATGAGAACCTCCATCTGGTGATGGGGTGCGACTCCAATGCACATCATAGTGCATGGGGCAGCATGAACTGCAACAGAAGAGGGGAGGCCCTGATGGAGTTTCTAAATTCTTGAAATTTTAAGATTCTGAATCAGGGAAATGAGCCCACCTTCTGCAGTGGTGACAGGTTTGAGGTGATTGATATTACCCTAGAGTCACTTAGACTCCTAGAAAGCATTATAGACTGGGAGGTTTCACAAGAGCCCTCCCTGTCAGATCACAGACACATCTGGTTCACTTTAAGGGGCTCCGAACTGGTACACGTAATTAGGAACCCTAGGGGCAACAAACGGGGCTCCTTTAAACGGGACCTAAGGGATCGGCTGGCAAGGGGCCCCAGATTGGATATGACAGATGTAGCTGGACTGGGGATTCCAATTGACTGGGTTCAGCAGGCCCTTGTCTCAGCCTATGAGGATAATTGTCCTCTTAAACTTGTTAAGACAGGTAGGCAATCTCTGAGGTGGACCACTGAGTTGGAAACCTTCAGAAATGGTGTACGGTGGCCCTGTAATAAGTGCCGATCGGATAAGAAAGCTCATTGTTGGGCACTCTATAGGGAGGCTCAATGAAATTACAGGAAGGAGGTAAGGAAGGCTTCCAAAAAGGCTTGGAGGACCTTCTGTAGCTCCATTAATGATTTGCCTAGTTCAACCAGGCTACAAAGGGCCCTATCTAGGGACCCAAAAATTAAGCTGGGATCTTTGGTGGCTCCATCAGGCAGGCACACGCAGTCTGAAGGGGAAACCTTAGAGATCTTGCTAACTACACACTTTCCTAATTCAGTGATTACACAGGAGTCAGTGGTCCTAGCGGCCGCCCTCCTGGCGAGACGTCCTGACTGGAGGTTGGCTGTGAGGATAGTCAACTACAGAAGGGTAGAATGGGCAAAGGACTCCTTTGCCCCATACAAAAGTCCAGGAGTGGACGGCATATTCCCAGCCTTGTTACAACAAGCGCGGGAGGTTGTCATTCCACAGCTGGTCAGACTATTTTGTGCCTGCCTGTCGATGGGCTATGTTCCTGCCGTATGGTGACAGGTTAAGGTAGTGTTTATACCTAAGCCCAGTAGGAATTCCTACAGTGGGCCAAGGGATTATAGACCCATCAGTCTCACATTGTTTCTTCTTAAAATGCTGGACAGGCTGGTGGATAGATATCTAAGAGACGTCGCACTGGCACCTGTGCCATTGTATCCACATCAACATGCTTACCAGGCTGGCAAATTGGTGGAAACAGCTCTTCATCAGCTCGTGGTGTGGGATGAGAAGGCGCTTGACCAACAAGAAACAGCCTTGGGAGTTTTCTTAGATACAGAAGGGCATTTAACAATACCTGCTGACACCATGTGTTACGCTTTGGTCAGGCATGGTAGTGAATGCACCATTGTGCGGTGGATTGAGGCCACCCTGGAGGGCCACATTGTTGTGGCGACTCTCAACAGAACTTCTGTGAGGCTCACGATAGCTAGGGGCTGCCCACGGGTGTGTGTGTGTGTGCTATCGCCGCTTCTTTGGTGTCTGGTGGTAAATAATTTACTTGCCAGGCTCAGTGGAGGTGGTAGATTTGTTCGAGGATATGCAGATATGTGAGCCTGTAGGAGAGCATTCGGGGCAGGGTGGGGCCTGAGACCTAGGGTGGTCCATTGGCTCTATGTCGCCATTGTTCGGCCGACTCTCACCTTTGCTTCTTTAGTATGGTGGCCTGGCTGTTAAATGGCTAGTGCCAAGAAGAAGCTAAGCAAAGTTCAGAGACAGGCTTGCTTAGGGATAACGGGAGCGATTCGTATGAATCCTACTGGTGCAATGGAGGCACTGATTGGCCTCCCCCCATTGGAATTAGTAATCGAGGGGGAGACGAGGTCGGCGGCTCATCGCCTTTAGAGCTTGGGATGCTGGTCTTACCTTCACTCCCAGTGTGGTCATAATTGTATACTAACTCGACTTCAGAAGTCTGATCCCATATTTAATATAAGGGTCGACGTCATGAAGCCAGTCTTTAATCTGGAACCCAAGAATCGGGTTACCATGTTAACTAGAGAGGAATGGACCAGAGGCCCTGGACTCCTATGGTTAAGGGGCTCATCTGGTATACAGATGGGTCCAGGACTGCGGATGGGACTGAGGCTGGGGTCCATGGGCAATATGTAAACAGAGGGCTCAGCATCCCTCTAGGTAAACATGCTACAGTCTTTCAGGCTAAGGTATATGCAATATTAGCCTGCTTTGAAGAAACTGCAACCCAGGATCGCCCAGAGAAGTATGTATTTGCTCTGATAGTCAGGCGGCTCTGAAGGTGCTTCAGGCTGCCAAAACATCTCCATTGGTATGACAATGCAAGCAGGCGTTGGATGACATCTCTGCACGGCATGCTGTGGGGCTATACTGGGTCCCTGAGCATGCTGGAGTGAGAGGGAACGAAATCACTGACAAGCTTGCAAGGGGTGGCTCTGCTCAGCAGTTCATTGGACCTGAGCCTTTCTTGGGGGTTTCTAGGCAGAATATAAGAAGAAAGTTGAATCGCAGGATGGGGAAGCAACATGTAGCATAGTGGCGTGGCAACTGTAATATGCAGAGACAGGCTTGAGAATTGATCTTGGGTCCGGATCCGGCTAATGTCCCTTAATATGACTCAAACCAAGGTTGTTATTGGCCTACTTACGGGAAATAACACCTTGAGGAGGCATTTGTGCATAATGGGGATAGGAAATGACCTCAGGTGTAGGAAATGTGGTACGGATGAGGAGACCTCAGTCCACATTCTGTGTGAGTGTGAGGCTTTGGCCTCACTTAGGTACATTTACTTGGGTTCCTTCTTTTTGGACCTAGACGATATTAGGAAACTAGGTGTGGGGGCCATCTGGCGTTTTCTTAACGCAACAGGGCTCCTTTAACCTTGTGAGAATGCGGGGCACAAAGGGCCTGTTTAAGGGCCTAGGTGCATCAGGCCCGAAAAGGGCTCAGACCCATATATCATTCTATTCTATTCTGCCCATACACAAAGCCAGAAGTGTTCAGTCTTGGTTAAAGGAGCATAATGATGCACTTCAACATTTTCCCTGGACAGCACAATCACCAGACTTAAATACAATCGAACCACTGTGGTCAGTTTTAGAAAGTAGGGTGAGAAGCAGATTCCCTTCTCCATCATCTCTCAAGCATCTAGCAGATATGCTTCATGAACAGTGGTACAGACTATTCAGAACTCATATGAATCTATTCCAAGAAGGATATAAGCTGTACTTCATGCAAATGGTGGCACAACTCTATATTAGCAAAGAAATGTGTACCTTTCACAACTGTTTCCATAATTTTGTCCATCCCCTGTATATCCAATGTGGAAGATTTACATCAGTCCTGTAATTCCAGCTACCTTCTTCATTATAGGAACTAACTCCCTACTCTCATTCCAAAATACTTGAACTTGTGCAACATTTGTGATGCATTTGACAGTTATGATTTTGTTCTGCTCCTGGTAACATATCTAGAAGTAAACAAGTATGTTCACTTCTAGACCAGTCTGCTTACTAGCAAATACTCCTTGAATAAACACAGTGAATATATATTAGTCTTTCAATGTTTCTGTTTGAACTTGTAAGTGCTAATAAAAACAATCCCACTACAGGCCTGGACAGGCTCTTTGGGTTCCAGGAGGCTGAGGCCCCAGAATTTCTAGGCATTTGTTACAAGAAGATGGTACGTTTGTCAGCCCTATGCATCAGTCGCCTTTCCTCCTCAGGAGATATCCATGGTACTCATTTCTGTTAAGAGACTGAGTCAACCCCAAGGCCATACTGCAGTTGGAAAGATCATGTTAAAAAAAAGGAACCCACTGGGAATCAAACCTGCAGCCTTCCAGCTTGTAGTGCAGTGAATATACACTAAGAAGCTGAACTTTTTACTGACCTCATAAATCAACAACCTAACCAAATTCACTGAAGTATAAAGCATTTTGTCAAAATATTTCTCATCTTTATTTAACCTCACACAGTAATAAACCAATTCTCACCTTTCATGTACTTACTGACCACAAAAGAAACAATACTTTTACACATCCCACTCCACATATCGCCATCCTTTCAAACATTAAACACCGACTGGACACATCCATTTTAAGTATTTATGAACCCAATAAAACCACCAGTTGCTTTTTACATATTCCATAACCCCACGAAGCAATAAGTCAGTAATTTCTTGTTTTACATATTTACTGACACCACTGCATAAACAACTAGCAGTACATAAATTCCTCACCTTTTCCTCTCTGCAATCCATTTAGCAATGTCTTCAGAACTATAGAGGTTGCCAATTTTCTTGTACAACCCTGTATGATGCTGCATTTGCACGTGTTTCAGTATGACCTTCGGATGTGCCACAAACTTACAGCCATCTAGGCCACACACAGTATGCTGCTGAATGTGTTCAAGCAGTTTGGAATCAGTCTTGAATTCTCGATCACACGTTTCACAGTAATGCTGTGTCCCCTGTAGGAGCCCAATAAAATGGATTTAGAAAGATACACAACAAACATCATTCAGTGATATGTAATCGTCATATAAGCACTATTCTAATTTTATACCCCGACTATGAAGAGCCAAATGTGGGATAGTGAATCTAAATGAGCACTAAATTTAATTCTTTGACTAGAGCTAAGTCAACATTTCTACTGAAACAGAACCACAGCAGCTCAGTGTATTACAGCTATTGTGGCTAAAATCAATCTCAATCAAAATGAATCATAACTTTAGTATGCAAAATTCCCAAAACTTTGAATAAAAAAATTGCATTCTCTCACCTAATCTATCACATCTCTTCTTTCTCCAGTCTGCATTGTGGTAATGCAACATTAAAAGCATCATACTGGTATATAACACACTAAATGGGTATGAATGTAGCTTTAAAAAAGCTAGAACGTTCACTTAACTGATTTAAATTTAGAACTTTTAGAATAAATTATCTTCTGTTAGAAATGGAAAAATGCAGTAAATTCCAAAGTCAAATAGACTCTTTACCTACAGACTTTTCATTGTTGTAAAAAAGAATTAAAAAGGATTTTTCATTATCACTTTTATACCTTTCAATGCTGGTGATAGAATAATTAATCATCACACATCCAGAGAGATGGGACTGAGCCTGGAATCACATAGGCTAGCTGGAGATCCCAACTGTACCATGACAGTTGACGTGTTATGTCAATACTGCAAATAAAGTCTGTAACCTTCTGATCACAATTTAAAAACTGGTATATTTTAACAGCACAGGAAAGAATATGTAACACAAGTGAGCATACAAAACTCATATTTTGGAAAGCTTGAATCACAATCTATAACTGACAAACACTATTACTACATTCATAGAGCACACCTCTATGAAGTACATGCAACAGTTATGTTCCTGGCCAAACATTCCCTACTTCTTACAATGGTACTTCAGAATTTTGAAACATTTTGATGAAATCAGTGAAGCAGGAAAGTTAACTTACTGTAGGCACTCACTCCAGTTTGCACAAGTGCCGAGGTACAGACTGCCTCATGTCCAAGACATTATGCATGGTTTGTTCTGCAGAGATTTTTCTTGCATAACAAATATACGTCAGTATTAAAATATACTTCCAAATGCCAGGTAAAGCAAAATTTTAATGATGATGAAATAGCTGTCCATAATGATACTCACAGACAATACAATTCAAATTATCACTTTCTCACAATTGTACAAACAGTGTCACATAACTAAGTACAGAGTAACAGCAATACTGACAAATATCAAACTAGAACACACAATTTTGAATGGTACAGGACATTACTGAAATGATTTAGAAATTTCACATATATGTTTTTATTTTCTTAATAAACACAAATGGTGTGAACTACTTTTGGGCTTCATGTACATCCCATTTATGAAAAGCCTGTAGCAACTACGATACACAAAACTGTTTAAACATATCATAACACACAGTACTTGAGACATATAATGAGTGGTTATTAGTACACCAGTTAAGGCAGAAAACAGTTATTACTCTTAATTAATCTGGACAGATTCTTAATTTTGAAGCACAACAACACTACAGATTTTGAAATGACATAACAATACTGTGTTTGTAAGGTGTGCCACAAAATTCTTTTTTGCTTCACTTACCCACCATAACCTTTATTAACTCGATACAATGTAAGAATACAATTTCAGTCAACTGTGAAGCATACAATCCAGTGACAAGGGTTACATCCACTGAATTATGCAACAAGAATTTAACCGAATGTCACAATATTGCACAGCAATCTACAGATGCCACAACTGGCTGTATTAGACATAAACACTTTCTAGTATTGAAATATAACTGTACACATTTTGTTTTGGGTAAGCAGACCTGTCTAATCATTACTTGTCTGCAGTTAATGAGAGAATGTCTGTAAAATAAATCCATGACACGTGTGGATAACAGCTGGTCATGTATTTGAAAGCCCCACTCACTGCACATATAACACATCTAACAGTGTCCTTTAGAATACTAACATGAAACATCAATTTTCACTAAACAAAACGTGACGGATGGATATGATAAGAAACAGGGTACACTGTGGGGCCCAGCAAAATTTGCTCATCACTTCTTTCCTTTATTGTTGACTTCTGCCATGATTTTATCAACGTCCTGGAATTAAATCCCATGTGAAAAAATATGGATTATTTGGAGTGATCAATAATTTCACTTCAAAAAACACTATTTTGATTCAGAAAGGGCATAACAATTAGTAAGGCAATATATTATGGAAATGATGGGACATGTAACATGCTGATACTAGCAATCAGAGTAAAACTGTTACCAGACTACTCAGTAAAGTCACACATCATTAAATTGCAATGGCAAGTTCAGGATTTGCAATGTATAAATGAAAGTAAAGTATTTTAAAAGACTCAATACAAATACCCAAGATAATAGATACTTTACAGCAGCAATTCCCAAACTCAGGTCAAGACATGATTTCAGATTAAACTTGCGGGCTTAATATCTGTTACTAATTTTTTGTGACAATATGTAGACAGCACAGGATTATACCATAAAGCCATGTTAGAATTTACTGCATTGTATTACTGGCATGACTTCAGTTTGGAAAATCCTGCTTCATAAAAATAAGTGCTCAAGATATGAATGAAATTTCATTTTTAAAGGGTAACCTTCTGGCAATGGACCCCAAATGCCCCTATTGTTTCATGCAGACATGGATGACACCAGCCAGAATATCTCAGTTAAACTGCAACAATAAATCTTACCTCCTCTGGGTGACTGCCAATGTACTCAAGTTTAGCTTCACGTATCATTGTTGCAACGCGGGCCTTCTGCTCCTTGAACTCCTTCCAATCATTCTCATCATTGCTGGTCTTAGCCTTCGTGTAAAGTTTATGCTTCTTTATTATTTCATTTTTCATAGCCTCAGTCACCCATGGCTTCTGGAGTTCACTCTCCTGCGCCTGTTTATCCATAATATAACACAGATGACAAGTAATAAACGACTTACTTTTGATAATCTGATGTAATTTCTGCTCAGAAAAATTAATTTTAACAAAAACTATTCTGATACAGGATGTGGGGTCTCATGGAGGTTTCAGTTATGGTGTTCTGGGCTAGGAAGGACACTGTGTAGCCTGGTATCTGGGTAGACTCTTAGTCTGAAGATGGAGGGAATATGTTTTTCTGAAACACTGGACACCACCTACCAGACTGCACAGATCAATAACTCAAGAAACCATACATAAGGAAATGAAACAAAAAAACGAGAATTATAACATAAAATGTGCATAAGTTTAACACATGAACCCCTTCTAATCCCTCTAATATCCCGAGTATGATGTACTTTTCTTGTTTTCTAAAAATGTAATCTGACGTTTTAAAATTATGCCACATGCTTTCTTCTGGGCACTCAATGGCTTAGTCTGTAAATGTGCAGCCTCAACTGCATGTCGCTTGTTTTGGAGAAGTTCTGTGAAAGAGACCACAATGTTCATTTCTTCTGTATGTGATCCAGTTCCAACACCATTTACTTTATTTTCATCATAATTCTATCACAAAAATATGGATATAAAGTAACAGTAAAATGAAGTTGTCCTGTCCTTAGGTCCCACACCACAATGGTAGAATAGGTGGAGGTATGGTGCCACTTCACAGTCCATTTACCTCAGGGAGTGGTAGGGACTCGTAAAAAACACATGCAATGATATGTCACCTTCCCATCACAGATCAAACCATGATTCCTCAGTCATTCAGCCTATATCCTAGCCACTCTACTAGATATGCTATCTCAAGTTCACACAGCACTACATCTAGAACTTATAGCTTTACACAGTTCTCCAACCCTCGGCAATTACAAAACTAGTGTAATGTGGAATGACATCTTTAAGTGCCCACTGACGTGAGAGGACTAACGCTGCCACCCGCACTTTTTTGCCAGCAACTAACACCTACAATTCTAGAGACAGAGAATGGAAATACTCAGGCTCTCATGTATTTTTAATTCTAATGTGGGTAAAAAACACTTTGGACTGATTTTTGTCTGTGGAATTACAGATGGTGAGATAAGATACTCACTTAACTGTACAACTGAGGTAAGGCCATGTTGTCCCAACATACCCCATGAAGGAATATGGAAAAAAGAGGTGCACTTTAACTTTCATGATTTGAATAATTATCCATTTTTAACTTATATTATTCAATTATTTTAACCAAAATTATAATTTTAATTGTTACAGAGTGACAGTGATACAGTTAACCAAATTTGTACGTTTGTATTCTTGTAACAATTATCACCACCCTGAAGATGGCCGAATACCAGCCAAAACACGTTCGTGAGAATATGGTGAATAAAATACATTATAAATATTGAAGTGCAATGTGTTGGTTATTTATATATTTTGGATCTTACTAATGCACAGAAGATGGAACATATTACAGAGGTACATATATTTTAATATATTTAAACATTTTCACTTTATCAGCCTGTGTCAAGTGACGGTCCTCATTTATGCTTCACAACACGAGCATTAGCCACTTACAACACACACTTCATTAAAGATGTGACACAACATAAAAAACTGTTTAATGTACTCAACTGTGTCAGAAGATACAGCAAGAAAATGATGGTGTTGCAAGCAATAAAGACAGCAATTATAATTTCCAACCAGAAATGGCCTCGTCATATGACAGGACCAACATAGTATTCAACACCCAAATCCTTCCTTCCGGCACTTCTTCATCACTCTTTACTGATGCAGTCATTGTGCTACTGTGCATAAGTCACTCACCTTTCCTCTCACTTCCTGCCATGTTGTGCTGCCACAAACCAACCCTACTATGTATAACAGGATGACTATGATAATTATTTGTTTTCCGAGATGTTGGTATATGAAGCATTCATTTGAAAGTGAAGCCCACTGTGTATAACTTTTGCCAGTTTGTTGGATACCCACGTGCTCACTTCTACAACACTTTTGTATGTGCACACACATGTATCAACAAATTCATATCTCTCTCTCTCTCTCTCACACACACACACACGCACGCCACATTCAGAAGCTGCACATAACACACATCAATATGCAAGAACTCTATAGGATGCAAGATGGATGGAAGGAGGGCATGAACAAAGATGTATTGTGCTTACATTTGCATGTTTATTTATAAGTACTGTTTCATTCAAAGAAATAATGTATCTCTTAATGTTTAAGAATGATTAACAATAAAATGTTGAGTAATAAATGTTTATTATATACCAACATATGCATGAATAAATACTGTAAATTTATATTAAATTACTGCAACATGTTTTGGTGTTAATACACCATCTTCAGGGAGTCTACAAGTTGTGTTTGCTAAAGTTTTGAATTATTAAAATAAAATATACTATAGTAATGTGCTTTTGATAAAATCTTGGTAAATGTGGCCACATACCTAATTCCTGGTCAGGTGTGTGTGTGTGTGTGTGTGTGTGGTGCGGAGTAAACAGGAACCCTGGCTAGGTTACAAACATAAAAGTAAATGTTGAGTGTTAATAATGAAAACATTTTACTGCTATCCTTCAGTACTGTGCATACTCTGCCAACGTACCACTGGATTTTCTTGTGGCCGTAAGTGCTAAAAACTAAGTTAAATTAATTAACACAGTCTGTCACTGCACAGCATAGATATATGTAATTATGTTTTGTAATTAGAAGAAATCAGATCAAGTTCAGGATTGCACCATCATGTACCTTTCTCTTATAAAGAACTCTTTATTCTTGTATATGCTTTAAAGATTGTTATTTCTATAAAAGTGGCAAGACTTGTGACTGGACATAAAAATACGAACACACACTTCAGTTAAGAACAGATAGTACAACTTGCAAATGAAAAGCAGGCAATAACTATGTGGGTCTGCCATCAATGACAGCAGGTGTAATGATTATAGGAGTTACAAAGGTAAGCCATATACAGGTGCAGCAGTGGAATAAAAAACATGAATGACTGAAATACCAATACCAAAGGAAGTGGCTTCTGAGTTGGTGAAAATGTGGCCACATGTACAGGAAATGAGAGAGAAATGAACCACCTGTTAAATATATATTCGCCTCAGTTCCTTCCTTTTGCTTGGCACCCTATGATCTCGAAACCATTTCATGTTGATCATACATACAGGGGAATATGAAAAGATCATTCCATCAATCCTGAAATCTGCAGACTGAAACTGTGACTGTTATACTTTGAATGTGCCAAACTGATTTTGGAAGCTTCTGATCATGGATCACGGGAAGCAACAGTGCCTATATCATAGGCACCCAGACACATGCACAAGAGCAATGCAAGGAACAAGAGAGGCAGTTACTGTCACTAAGTATACATGGGGTTTGCACACTGTCTACAGTCAGTGCTTCACGCATGGAATGTGGCATAGCATAGAAAAATGGCTACACTGTTGCAAAAAAGTACGAGGATTTGAATAAACCCAGCAGCATCCCTAGAGTATCTCTCAGACATAGTCTGCTAGACAATGGGGTGCCAGCAAAATTATTCCTCACCTAGCACTTCCAAGACTGTAAGGCAGTGACATTCTTGCAAGAAAGTGGACTGCAAGGAGCAGCATACCATGCTCAAGTGTAATAGTGAAATAATACCGTGCAAGAATGCGCATTATTGACAAATGCCAGTGGACGTACTTGAAGGGCGGCAGCTGTGACCACTGTACAGAAGCAAAAAGTGAGGAGGCATTCCTCATGGTTCATGAAGAAGCAACAAGTGGAATTCATGCTCCTCTCTTCTGGGCAAAGTTCCATCATCATCATCATGACGACGACGACGAAGAAGAAGAAGAAGATAAATAAATAAATAAATAAAGCTGCAATCAAACACATGAATTGACCATTTTCAGTTTTGGTAGGACACCATAGTAGAGAATTTGGGATGAGACAAAAACAAAAAATCGTTTGGAAAGAGAAAGAATACAGGCCATCACACTGAGATCATTGAGTTCTTGGAGGTACCGAAATAAACCATGGCCAAACATTTCTAGGTGCCACACACTACAGAAATATGGCAACTATGCTAGGGATCATCCAGGCTCCAGACTGCTCGACTACATACATGCTGGAAGAGTACTTCCACACACCAAAACATTCTATCATGTTTGTAGATGAAGAAATCTGCATTAACATTATGACATAATCAACATGGTAACGACTGAAGATGACAATGAATCCCTACAACATGAAAGCAGACTACATCTGCAAATTCATGGACAGAGTAAGTACTGACTGGCACATGACGCAGTACACCATGTTACCCTAAACACTCTAACCCAACATTTGGTACCATTTCAGGACCAAAACTTGGTATGGGGACAAGGAGGAGAAAAAGTATTGGCATGCAAAACACGCTACTAAATGTACATGTATACACAGCATAAATGAAATGTTGTGCTGAGGATGTGACAGTATACAGCATAGACAATGCAGAAACACAGCACAGACAGTATGAACAAGGCGTGCAGTAATGCGGCGACAAATGGTGAATGGCTGGTACAACAATGTTGCACAAACTCGTTACCTCTTTTAGTACCATTTTCATTATGACATACTACCTTGGAAAACATGAAATACTACTTAGCTATGCGTGAACAGATGTGCTCAGTTACACCTCGGATTCATAACAGGCTGAACAGGAAAAAACCCAGACTACAACGAAAATTCAGACACTTACCTCTCCAGTATTCGTTTTTTTCAATTTTGCTTTCCCCTTAATTGGCGGGCCTAGCCTCTTTCCACCACGTCCAAGCCGTCCCATACCTCCCATCGGTGGGCCAATGCCAAGTGGCGGAATTGGCCTCATACCAGGTGGTGGAGGCCTCTGGCCCGGTCTTGGCCTTATTAACGGCATCGGCGGCCTCGGCATAGGTGGTGGAAAAGAACCACAAGGAATCGGTGGCATAAACGGCGAAAACATTGGTCGTCGTGGACCTGGAGGTGGGGGCAACAACCTCGGAGACCTCATTCCTGGTGGTGGGGGTCGCATTCTAGGTAACATTCCTGGATGAGGCACTGGCATTCCTCGTGGTCTTAACATGTCCGGTGGTGGAGGAGCAAGGCGTCCCATCAGTGGAGGTGGCTTCATTGTACTTCCTCGTCCTTTTCCTTTTGGCACTCCTGATACACTTTTTCCACGGCCTCGTGCAAGACCCATACGACTTTAACACCCGAAATTCAAAACAACTCTCTCTCTACAAAATGGCAGATCACAGATCGACATCAGCTTCTCTAGCGTCTTTGTGTAAAATATCAATCAAATCACAGATAACGTTGCTAGCAAGTTCTTACTGGTTACCACTACACCAACCATGAACAAAATTTCTCTATCTATTATCAATGTAATATATATTTGAAAAGAAACCGTTAATATACTATAGATTATATTTCAGTTTTACATACCGACTTTTATTCTAAAACGCAGGCAGTCATTATACCTTTCGTTACTTATCTCCTCGTTACTATGAGCAGTACTCTCGCAACAATTTCCCTCAACACATGGCTGAAACGTCCTCCTTGGAATACGTGTTCGATTTGTTGTTGTCTATGGCAAAAATTGCGCAAAGAATGCCGAAATAAAAAGAGGGACAAGTGCGAGTCAGAGTCAGTGGGATTTATTATACACGTAACAAAACTAAGTGCAATTATATAACTGGTGACCCATGCCTTGTAAATTGGAAAAATAAAGCCGAAAATATGTCAGGGTTTCTCCACGCTGCTTTTGACACTTCTAACTGCCACTGTCATCCGTGTACACTGTCGTTTGCCTGTAATCCATGGTTATGCAAATATTTAATAATTCGTGCTGAGGGTCAGTGCCTGTGCACATATTTAATAATTCGTGCTGAGGGTCAGTGCCTGGACAAAAGTCACGGTTGAGATCACAGATCATCTAGTGTATAGTTGAGATGGAAGTACTGGATGAAACTTCGTGGGACAACCGTACCTGAACCGCAGTCGCTTAGACCATGGATCTTGTGCAGTGTGTGCAGGGTTTGTTGCGCTTAGTCGAAAGAAGTATGATCCGTGACACGGACAAGCGTGTTGGAGGAAATATTTGAAAGAGAACGTGATATATATACACACACACTTTTAAACCCGAAAAGATTGTCATAGTCTGGAGTGCAGATAGCGTTTTCATTACACTGACGAGGCAGTAGGGAAGTTGTTGGGATTTGTCTTGCGTATCGTTCAGCGGGACACTAATTTTTATGCTGTGGGCTTGCAATGACGTGCAGTACTCCTGACTGTCCAAAGACAATATGATAACAGTCCAATTCGGTGCATAACAAGTGTTGTTAATAAGAATATGACAATACGTATCGTTACACTGTTACATATGTATATTTATGTGAATGAAAGGGTGCTACAGTGACGGCCTACCCCCTCTTTTTTTTTTTTTTTTTTTTTTTTTTTTTTTTTTTTTTTTTTTTTTATTTATTTTTTTTTTTCATCGGTGGTAATCTACTAACATTTGGGGAGATTGGGAAAGTTTCTCCCCACAAAAAATGTTTTTT
>Ga0123355_10003393_pt1 | contig 22811 bp, 8 predicted proteins | sample TergutEmb28metaG_3_FD_89872 | JGI IMG/M metagenome (GOLD analysis project Ga0123355, IMG submission 89872) | Embiratermes neotenicus P1 segment gut microbial communities from Petit-Saut dam, French Guiana - Emb289 P1 | ecosystem: Host-associated > Arthropoda: Insects > Digestive system > Gut ... | reverse complement strand
TTGTCTCAAAGTTCCGGGGCGTCAGTTAAACGCGCAAGTAACAGCTCCATTTTCCTGGCCGACGTAATGCAATCCGCTCGGGCACGGGTCGGCTGCGGCCGGTGTGGCAGGGCCTCTAGCGGCAGGAGTACGTCCTCCGGACGGCCGCGTTGGAGCACTCGGCACCGAATTTTTTGGCGGCCCACTGACTTCGTTCGGGGCTGCAGGAACAAGAACCGTCCCGCCTGGCGACGCAACTGGAGTCTTCGGCGACTCTGGCGCCTTCTGCTCGTGAGATGCTGGCGGTTTTGCTCCACTCTCTTGTGATCGCGCTCCCCCAGTGCTCAAGGCTGCCTGAGGCGCTGACGCATCGGATGGGTGCGCTTTCCTCGGATCGAAATGGCTGACCTTTACAGACGAGCCTCTGCCTAGGTCTACGACTCGCAGATTTTCGTCCGTTACTTCTTGCGCGCGAACAATATGTGGCGTTATGGCGAACACAATTTCGTTCTCTTGCCGTTCCTTGTCTTCTTGTCCAAACAGATATTTCAAGATGGGAAGCTTTGCCAGCCAGGGATAACCGCTGAGAGAGTGCGTCTCTGTGTCTTCAAGTATTCCTCCCACCAGGTTTACCTCGCCATCTTGCAGTCGAGTTTCATGTTCGATGCGGCGCTGGCCGATTACGGGCTGACTGATTCCGCCGATGTTTTCCGTTCCGCTCACCGAGGAAACTTCGAGAGTCATCTTCAAAGTCACTTCGTTCTCTGAATGGATGTGCGGAGTGATATCGATGTTGACCCCGACATCGAGATACTGGAATTGCGTGTTGACCAGGGCACTGACACCGCCGCCTCCGGCGGCCGCTCCGAACGAACCCGTAGCCACGGGAATACGATCACCGATTTTCAACGTGGCCTTCTCGTTATCCAGAACGCGGACCTCCGGATTCTGAATCAGCTTGGTGTCGCTGTCGCTCATCAGCACCGACAGCGTGGCCCCGGGAAAACTCACCTGGAAGTTCGTTGCGTTTATGTTGAGGAAGGAATTCAGCGTGAACGTGTTGCCACTGCCTGAGGTCGAAGTACCGGTCGAACTGCTGGCATTGGGAACCATGGCAATGCTTGCCGAAGTAGGTGGGTTCACGCCCAGAGTTTTGATCCGGTCACGGCTGACTTGCAGCACCGCAATATCAATGACGACCTCGGGTTTCGGCTTGTCAATATCGGAGAGCAGCTTCTGCGCCAGCACCATCTGATCCAGCGTTCCTCGCAGGATAATCGCATTCTGATCGGGGATTAGCTGCATCTTCTGCACATCGAGAATTCCCTTCAGTATATTGCCCGCTTCCTGCAATTCACTGGAGCTGGACACGTTCCGCAAGTAGAACGTCTTCATCACCGAGTCCTGCATTTCCTTCCGCTTGTTCGCGGTGTCGGCAGCGACCATGATTGTGTTGCTGGAAGTAGGCTCCCAGAAGGTTTTTGTCTGCAGCGCGACCGTATCGAGGGCCTCCAGCAGCGTCACATTATTCAATTCCATGGTGACCTTCTGCGACTTGAAGTCCTGATCAAACAACACGTTGATGCCGGCAAGTTTTCCAATGGTCTTGTAGACCACGCTAGCACTATCGGAAAGCCGCAGGTTGATCAGTGTAGCTGAGAGCGGCTCGAGTTCGATCGGTCCGGCGGCTGCTTCTGCTTGCTGATCCAGTGGATTGGTCGGCTTTGGATCCTCAGAACGGCGCGCCTGTTTCTCGATCATTTGTGCGGTGCGCTGGGCTTCTCCTTTCGCCACGAAGTTCGTTGGATCGATTTCAGCGGCTTTCTGGAATTCCACGACGGACTCAGGCAGCTCGCCGGCATCTCGAAGCTTTTGCCCCTGGTGGACGTGCTCGACCGCGGCATAGAAGCGGAGACGCGTAAATGACGTGAAGTATCTGGCATCCTTGGGCTTGAGCGAGTGCGCTCGACTGTAATCTCGGAAGGCTTCGTCGTAATGGTTTTGCGCTTCCGCGTGAACCCCACGCTTGTATGCGGCCTTGGCCTCATCTGCACTCGCGGGCAAACTGATCTGCACAACCAACAGCGATGCGAACAGGATTTCGAGAGGTCTCATGACACCACGTCGAAGATTTGGCTGAAGCTGGTTCAGGCCAATTCCACATGCCTTTTTTTGTTGACTGCCTGCGCCGACCGGAGGAGCACTCAGCGAACGGGTTCGCGCTTTTGGTACGAGCCACACTGATAACTCACGAGCCTAGTCCGGTGTTTGTTCTGGAACAAAGAACGCAATCTTTATGACTCAGCTTCTCCAATAATTCCTGTTCGGACAAAAAGACGATTCTTCAGTAAGCATGCAATCGCCGATCCCCGGGGTCATCCGAAAATTTTCTCGGGTGTTTGTTCGACCGCAAAGACAGGTAATCCAACTGCAGTAATGTGTTGCCACCCGAGCTTGGGGTCCTGGCAGTGCGGGGTTGACTCATGCGGACCAGGATTGATTGGGAGGAAGCGCCACTTCTCAGACCCTGATGGGGTTAGTGGCGCTTCCTTCGGGTGCCGCAGCATTGCCAGTCCGGCTCAATTTGAAGCAAGCAGCATTTTTCAAAGAGGACACACGTCCACCTTCGCGCGCATTCGTGTGCATCGTAGGCGTGAGTATCGGGTCTAGTGCGCTTGCCAGTTAGGAAGGAGGCTGAACAGCCATGAGGAAGCTGTACCAAGTTTGGTTGCCAATTCTTCTCATCTGTTTCGCGACCGCCGCTGCGAACGCCCAGTCTTTTCGCGTGCAGTGCCCCACCAGCACCATCACGCATCCGGTTGCAGCCAACAACAATGCGGAACCCCCGTATAACGGGCCGACTCAATTCAATGCTCCGGCCCTGGGGGTGCCCGCGGGGACGAGTGGAGATTTCGTCACTCCCGTGTCAGGGACCGTGAACGGCGCAATCAAGTGCCAGCAAATCTCGGGCGGTGATGGCTACTCCACGATGGGCGACGGCACGCAGATTTTCATGTTCGGCTTCGGCCCGCTGTCCGGGCTCGCCGACGTAGCGGCCGGCTTGCCGAGTACGCAAGTCCCGAGCGTCTTCAACGACGTGTGGCCGGGGTGTACAGATGTCACTCACTGCAACACGCCACTGCAGCGTGGTGACCCGGCTACGACCGATGGCGCGAGCGGCGGCGGTGGAGCATACGTGCAGGGCGCGCCGAAGTTTGCGTGGAACGGCGCCGTGGGCTTGACTCCCGAGATAGCGGCCGAGCTCGTGACCGTTACTGACATCGTAGAAGGCGCGCTTCCTGCCCCAGGGACCGCCCCTGGCTGCCCTACCCCGACCGCAAATACGGTAACGGTATGGACCGATGCACCGTTGGGCCTTCTCGCCGGACAACCGGTGCTCATTGCAAATAGTGTTGGTGCAGGCGGCGTCCCAACCCCACCAGGCTATGCAGGCACCTACACTATTTCTTGCGTGGCCGCAGGCGGCGTTGTTACCCCCGGCGGTTTTACCCAGTTTGCTTTCCAATATATCGATCCGCACACACTACTGGCTGCAGATACTGGCAACGACATAGCCGCCACCGCGTCCGCCCCCTCGGCTATCAATGGACACGTCGATCCCCGACCCATCATGGACATCGGGGTGATGAACGGCAACATCCCGGCTCCGCTGGCTGCGTTTGATGAGGACGACGAATTCTTTCTCACGCTCACCAACGTGGGCATGATCATGCGCCCCGATCTCTTCGAGCAGCACACGGTCCACTTCCACGGCTACCCGAACGCTTCCTCTTTCTACGATGGTGTGCCCGATGCCTCCGTGGCCATCAACATCGGTGCCAGCTTCACCTATTACTATCTCGCGCCGGACGCTGGGACTTACTTCTGGCACTGCCACATCACTCCGCCGGAACACCTGCAGATGGGTATGGTCGGGCAGCTGCATGTGCGTCCGCGGCAGGACCGCGTGCCGCAGGGCGGAAACCTCTATACCTATCTCGGGTACCAGAATGGGATCAACCTGCCCTCGGGCACCCTCGCCGATCTGCGAACGGTTTGCAATCCCGGCAGGGATATCTTGTGCACCGCTATGATGCCGGCGGTACAGGACACGTATGCCGGAGCCAGGTCGGCAGCGAACCCCGAGAGCGGAGTGGAGGGGTTGGACTTACTCGGCAATCCGCAAAGGTACACCTATAACGACGGCGATGGTTCGACGGCTTACGACGTCGAGTATCCCATCCAGATGCACGGCTTTGACCCCAACTTCCATTTTGTCGGCATGACGTTCAACCCGGAAATGTTTGTCGACATGAAGGACAAGTATTTCCTGCTGAACGGGCGGAGCTACCCCGACACGATCTCGCCCGGGCCACAAGCCACAATGGCGAGCGATGGGCAGATGCACTACTCGCAACCGCTGCCGGCCATCATTAACATCCCGGCGGGCGGGAAGGCCTTGCTGCGTCTCGTGAACCTGTCCGTTACGGAATATCACGCGCTACAGAGCGTCGGCATTCCCATGAAAGAAGTCGGCTTTATGGCCAAGCTGTTACGCGACCAGGCGGGAAACAACACCGAGTTCTACACGAACTCGATCAACTTGGGCGGCGGCGAGTCGCTTGACGTAATTCTGGATGCCAGCGATGACGGCTGCAGGTCCTTTGCAGGTGCCGGCTGCTCCGCCAAGCTCTATCCGGCGGGTAGCACGTTCTATCTCTACACTCCCCAGCTCGACCATCTATCCAACGATGCCGAAAATTTCGGGGGAATGATGACCGAGGTCCACATCTGCAACAGCGTCACTGGCGGCAATACGTTCGGGAACACCTGCAACTAGGAGAGCAGCAATGAGGCCGATGAACATGAAGAAAGCGACATTCAAGACACAACTGTCCCTGGCGCTAGTGGTAGCAGCAACGCTGTTTCTCACGCCGGTGTCCTTCGCTGCTGCTCCCGGCATTACCGGACCGACTTTTAACCTGACGGCGCAACCGGCGTATCTGAACATGCCTGACGGAGAGGCGATTTACGCCTGGGGCTACGGGTGTGACCCGGCGCACCCGCCGGCGGGTTTTGAGCCGACGATGGCCAACCAGAACTGCCCCTCGATGCAGGTTCCTGGCCCCACCATGATTGTCACCGAGGGGCAGACGGTCACGGTCAACCTGCTGAATGGACTTCCAGCAGCCGCCGGTAACACCTCGATTCTGTTTCCCGGATTCCAGGTGGCCACCAGTTGTTCCGCCACTAGCCCAGTGGGGCAGCAGGGCTTGCTGACATGCGAAGCGCCGCCAGGTGGAACGGCGACTTACACCTTCACTGCCTCCAACCCGGGGACGCACCCTTACTACAGCGGCACGCAAGGTGACCTGCAGGTCGAGATGGGCCTATACGGCGCCGTCATTGTCCTTCCGGCGAACATCCCGGCAAACTGCGCCGCCGGCTACCATGCCTTGAACCAGACTGCGAAAACTAGCTGGAAAGAGAGCGACTTTCGCCTGGCAAACGCGACCGGTGGAATAGGTGCGGCTTACGATCACCCCGGAAGCTGCTATGACCGCGAGTACTTGTTCCAATGGGCCGAGATGGATGCCAGGATTCACCAACAAGCACAAGCCCAAGTTCAGGCCCGCATGAGTTGCACGGCCGGCACACTGGGCTGCAGTCTCGACGTACAGACCGAGCCCTACCATCCCGCGTACTTCATGATCAACGGACGCTCCATGCCTGACCTCATGGATCCCAACTTCGCGTCCGAGTATCCCCACCAGCCTTACAACGGCAACCCCCACATGCATCCCGGCGAGCTGACGCTGATCCGCACCGTCGGCCAGGGGCGTTGGGAACATCCTTTCCACGAGCACGCCAACCACGTCCGCATCCTGGCGCGCGATGCCAACCTTCAGCTCGGCAGCGGCAGCATTACGTACTCCTCAGGTCTCAGCGGAGACACAGGTGTACCGGGGCCGCCCCTTGCCGGCCTGGTGATGTTTAACACCGACACCACCCCGGGCGAGTCGTTCGACGGAATCTTCTACTTTACCGGCAGAGGACTGAACTGGGATCCCTACGGCCACCATGCGCCCCTTCCCGGCACGACGCCAGGAACCGCTGCGGCCGATCCTTACGGCGATCCTCTGGCCACGCTTACCTGCACTCCGGATGTGAACGGCTACAACTCGAGCGTCCCCACGGCGGTTAACTTCATGGAATGGTGTCAGGATCACAACAAGCCGGTACAGGTCAATCCTTTTGGAGATGTGGCGGCAGGCGGACCGGCCACTTTGCCGGATCCGAATGTCTTTACCAACGGCGCCTGGTTCGGTGGCACGCCCTACCTCGGGCCGGATGCGTCTCTGCGGGCGTTCGCACCCACTTGCGCCAGCACACCGGGGGCGAACTGCACCTCTTTGTTGCCCTCGAACACCCAAGCCAACCCCTCGAACGAGCGTGGTTGGGCGTTTATGTGGCACTCGCATAACGAGCGCGAGATTACGACCAACAACGTTTTCCCCGGCGGCATGCTGATGATGATGCTGGTGGATTCCCGAGAATTTGTGATTGACGAATCGCAATAAGGGCAGGCGGTGTGACTGGCCTGCGAAGGCCGCTATTTAGAGCATCCCCCGGACGGCTGACAGCGAGTAGAAGGCAGTTTTTTTCCCAGAATGGACCGACAACGAGAGGCGAGAACCATGATCCGGATCAGTGAATTCAAAGGCAAAGCTACTTTGAAGGCTGCAGCGATGGTGAGCTTGTTCCTGCTCTTGGCGGCTGTTGCGGGGTTTGGCCAGCAGCAGATCAGTCTGACCGCGGCGCCGACCACCACCACGCTGTCCGATGGCACGATTGTGCCCATGTGGGGCTATTTCTGCGGAACGGCCGTCTCCGGGTCGACCGCGACGTGCGCCGCTTTGAATCCGGCGCCGACAGCGGCGGCGACGCCGGCGACCTGGAAGGCGGGTGCCGCCTACTCATTAGGCCAAGTGGCCCTCGACTCGAACGGCAATGTACAGATAGTCACAACCGCCGGCACGAGTGGGACTGCTGCGCCGACGACGTGGGGTACGACCGCCGGGGCCACGACTGCTGACGGTACTGTGGTCTGGACCTTCCAGGGTTCGCTGGCTCAGTATCTCGTTCAAGCCTCTTCTTGGTCGCCCGTGGTGATCACAGTTCCGACAGGCCAGGGCCTGACGATCAACCTCACCAATCACCTCTCGTTTGCCCCGACGACGAATACCATTCCCACCTCCATCGTGATTGTCGGGCAGGTGGGCGGCGGTCTCGGTGCGCAGCGAACCACCACGCCGAGCCCTAGCCACGCCGACGCGCAGGGCTGCCAAACCTGGTTTATTGCCAACACTCAGCCGGGGCAGCCATGCAACACGTCGACACCATTGGCTAGTGCACCTGTCCAGGGGGCGCGCGTGCAGTCGATGGCCACGGAGGTGGCGTCTGGAACGACCACCGCACTGACGTGGGCGGCCCTTAAGCCGGGCACCTACCTGCTCGAATCTGGCACGCATCCTTCGATTCAGGTGCCCATGGGTTTGATTGGTGTGCTGGTGGTTACCACTGCGCCGTCCAATAGTGGCGCTATTGCCGGCACAGCATATCCCGCGGTGGGCACGGCTCCGGCGGTCTTGTACAACGCCGAGCTTCCGCTGGAATTCAGTGAAATCGATCCGGTGCAGAACAAAGAGGTCGACCAGGCCGTGCGGACGACAGGTTTTAGCGAGACGGCCGTCTGGACGAGGATGAACAGCCCTGTGGGGTTGGCCTCGGTTAACTTGACGAACGGTGGGACTGGATACACGTCCCTACCTTCGGTCACGTTCTCAAATGGAGGCGGGTCAGGGGCAACCGCGACCGCGACAGTAGGAGCAGTGGTTTCCGGTATCTCCGTAACTGCTGGCGGAACGGGCTATAGCTCCACTCCGAAGGTTACGATCACTGACCTCACCGGTAGCGGCGCGACGGCACAGGCAACCGTTGTGGGGGGCGTAATCATGTCGATTTCGGTTACGAATCCCGGAAGCTTGTACAGCGCTCCGAGTGTCCAGATAACTGACGGTACAGGGACTGGAGCGTCGGCGACGGCTTCTACCACCGGCACTCACGGTGTTATCTATGCCGTCAATCTCACCAATCCGGGCTCAGGATACAACACTCCTCCAATGGTCACGATCACTGGTGGTGGTGGCACGGGAGCAATCGCCACGTCGACGGTCAGCTTGGGCGGCTGCGGCACGGCGCACACCTGCTATCCGCCCGCGGTGAATTACACCCCCTTGTATTACCTCATCAACGGAGTCGCCTTCAACAAGGACGCTCCGGCGGTCTCGGTGTTCCCGGCTACGGCTGGGACAACCACAAACACAACCAGCGGAGTTACTTCACCGGTTTTAACCGGCATCAGCGGTACCGTGCTGGTGCGCGTGGTGAATGCCGGCTTGCGCATGCACGTGCCTTCCATTGTCAATTCATTGACCCAAGGGTTCAACGGGGCGGGTGTGGCTACCACGGTTGGTGGATTCACCTTGATCGCAGAAGACGGCAACCCCCTGCCTGGGGTCCAAGTTGCAGGCGCGACGGTTGCCCCTGCGACTCCGCGTGTACAGACCGATGTCTTGATGGTACCAAGCAAGGTGTACGACGCACTGGTCAATGTACCCGCCCTTCCCAGCGGTGCCGGAGCGACGCCCGCGCTGCCGATCTACGATCGCGAGCTGAGCCTGTCAGCCAACTCTTCGGTGCGTGATGCGGGAATGCTGGCCTACATCAGCGTCAACAACAACCAGAATGCACTTGGCGCCTCATTGCCGGTTGCTCCAGGCACGGGCTTATTCGCCGCAGCACAAGCCAACCCGGATACCTACAACGTTCTGATCGCAAGCCAGCCGTTCACCGTGTCCGATCCGTCGAAGGGCGTGCTCGCCAACGACGTGAATGTGTACGGTGCCGTACTCCTCAAACCGCCCACCAACGGCACTGTAACTTGCGGGCTCATCGTGACCATTAATGATGGATCGCAACAAATGTGTGCCAACGGCACCTTCACCTACACCCCCAATGCTAGCTCGACCGCTACCACGGATAGCTTTACCTATTGCGCCAGCAATGGCTATATTGCTGCGACAGGCACGACCGCGGGGAGCTGTTCTTCCGCCGCTTTGACAGCTACGGTGACCCTGGGTCCGTCGGGGCTAACCACCTCGAAGATCACTGCGAACAACGTTACGTTCACAGCGAAAACGGCCACCTTCCTGAAGATTCCGTCGCCCGGCGTCCTCACCTACGATTCCGATTCGAACAGCCTTCCGCTTCATGTTGTCGCTTCCACGGTTACCCCGAGCTCAGGGGTAACGGTCAATATGGACTCGCAGGGTGGTTTCACGGCGTCGGTAGCAAGCGCGGGCACCTACACGTTCACCTACCAGGCGCAGAACTCGGTTGGCACGACGAGTACCCCTGCCACAGTGACATTGATCTTCCCCCCTGGCAGCGGCCTCAAAATCAATGTGGTGGATGCCCAGGCATATAACAACTGCCAGGGAAGCAGCGCCTGCATCAGCGGACTGACTCCCATCACCGACTATCGCTGGATCATTGAAGAAGACAAGACCTTCTGGATTGACCCGAACTGCACCACCAACAGCAGCCTCACCACGCCAGGCTGCCCGGGCGTGGTTCCTGGACCGACGGGTACAACCACCATCCCCCTGTTTGCCGTCAATTTCCATACCGACTGGATGGATTTCGTCGCTCAGGGATGCACGGGGGCGCAATCGTGCGAATACGGTCAGACGATGTTAGATACTCGGCCGGCTTGCACCGCACCTGGCGTTCCTGTGGGCTGCAGCACGACTGCGGGACAGCATATTCCGGCAGTGTGCGATCTTGGCAATGGCGCGTGCAGACCTGATCCGGGCAATGGAACGACCGCCGGCGGATTCACTTGGATCAATCCTAGCCAGGTTGTCCTGGATCCCACCAAGCGCTACTACATTTCGGTCTTGCCGGGCGACGCGGCCAATCCGTTTCCTTCTTACACAGGGCCTCCAGGCTGCAACCCACAAACTGGCGCCCAAGGTGCACTTAACCCATGTGGCCACACCATGAGCGGCGCTCCGATCCCTCCGGCCTGCAATATCTTGTCGGCGGGATGTACACCCACCAGCACCACTGCCTTCGCGCCCGTCACCGTACTGGCGCTGCCCACTCCGCTTCCTACAGGCAAGCTTTCGCTCATCGTGTTTGAAGACGACTTCCCGCTCAATGGTGAGCAGGACGCCGGAGGCGGAATTGACGTTCTCTCGCCCAACGAGCCTGGTCTTGGTGAATTCAACATCGTCCTTTGGGACACCTATGGCGGACTCGGCGATGTGACCGGACAGGATACCTACGACATGTTCAACATGCCGTTGTCGAACTCGCTGGCAGGAACCATTGATCCCGCCACGGGCGAAGACGCCTGCCCGATTTCCACCCAGATCACCGCCAACGTACTGGGGACTGGTAATAATACCGGCAATTCGCAGGCGGGCATCACGGGCATGATCGTGACCTGCCCGAAGTATGAATCCGATGGCACGACTCTATCCCCGCTGGCAGGGCAAGCGGTGGTTGCCAACCTCATGCCAGAAAAATTCAGCGTGCAAGCTTACCCTGGGGCCGACCGGATTGCGCGTGGCGAGCAGTGGCTCCAGACCAACACTCTGGATGGCCAGCACCCACACGATTCTTTCATCCGCATTGGGGAGCCTAGCTACTTCCAGGAATACGGGCCGGCTGGATACCACGTGAGCATTGGCTTTGCTAACCCGGCGATCATCAATGCGCGCCACAATGCTGTTTGCTCTGGCACCTACGGTTCGGTTGGACCCTGCACCAACACCATCGAAGGGCAAGTGAACATGGAGCGTCTGAGCAGGACCCCTGACCAGAGGCTCTATCCCAGCGGCTCGCATGACGCCTTCTCCTGGACCCAGTGCTGGGTCAGCCTGGGCGACCCGGACGCCGAGGATTTCATGTTCACCCAGTGCGACGCTAATGGGAACTTCAAGTTCACCAATGTTCCCGGTGGAAACTGGAGAGTTACGCTCGGCGACCAGTGGAACGACGGGATTATTGACGGACTCTCGACGCCCGCCAACGTTGGCTGCATCCCCGCGGGAACAGCTACCACCTGCACCGGCGGTATTAGCGACCTAAATCTGGGGAATGTCGGCGTCCAGCAGTGGCAGGCGAATCTTTACACCCGCACCTTCATTGACGAGAACAAGAATGGAATCTGGGACCCGGGCGAGATCGGCATTCCGTTCAACTATACGATGATTCACTACCGGGATGGGCACAACGCCAACGCCCTGACGACGGACTTCAACGGCATTGCCAACTTCAACGAGTCGTTCCCGTTGTTCAACTGGTATGTCGTGGAAGCGGATCTGACTCGCTACAAGACGACGGGTACCCACACCGTCTACGACGCGGGTGGCCCTGCCGATGGCTCTACGTACTGCGGGCCTTCGAACGGCGCCCGCCCGTGCGGAACCTCGACTGCCTATAATTACCTGGCGAACACCTACGAGGCAGTTCCTCTACCCAAAGATTTGTCCGTGCCGGGCGCGGTCTATTGCGCCACTGCGGATTGCAAGTCTGAGGCGACTTCGTTCGCAAATGCCACACCCATAGCGAGTCCCGGAACAGGAGCCACGGCTTCCACAGGCCGCATCGATCCGCCGTGGGTGTGGGCTGAAGGCTGGGCGGGTGTAACGAGCGCGGGCAATTTTATTGATTTCGGCAAGGCGCCGTATGCTGCCTGCCCGCCCGCCTGCGCGACCGTGTCGGTTCCGGCCCCACCGGGATCGCCGGCCGGCACTCAACCGACCACCATGCAGGTGCCCGAGAACGGCGGTATCCATGGCTGGGTGGAGTATGCCTCGACGCGGCCCTTTGATGACGCGTCGCAAATGATTCAACAGCCCTGGGAGCCGAATGTTCCGGGTGTCACCGTCAACCTCTATCAGGAAGGCTTTGCAGTAGACGGCGTGACCCCCACGCTCACGTTGGTGGACACTACAACGACCAGCAGTTGGGATAAATGGGCACAAGGGTTCTACCCGACCGCCACTGCGGGATCGGGCACGACTGCAGGACAGATGCCCTACATGAACTGCCCGGGCCAAGGCTTGGCAAGCAGCGGTAACAACCAGGACCTGTTCTTCTTCTCACTCAATGACCAGCCGAATTGGCTTGACTGGTACAACGCTGAACACAATGGTGGCACTCTCCACACGCTTCCTTATAACTCGCAGTTCAAATGCTATGACGCGATGAAGATCTGGAACCAGATCCAGCCGGCGGTTTTCGACGGCAGATACTACTTCCCGAGCGTCCTTGCCATTAACCCGCAGGGCAAGCCTGACACCTCGCTGACTGGCGGTGTCGGAGGCAATGGCCTGGGCACAACGGGATATACCGCAGCATCCATGCCCGGGACCAATTGCACGATCTGCGTGCCGAATCCTGATTCGACGGACAAGTGGCGCGTCGGCACTCCCATGCTGCCGCCTGGCAAGTACGTGGTGCAAATACTCATGCCTCCCGGTTATGAGGTCTATAAAGAGGAAGACAAGAACCTGCTGATCGGCGACAACTTCATCGCGCCTGTCACACAGCAGTTCGGTGGGCTGGGTACCGACATCTTTATTATCCCCGACCAGGCCTCGGTGGCTTCCATGTACGACGAGAGCGCCGCCGGCTACAACCCCAACAACTTCCAGAACCAGACTACGGCGCTGGCGACGTCCGAGGAAACGTCAGGCGTCCCAGGTTTCCCCGGCTTTTTCGATCCTCTATGGCCGTGCGTGGGCGAGATGCGCACCGTGCCCGACTACCTGAGTTTGTTCCCCCAGGCGAAGGAAGTTGCACCCTTCGCCGGAGCGACTCGGCCTCTGTGCGACCGCAAGGAAGTGACCCTGACCAACCAGATGGCGGTGAGTGCGAAGTTCTCCATTTTCACCTCAACCCACATCGCCTCGAAATACACCGGCGTGATCACGGACGACTTCACCTCCGAATTTGATCCGTTCGCTCCGCAGTTCGGTGAGAAGTTTGCCCCGTCCAACATGCCGGTTTCCACGAAGGATTATCTCGGCAACGAAATCTCCCGCGTGTATTCCGACCACTACGGAATCTATGATGGGTTGACTTACTCCAGCTGGGAAGTGAACCCGCCCAACATCACGGGATACTCGCCCACCATGATGGTCCAGTGCATGAACGATCCCGGGCCGATCCCCGATGGACACGGGGGTTGGATGAACGATCCTTTGTACCAGGCGGCATACAGCGACTTCTGCTACGAGGAGCCGTACATGCCGGGCCTGACCACGTATCTCGATACGCCCGTGGTGCCCACGCAAGCGTTCGTAGGCGCAGGATACAACAATCCTGATTGCGCCTACCCCGATGCTACGCCTGCGATCTCGGAAGTGGATGGAGATGGACTCGGACCTTACGTCAGCGCCCCCGGCCATACTCTAACCATCACCTCCCTGCCCGACCAGCCGGTGACCAACTATGCCTACGGCGGTCCGTCAGCCTCGGTGGCGCCTTTCAATCAGAAGACCGTCAATCGGCACTTCGGGTTTGGGACGCAGTGCACGGCCTTAAGCTCGAGCTGCACCGCGGTGTCGAGCGTCACCATCGGTGGCGTCCGGGCGAAAATTAATGGCTGGAGCGACACCCAGATCACGGTTGTGGTGCCCGCGGGTGTGCCGGCTTGCGCCATCCAGCAGCAGACACAGTACGGAGGTCCAGGCACGAAAGGAACACCCGCAAAGTGCGGCCAGCTGGTAATCACCGCGGGCAACGGCAAACAATCAGTTGACGCCGTGACCGTCACCGTCGGCGGAAAACAGCCCAAACACGTCCCTGCCAGCGCTACGATCCAGGCCGCGATCGACGCCGCTTCTCCGGGCGACCTCATCATGGTCGACCCCACGTGCACCACGACCACGAGCTCGACCACTGGAAATGCGTGCTCCGGTACTGGTGTCGGAACAATCACGAACAAGACGAACGCCACGCACAACGAAATGCTGATTATGTGGAAGCCGGTCCGGCTGCAAGGTGTCGGTGCCGCCACCACGGTCATCAACGCCAACACCTTTCCCGCTGGCAAGCTGCTCGATCCCTGGCGGCGGCATATCAACTGCCTCTTCGGTTTAACCCTGCAGGGGGTACCGTACGGTAGCTCATCTGCGTACGATCCGACCGGCACTTATTCCTGCCCGGACAACGACAACGGTACGCCTTGGGCCTATTTCACCGCCCAAGGACAGAGCGGCACATCGGGCAGCGTCCCGCAGGTTGACAGGTTACCGTTGGAGGCCACGGTCGGTTGGGACGCTTCGTTGAACGGCAACCTGGCCGAGCAATTACAGGAGCCCTCGCTCATGGGCGCTTATGAAGGTGCGGGGATCACGGTCCTGGCCAAAGGGCTGGACTTCCATGGAGCCAGTCCGTGGAACGATGGCAGTGAGGCAGGCGCGTTCCCAACCACCACTACGCTGCTTACTGGAGTGGTGAGTGACCCCGGTGGGGACCCCGGTACTCCCGGTGCTCTCGCTGTTGGCGATGGCAATTCACTCTGTAGGGATGGAAGCCGAGGGACCAACCGGTTCCCGAGCAACTTCATGTGTAACCCGTCGAGCATTGATGGGCTGAGTGTCACCAATAGTTCGCAAGGCGGTGGTGGCATCTTCGTACACGGTTGGGCGCATTTCCTGCAAATCGCGAACAACCGCGTTTACAACAATGCCGGAACACTCTCTGGCGGCATCAGCGTCGGACAGGGGGAATTTGCCCCTCCGTACATCCTGGGCAGCACCACGAACGCGGCCCCCGGCTCGTGCAGCGACGGGGCGGGATTCATAACCAATCAGCATGAACCATACTGTTTGCAGTTGCACGTAAACGTGCACAACAACATGGTGGTCGACAATTCCTCGATCGGCGACGAGTTGTTCTCTGCGACGCTGGCGGGGGGCGGTGGCGCGACTTTCTGCACCGGCAACGACTACTACAAGTTCAACTTCAACTGGGTGTGCGGCAACATCAGCGCGGGCGAAGGCGGAGGACTGGTGCATCTCGGTGAGATCCAGAGCGGTGACATCGAGCACAACTCCTTCGTGTTCAACCAGAGTAGCAACCCGACCACCCCCACAAACGGCGGCGGCATACAGGTGATGGGTACGCCAGACACGGATCCAGTTTGCTCGGGCGTTCCCGACACGGATTGCCCGCCGGGATTGAGCGACGGTACCGGCAAAGGCTTGGTGATCAATGCCAACCTGATCCAGGGTAATTCCGCCGATAGCGGCAGCGGCGGCGGCATCCGCCTGCAGCAAGTCAACGGGACTGAGGTGGGCACGTTCGCCTCTCAACCGAAAGTCTGGAACGACGCAACCATCACCAACAACATCATCGTCAACAACATGGCAGGCTGGGATGGCGCGGGAATATCGTTGCAGGATGCGTTGAACGTGAAGATCATCAACAACACCATCATGCACAACACGACCCTCGCTAGCTCGGGCGTGCTCACCGACAGTCTCGGGGCGCCCAGCGCCAGCGCACCTCCGGGGAATTGCACCATGGCCGGGCCCAGCGGACCGAACACCGCATCCTGCCCGCAGTCCGCAGGTGTGACGAGTACGCCGAACTCCTCGCTCATGGCCGCGGCCACCGGCGGGCTGACACTCACCTGCCCGAACGGTTTGGCGGGTTGCCAGGCATTCTCCAATCCGCTGCTGGCGAATGACCTGATCTGGCAGAACACGTCGTACTACGTCGGTGTGGGCAGCCTGGGGACAGGAAACCAGAACCAGCAGAACGTCGTCAATCTGTATACAGCTTTCACCACTACACTTGCTCCGACCCAGGCGAGCACTGGAGTCTGCGCGGCGAACCCCGGCAATTATTGGGAAGTCGGCGTGCGCGGCGATAAAACAATCAACGGCCACGAATCTGGATTCAGCCTCAGCCCGCAATACTCGGCGCTGACGGACGCTTCAGATTATCCTGGCGCCAACAATCTGGGATCCGATCCGGCCGTTGTCGCCCAGTACTGCAACGGCTCGCGCGTACCGCCGGAGTGCACGGCGTCCGATGGATGCGCAGGACCCCACGGGTTTGGAGTGCCTCCAGGCATCGCGGATGCCCTGTCCCCGAACCCGGTGTTTAGCCTAACTCCGTCGGCGACGGTCGATGAGGGCAACAACTGGATCAACGTCAGTTGGGGTCCGCTGTCGCTAGCAAACCCATCGATCACCGGCACGGATGGGAACTATGGCGGCGGAACTCCGCTCGGCAACTACGTCCCGGCGTCGGGATCGCCTGCGATCGACTACGTTCCTACGTCGTCGTCGACGTACGCGATTGCACCGAATACCGATTTCTTCGGTAACCCGAGGCCGGATGTGAGCAGCACGGGTATCGACGTCGGGGCGGTTGAATTCCAGTCCCAGGCCACGGCGTACGTGACGATTGAGCCAACGTCTTTGTCGTTCCCGAGTACACACGTCGGGGCGAGCAGTACTCTGACGCTGACTCTGAGTAACGGCGGCGGAGTGGCGATGAGCGGGATCACCTTAACGTTCACCCCTCCGTTCGCGCGGGCCGCCCGCGCCGCTGGCGGTAGCTGCGGCACCTCCCTTCCCCCAAGGGGAAGCTGCACGATTGGAGTTGCCTTCACGCCGACCGTGGTTGGGCCTGCGAGTGGGACCCTCACCATAACCGGCAACAACGGTGTTGTGAGTGACTCGCCTGTTTCGCTGAGCGGAACCGGCAACTAGGCTGAGATCCTGGGGCGACCGAACCTGGTCGCCCCAGGACAGCAACCCGGAAGCTGAAAATTTTGAATCGAACGAGGGCTCAAGGTGGCTGCTGAGAATTGCCCAAGTTTCTTCGAACTGAAAGTGAAAGGTAAAGGTATAAGGATTTTTTACGTCATTGTGTTGAGAAGCAATGGTCCCGGTTTCACGATCTGTGCTGGCGGAGCTTCCGATCTCGAATAAGAATCTTGGACAGTCCGAAAAGTGTGCTGGATTTCTGTCCAAGCCGAATCCCAAGTCGGCGGCTCAATTACAAGGAGCGTGGCAAGGCCCCGGTGAGAAACTCCTCCGAGATTGCTTCATTCATAGGACGCTCGAGAAGCCTCCCGAAAGAGGAAACAAGCAAGATCTAAGTCGATCTTCTTGAGAGCAAGTAGCACACCAACTGGGCGGTTTTAACGGAAGGATCAATGAAGGGCAGGTAAAGCGGGGACCCATTTTCATTCGTTGTAATATTCACTCGCCACCAAGGGTCCACCAAGCACCATCCTGCGCTAATGTCAAAAACCGTCGTGAGGAGAGCAGACCATGAACAGATTCCGGTATGCATGGATTGTCTTCGCGTTCGTGCTGGTGAGCTTCGAGTCCCTCTCGTCTCAGGTTCAAGGTCAATGGGCGACGGCGGGTACGATGCAGTCGACTCGCGAGTTGCACGCCCAGGCGCCGTTGCCCGGTGGAAAGGTTCTCGTGATCGGCGGCATCGATAACAGCGGCAATCCGCTGGCGTCGTCGGAGGTCTACAGCTCGGGCAAATGGACGCTCACCGGCAGCATGGCGAGAGCCCGATACAAGTTTCCAGCCGTGGTGGTGGGGGGCGGAAAGATTCTAGTCGCGGGAGGACTCGGTACCGGTACTAGCGTTTTGGCGGCCGCGGAGCTGTACGATCCCACGACCGGAACATGGTCCTCAACGGCTTCGCTTTCTGTCCACCGCTTTAACCATACGGCTACCCTCCTTCCGAGCGGCAAAGTCTTAGTGACCGGTGGCTGTACCACCAGCGCATGCAGCGGCTATACCGGAGTCAGTGAACTCTACGATCCAAAATCGAATAGCTGGTCAAGGACGGGCAGCCTAAGCACAGCTCGCTATTCCCATACCGCGGTGCTGCTGAAAACTGGGAAGGTGCTGGTTGTCGGAGGGTCAACAGGCTCTGCCCTTACCTCCTGCGAGATCTACGATTCGTCCACCGGCCAATGGACGAACGTAGCCAGCACGAAGGCGGCTCGCTACTTGAACTCAACGAATCTCCTTTCCGATGGCAAGGTACTGGCCGCCGGCGGTGCCTTCACTGGAGGTGCTGAGCTTTATCCCACAAATACAGCGGAAATCTACGACCCTTCCGTAAACACCTGGACTCGGACCGGGAACATGACGACAGGAAGGTACGGTCACACGGGCACGCTTCTCGGCGACGGCACGGTTCTGGTGGCCGGGGGAATCGGGCAGCCTCTCAGCTTGGGCTTCATCCCCACGTCTAAAGTAGATGTCTACAACGAAGCAAAGGGCACGTTCAGTGCCACTTCAAGCTTGGGCCGGGCGCTGGCGAACCATGCCGCGACCCTGCTTCCGTCGGGACGGCCCCTGACAGACGGCGGCATCAGTACTACCTCTTACTGTTGTGTGATCGTGAACAACGCCCAGACCTACACGCCGCTGACCCTGACGCTCTCTGCTTCCAGTCTGAACTTCGGCATCCTGCAAATCGGACTCACCAGCGCAACGCAGGCGATCACGGTAACCAACGTCAGCAGTCATTCGGTGAATTTCAAGAGCGTAACCGACACCGGTGATTTTCCTATAAGTAACGCCTGTCCCACTACGCTCAGCGCCGGCCAGAACTGCACGATCGCCGTCTCGTTCGAGCCAACCGCGGTAGGAACACGAAAGGGAGTGGTGACGCTCAAGGACAATTCTCCCGGCAGTCCCACGCAAGCCATCGCGCTGACTGGCATTGGCGCAACCAACGCCATAACCCCGTTACCTGGTAGCCTCATTTTTCCGAATACACTCCCCGGTACCACCAGCTTGCCGTTGAGCATCACCCTTTATAACGATGGCTCGGCAGCGGTCAGCAAAATAGCTCTCGGAATATCTCCTGCTGATCGTACGTTTACGCAAACCAACAATTGTCCATCGACTTTAAATCCAAACTCGAGCTGCGTTATTCAAGTGTTCTTCACGCCGCCGAGTTCCGGCAAATTCACTGCAACTTTGGTGGTAACCGACAGCGACCGCAGCAGTCCGCAGACCGCTTCTCTTTCCGGCGTGGGCCTGGACTAAGACTCAGGCCAGCGAATCAGACCTCTCGAACGCATCGGGCGGTGTCGCTCCGTTGCGCACGAGTTGAGGTGTGAAAAGGCAGAAGCGTAGGTTACCGGGGTGGATCCAGGTTCCCGACTTCAAGTGCCGCGAGACACCCGCATTCAAATTAAAAGCCTCGGAACAGGCCTTCTTTGTTCCAGGACAAAAAGCCCGGAGCACATGTGTAGTATCAGTTTCCTTTGGCCTTGCTGCGCAGTGCCTCCCTCATTGCTGGTCAAGTAGTCAGCCGTAGGAATGGAGCTTCAATCAAGAATTTGATAGTTCGCGGTTTGCCGAGGAAGCATGCTCAGAGACGCTAAGTCAGCAAGAAAGTGGATACTGTTTGCGGCGGTCCTGGTGACTGCCATTGCAGTTCCAGGCGGCACTTCACAATCGTCTCAACCGGCACAGAGCACACCTGCTCCAGCGAAACCTGTGCCTGCGGTGGGAAAGACTTACCTGGCCAATCGCGTTCACCCGCAAGAGCAGCTGTATTATCGAGGCCTTTGGGGCATCGACTCGCTCCGAGTCAAGTACACGGAGTCGGGGGAGATCATACGCTTCACCTACCGTGTAGTGGATCCCACTAAAGCTGCGCAGCTCAGTGATAAGAAGATAGAGCCCTTCCTTTACGATGCGCAAGCCGGAGTCAAGCTGGTAGTTCCAGAATTGGAGAAGGTGGGGAAATTGCGCCAAAGCAGCGCCCCGAAAGAAGGCATGTCCTACTGGATGGCTTTCTCGAATGTCGGGAGACGGGTGAGACCCGGCCACCGTGTGGACTTGGAGATTGGGCATTTCCACGCGACGAACCTCCTGGTGGAGTAAGGAAGCCGCTGGAACATTCGGCTGGCTGAGCAGCTATTAAGTATTTGGAAAGAGGGGATGAACCTAATGCTGAACAAATTACTAGCAATCTCCATTTGTCTGCTGTTGACCGCTTCGCTCGCCGCTGCCGCTCCCTCACAAGGGGGGCTGTCCGCCGCCCAGATCGTGGACAAGAATGTCACTGCACGTGGCGGATTGCAGGCGTGGCGGGCGGTCCAGACGCTGTCGTTAGAGGGGAAACTTGGTGCAGGCGGGAATCAGCGCGCCACCCTTGCTCTGCCCACGCCGACGCCGAAACAACTCCCGAGTGCTCTTCCTAAGCGGCGGGCCGAAGAGGCACAACTGCCCTTTCTCATGGAACTGAAACGCAGCCGCAAAGTGCGCCTCGAGTTGCAGTTTGCCGGCAAGACGGCGATTCAGGTCTACGACGGGAAGAACGGCTGGAAGCTGCGGCCCTTTCTGAATCGAACGGAAGTGGAGCCCTTTTCGGCCGAAGAGACGAAGATTGCTTCCATGCAATCGGACCTCGATGGGCCTCTCGTTGATTACGTCGCCAAGGGCAGTAGCGTTGATCTGGATGGCCTAGAAAAAGTGGAGGGTCGCGATACTTATAAGCTCAAAATTACGCAGAGCAGCGGACATACATTCCACGTATGGGTCGACGCAGAAACTTTCCTGGAAACGAAAATCGAAGGCCAGCCAAAAGCACTCGATGGCACAGAACATCCCGTCGAAGTTTACTACCGTGATTATCGGACGGTGGATGGTCTGCGGATCCCATTCGTTTTGGAGACGAGAGTTCTCCGAGTAGCCGAGAACGCCCTGGGTCTGAGGGACTCTCCCGTTCCGCCGGAGAAAATAGTCATCGATAAGGTCACTGTGAACCCGAAGCTCGATGAGTCGCTGTTCTCGAAATTGGTGGTCCCGACCGCATCGAAAGGTAAGTAGAAGAAGGTAAGTGGAAGATTGGTAGGTTCGCCATTTATTGCGAACTGGTGGCAAATCAGCCTGGAAGATTCACCATTCGCAATACGGGTTGGAGCTTGGGCTCTCCACCACACAGTCCACCGGGCTTCAGGGCCCTGAGCGGCGTGTCCGCACCAGGCGTGGTGCTGATGAGGATAAGGTTTTTGACAAGACTTGCCAAGGAAAAGGAGAACGAGATTATGCTCAGAATTGGAATTGCTGCTGTTGTGGTTCTCGTGGCAACGACGGCTTTCGCACAAACACCGACGCCCGTCACCGTGCCGGGAGGCGGACCAATCACGACCCCGGGACAAATGCTTTCTGGCAGGAAGGGGATGTCCTCTCTGCCGGGTAAGCCATCCGGCGCCGCACGGGTTCCGTCCTCGCTGCCTAAGCGCATTGAAGACATGCAAGGCACCTTGACCCAAATGCATGCGGTCCTGAAACGAATGCACGCCAACTCAGCAAAGAGCCAGACCAAGGATGCGGTCGCCAAGGCCAACCTGGACATGTGGGAGCTGCTGGTGGGGCATCTGGACCAACAACTCCAGGAGTTGCGACTCGCCCAAGCAGCGCGCGAGGACATGGAAGCTCGCCGGGCTGCACTATACAAGCAAGCGGATGCCAAAGCGGACGCGGAGGCCCGGGCGGCGATAGCCGCGCGTGGCTTTGGTGGTGCCCAGGCATCGACACCGTTGCCTACCACACAGGGCGCGGCCCCGGCTGTTGGACAGAGCACAACCGGACAGGCACCCGCCGGCCAAACTCCCTCTCCGGCCCCGGCGCCTTCCTCGTCTTCACCGAACTAGCGTGAGGACCGTCGTGAGGCAAGCAAGCACAGGTGTGGGGGGACTCGATGAAAAAAGTTTTGAGTGCAGTCGCGATTGGCGTGCTGATGACAGCGTCCTTCGTAGCAGGAAGGAAGCACACGGATCGGCGACTGGCAGCGAGCGCGAACACCCGGCGGGTGCTGTACTGGGTGGACCCGATGCATCCCGACTACCGATCGGATCACCCTGGCATCGCTCCTGACTGCGGCATGCCGCTCGAGCCGGTCTATGCCGAAGACAACAACGCGACCGCGGCGGCACGCCTCGAGTCATTGCCTCCAGGAACGGTTGACATCGATAGCGCCCGGCAGCAGTTGGTCGGGATCCGCCTGGCTACGGTGGAGCGCAGCGGCGCTGCTCAGAACATTCGCCTCCTGGGCCGTGTGGTAGCGGAAGACACGCTCGTCTATCGAATTAACGCCGGTTCGGATGGGTTCGTGCGGGAGACGTTTGACGACTCGGTCGGGGTCCAAGTCAAGAAGGATCAGAAGCTGGCGACCTGTTATGGTCCTGAGTACTTAGCGATTGCTTCCGGCTTTCTGGCCGCGACCGCAGGGGTCCCGGGCGCTGCCGGAAAAGATGGAAATCGCACGGTAGCATTGCCGGGTGCCGTGTCGAAGCAAGGGTCAAGCAGTATTCGGGGGTATACCGATCGTCTGCGCAATCTAGGCATGAGCGAAGCGCAGATTATGCAGATGGCGGAGAGCCGCGAACTTCCGGAAAGTATCGATATCATCGCTCCCGTGGATGGTTTCGTGCTCAGCCGAAACATTAGTGCCGGTCAGCACTTCGATCGCTCCATGGAGTTTTACAGCATTGCCGATCTGCGGCGAGTCTGGATTTTAGCCGATGTCCTCGGCACTGAAGCAGAGAGGTTCCGTGCCGGCACCATGGCCCGCGTAAGACTGGCGAATCAAGCCAAGACGTTTCCTGCCCGCGTAAGCAACGTCCTGCCGCAAGTCGATTCCGCAACGCAGACTTTGAAGCTTCGATTGGAGGCTGA
>Ga0123355_10003392_pt1 | contig 22815 bp, 22 predicted proteins | sample TergutEmb28metaG_3_FD_89872 | JGI IMG/M metagenome (GOLD analysis project Ga0123355, IMG submission 89872) | Embiratermes neotenicus P1 segment gut microbial communities from Petit-Saut dam, French Guiana - Emb289 P1 | ecosystem: Host-associated > Arthropoda: Insects > Digestive system > Gut ... | reverse complement strand
TGGTTGGGATTTCGAAAAATATTTTGAAACTATCATCGCTTTTTAGCTTTTCCTGTCATCTCTTCTTTTTGTGTTGGGGTATTACTTATTCTGCTTCGGATTGATTTTCATGCGTTTGGTGTGCTATGTAACCCGCACGTGCTTGACTTTATGCATTGTAGAAATATATAATTATGGAGGGACAAACATGAAAAGATTTTTGTCGTTGCTACTTGCTCTACTTGCGCAAGTTCTACCGCTTGGTACTCCTATAGGGCCAGGCGGCTCGGGCAATGATGACGAAGGGTAATGAAGGCCCATTTTTGGGCTTATTTTATGTATAAGGAGAGAGATGCGTATGGACACGCAATTCAGCTTGAAAGAGGAATTTCTAAGCCTAAGTAATATGACCGACACCAAAAAATTGGCGGATTTGATAAAACGTATGAATAAATACGTTAAAGAAACCAAGGATGAGGATATTTATCTCATATCCACAACACTTAAAGCCAACCTTGATGACGTACAGGGCAAGAGCTATGAGCGATGCTGCGGAATTGCCGCAACTGTGGTTGAATGGGTAATGAACATAGAAAATTTTGAGAAGCTAGAAATTGCTATACTTGGTATGGTCTTGCATTATATGCCAAGTTATCAAACTGCGGACAGCTTTGCTCGTAAAGCAAAGAAGTCGTCGAATTGTAGCAGAGGATTTGCGGATATGATACATGGAAACATGTCTCTCCGTTTAATTCGCGCTAACTACGACTCCAAAACTCCAGACGAACAGATGGATATCAATAAGCTTTTTTCCCACTACATGGGTTTGTCAATAGCAGACTGGGCGCATTTGCCTAAACATCCATACAATATTGTACTTAAAATACGTCAAGCTCTATTTGTTGGAGATTGCGAAGGCATAACTGAAGGTTTGGAAAAACTGAGGATGGCTGGCGAAAAGGAATGGTTAAAAGCCGCTCGTTACGATGTTGTGGACTACCTCACCAAACTACAGGACAAACTAACAACACCACTGCGTCGTTTGCTATATGGCCGCAGGATACAACAACGCCGCGAAGAGCTTGGCCTAACGGTTAGAGAATTTGCAGAACTCATAGATACAGACCCAATTATCGTAAATGAGTTTGAGCGTGGTGCCAACGGAGTTTCCCCTACCAGGTTACAAAAAATTGCAAAGGTTCTAAAAACAGATATTTACTATCTGTCCGGCAATGACCCAGTAGAGGACAACTTTGACGGTGACATTACATTGCACAAGCTAATCCATGTCCTACGCAGCTCACCGGAAGAGGATAAGCAGTTTGTGCTAAGTTTTACAAAATCTTATATAAGACAACAAGCAAAGGTACGCAAAGGCATGTAACGGCATTGTAATTTCCATTTGCTCACAACAAAGCCCCCACTCCTACAGCGTTCTGCGCGGTAAGAATGGGGGCTTTGTATATATCTTGCTACTGTACATAATGGACAACGTCAAGCACAATGTTCCCATCCTTGTCTGCCTCGGTAAAGCGTGGGCAGGCATAACGCTCAAAAAACCAACTTGCGCCCTGCTCGTCGTTTGCTATTTTCATGCCTTCTTCCATGAGCTTTTCGGCACATTTATGCTCCTGCATGTACACTTCGCCATCTGGCCCTTGCACCCAACATACACCAAGCTCACCGGCAGGGAAGTCTACATACCCATAGCCTTCTGGGGCTGCTGTACCTGGTGGAAAAAACATACCAATCCAGTATTGGAAAGGCTCATCATCTTTCCAGCGCATTAGCCCAATGTAGGCATCTCCGTCTTCGCAGGTTTGTACTGGGTCAGTAACAAGCTGCGCAAGTGTAACAAACCATCCGTTTTGAAAAAACTCTCCCCACTTTGGCCCAAATGAGCCGTTTGTGCTGTCGCCATCGCCATACTGCTTGCCTATAAAGCGCAGTGCGCCGACTTTGTACCTGTAGGTTTTGATGATCTTTGGCATCTTGGTTTCTCCTTTTGTCGTTATTTGTAACGCCTCATTCTCCCAAGCCTTGAATAGGCTCTCAGGGGTATCATAAATAATGGCAGTTCCATTTGCATATGATAGTGTGCCGCGGATTAACCGCATTATCAATTATTTGCGTTCCTCTTCAATGAAAACTTATTCTCCTGCCTCGCAAGCAGCCGTCTTATATTATCCCGGTGCAAGAACCATATAAGCACACATAGTCCGGCCGCAAGTGCAATCACTTCTGCCGGGTATCCCAAAACCACCACAAGCACCACTACAAACAGTGATATCCCAAGTGACGCAACGGATATAAACCGGGTAACCACCACGGCAAGTATCCCAAACGCAAATGATATCAGCATAACGCGCCAGTCCAGCATTATAACCAGACCAAGCACGCAAGCTACACCCTTACCTCCCTTAAACTTGAGAAACGCAGGGAACACATGTCCAATTATCGCACCAATGCTCGCATACAGCCCTGGCAGCACATGCGATGTTGCAAAAAATGTGCCTCCTGCAGCTGCAAGAGAAAACAGCCCGTAGCTTGGGTATTCTACATACACACGCTCGGCAAAAAAATGGTTGTACACCAGTGTGGCAATAGCAAACGCCGCAACAGCCTTAAATATATCCACCACAAAAACAATCGCGCCTTTTTTTACCCCAAGTACGCGGTTTGTGTTGGTGAAGCCCGCGTTTTTGCTGCCATGTTCGCGTATATCAATGCCGGACGCTTTGCCAACAATATACGATGTTTGAATCATGCCAAGGCAATAGCCTATTAGTAATGAAATTATGCGGTACATATGGCCTCCTCGCAATTACCCAATCTAGGATGTGTTACCACGCCCTAATTCTGTTTCTCCCCACGCTCTCGTGCAATAAAATGCACAGGTGTACCCTCAAAGCCAAAGGCCTCTCTTATCCTATTCTCGATATATCTGGTGTATGAGAAATGCAGCAGCTTCTTATCATTCACAAACAGCACAAATGTTGGCGGCTTTACACTAACTTGTGTGGCATAGTAAATGCGCAACGTCTTGCCCTTGTCCGATGGTGGGGCATGCATTGCAGTTGCCTCAATTACTACATCGTTTAACACGCCCGTACCCACACGTAGCGCGTGGTTTTGGTACGTTGCGTAAATTAGCTCAAACAGCTTGTTTACCCGTTGCCCCGTTAGTGCAGAAATAAACAACTTTGGCGCATAAGGCATGTATTTTAGTTCCATTTCCAGCGTCTTTGTAAACTCGCGCATGGTCTTGTCGTCTTTTTCTATCAAGTCCCATTTATTTACGCAAATTATTGCGGCGCGGCCGCTTTCGTGCGCTATACCCGCAATTTTGGTGTCCTGTTCGGTAATACCCTCTTCTGCGTCTATAAGCAACACGCAAACATCGCAACGCTCGACTGCGGCAATGGTACGCAGCATACTGTACCGCTCTATATTCTCTTTCACCTTGCTCTTGCGGCGCAGCCCCGCTGTGTCAATAAATGTGTATTCCCGCCCATCGCGTGTGAGATAGGTATCAATAGCATCACGCGTTGTACCGGGTATGTCACTTACAATAAGACGGTCTTCGCCCAATATCTTATTAATAAGTGACGACTTGCCAGCATTTGGCTTGCCCACAATTGCAACGCGAATGCGTTCGTCTTCTTCCGCACCATCTTCTTGTTTTGGAAAGTGCGAGACAATTTCGTCCAACATATCACCCAAGCCCAGTGCCTGCCCTGCGGATATTGGCAATGGGTCGCCAAGGCCAAGCTCATAAAACTCATAAAGCTCGTGGTTATCTTTTGTAGGGTTGTCTACCTTGTTTACCACCAGCACCACCGGTTTTTTGGACTTGCGTAGCATGTCTGCTACATGGTGGTCCGCATCCATGATGCCTGTCTTGATATCCAGTAGAAACAGAATAACATCGGCACTCTCAATCGCCGCTTCTGCCTGGCGGAAGATGTGTTTTGTCATAATATCGTCTGTATCCGGGTCTAGCCCACCTGTATCTATAATGGTGAAATTGTGCGAAAGCCACTCTGCATCTGCATACAGTCGGTCGCGCGTTACGCCCGGTGTGTCGTCCACAATGGCCAAGCGGTTGCCCACAAGGCGGTTAAATAATGTGGACTTGCCCACGTTGGGGCGGCCCACTACTGCTACAATTGGTCTTGGCATGGGTTTCTCCTCTAAAATGTTTCTTGTACTCTAGGAAATTGTACTGTACAAAACATGTGTGCAAGCGCACTTTAGTGTTTGCCAAAAATTTGACAATTTCCCTGACTTTTTCTTTGACATTTGGTAATGAACATAATACCATATGTCACGTACGATTGTAAAAGCCATTTGATAAGGAGTCTATTATGAAAATTCTTTTTTGCATTTTACTTGTTTGTGCAATTGTATTGCCAACACATGTATCCGCAGCCCGTCCGCTGGAAGGTCGTATAATAATCCTTGACCCGGGGCATGGCCTTGGCGCATCCAATGTGTTTGCCGGGTATGACGAGCAGGTACGTATGCTTGCACTATCACGCATGATAGAAAATGAGCTTGTAGCGCGTGGCGCAACGGTACATAAAACACGCACAACGGGCGCAAATGTGTTAAACCAAGCCCGCGTGGCAATGATGAACCGATGGTCGCTGGAGTTTTTGCGGGCAGGACATGTGCGCGATATTGAAGTAGCACGGGCGCAAATTGTTCAATCAGAAGAAACATACGCTCCAGCTGCACCACCCCTATTATCTCCAGGTCTTGTAGACAGGAATGATAATGGAGAAACACCTCCGCTGCTTCCCCCCCCAGCTCTGCAGGGTGAGCAAGACCCCAGCGCGCCGCCTAGGACAGCTCCATTGCTGCTTCCCCCCCCAATGCCATCGACTCCTGTGGTTTCGCAACCTGCTCCGGCAACTCCGCAGCCGCCAACCCCTATCCCTGCGCCTGTACCCCCTGCAGTGGTAGATATCGATGCTCTTGAGCGCGTCATTGCCGCTGCACAAACACAAATTGCAGAGTTGGACAGGCTCATTGCCCTGCTGGATCGCATTATTGCTAACCCACAACGCTATGCCCCAATATACATGAACGTCCCATTCGATTCTACCCTCAACACGCGCATACACCCTACATGGCGCAGGATTTTTGAGCTACAGGGATGCCCTACAATAGCTGACACATTCTTGGCAATATCGTTGCACTCCAATGCATCAAGCAGCACAAGCATACATGGTGCGGATGTCTTTTTTGCAGGCAACAACAACCCACGCAACATGTTTTACTTTAATCAATATTCACACTCCGCCAATATGGAGCTTTTTGGCGACATTTTGCTAGACGGGATACACGCAATTGGTATAAACCGCCGTAGTGTGACAAACCACCACTGGTTGGTTATACGCGAGACCAATTTGCCTGCAGTGCTGGTGGAGAATGGTTTCCATACCAACGACCGCGACCGTGGATTATTGCAATCTGATAGCTTTCTTGCACGACTTGCAGTGGTATATGCGAATTCAATTGAGGCTTACTTTACACGTGTTGCGCCAAGATAGTATAGGAGGACGCTATGCCAATCAAAATAGGAATAGCTGGTGCGCGCGGGCTTTCTGCCATAACCGCACTCAAAGGATCATCTCAGGCACAGGTTGTTGCCCTGTGCGACCTAGACCAAGACCTGCTGCAAGCAGAAAGCACTCGGTACGGTATTGCCCAAACATATCGTGTTTATGAGGACATGCTTGCTGCGGATATTGACGCGGTAATTGTGGCAACGCCCATGCAGCTGCATACCCAGCAGACGATACTTGCGCTAAACGCAGGTAAACATGTTTTGAGCGAGGTCACGGCAGGAGTATCATTCGACGAGTTGTTTTGGCTGGTGGAAGAGGTAGAAAAAAGCGGCAAAGTGTACATGCTTGCCGAAAATTATATCTATACGCCAGAGGTGCAACAGGTGCTTGCTATGAAAAAAGCGGGGCTTTTTGGCGATGTCTACTATGGCGAAGGCGAGTATTTGCATAACATCAAAAATATCATGCAATACCCGGATGGTTTGCCATCCTGGCGCAAGTGGTGGCAATGGGGAACACGTGGGTTGTTTTATCCCACCCATTCAATTGGGCCGCTTATGAAATGGTTCGAGGGCGACCACATCGATTATATTGTAGCAATGGGAAGCGGCTGGCATACCGAAAAAAATTATAGGCAGGAAGACAGTGCAGGCTGTATGATACAGCTCACCTCCGGTAAAATGCTGCGCCTACGTGTGGACTGCGTATCCAATCGCCCACACGCAATGATGAACTACACCCTGCAAGGCACAAACGGAGTTTATGAATCGCCACGTGTTGGCGACAACCATGTTGTTAGCTTTGGGCAAAATCCCGACCACATGCAGTGGCAGTCTCTTTCAGACTACGCAAGCTACCTGCCCGAACGATATAAGCTAGATGCCGAAAAGGCAGCTGCTACTGGCCACGGCGGCGGCGATTACTTTATAGTGCAAGATTTTATTGACGCAATAAACGGCATAAAGCCACCTGCAATTGATGTTTATGAAGCCTGCGAATGGACTGCGGTAGGGCTGCTTTCGTCTCTTAGCGTATCGAACAAGGGCAGGGCGATGGAAATGCCTAATTTCCGTACAGGTAAAATACGTGACCATTATGTGAAACTATGAAATAGCCTCCCCCCAGCTGCCATTGCGGGGAGCGAAGCTGAAGCAATTCTAGTAATTTTGAGCCAGTGGAGGTTCTATATGGATCAACTTAAAATGAAGTGGGATGTAACACCAATAGAAATGCCAGCAATACCCGCTGGCTACAAAATGCGCCCTTTCGGCGAACCTGGCGACAAGGCAGAGTGGTGTCGCTGCTGCATTGACGGCAAACTTGGTGTAAACGGGGTTGACGAGATGGAATTTGATCGTATAATGACCGCAGACAACCGAGTGGATATGTGCAATGTATATTTTCTGGTGGCAGATGAAAAGAATAGGGAGGCGACAAAGTCGTCGTGTGTTGTTGGTACAATCACTTACCAGTATGGCCACACACCTAAAGAGGCGTATATACACATGGTTGGTATAGCACCTGAAGCACGAGGCAAGGGACTTGCGCGGGCTATGATGCTGTATGCAATGCACAAGATATATGTGGCGGGCAATACACACGCCTACCTTACAACAGACGACTTTCGAGTACCGGCAATACGTGCATATCTTGCCACCGGGTTTGAGCCTGTTATAGCCGCAGGTGACGAGGAAATGGCCAAAAGATGGGAAGTTGTTAAGAAATGGGGAGCTGCAAATGCAGCAGGTGCTACAACAAACAATTAACACTCACAACATGCTGCAAATTGGCGATAGTGTAGTTGTCGCACTGTCCGGCGGGGCAGACTCTGTCACGCTGTTACATATCATGCAAAAATTGCAGGTGGAGCTTGGTATTTCACAAATTTTAGCTGTTCATGTCAACCACGGGCTGCGTGGCCAAGATGCAACCAATGACGAAATCTTTGTGAAAGAACTCTGCAGTAACATGGACATCCCTCTGCAAGTTTTCCATGCCAATGTGCTAGAATATGCGCAAGAAAACGCCCTGTCAATTGAGGAGGCAGGCCGTAAACTGCGCTACCAATATTTGTACAAAGCATGCAACAACATGCCTAATGTAAAAATTGCAACAGGCCACCACCAAAACGACAATGCAGAAACCGTAGTAATGAACCTGGCGCGTGGCACAGGTTTGCGTGGGCTGTGTGGCATCCCATATACAAATGGCAATATAATACGCCCATTGCTTGATATATCGCAAGCACAAATTAACGCATACATTGTTGCAAACGGTTTGCGCCATGCGTTTGACGAAACAAACCTTTCGAGCGAATACACCAGAAACCGTGTACGGCAACACCTGCTGCCCGCAATAGAGAAAGCTGTGAACCCTAGTGCTGCAAAAACTATAGCACAAAACACTGTATGGTTGAGGGCAGAGGATGAGTACATGGAAGAAGTGGCGCGACAAGCGTTTGCGGAATGTAGCCAAACACTCTATAATTTGCATATCCCAACCCTGCTATCCCATCACATCGCAATTGCCCGCCGTGTAATACGGCTTGCCTTAGACTTCTTGCATAGCCAAAATCAAGCGTGCGAAAATGCTTCATCATTTCCCAGCATTTTTGCACACTTCGCTAGTTATGCCAAAAGTCCAATACCCACACAACAAGACATTACCGGCCAACACATCCAGTCTGTTTTAGACCTTGCGCAAAACAAATCTGGCAAACAAGTTCACCTCCCGAGGCTTATAGTGCGCAAAGAATACGAGTTGCTGGTTTTCGACACAGAGTATAAGATGCGCAAGGCCGCACCATTCCCCGCCTACCATCTTCACATCCCCTCTACCACATTTATCTCCGAGCTTGGTGTAACAATAACTGTTGACAGCTCCCCTCCTTCTGACAATAAAAAAAGTCAACTTCTGGTATGTACTAAAACATTCGACTATGGTAAAGTAAATGGTGAGCTTCTGTTGCGTACACGCAAACCCGGGGATAAAATTTCTATGTCCGGGACACCACCGTTTACAAAGAAGTTGCAGGATTACTTTACAGACACAAAAACACCATTACACATGCGTGACACCATCCCCATCCTTGCCTTAGGCAGCGATGTATTGTGGATACTGGACGCGAAAAGTCCCGTGAGTGACAAGTACTCGATATCACTCACAAATTTCGAAGCCCTATGGGTTTCGCTATGGAGAGATGATCATGCCTCATGAATTAGGTTTTAAGCCTTATATTCCCAGTGAAGCAATTGCCACCCGTGTTAAGGAGCTTGCCGCAGAGCTAAACCGGGATTATGCAGGCAAGCCTGTGCTGCTGCTATGTACACTCACTGGTGCTGTCATGTTCCTTACAGACCTTGCCCGCGAGCTAACGTTGGACGTGCAGATAGACTTTATCAAAGTATCTAGCTACGGAGCGGGTACAGAGTCCACCCGCAATATCTGCGAAGAGTACCTGCCTACATGGGATCTTGCTGGCTGGCATGTTATCATTATCGAAGACATTGTAGATACCGGCCACACCGCCGCGTATTTGCGTAGCTACCTAGCAGACAAGAACACCGCATCCGTCGCGCTATGTACCCTGCTGGACAAGCCTGAACGGCGAGAAGTACAACATCTGACCTGCGAATATGTAGGTTTTACCATAGACAACAAGTTTGTTGTTGGATATGGGCTTGACTACAACCAAAAATACCGCCAATTGCCGTACATAGGCATGGTAGAATAGCTCAGCTAAGTGGCGGAACTCACAGAATAAGGAGATATTATGCAACCCACCTATGGAAAGAGCATGGGTCTTTGGATCATCATGCTTATGATTATTGTTACCATTACTATTGTAATGAGCCGCAACGCCACAGACAACACGGGCGAAAACGCGTCAACATACACTTACACAAACCTCATGCAAGACCTAGCAGCAAACAGGATTGCAGAAATTACCATTGTCCCAGACAACGAGGCCGCTGTCTCTGGTACTGCGGAGGTACAGTTGCGTTACAACGGGCTTCGCCATACTGTAAATATCCCAAACCTTGCGGTGTTCCAAGCTCGAGTAGGCGACGCACTTGATATGTTCCCAAACCTTGTGGTGCATACCGAGCCACCAAGTACGCCAGGGTTGTTTATGCAAATGCTACCTACTTTAGCTGTCTTTGGCTTGTTTATTATCGCGTTCCTTTTTATCATGAACCGCTTGCAAAACAACGCAGGCGGCGGCAAGGCAATGAATTTTGGCAAAACTCGAGCGCGCATGTCCATGCTTAGCCTCAACCGTGTAAGCTTTGGGCAGGTTGCCGGGCTTGAAGAAGAAAAAGAAGAGCTTGCCGAAGTCGTCGATTTTCTTAAAAATCCACAAAAATATCACGATATTGGTGCGCGCATACCACGCGGGATACTAATGGTAGGCCCGCCGGGTACTGGCAAGACATACCTTGCACGTGCTGTTGCAGGTGAAGCCGGAGTGCCATTTTTTAGCATATCAGGTTCGGATTTTGTTGAAATGTTTGTGGGCGTTGGTGCATCCCGCGTGAGAGACCTGTTTTTGCAGGCAAAAGCCGCTTCGCCCAGCATAATTATTATTGATGAGATTGATGCTGTAGGCCGCAGACGTGGCGCAGGCCTTGGTGGCGGCCACGACGAACGCGAACAAACCCTTAACCAGCTACTGGTTGAAATGGACGGCTTTAGCGAGCGTGAAGGTGTTATCGTTATCGCGGCAACCAACCGTCCAGATATACTAGACCCTGCACTGCTGCGCCCCGGCCGTTTTGACAGGCGCGTTGCAGTAAACAGCCCGGACGTAAGAGGCCGAGAGGCAGTACTTGCCGTACATGCAGAGGGCAAAAAAATTGGCACAGATGTTTCGTTCAAAACTGTGGCACAAACGACAGCGGGCTTTACCCCTGCAGATTTGGAAAACTTGCTTAATGAGTCTGCCTTACTTGCAGCGCGTGAGAATAAGCTGGCAGTAGACACAGAGTCTATCCGCAAGGCATTTATCAAAATTGGCATGGGTACAGAAAAAAAGAGCCGCGTGATAAATGACAAAGAAAAGCGTATGACAGCCTACCACGAGGCAGGACACGCCATCTGCTGCGAGGTATTGCCAGAAACAGATTCTACCTACATGATATCGGTCATACCAACAGGCCGCGCCGGCGGCTATGTAATGCCACTACCAGGTGAGGACAGGAGCTTCATGAGCAAGAAGTTTATGGAGCAGCAGATAGTTGTATACCTTGGTGGGCGCGCAGCAGAGGCCTTGGTACTCGGTGATATTACAACAGGCGCGTCTGCAGATATAGAGCAGGCAACCAACATGGCGCGCAACATGGTTATGAAATATGGTATGAGTGACTCGCTTGGCCCGATACAGCTTGGCAACAACCAAGAAGAGGTATTCCTTGGCCGAGATATTGCCAATTCGCGCAATTATGGCGAAGGCGTTGCCACACAAATAGATACAGAGATAAAGCGTATGGTGGATGATGCCTATGCACAGGCCGTTAGTATTTTGGAAACGCACATGGATGTGATGCACCAGATTGTAGAACTGCTTATGAAAAAAGAACGCGTGTCTGGTGACGAGGTACGGGCATTGTTCCCGGTTGGGGTGCTTGTAGATAAGGCTGGGAGTATGATATAGAAACACAAAACAAGAGCCGCTCATTATGTTGATGAGCGGCTCTTGTTTTACCTAAGGAAATTGTTCTGTATAGTGAAAATGCCCCTAATCCCGTAACATTTTCACATGCTACTGGCAAGCTTCCGAGGAGGTCTAATAATTACCGAACCCAAAAACAACTTGAGCAAACATACCGTCCTTGAGGGTTACGTACAAAACTATGACTTGGTCCATTTACATCAAATGACGTACTGCTTACTGTCACACCACAGGTGTTGCATACGATCGTAACAAATACTGTCCGTATCCAACAACTACTGGAAGTAGTTGTGTAAAATCTCCCAACTTCAACCATCCGTGTACTATTATGGGAGCATAGCGGCGCGATTGTACCTAGCGAACGTACCATGTTCTCCGTACTGTCAGCGACTTTTGCAGCAATTTCTGCATATGTTGCATCAATGTTGCTAACAACATCGATATACATCGCAACAACATTATATGGGATGTAGTCATTATTTATGCACAAAGCATCTCCGTTTGGCGCATATATGGTTATGGTTGGTTCTGTGTCACCCAGCTCCCACACCGTTTTGATGGTATGAGAGTTTTCATACGGTGCTGTACATATTACATGGTCAGGGATGTCACTCATGCAGATAATGTCTTGAGGGAAAATAACGCGAAACACTTCCGGCATGTATTGACCATTGCTGGCATCAAATGCTATCTGCGCTGCAACAAACTCTTCAGCAGATATCACCGTGCCACATGGTGCTGTAACCCCGTCAAGGTTATAGGCTCTCCAACCAGTCTCCGTTTGTACTGTACGGAAATTGCCCTCCATTAAGGACGTATTTGGCATTGGGAGTCTGTTGTTTGCTGACAGCGGAACAACAGCACACAGTGCCAAAATTAATGTCAGCACTAAAAATTGGATCAGTCTTTTTTTCATTTCTTCCTCCTTGTCATGTTACGTGCTACAATTATAGCACATGGCTATGATTCACTACACGATGTACATTCGCGTGTTGTGTGTAGTATACTTTACAATAAAATAGCATGCAACCATTTTCGCTCACAGTGTTGCCCCCCCGTTCCACGATTAGTGTATTTTTGAGTGCGCAAACTGTATTGATAAAAGTCGATATGTTTATCCGGCGGGGCAAGGCAGAGGAAGCATTTTGTATGTTGGATAAACTTGCTGAACACTTCTCCAACGACCCAACCATATTGCAGGAAGCCGCAGAGCGGCACGACAGAGCAGACCATTTTTATACGGCACAGGAACTGTACGAAAGGTCGTTTGAGATAATGCCAGAACCCAAGTATCTGCCCTCACTCTATCATCGTGCCTTTATGTATGACAGGTTTGGTTATTATGAGAAGGCAATAGAAATGTGGGAGGAAATTCTGATGCGACAAAAACGGGATTGGAATAGCGAGGATATACAATGGCCGGAGGAGAGTATCCAAATCCTTAAAAACAAAACAGCTGAGAGATAAAGCGTTCACCATAAGACCGTAGAACATGTTTATACAGGAAATGTTTCACTCAACCCCTTGCCGTATAATTACCTCACCGCGGGATGGTCGCCCATGCGACCGGAAAAGGAGAATATATGCAAACTATAAAATCATCCCTAGACTACATCGAGCAAAACCTCAAAGCTGACATTACCATCGACGAACTCGCTTCAATATCAAATTACTCTACAGGACATTTTTGCCGTATGTTTGCCCAAACAATGGACTCTACAGTTGGCAGGTATATCCTCAAACGGCGTTTAGACCACGCACTTGCCTCAATCTCTTCCGGCCGGAAAGCAATTGACGTGGTACTGGAATACGGTTTTGACACGTATGCGGGGTTTTATAAAGCGTTTGTAAAAATGTATGGATGTTCTCCAACAAAGTATCTAAAAATTTATTGTAAGACGGAGGTATTTATGCACAGCGAAAAAAACATTCAAGCTATCTCAGAGAATTGGGATATCCTCAAGGGGCTAACAATCCAAGACGCTTCAACAAGACATTGGCAAACGGGTGAAATTGAGTGGCATATTTGGCAGGTTGGAGACGAGTATTTACTCAAAACCAACGAACGATCACGAATGATAAGAAATATACGCATTGCAAAGGCGTTGCAAAAAGAAGGTCTTGTATCTGAGTTTTTGCCAATTGCCACAAATGTGGGCAAGGATTATGTTGACGGCGAGTCTATCTTTATGCTTACAAAGAAAGTCGGAGAACCGCTTGTCGACCGTCCGCTTTCCGGTGACGAACTTGCACGTTTAGAGTTTAACGACAAGCGTGTGCAGCATGCGTACAAACTAGGCCAAGCCGTCGCAAGGATGCATTGCGCTTTGCAAGCCGTACAGGACGATGTACAGCCATATGAAGCAAACTTGTACCGACAGGGGTTAAACTCTATGCCGCAGGTAAAGGAGTATTGCCGCAAATATGGCTTAGAGATAGAGGAATCTTTCTTTGCAGATTACGAAAAGACCTTTGGTGCATTGTACGATAAGCTGCCAAAGCAGCTTATCCACGGCAACCCTACTGGAGACTCTGTTGTATACGAAAATGGGGAAGTCGTAGGAATAAAAGGACATGAAATATACAATATATCCCATGTAAGGCTCTTTGACATCATCTGGTGTGCAGGCGAAACACGTACGCAGCCAATTGAATCCTACTTGAAAATGTTCAAGGAGATTTTGCGGGGCTACGACAGCGTAAACCCATTAACTACAGAAGAGAAGCAATCGATTTATTATGTAATGTGCGCCGCTACAATGAATTGCATCGATTTTGTTGGTGATGGGCTGGACGTAACGGACCGCAATCTTGATGCACTAGTTTTTCTTGCCAAGAATAAGGAGATGTTTTGTGGGTTGATTTAGGTTATTAATAAAAATTACCCCTTCTGCAATGTGCAGAGGGGGTAATTTTTATAGCCTGCAAGACGCTACTTGCTTGTACTAGCCAAAGAGCATCCTGTTCCCCGCCGCCGTCCGCTTCATTCTACAGCAAAAGCGGCTTCACTGTGCCGGCATTGTTTACCAAAATATCTACCTGTGAAAAATCTGCAAGCACATTATCAATCATTTTTTTTGGCTGGTAATGTTATCAACGAGGCAATTATAGGCGATTAATATAGCTTGCCCGCCTTGTATTTTCCATTTTTTCGGTATATACTATCTCCAGCATAAATCAAATTTGGAAAGGTGATGCAAATGCGCTGGGTCATGGGCTACGGCATTGCAGTCTGCTTGCTACTAATTATCGTCAGCCAAAGCATTATCTTCCCTACTTTTTTTATGCCGTTTTTTTCATGGCAGTACGAGCGGCTTGACGTTGCCACTACCGTACAAATGGAAGAAGAAGAACTCATGCGCGTTACACGCGACCTTCTGGACTACATGCGTGGCAGGCGCGAAAGCCTTGTGGATGTATACGGCGTTGTTGCAGGGTACGAGCGCAGGTTCTTTAGCGATATCGAGATACGGCATATGATAGATGTGCTTTTGCTGTACAACGTAGCATTTATGATACGCAACATCGCGTTTTTTGTGATGGTTGGATTGTTGCTTACAATGGCACTTGTAAAATATCCTGTTGCTGCGGTTGCGGCACGCTGTATGCGAGAGGTGCTGATAGGATTTCTTTCGCTTACTGCCATTTTGACGGTTGTCATAGCCATCAACTTTGAGCGGGCGTTTGATACCTTCCATCATATATTTTTTAATAACGACTATTGGATTTTGGACCCGCGTGTGGATTTGCTTATTAACATGGTGCCGCTGGGCTTCTTCATACACATTTCCATTTTTATCGCGCTACTATTACTGGCAAAGTGCGCGGTAGTTATTATTGCCGCTTCGCTGTATCTGCGCCGCAAGCGTTTGTCCACACTTGGTGAGTTGTAATGGCTACAGTGTTATGGGTTATTTTGTGGATATTTGTTGGGCTTATTGGGTTATTTATTGGAGTTGTGCTACTTGCTATACTGCTTGCGGCGTTGCCGGTGAGCTACCGCATAGAGGCACGTACAGGGGAAGAAGGCGGCAGTGTAGCGCGAGTGCATGTACGATATTTGTTTGGTCTGGTACGTGCAAGGTATGTATATGAAAAAGGTACAGGCGAGCTTGACGCACGTGTCGCATGGATAAAAGTGCCGAGAGGGAAAAAGAAAGACATACCAGCAGAGTCACTCACTCCACAAGATCAAAACAAAGCAAGTCACGCCAAACATCCAGATAGTATACGCACCCAAAGCAATGATGGGCATATGGTGCAACCGGCAAAGCCCGACTCCACTGGCAGCTCCCTCAAGGAAAAACTCCAAAAGATTAAATCCAATATATCAATGGTAAAGGATTACCCAAACCGCCAAATCATAACAGCTTTAACACTACGTACCCTACGCAAGCTGGCCAAAATCCTTAAACCAAAACACATAAAAATAGCCGGAGTGTTAGGCTTCACCGACCCGGCAATTACAGGTCTGTTTTTTGCAGCATATGAAGCTGCGGCAGAGGCACTACGTCTCCGTAAACACATACAGCTCTCTGGCAACTTCGACACGCAGCAAACTCATATCTCGCTTCAAATAAGCATACGAGGGCGTATAAGCCTTGCCCGCACTGCACTGCCGCTAATTGGGCTTGCACTCAAAAAGCCCGTACGCAAACTCATTGGCGATTTAATTTCATAAGAGAGGAAGATTTTAATGAGTAACACAACCGAAACCTTGCAAATGCTTTTTTCCAAAATGGAGGACTTTGTAACCACCAAAACCGTAGTTGGAGACCCAGTTGTTATGGATGGCATCACCCTTATCCCACTTGTGGACGTGTCCTTTGGTATGGCAACAGGTGTATCTGCACAACAAGGAGACAAAACAAAGGATAGTGGTGCAGGCGGCATGGGTGCGAAAATGTCCCCAGCTGCTGTACTGGTGATAAACAACGGCGCAGTGCAGCTTGTTAATGTTAAGAACCAAGAGAGTGTAAACAAACTCATTGACATGATACCAGGCTTGCTATCAAAGTTTAATATTGGGTCACTGTTTGGCAAAAAGAACAGCGAAAAAGAAGATGATGTAATCATTGTCACACCTGAAGCGTAACCTCTTGCCCTAGCGGCAGTGTATAATTTGGCGACACATGCCCGCATGGAAAGCCCCATATCGTGGGCTTTTTTTCCGGTACAACAAGCTCATCGATTGCGAGCTTCAGTGTGCTAAGCGTTTCCGGTGAAAAATCGCCAAACGCTATACCAGCAGCATCCGCAAATTTACCGGCAAGTTTAAGCTGTAAAAGCAACCTATCTACCCGGTATGGCTCTTCGTCGACTTCCTCTAGGAATAGGATACGCTGCCGGGTGTTTATTTCGTACGGCGTACCAAGCAGGGATGCGATAACGGTGAGGTTACCACCAACAAGTAAGCCCGTAGCACGGCCAGGGTGGATAATCTCCATACGCGATTGATCCAAAAATCGCTTATTACCAAACAACGCATCCCACAGTGATTTTATCGTTGCTATACGCAGTTGCGTACTACCAAGGCATGATGCAACCATTGGCCCGTGATATGTTGCAAGGTTGCAACGCTGGTTTAGCACAATATGCAACGCGGTAACATCGCTATATCCCACCACAATTTTGGGGTTCGCGACAATCAAGTCATAATCAAGATGTGGCAAAAGCCGTGCCGCGCCATATCCTCCCCGCGCAAAAAGAATACCACGTATACAGGGGTCGGCAAATGCGGCGTGTAAATCCTGCAGGCGTGTCTCGTCTGTGCCGGATAGGTATGTGCCGTGTGTGGCGTGGCAGCTTGGCATAACCTGTACTCGCAGACCAAAGCTTTCCAGCATCTTTACGCCACGGGCCAGAGCCTCGGCATTGCTTTGCCCGCTTGCGGCGGTTACAGCAACTGTGTCTCCTATGCAAAGTGGGAGCGGGGTTGTGAGTAGGGGCATGATGGTCTCCTATATTGTAGCTTGCTATTTATATAACATATGAAAGACAATAAAAATGATGAACCAGGAGGTTTATATGCCACACCGAAGGTTACTTATTGGGCTAACCATATTCAATGCCGTTGTGAACACACTATACATTGTTAGGTTTTTTGGGGTACTCCCTCCGGAAGATGTTGTTTACGGATATGTACCGTGGTTTATGTCCTTCGCTTTACCAAATATCGCATTTACTCTGTTATCGTGGCTTCTGGCATATTCGTTGCTAACGAAAGCCGACTCATTGGCAGTTGTAGCAGGGTTGGCAAACGCGGGAGGCCTGGTTTTTCATGCATTAAATGGGCTGATGTTTGGCTTTTATACCGGCTATCTGCAAACGATGACGTATAATGCGATATTTGAAATTATTGTGTATGTGTATGGTTTGGCTCTTGCCACGTTTTATGTTTTACAGTTTTGGAAAGTTATTACTCTCTCTTTTCCCAGCACAAAAGAGACTATCTCCTCCGCTTGACATCCTCAATACTTTCCGCTATCCTAAGTAAAATTGCAACTTGAAAGGTGGTGAACGGCATGAACCAATTCAACTGGCACATAAAAACAGTGCTAAATTTTTCATTCAAAACAGCTCTAACAAGGGGGCAGTCTGCCCATTTATCGTTTCATGGTTGTTTTGAATGCCTATCACCACATAAAATGACGGCATAACCGCCCTTTTTGTGTATGATATCCTGTGCAGACAAACAACCTGCACAGGTTTTTTTATTTACACAAATTAAAGGAGAATCTGCATGATTGATGTATCAGTACACAAACTGCAAAAATACTACGGTGCAAACCACATACTGCAAGACCTCTCATTCGAGATCTACAAGGGCGAAAAAGTCGGGCTGCTTGGAAAAAACGGCACAGGCAAAACAACGCTGTTCAAAATACTTGCAGAAGACGAACCAATTGATGGTGGCAACATAGCCCGCGCAAACGGCAAAAAAATTGAAGTTTTAGCCCAAATGCCAGACTTTTCTGAAAACGACACTGTAGAAGACATCCTGCGCTCGTCATTTGCAGAGGTATCGGCCGTCTACGCCGCCATGAAAAAAATCGAAGGTGATCCAAACCCTACCACCCTCACCCGCTACGGTAAACTTATGGAAGACTACGAACGCCTTGGCGGTTACGAAATGGAAACAAAAATCGAAAAAATCTGTAACGGCATGGCTATTGATGCACGGTTTCGCGGTAGCCAGTTTGGCACACTAAGCGGTGGCGAGAAAACCCGCGTAAACCTTGCGCGCATCCTGCTACGCGACTGCGATATTTTGCTATTGGATGAACCTACAAACCATCTGGACCTAGCCTCACTTGCATGGCTTGAGGGCTTTATCCGAGAGTTTGCTGGTACTGTAGTCGTTATTTCTCACGACAGGGTTTTTCTCGATAATGTAATCACCCGAATAATTGAAATAGAGGAAGGCAAAGCCAATTTCTATAGCGGCAATTTCTCTTGGTACGCAGAGGAAAAAGAGCGGCGGTTTATACGCGCATCCCAACTGCACGAACGTCAGCAGAAGGAAGTCAAACGGCTAGAAGACAGGGCTAAATGGTTTGTGGAGCAAAACCAGTTTACAACCAAGCACCATGCCATGTATTCGCGCATTGAACATATCCTTAAAAACAAAGCAGAAAAACCTATCACAACCCGCAAGATGACAGACGACTTCAAAAGCGGTGGACACGCTGCAAAGGAAGTACTGATGCTGGAGAATGTGTGCAAGAGCTATGGCACAAAGGTGCTACTGCAAAACATAACCCTTACGGCAGGAAGGGGCGAGCGCATTGCACTAATTGGCGCAAACGGCTGTGGCAAGACCACACTGCTTAAAATGCTCCTTGGGGAAGAACCAGCCGACAGCGGCGCAGTAAAAGTGAGCAGTAATATCAAAATCGCGTATATGTCACAAATTATTTTGTTTGATGACGAAAACACTACGGTGCTTGAGACATTACGCAAAGTGGCAGAGCTACCGGAGGATAAGCTGCGTGCGATACTATTCCGCTTCCGCTTTGACGCGCTGGGTATAATGAAACGGGTAAGTAGCCTATCCGGCGGCGAAAAAAGCCGGCTTAAACTGTGCCTGCTTATGCAAAACAAGGTCAATTGTCTTGTGCTTGACGAGCTTACCAACCACCTAGATATCGAATCGCGAGAATGGATTGAGGATGCCGTAGAAGAGTTTGACGGCACGCTCTTGTTTATCTCGCACGACAGGTTTTTTCTGCGGCGGTTTGCGTCAAAAGTTTGGAGCATGGGTAATGGTACGATTGAAGTATTTGATGGTGGGTTTGATGAATATGTGGAGGCTATTGCAGAAGGTAAACCTGCTACTGCTAAGGAAATCAAACCCAAAAACGTAGCAGTAAAACCAGCAAATGCAAAACAACCGGTTGTTCCATTTGAGGCATTGATATACAAAGCGGAGGCAGAGCTTACCACGCTGGATAAAGAAATTGAGAAAGCACTTGCTGGGGCAGAGTATGACAAAATGGACGGACTGTATCTGGATAGGCAGAACCTTGAGGAACGTATAGCGAGGTTGTATGAGGAGTGGGATGGGCTTTGATAGCAATCACATCTGCATCGAACCGAAATTTAGTTTGGGTGCGATTCCGTCCTTGACAATAGCGTGGTATAGTAGATACTATATGTGCAAAAGGAGTAGTGTAATAGCACAGGCAAAAACTTGATACAAAACAGGATCTGGATATCTGTTTTTTGATAAAGCAATAGCAATCAACCACATAGGAGGACTCCCTCATGAACCCCTCACAAATAATAACCGACTTGCGCAACCTTGGCATACTCGAGACCGACACCATCCTAGTACACTCATCCCACAACGCGTTAAAAGGCAATGGGCAAATTGAAGGCGGCCCTGCGGCAGTTATTTCTGCACTCAAACACACCGTATCACGTGGCACACTTATGCTGCCTACCCTTAGCTGGGAGGCGGCTTCCCCTGCCCACCCATATTTTAACGTGAACACATCCGTAAGCTGCGTTGGTATCCTGCCGGAAATAATGCGCACATCCGAAGGCATCTTCCGCAGCCCACACCCCACACATAGCGTTGCAATTTGGGGGCAGGATGCGGAAGCAATTGCTGCTGCTCACCTGCGCGACCATACCCCGGTTGGCCCAAACTCTCCATTTGCGGAGCTACGCCGCAGAAATGGTAAAATTATAATGCTTGGCTGCGGTCTTGAGAGCAACACTACAATGCACGGTGTAGAGGAAATGGTTGCTCCACCATATGTATACGGCAGCAGCAATGACTATACACTTACCCTTGCCTGTGGCAATGTAGTAAAACAGCCGTATCTCAACCACGGCTTTGGCGAGCATGTCCACCAGCGATACGAGCGCATTCTACCACTGCTCTCGACTGGGGAAGTGTGGCAGGGTAAAGTGCTGTGTGCAGACTGTACAGTGTACAGCGCGCCTGCTGTATGGGAAAAAGGCGTGAGCAAGTTGCGTGAAGATATGTACTACTTTGTTGATATTGAGGAAAAAGAGGTTCATCCTTCAAATCAAGTGCGTTCCGTACAGAGTACTTTTCTAGGGCATAGAAATAACGGAGAACACCCGCAGTGACCGCGCTGGAACGCATCCGGGGCGGGCTTGTGGTGTCATGCCAAGCCTTGCCGGACGAGCCGTTGTACTCCCCGCAAATAATGGCGCGAATGGCGTATGCAGCAAAGCTGGGCGGCGCGAGGGGTATACGTGCAAACTCCGTGCTAGATATAAATGAGATAAAAAAGGCTGTCGACCTGCCCGTCATAGGTATTATTAAGGCGGAGTACGCAGGAAGCCCAGTGTACATCACCCCCACAATGGTAGAAGTGGACACGCTTGTGGCCTGTGGTGCGGATATTATAGCAATGGATGCAACCAACCGTCTACGCCCTGGCGGCATCTCGCTTACGGAATTTTTTGCAACAGTACGGGCAAAATACCCGACGCAACTTTTTATGGCAGACTGTGCAACTATAGACGAGGGGCTGGCCGCCGCGAAGCTGGGCTTTGACGCAATAGGCACTACACTAAGCGGCTATACCGAAGACTCAAAAAACGAACCTACACCAAATTTACGCATGATGGCGGTGCTGGCGTATATTTGCGGTAAACCTGTTATTGCAGAGGGCAATATTAGCACCCCACAGGAGCTACGGCTTGCGATGGAATGCGGTGTATATGCTGCGGTGGTGGGCAGTGCGATAACCCGCCCGATGCTTATTACGCAAAGGTTTGTGGAAGAGATGGAACGGTTTGATAATACGCAGATGTATAGGAGGTACAAATGAAGAACATGTATGATAACTACTATTGGCAAGACGATAAAATTAGATTGAGATTATGGGAACCCAGGGATGCTGAGTTTAATTTTCTAAACGAGCTAGATTCTGAGTGTATGAAACTTGTAAGCGAGGAGGTAAATTTACCGCCTGCAAGGAAAAATATTAACATGGACGGGGATTCTAGCGAGCCTAACAACCAAGCCCCATCATTTACGATAGAAACGCTTGGTGGTGAATACGTCGGCGGCATACATTTTAACTACATCAATGAACGACACGGTACATTTTCTATTGGCTTGGTCATATTAAAAAGCCAACGCGGAAAAGGCTACGGAAAGGCAGCTATGAAAATACTTTTGGAATATGCTTTTAACGAAAGGCGGCTCAACAAATTTACCGGTTTCTGCCTTGATGATAATATCGCATCTCAAAAAATGATGCTATCTCTTGGGTGTAAACAAGAAGGTGTTGTGCGCGAAGAAGTATTTTGCAACGGAAAGCATCATGACAGATTTTTATTCGGCATAACAGCCTCCGAGTATAGGCATAAATATGCAAAATAATTAATTGCGTTATTTCCACCTAGCACAAGTTATAGGATGTACGCTGTGAAGGGTGGAAATAACGCAGTTCGCATAACCTCGTCACAAAAGCATTAAAGTTGTGATAAAATTGCTTTACTGGCTGAACGGATTATCAGCTTGTTTATTTGACTAAACGTGAAGTGCGTACTTATGTACCACATCAAGCGTGGTACGTGCGAGAATTATGTTTGAATAGGAAGAATGGTGAAGAATAAATAAATGTTAAAAAGGATTGGTATAGGTTTGTATGAAATAATAAAAAATACAGCCAGAAACATTGATTTTGTTGAAATTAAAAATGTACTATTTGAATATTTCTTGTTAGTTAATTATATACTAATCATCATCTTTGTTGGGGGTGATATGTATAATAGATTGTTAGCATTGGCAATGTTCATTATTTATATAAGACATCATCATAAAGGCGAAAAAGTAGTTATACGAAAGTCAAAATATAGTGTTTTTACTGAAAAAATATCTAAACCAAAGTCACTATATTCCGTTTTATTTCCACCTATTATGATGCCAACCGTATTAATAACAGTATTGTTTTTATCAGAAAGATTTAACTTGACTGTTTCTCTAATTATTTTCATTTTGTGGTTTATATTAACAGACATTTATAGAACAAGAAGATGTATATACGGAATTTATATCAGCAGATGGTTTTTTACATCAAAAATAAATATTAATAATAG
>Ga0123355_10003391_pt1 | contig 22817 bp, 18 predicted proteins | sample TergutEmb28metaG_3_FD_89872 | JGI IMG/M metagenome (GOLD analysis project Ga0123355, IMG submission 89872) | Embiratermes neotenicus P1 segment gut microbial communities from Petit-Saut dam, French Guiana - Emb289 P1 | ecosystem: Host-associated > Arthropoda: Insects > Digestive system > Gut ... | reverse complement strand
GTGTATGGTTATCGTTTTGCTGGTTGGAGTCCTAGTGTTCCTGCTGTGTTTCCGGGTGTTGATACAACTTATACTGCGACTTGGGCGGTAGATGATGATGCTTGGGTTACGGTGCGCTTTGTTAATGGTGATACGTCCAAAGGTACTATTACTGGTGATTTGGTTTTCACCGGCATTATTGGTGCTTCCACCCCGGCTATTGTTGAGCCAATTGCGACTTCTGTGCCCGGTTATCAGTTTGCTGGTTGGGATACTATTGTTCCGTCGGTGTATCCTGGTGCTGATTTAACTATTACTGGCCATTGGGTAGAGGTTAAAATTGTTGATCCGGTCAAAGATATTGGGTTCATTGGTCACTATGTATTTGGTGACGTAGTGTTACAGACTTCTTTCTATTGGCAGACGCTTAATGTGGGTGATATGATTGACTGGACTGCTGTTGATGCGGCATATGCTGCTTGGGTTGCTCAGGGCGGTCTTGCGCATGGTTTAGTGTGTGTGACTGATCCTGCTCCGTTTGCATTTGATTACGGTGCGGCTGTTGGTTATGCTGATTTCACTACTCCTGACCAACTTGAGCCACATCTTGTATACTATGTTGACCCAGGTTACGTTGTAGGCCCTGTTATAGAGCCGATTGTGTCCATTGATCCTATGGCTGTCTTTGCTGGCGGTTGGTTTAGTAATACAGGCAGGTTTGATTACACTGTTGAATTTGGTGACGTAATTCCGATTGATTGGGATGCTGTGTATGCTTCGTATTCTTTCTCTGGCGGTAAACCACGTAGCGACTTGCAGGATGTTTATCTTGGTCTTACTAATGATAAGGTTGCGGGTTGGTGGACAGGCGGTGTGGCTCCTCAGTATTTTGAAGGTGCAAGACCTGAGATTAGGGCAGGAGAAGGTTTGTTAGATTCATTCTTCCTTAATAATGCAGGTTTAAATATTATTGCGCTATCGCCGGTCTTAAAAGCTGGTCCTGATATTCTTCCTTACGAGTTTTCGATCACGGTGTATCACCGTGCAGTCGAAACTGGTGATTACCTTGTGTATCCAGGCGTGGGTGAGACATACCGCAACTATGATGAATCATACATTGAATGGCTAAACAATGTCGATGGCTTTACGTTCCTCAATCTGTATCTTGCTGCAATACGCACTAATGACCCTGTCGATATGGCGATTGTTGAGGGGTATGTTTGTGCTTCTGTAGAGAAAAACGATTCGCTTGACAAGAGCTTTGAGCTGACTCAAGTTGGTGAACGTGAAGGAATTCTGGCGCTGATCATTCCGAAAGAAGCTGGTCATTATGTGCTCACCTTCTGGTACAACAAAATCAACGCTGCTGATGCTACTTTATGTTTATGTGAAAAATGTGTTGTATGTGGTGGCTGTATCAACGATGACTGTTGCGATTGTGATGACTGCTCACAGTGCACCTGCAAAACAGTTGAGGTGCCCAATTTTGAAATTGGGATTTTAAAACCGAAAACTGGATCTACCAATGACGTGTATATCAATGGTGTACTCGTAGGCACAATGAAAGTTGAAACCAAAACGTTCACCTTCGAGGGCTACAAAATTCAAATAACATTGAATAACCGCGGTGCAGGTAATGATGATCGGCTAACTGACTTCATCTGGAAATTGGTGTAAAACTATTATAATATCCAGTTAAATTAAAAAAGACGCAGATAAACCCATTTTCTTTTTTTGTATATATTCAGTTTTGAGCTATATTTTGACGAGGACATAATAAAGTCCATGAAAACACAATAAACCCCGTGATTTAAAGAACTGGTTTCAGGTCAATGCTAAGTCGAGATGTGCTTTTGGGCAATTCTATACTCAAACTAAAACTGATCCAAACCGCTTAAAAGTAATAGCACTGATGGAGGCAACTAGTGATAGTAACACGAGTTGGTTTGATTGGTATATGGCTGACGTGTTGGTTGCTTGTATAATCCAAATTGTTGTTTGCGATAATTTTTCAACTAAAGTCAAGTGGCTTCAATTAACCTTGTTCTTTTGCCCAATTCATCACTGTTATGATAGAGGGGTTTCTGCGAAGACTTAATAAGGCTGCAAAGTCATGTTTTGGTAAAATTAATGGTGTATTAGACTTGAAATTCGGCGTGTTTCTCTATCAACCCGAGCCTGTTGAAGGTGTCGACTACAACTTTTACCGTCAAAAATCTGAATCTGGAATTGTCGGTAAAGTAAACCCCCAAATGTACACAAACATCGCGGTTTTCGGCGACAACAACATGGCAGCACAGCGGCCTGACTGGGTATCTGTTAGCGGCTTTGGCCCCGCATTGCGCACAAACAAACGCTTCAATCTCCGTTGGGATGTTGTCTGTATGACCAATCCCGAAGCCCGAGAATATAACCTCAAAATCATCAAAGAATCCGCCAAGCTGAGCCCCGGCATAAGCATCAGCAGCCAGCACTTCGCAGACCAAGGCTTTTGCGCCTGCCCCAGATGTATTGCCGCACAAGCCAAAAGCGGTTTGAGCTGGGTTGAATGGCGCGCAAAAACCGTCACCGACTTTCTTGCCGAAGTCAAAGAAGTAGTCTCAGGTAAACCCCTATTTGTCAACTGTTTACCTGATCCCATGCTGGGCAAGGAGCGCTTTGGTTATGACTTTGACGCCATGGCCCAATACGCCGACTACTTTGTCATTCCCATGTTTAGCAAAGGCTACCCTACACCTTGGTACTGGGAAACCATCGCCAGAGGCTTTAAGAGTGTTCTTAAAAAACCCGTCTTTGTTAACTTTTATGTCCGCGGACCTAACGAAACCTGGGAAACCGTTGCTCCAACCAACCAAATCATGACCGTTGCCACCCGGGTTGCCCGCCAAGGCGTAGACGGTATCATTTTCCTAGCAGAGAAAGCTGAATATATCCAAAAGTTTCAAAAAGAAGCCGCAGCAGACAAAGAAACCCGTGAGTTCTTAAAAGGCCACGGCGGCGACGACGTTTTGGAACTGTTTGCCCGCTGGGAAAAACTCTACCAATAAATTATCCCTTTCTTCTTTATTTTTATTTTTTTAGTCGCTTATTTTGTAAGGCTTTGTTTGTGTGTGTCTGTGGGTAGTTTCTTGTGGTTTCTATTTGAAATCAGTGTGCAAGATTAGTTTTGGTGTTCGTGTTTCTATGTTCTGTGGGCTTTTTGGTGTTGTGGTTTTGATGTGTGTTGTCGTGTTTCTGGACTATTTTTGGTTTTGAATTCTTACAGTTTTTTTACTATATATTTCAGAACTGATGTAGTTTCAGAAATTGTAGCATTTCATAATTAATGATATTTCTGGAATCATAGTGTTCTTGTGTTGAAACTTTCTTTATATTCTCTGTGTGATTTTCTTGTTTGACAATTGGTGGCGATAATAACCTTAAAATTGTCAGGTGAATGAAATGAAAAGCAAAGTGAAAACTTTTGTATCTATACTAGTAGTGCTGACGCTCGTTGTCGGTTGTTTTGCAGCCTTGCTGCAGACAACAAACGCAGCAGACGACAGTGTTTACAAAATCACCGCATGGGTGAACAACACTGGATCAATTAATGTTGTCCAATATGAAGACGGCAGCTCCGCTGCAGTAACATCAACCCTAATGCAGCTAGTTGACCAATATGGCAATGTGATTTATGCTCTCTGTGTAAATCAAAAAGTTACAACCTACCTTGGCGTAGAATACAAGATGGTTGATCTAAACGATTATCCAGGCCTAGACGTTACTCAAAAAAACCAAATCTTAGCCTTACTTAACTATGTCTCAATCAACTATGGCCTTGATACAGCAAAGGGCATCGCGCTAGCCCAAACAGTCATATGGCGCATAATACACCCCGACATCCAAACCATCATCCCCCAAAATAACGTCGGGATCACACAAAAAGACATCGATGAAGTCTTTGAACACCGCAACGATCTATACGAAGCCTACAATGTCGATATAACCCTCCAGGGCACAGCAAACAAAACATCCCAAGATACAACCTATAGCTATTATGGCCCCTTTAGCGTCTCATACAACTACGCACTGGCCGATATAGCCTTCAATCTAACCTTCACTCAAGAAACCGACGCCATATTTACAGATGCAACCCACACAAAAATCACACAAACAACCCCTGGCACCGCCTTCTACATAGGCGTACCCCACAGCACAACACAGACAACCTTTAACTTTAATGCAACAGCCTCAAAAGGTGTCAATCTAATAACTGGCATGAAATTCCTAGTCAGCACCAGCGGCACCAACCAACCCCTAGTCGTCTACCAACCCCTTGTCCAACCACTAGTAAACCCCGAAGCTAAACTCTACCACTACTCCTGCAACAGCAGCTTCACCATAGCCGCTCCAAAAGTCAATGTCAGCCTAGCAAAAACAGTTGATGGCATAAACTTCAACGTCTGGCTCAGCGGTTATACTAATGCGCAACAAACAGAAATTCTAAACGGCATGCGCTTTGAACTCTACCAAGCAAACCATGACTGCACAGCACCCATTGGCAACTCGATTGCCCAATGTAAACTCGATGGTCTCACTGGCCGAATCGAATTTGGTGAACTAACCCTCGAAGCAGGCTGGTATGCCATAGTTGAAGTCCTAACAGGCAAAGCCGCAGAGATTTTCGAACAACCCGAACCAATGTATCTCTACATCAGCAACCGCAACATCATGAGCTCAATCAGCCAAACAAACGTGGATGGCACATTCACAATCCAACATACCGGCGGATACGCCCTACCAATAAAACTAATCGGTGACGGCATTGCATATGACATGCCCACAAAACCTGATGGCAGCGGACAACAACTTTCAACCGAAAGATTTGACACAACCCTGCCCGACGGAACACAAGTGCCCTCCTTCTGTGCAGACTTAGGCGCTCACAACATCTTTGGCAACTATAAATTCGACGTATCAAACCACGGCTTTAGCGATGCTGACATGCTAAACCTCATAGCCGCCCTTGACTACATCAACGATAAAGTTGGTTCAATCAAAGACGACTTTTACGGTAAAGCCGTTGCACAAATCGTTGTATGGAACATGATCCTCCAAGTAGATGGAAATGCAGGATACGCTGATAGCTGGTTTAACTGGGAAATCCAAAAAATCGAAGGCACTGCCTGGTATGCCACCTACAGCTCCATGGTCGATGACATACTATCCAACCCAGCAAAATACACCAACCTCTACAACACCAAACTTGCGGCACCTATAGTTGAACAATATGTCAGCGGCGCTATCTTTGTAGTAGGCAATGACCAAAACTACCACCCCATTGATCAACAACGCCAGATCGTTGTGCTCTTTGGATCCAAAGCATCATACCCAGCATTTGACAACAAAGAACAAGAAATAACCACTGGCAGCCTCACCATAAACGCAAAAGCCGGCACCAAAGTCAACATCAAAGACTCCATAACAGGCGGCTATCATAACGAAGCCATACCCGATGCAAAAGGGAAATACGACCACACAAAATATGCCCACAACCTAGGCATAAAAGTTGATGCCAACACCTGGTTCCAATTCAACGAATTTACCACCGGTACCAGCCAACACTTTGACCTCGTACAGGGCGACAAACTAAACCTAGTCGGCGGCTACACAATAAACTATAATCCCATAACCAAAGAATACACCATAACCCTAGACGATGCACTCACAGCAACCGGTGCTAAACTATCAATCTCAAACACCATCCTAGCGGCAAAGAACAAAAACGACAAAAACTACAACATAAACAACATCTGGACCCACTCTCCAGGCCAACAACAATTCTCTTTCGACGGCCACTCCTACACCTTTAAAGCAAGTTGGGTCGACTGCTCAAAGAAAGTCTATGTCTACATACACCTTGAAGGCCTCACAGGCTATGCCAACAACAACGGCGTAAACATAGGCGACACATACACAGTCAATGTAATCAACAAAGACAACAACATCGCAGCCTCCAAAACCATGACCATGACCAGCGGCACCACATCCATCATCGGCTCTGTCACATTTGACAACCTCGAACACGGCCAATACACCGTCGAAGTAGTGGGACCAAAAGGCACCAAACTACTATATGTCGAAGTCGAAGCAAACAAAACCACAACCGTCGATCTCTGGTAATTAATCCACATGAAACCCATAGAGGACGACATTAGTCGTCCTCTACATTTTTTGAAGTACCCACGATACGACAGATAAGTTAAAGGTGTGATGCCTTAATTGTAGGTTATTGCTATGCTGACGTGTAAGCCATGTCTATCTAGCATTAAAACCAGATTCCGTGAAAGTATTTCGTCTCTTTCAATATAAAACCTCATATAGTTAGCCACCTATTCAATCTATTATATTTCTACTCTTGACAAAACTAAAACATAAAACCTAAACTTGTGACTGCCACCATTTTATCCAGTCGCATCACACTCATGGGGTAACGGTTGAACTAAAAAAGACCCAAGAAGACCAGCCTGTAGTGTATAAAAAGGGCTAAAAACTCTGGTAGTTTAAACTGTTGACTGGAGTTACTTGCCAACTTGTTTGTGTTGTTGCGCTTTGATGATTTTGATTAATGCTGTTTTTATAAAGGGCGGTAGGTTAACGGCATCATAGTTTGTCTCTTGAGCTGTTGTTTTGTTGGGGGTTTGGGTTGCGGCGTTCCAGTCCTTAAAGTCGGTGGGCAGTAAGTTTTTGTTATAGTCGTCATCCATTTTTGTTGCAGCTAAAAGGGTGGCCAGTGTTTGGGGGTTGTGTTTTAGAATTTGGGTCAGTTCTTCAGTGGTTAGCGCTAGGTCTTCTATTTTGGATACTTCCGCGGCCAGTTTTTCAATGGGGAGATGTCTTTCTTTTAATCTATCAAACACGGTTCGGTTTGCCCAAATGGGTTCCTGTTTTAACAGCGCCTCAGTGACTGCTTTTCGAGCGCAATATCCCACAAGTTTGCCTAACTTTGATGCCGGACCGCCTAGAACTACTTCTTTGCCTCTGCCTGTGGCGGCAACGGTGACCGCATCAGTTATAGAGCCTGTGGCGGAGTCCCCGGTGTAGCGGCTGCGTACATCAAAGTCCCGGAGTGCAGCGGATTTGGCTTCGGTTGCGGTTATAAGAGCCGCAACCATACAACTCTCAGCTGGGTTGCCATCGATAAAGACAATGATGTTTATGGTTCCCACGATTTCTTCTACCGCCATGTCTTCACCGCTGGATTCACCATGTGAACAGCCTGCAGTGGCAGCAACATAAATGGTGTAATCGTCTGTTTTTTTACAAACCAGACTATAGTTTCTAATCTTCGCGGCTGTAACCATCGCTAGATAATCTTTAGTGATGCCTACAATTGCCGCAGAAGAAGTTATAAGCTGCAGGGGATCAAGATGCAAAAAAAGATCACTATACCCCTCAGGAACCCCTATATTGAGAACCGCCTTAACCTGCTTGCACCCACCATTAAATATGGCTGAACCAACCGTTTTTAAGCCATTATCACAAATTACCGCTAACACATTTTCTTTAATGATAAGCCGGGTATTCTCAGCAAGGCTAAATTCTTCCAAACAGCCATCCCCCATTAGCATTTAGGGCTTGACAGAATTTAGGCTGATGGCTTTATTTGGGCACAAATTCACACAAATCCCACACTGTGTACATTGCACTACAGCAATAACTTGGGGTTTGCGGTTCTTGCCCTCCTCTAATGCACCTTGCGGACAGATGCCTATACAGATTTGCCCCGTACAAGGTGGACATTTGGTCAGGTCAATGGTTAGGGGTGATGTTTGTTTGCCCATGCGAATCAACAATTAAATAAGCGCCAAGAATATATCTGTTATGAGTAGGTATTTGGGCATGCAGATAGGGCTAGTTACATACAAACCTGAACATGTCGAGGGCTATGATCTCCATGTTTACTATTCTAAATGGGCTGACGGACAGGCTTTTCCAGCGGCTGTGGGCATGCAAAACGACGTCACTGTCTTTTGTGATGCAAAAGCCATCCGCGACGATCCCTCAATTGTTCAGACCTCCCAATACGGCGCGGCATTGCGACGCAACCGAAGAAACAACCTGCCCTTTGATTACATCTGCCCAACACACCCAGACTATCGCGCTAAAGTCTACCAATACCTAGATGACCTATCAAAACAGGACATATTGGGTATTACTCTTAATCTCTATCATTTTGCTGATCAGGATTTTTGTACCTGTCCACGATGTACCGAACAACACCAAAAAAGTGGTCTAGACTGGATCACCTGGCGGGCCCAAACGATAACCAATTTTCTAGCAGAGGCTAAAACTCACACCAAAGGCACCTTTGCTGTTGAAATGTTTCCCGATCCAGTGCTGGCCAAGGAACGCTTTGGCATAGACTTTGATGCCCTCGCCGAGCTGGTAGATTACTTCCATGTACCCCTCTCCTCACGAGACTACCTTACTAACTACTGGGTCGACACCATCGTGCGCGACTTTACAGCCACTCTCAAAAAACCCGTGGTAGTTGAACTCAGCGCAGAGATGCCCACCGATGAAAAACTCGAAGCCCTCCTAAAAACAGTCGCCTACATCTCCCGACACAACCTAACCGCAACCCTGCTCTTGGTCCATGACTCTGAAAACGCACGCCAAATCGCACGGTTCGCCGTCCACAACAGTAGCTTCCGCGAATGGATAGACAGCTACAAATTCACCAAAATGCAAAAAATCATAGACAACTGGGCAAAAATCTACTAATCATCACACTCAAACTTTACTTGATTTACCCTTTGTCTTTGAAGTTATTCTTCTCCAAGCAAAATCGCTTGTTGATCCCAAAGACTATACCGATCGTTTTGGTGAATTATATATACCTCTTAGGGAACTAATAAGCGGTAAAGCATCAATGAAAATTGAACAGAAAGTAACTTCTTTCATTATGCTTGTTATTATAATTGGGCTAGCCGTTATTACGCCTATACATCTGGTCAGCGCAAAAACAGACAATGCCTGCCCTGCAACAAACTCGTCTGCAACACAAGAAAACTGTTTGCCCCCCTCTATAGATGATGACCCTTTGAGTACAAGCGCTGAATACGTCTCAACCCAAACCCCGCTAGGGTCAAGTGTCAACATAACCTATGCTTATGCTGATCTAAACTACACCGATAGCAACGGCTCATTTTCATGGAATGGGGCCAAGATTCACATAATGGCAAATATCTCTTTAACTTCAGAGGTTAATCTCGAGCATGCAGATGGCAAAATGGAATTCTATATGTTTCATCTCTACTCCGAACAGGGCTCAATTGCCAACATAACCTTCAGCATAGCGTTCTTTAAATCGCCTCGAGTGATTCTAGGATCTACGGCTAAGAGTTCCCCAATTAACGGATCTGGTGGAAATGTTGTTTACTTCAAAGATGGCACCATATTTGATGCCAACAAAATAATCGGTGACAATTTCTGCACTGGAGGAGGGAGTTTCAACAGTTACAGCTACAAAAATAGAGCCTATATTGTGATAGGTGCAGGCCCATTAAGGATTGGTTTTGAGGAAAACCATGCTCAAGTGCTTGCGGCTCTTAGAAGCGCTCAAACACTCTACATTGATGCAACTCGAGTGCTCTGTATAACCTGCCAAGAAAACGAGGATCTCATGATTACACCCACTTTATTTAGTAACGAAGTGCTGTGTCATGTAGAGCTGACAAAAGTAGGTGATAGATTTGGATATGGCGCCTACACAGGCACAGAATACGACTACCCCATGCCCGAAAGACCCTTCCCTGAAAATCTTTTACCCGAAGAGAATTATACGTATGTGATTGCTGTTGTTTTGTTGTTGATATGGTTGTTCTTCTTCCTTTAACTCTTAGCCAACTAACAATCTGGTGCATTAGACTTGTTGAGTTTCTGGCGGTAGACTTTTAGTTGTTCCATATCTAAATCTGCTGTTAGGATGCTGTCTTCTGGTGCGTCGGTAACCTCGCCTAGTATGCCCCAGGGTGCGACGATGGCGCTTCTGCCGCCCCGCATGTTGGAGCTGACGTTGCCTATTTTGAGGATAAACATGCCATAGTCTCGTGCGATGGCTTCGGTTAGGGGGTGACCCTTAACAACAGGGTGGTTGCCCATGGCAGCTACGGGGAGTGTGACAATTTCTGCGCCTAATTCTGCTACCCTTCTGACAAGGTTGGGGTCAAAGCTATCTGCACAGACAATCATGCCTAATCTGCCCAGTTGTGTGTCTAAAACCATCGGGGTATTGCCTTGAGATACGCCCGCTTCAACTTCAATTTGTATGGGGTTAATTTTTTTATACTTAGCCAGCATGATACCGTTTTGCCAAAGCGTACTGGTGTTGTAGTATTTACCCCCGTCTTCTTGTAGAACTGAACCCCCCAAGAGATAGATGTCACCGATTTCTATGGAGACCCTTTGGAGAAAGTCAAGGGTTGGGCTGCAAGTTTCTCTGCTAATTTTGGGGGCATCACTAAATTGCGCCATACAACAAGGCACAGTAAAATATTCAGGCAGTGCGATAAGAACGGGGTTGCTTTTGGCGGCTCTGAGGACTGCTGTTTTGGCCGCGGTTAGATTATCTTGGAGGTCGTTGCGGATTTCCATGTGAAGTATGCTGACTTTCAATGCTCAAACCTTTGTGTAGTGGTGCTGTTTTGTTGGTTTTTAAGTTTACTGTCACATATCTGTCTGGTTATGTCGGTTTTTATTGGGGTATTTAGGCATGTTATCATGATAGAATATTTGACTGCCGTCTTATCAATTAGTTTTCGTGGGCCGAAGTGAATCCCTTCTATTCTATTGCTAAACAACAAGGCGTAGAACTGCCACCTCAATCTCCAAGCAGGTACCCACATAACTATACTCTACCAAAACACCCAACAAACCCACCCCGACTGCTGCAACGACTGCCACCAAAAACCCTGTCAATGCAACCCAGCTCCCCATACAATTTCAAACCTGATTGTAAGCGTCTTTTTTGGTTTGATGACATTGGGTATTTAGGGTGGTTATTTGTGCGGTGTCTTGTTGTGTTTTTGGTGCTTTTTTGTGGGGTTGTTTATGTTGGGGCGTCTTTTATCATATTAGTTAACTTAAAGTTAACTTTATATGTACGGCAGATGACAAAGCCTGTTACATTGAGTGGTAAACAAGATGAGCTTTAATGAGTCTGAAGTGAACGCGCTCCTGCCGGCAGTCAAAACTCTTGTAAACAAAGTCGTTAAGCAAAATCTTGCTGAGGGCTTTCTTTTCTCCGCTGGAACCGACACCCAAATCATGGCCTATGAGGCAGTTAAATACAAACCCGATATCCCCTGCCTCACCCTAGCCTTCAAACATGGTCAACCCAAAGACGCTGAGTACGTCAAAAAAATGGTTGAACTCCTGCATCTAAACCACGAAACCTACCAGTTCGACAAAGACGACGTCTTTAAATTCTACCCCCAAGGCGTCGAAGCCCTCAAAAAATTCGACCCTATGGAAATCAGAAACAGCCTGCCTGTCTATATCGGCTTGACCCTACTCAAAGCTCAAGGTATCAAAACCGTCTACACCGGCGATGCTCTAGACGAATTATTTGGATACCCCTGGCAGTTCCACCTAACCGAAGAACAGTTCGCCATAAAACAGCAAGAAATGTGGGCCGAGATGGGCTTTGCTTCCTTTCCGATGGCCGCCTCTCTTGGTATGGAAATCAAAGCACCCTACCAAGACCCAGAATTCATGACCTGGGCAAAACAACTCCCGATTAAATACAAGATTAATTTTAACAACGGTGTCAAATACGGTAAATGGATTTTGCGTAAAGCATACGAAGACGTTCTTCCCCATGACATCATCTGGAGACCCAAAGCACCGCTTGAAGCAGGAACCGGAACCGAAGTACTGCGCACCTACTTCAACGATATCATCGAAGAAAAAGAATTCAACGAAAAGAAAGCCGCCATAAAAGCCGAAGACGACGTAGAAATCCAAGACATAGAACAACTGCTCTACTACGAGGTTTTCCGCAAGAAATTCGGCAAACCAAAAGACGTATACCCCAAAGTCGAAGGCGCTGTCGAATGTCCCAAATGCCACAGCCATCTCAAAACTAAAATCCAGTTCTGCAAAATCTGCGGAGCCTACCCCATCTAATCTCTTCTTTTAGAAATCTCCTTCTTTTATCTTGACTTTTGGGAAAGACTTATTCCTTAGTCTGTTACTTTCAAACTTGAATAGAGGAATATCTTTGGCTAATCTGTCCCAGCTCAAATCTGCGATGGCAGTATCTATCTTCCTGTCTGCTTTCATTTTTGGTCTTTTACTGATTGGCATTATCTATTTCTTGGGTATGGACCTGTATATGGGACTGTTTATCGCCATAGGCGGCTCGGCTCTTTTTATTTTGTTTCAATACGCAATCGGTCCTGCCATCGTTGTTGCAACCACACGTCTTCATTACCTAAAACCCGGCGAAAATCCCTGGCTGGAAAAAACAGTTAAGGAACTATCTGACAAAACCGGCATACCCCTACCCAAACTAGCAACCGTACCCAGCAACACCCCCAACGCTTTTACCTTTGGCAGAAGCACCGCAGGCGCAACCCTAGCCGTTCACGAAGGATTGTTAAAGCAACTAAACGAAGGCGAAATCCGAGGAGTCATAGCCCACGAACTGGGACACATCAAACATAAAGACTACATAGTCATGACCGTTCTCTCAGCCCTGCCCCTAATCACATACTACATTGCACAAGTAACCCTGTTTGCAGGCGTACTCAGCGGCGGAAATAGACGCAGAAGCAACAACAAAGACAACTCTGGCGCCATCTTACTGGTCATAGGGGTCGTCTCATATGTCGTCTACATAATCACCTTCCTTATTGTCATGCGCCTAAGCCGGCTGCGAGAACACTATGCCGACGCTTTCTCTGCATACCTAACAGGCTCACCCCGAAATCTCCAAAGTGCACTATCAAAAATCACCTACGGCCTATCTATAGCACCACCAAAATCAGTTGAAAGTGCTCGCGCCTTCTACATCGAAGACCCCGATATGGCAAAACAATCCTTCTCATATATAATGAACAAAAAAGACCAATACGACCTCAATCACGACGGCGTACTAGATGAACGCGAGTTAGAACTAGCAATGGAAAAAGAAGCCAAAACAGCCGCCGCACAAATGCACAACCTCTTCTCAACACACCCCGCAACATTCAAACGCATCCTTTTGCTCCGCGAAATCGAAGAAGAAATGGAAACAGGACAGTACAGCAGCGACAAAATGTACAGTCACGTCTAACAATACTCTTTTTATGACAAAATTCCCGAGTTGCATGCGAAGACTAATATTTTCCGCCTGTAATTTAGTACAAAACCGAGAAGGGGCATCAAAAAGATGGTTAATTATTGTCCTGAATGCGGCGGAGAAATGCACTACATCTCCTTGACCAAGAACTACGTCTGTAAAAGTTGCGGTTTATCCTGCACTGGCCAGGAACTAAACGACCTCCATGACAAAAACCGTCCTGACTACGAAACCGAAGATGAAGTCAAGCAAGCCCGCCGCAAAGAATACCTCAAATGGTACCTCAGCAAAAAATAGAGCTCATCCGAAAGGCAAATCCAACGCCAATATAGTCTTGACTCTACAACACATTCTCATAATTTGATAAACCCCGCATAGGCTCGGCATGAACGTATTTTAGTCGCCTAGGATCTATCCGTATTTACGTTTGAAGATGAACCGCACCATTAAAGGCCATGTATCACAAGCAAATCAATTAAATCCCTCACTTAACTATTGATTCATAGGGTCATATCTATGATGGTTGATATAGAATTTATCTGCATAGGCAATGAATTGCTCATCGGCAAGATAGAGAATACCAACGCGCATTGGTTAGCCCTACAGGCTACCGCTTTAGGCGCCAATGTACGACGGATTACTGTTATCCAAGATATAGTTGAAGAAATCGCCGCCTGTCTCCATGAAACATCGGCCCGTAAACCCCACTTCATAGTCACCACCGGTGGCTTGGGACCTACATTTGATGATAAAACCTTCCAAGGCATCGCCAAAGCCCTAGACCAACCACTCAAAATAAACCCTGAAGCCCTTGAGTGGGTTAAGACGAAATGCACTGAATATGCCAAAAAAAGCGGACTTGGCAAGGAGGTGGAAATGACCCTGCCAAGGACAAAGATGGCAATTTTTCCCGAAAATACCCAGCCCATAACTAACCCTATTGGTTCTGCGCCTGCCCTAAAAGCTCAAATTGGCGTCTCAACTCTGTTTGCCCTGCCCGGTGTCCCATTAGAAATGATGGCAATCTTTACCCAAACCATAGCCCCGCTCATCAAACAGGCGGCAGGATCATGCGTTTTTTGCGAACGAAGCCTTTTTGTGGATGGTATTGCTGAAGCCCAACTAGCGCCTCTAATCGATATAGTGATGACTGATAATGCGGGGGTTTATGTGAAATCCCATCCCCTGCAATTACCCCCCGGTAATGTACCACGCGTAGAACTCCATCTAACCATAACCGTTGCACAAGAGCATAAACCTGATATGTTGCTCCAAAGGGCTATAGAGCAACTGACCCAGCTGATAAATAAAACCCCGAAATAGCCTGCAATCAGCGTGGAGACTTTGGGAATAGTTTTGGGAATAGCCATTTAAGTAATTGAAATCACTGGAAGGAGAATGTGGGGTAGTACATAATGGAGAAAACAGTGCTTAGACTGGTATGTCTGCTGGTAGTGTTGACGACGGTTTTATCGCTGATGCCTATTAGTGGTATACAGGGGCAGGCGGTGCAGGATTATACGTCATCTTTTTTGTTATTTAACTGTCCCGATGGTGATCAAACATATGAACTCAACCTAACTATACCTCAAAATATCTACCAGTACTATACGATGAAGAGTCACTCTGTATTCTCCACCAATGCGTTCTCCAAATTCGTCACACCCAATGTGTTCAAACCTGTCGCTGATACGCTCTGGCAACTCTACGACAACACTGAAGACTTTACCAACGGTGTTCTGACCCTTGTTCACCAAATTACCTATGAAGAAACCATTCCAAGCAGATACCCCGTGGAAACATTGGTCATCGGCAAAGGGGATTGTGATCTCTTTGTCTATATAGCCGCTTCGATTCTAGAGGCAGGCGGCATCCATACAGTTCTGCTATTCTATGAGGAGAAGTCACATATGCAGCTTGGAGTGGACTTGGGCAACTCCCCTAGTGATGTACGAGACGAAGTGTTCTATATTACCTACCAAAATGTTCCCTACTATATTGCGGAATGTACCGGCAGCGCTTGGAGAAGAGGCTGGCGCGTCGGCGAATGCCCCTCGGATTACCAAAACATCACTGTTCAAGTGATACCTCTTGATTACATAGAACAGACATCCATCGGACAAGCATCGGTATCTATTCGAGAACTTGACCCCAGTGTGGTTACCCTAAAGGTTTCCTCTGCATTAATGATACAAAACACCGAGATCTCTATAAGTGGACAGATTCTGCCGATAACCGCAGATGAAAATGTCACCATACGCGCACAGACTAGCGGCGGCTGGATGACAATTGCCACTGTACCTACCCAGCAAGACGGCAGATTTAACTATAACTGGACACCGCCTGCTGTGGGGCCAATCAAACTTCAGGCAAGCTGGGCCGGCAACCATCAGAACAATGGCGCATCTAGCGATTCCCAGGGTATAGTTGTTCTACCCCTCTACTTTGTTGCCGTAATCATCACTTCGGCAGTTGCGCTAACAACTATGTTTGTGACATTTATTAAATTAAGACACAGAAAACCTCAATTGTTGCCTGTAGCCGACGAACTCGAATCCCAAATTATGGAAAATACTAACTTTACAACCGAAAATTATACAGATATAGCACAACTCTCTGAAAGCACTGGTTTTGAAAACAGTCAAGATGCACATGGAGATTTTGAAAACAGCCAAGATACACGTGGAGACCTTGAAAATACTGAAGAACCACCTGATTAACAGACAAAACAGCTATGTATCCCCGTTATCCAGCAACAGTGTTTCCAATCTTCTTTAAATGATTGTCACAGGATTCATACTGACTCGGGAGACCAAAATTTTTAATGCTTAATCTTACAAGACACAATAATAATTAATACATTAAGAAAAAGTGAATGAACAGACAAAGAAAAGTAACTGTTGTTACTTTACGATTTCTCGTTTCTTCCAGCGCAGGTTTTTGCCCTTGCATTTTCTGCACTTAAGCGCTGTTTCCGCATTGCGGGAGCCGCAGTCTCGGCAGATTTTCATGTAGAGCCGATGTTTCTGCGCGATGGTTTTCTTCACTGGGTCTAATATCGGCATTTTATTGTTAACCTTCTGTTTTGGGTAACTCTTTGATGGTTACGCCTCAAATATACCTTTTGGGAGATCTTTTAAGCTACTACTTGATTACTTCAATGGTGACATATGAGCGGGTGTCTTCTATACCGTCTATGGCGTAGAGTTTCTTTAGAACTTCATCAAGGTTCTCTCGTTCCACAATAATTAAGCCGTCAACCTCACCTGCGATTCGAAATGCCCGAGAAACTTGGAGTTCCCGGAGTTCCTCATAGACGTGTATGCGTTTAAACGGAGAAACTTTGATCAGTATGAAGGCTGGTGTGGTGGATATGCCTAGTGCGCTGAGGCCTTTTTCTGTGACATCTATAAATCCTCTGCCTGTACGGATGTAGCCGTGGTTTTTGAGTTTGTGCAGATGCACATTTAGAGCCTGGCGGCTTATGTCGAGTTGAGATGCGAGTTCATCTTGTTTGACTCTTAGTGTATAGGTGTTTGTGGCTTTTCCTTTTTTGTAGAGCATTTTTAAGAGCTGAATTGAACGTTTAGTTAATGGCTCCAATCTGATCACTTGTGTAGTTTGTTAAACTAAACCTTTACAATCGTAAGTTGCTTAAGAATCTGATGTTTCTCTACTTAGAAACCACTTATATATCTCCCAAAACTGTCCGCTGTCTGTCCATTACTGGGCCGGCTTGGCGATTCCGCAAGAACCCTGGTACGCTTACCACAACCTATTTATGTCAAAAAAAAGCTATGAACCCATTTAAAAGTAAACTAGGAGTGAAGCGGAAGTGACAGAAAACATCAATGCAGTCTTAATTGGGAAAAAGCCTACGATGAACTATGTTCTTGCATGCATCACATTTTTCCATGGCGGCGCAAAAGAAGTCAGCATTAAAGCACGCGGTAGAAGCATAAGCAGAGCAATCGACGTTGCTGAAGTGGTAAGGCACAGGTTCTTGCCCGAGGTCAAAATCAAAAAAATCGGCATCGGCACAGACCAGTTCCAGCCCCAAGATCACGATGAAGGATTTCAGGGTAGCGCCACTACAAACGTAAGCACCATCGAGATAACGTTGATGCGTTAAGTCACGATTAAGCAGAATTCCTTCTTTGCAGGAAACCGACTCGCAATGAAAACCGAACTATGCAGTTTCTGCCTAAAAAGCGGCATACTATGCCAGAAGTGTTCATCAAAAGTGAAAGCTGGCGAGATCAGCGATTTAGATCTCAAAATCACCCGTTTACTTCTCAGCCTCGAAGAGAAGTACCCTTCCCTGCAAAACGTATGCTTCTACAAAGCAGTTGACGTTGAAAAAACGTTAGCCATCCTCGTTGGACACGGCGATGTCCCCAAACTTTTAGGTTACGGCGGCAAAATAGTCAAAACCATAAGTGATGAAACCAACAAAAACGTCCGGGTACTCGAATACGGCGTTGATGACCGCAAGTTCCTCGAAGACCTCTTTGTGCCCTTCAGCATCCTGACCATAAACACAATTTGGCTCCCCGACGGAACCACTGAAACTAGGGTTATTCTACGGCGTAAACGTGGGCAACAATTGCCTATGGACCTCAAAGCCCTCAAGGAAATCGCCAATAAAACACGCAAGATGTCTCTGCGTGTAGAAATCGCAGATTAGGTTGCAACCATATGAACTTGGACTCTATCGATGACTGGGTTAGAACTCAGTATACCTCACAAGTGACACCCGACCTAGACGGCAACGAAGTAACCCTTTTTGGTTGGGTCCAAGAAGTACGCGACCTAGGCGGCCTTCGCTTTATCATCCTCCAAGACCGCGAAGGCACCGTCCAAGTAACCATACCCAAAAAACGCGTTTCACCTGAAGTTTTAACAAAATCTGACGCCCTCCAAAAACGCTTCAGCCTAGGTATTAAGGGCACTGTTAAAAAAACAAACATGACCAAACGAGGCGTCGAAGTCGTTCCCTCAGACATCAAAATTTTTAGCACCGCCACCGAACAACTCCCCATCGACATCACCGGCAAAACACCCGCCAACATAGAAGCCCGCCTCGACGCCCGCCCACTGGACCTCACACTAGAATCAAGCCTAGCAGCATTTAAAATTCAACACGTAGCCCTACAAGCCATTCGTAGCTTCCTCTTTGATAAAAACTTCATGGAAGCACACAGCCCCCGCATCATCGCCTCAGCCACAGAAGGCGGCGCCGAACTGTTCTGCATCGACTACTTCGGCCAGAAAGCATACCTAGCACAAAGCCCCCAGCTATACAAAGAAGAACTCACCCTGAGCTTTGAAAACGTCTTCGAAGTCGGACCGTTTTTCCGCGCCGAAGAATCCCACACCCGCAGACATCTAAGCGAATTCACATCAGTTGATGTTGAAATGGCATTCGCAAACGCAGATAACGTCATGGAACTACTTGAACAAACCATAAATCACACCGTCAGCGTGGTTAAAGAAAAATGCCAAACCGAACTCACCCTCCTAGACCACACCCTTGAAGTTCCCACATTACCCCTTAGACGTTTAACCTATACACAGGTGCTCGAAGACCTCAAAGCCCAAGGCGTAGACATCCCCTGGGGCGAAGACATCACCACTGATGCCTTCCGTGTCTTGGGCAAAATCTACCCCGGCTTCTACTTCATAACAGACTGGCCCACCCACGCCAAAGCATTCTACATAAAACCCCAGGACAACAACCCCCAGATTAGCGAAGGCTTTGATTTGATGTATGGTTACATCGAATTAACCTCAGGCGGCACACGCATCTGCGACAAAACCCAACTCATTGAACGCCTAAAAGAGAAAGGCCTAAATCCCGACTCTTTCAAGATGCATCTCCAAGCCTTCGATTACGGCATGCCGCCCCATGCAGGATGGGCAATTGGACTAGAGCGATTGACGATGATTCTAACTGGCATAAAAAACATCCGCGAAGTCACCCTATATCCCCGCGACCGTATACGCTTAACGCCATAATAATAAATCGCTTCGAGCTATAAACAGCCAACCTCAACAGAATCTACTCTAGCTCCTTTATGTTTGCTGGGCTCTTGATCGCTCAAACAGCTCTTTGATGTATTCGCCAACGGCTTTATCGCTTTTTTTGGCAATACGCTTCACGGCATCGTTGATACCTGTGGAGTACTGCACTGCCTTTTTGGGCTTATCTGCAATGACTGTTGGAACCCCCAGGCTTTGGGCGGCTCTGCGCAGAACCAGTTTTCGCAGGGTGTCTGCTTTGGGCTCGATTTTGCATTCAAGCGGCAACTCTAACGCAAACTCGGCAATGGCATACGAAACAAAAGGGCACCTCAATTCTACATCATAGAAACCCATGATCTTTAGATCCCGCTCAAGATTGTTCTGATGCATAGTGATAACATCTTGATACATGGCTCTGCGGGTACTCTCTTTGCTGTCTTTGCAGGCTTGATTGACATAACGCTGATAACCGCCAAACAATTCATCTGCCCCCTGCCCCGATAGCACCGCTTGGAACTTAGCTTGCATGGCCTGCTCTGCAACCCAGTAGAAAGACACCCCAATGGCGGCCTTTATGGGGTCGGGTTCCTCGATTAGCTCTACCACACTGGGCAAAACGGCCTCAACATCAGAGTCTTTGAAGAGATACATCTGCAGGGGCAAATCCAGCGCTTCAGAGGCTTTGATGGCTTCCTCGGTTTCCGGCTGGTTTTCTAAACTGACATGGAGAAGACTGACCGGTTTACCCTGCTTGGCGGCTAAATAGGCTATGACACTGCTATCCAACCCTCCCGAAAACGCCACGGCAACCTCTTTTAGATCCTCCACTCGGCGCCGAACAGATTCGACAAGGAGCGTTTGTAATGTCTGTGCGGCCTCCTCAAGGGTTACCTGTTTTGGCTCAGCATAACTTAGGGTTTTGATTGGTTTGAATCTAAACCCATTTTTATCTGCAAACCCAAGCGTTCCTGGCGGAAAAGACTTTACTTCTTCAATACCTAATTTCCAGAGTGTTGCTCGGTTGGTGGCATAGGCGATAATGTCGCGGTTCTCGCCAAAGTAGAGCGGTTGTGTGCCCATCGGATCTCTACATGCGACTATCTCGCCGTTTTTTAGTATCCAAGCCGCATAAGCGCCATCTGCTTTCTCAAGGAGCGCCTGCAGAGAGGCTTCACACTGCTGAGCACTCTTGATGGTTTGTGTAAGGAAGGCCGTTTTGGGCGCTGGGGCATAGATTTTGCCCTCAAACAGTACCGTTGCATCATCTAACGCCAAAAAATCATATCCCGCTGCGGTTCTGGACTGAGTGGTTGTAAACCCTGCCACCGCAGAAGACTCACTGCGCTGTTTACTGAGTAGTGCAGGATTTTTGTCAAAGTTGCCCTTCTTTGGTGTCACAAGCCCAAACTGCAGGGGTTGTCCAACATCAATGCTTCTAAGGACATCTAATGCCGACTCGACAACGCTTTTGCCTTCTTTACTTAAAACCGCAACAGTAACCTTCACATCTACAACTCCATCAATCTGCTAATACATGCTAAAACATTAAGCTTGAGAGCGACTATAAAGATAGCTGAACTCGCCCCCTATCTCAATATAGCTGTCGCCAAGCAGACCAATCTCCTCCAGACAGTAGACTGGGTATGGGGAGGGCATCAAAATAATGTTTTGTCGTTCCTAAACGAAAATCAGAGCCGGTTATTTCTTGCAAGCATAGCAACAGTATAGGTATGGTGGTTATGCAAAATCCAGAAATCAACCATTTTTTCGAAAACAATATCCGTAGTTCCGCAAGGTTCTGACTATTTGATCGTTAGCGCTAAATTGTGAAATCTTGTTGTCGAGACGGTATGCGTCCGTAAGAGGTACCTTGGCATCGTCGGAAGGTTGCCGGTTGGTTGGGTGTATTTGTATCCTGAGTGGCCTGTCTAGGTTTTGGGTGTAGATGTGTATTCTCGGTAGGTGTGGTTTTGGGGGATTTGTTTGTTTAGGGTTTTTGGTTAGGATTTGTTGTTTGTTGTCTATTCTTGTTTGTAGCGTATACGAGTGGTCTCTGTGGTCTTTGGTTTGTGGTATATTTGTGTATGTTGCAAACAACAATATGGTATATTGTTTCACGACACACAACTTTGCACAGTGGAATAGTGATTGATTTGTATTGAATCATACTTGAAGTAAATTTGCTTAATTAACGCAATGCACGCAGTTAAAAGCAAAAACTTGGGACATTAACACGCAAAATCCACACACCATTCATTTCTTTCCAGAGGAAGCATGATAAGGCTAATATACTCTTTACCTAACGCTCATTGCTTAAAGATGTGGCTCATCTATATTTATGGCTATGTCTGACAGAAACAAAATATAAAAAGGTGAAAATATGCGCGATAACGCAAAATCTATAATATCAACAATATTGGTGCTGATGCTTATTGCTGGAATTTTTGCGGCATTACCGCTAACAGTAAACGCGGCGCCAGGTGATAATGCAAAATCTATGACAATGAAACCGGGGGGAAACGCGAATGTTTTGGACTACATTTTCGTTTTCAACATCCTCGACGGTGCAACAGGTAACACAGCAAAAACTACACTTGATCCACATACTGGTAGACGCACCGGTAATAATCCGGGTGGACAGGTAAGTGGTAATAATCTCGAAACCACTGCTATATTTGACGACAACTCAGGCATATGGAAAATCGGAGATAAAGTTGTAAGTGTCGACATTTATGACTTAAACTGGAATTACATAACAACAGTTCTATATGAAGCATTTACACATCAATCGGGTAACGGTGTTATAACATATGAAGGTACATCAGGTGTCGCTGACGATGGAATTGTCCAAACTAACGGAGGCCAAGCCAACTATTGGTTCAACGGTATCAATCCTCCCGCTACCACTCGAATCATAGTTGAGAAAAAATGGCTCGATACAAATGGGCGAAACATACCCGCTCTTAGTAACAAGTATGCTGGTGTGATTGTTATAACTCCTACTAACTCGGAACAACGCTACAATTATCCAGGCTGGCCATCTCTGCCCGCAAATATTGTCGTACCCACAAGATCATTGGGCGGTGCTCCATTAATGCACACATTCACTGAAAACTTACTACTTCCACTCCCCGAAGGATATACCGACCCTACATTCTCGAGTGTAGAATGGAATGGCGGTGACGCCGGTTATAAAGAGACTAACGGTGTTGTCAGTATTGATACAACAAAAATAGTTGAAGGAAATACATATACACTTACATACATCAACGAAGTAACAGTAGCCCCCGTCGTAGGAAGCTTAGATATCACCGCAACCGTCAGTGGAACATATGACGAAGTAACATTGCAGGATATCCTTGCTCAGGATTTCTACAATTTGTACAAGCAGGATTTCTACAATTTGTACAAGCAGGATTTCTACAATTTGTACAAGCAGGATTTCTACAATTTGTACAAGCAGGATTTCTACAATTTGTACAAGCAG
>Ga0123355_10003390_pt1 | contig 22818 bp, 11 predicted proteins | sample TergutEmb28metaG_3_FD_89872 | JGI IMG/M metagenome (GOLD analysis project Ga0123355, IMG submission 89872) | Embiratermes neotenicus P1 segment gut microbial communities from Petit-Saut dam, French Guiana - Emb289 P1 | ecosystem: Host-associated > Arthropoda: Insects > Digestive system > Gut ... | reverse complement strand
CGTCAATGCCGGTGCAAAGTTCGCTACTATGGTTTGTGGTCCTGTCACATATATGTTAGCAGCCGGTATTCCACGACCATCTGCATATGTACATACCACCACACCATTATGTGTCCAGTTTACAAACATCCAGCCTGTAGCAGGTTGTGCTAATGGTGGCACACCTACTGCGTCGCCGTTCGGTGTTATAGTTCCGGTGTGCTGTGCAGGAGGTCTACTTTCCCTCATTGGTCTTACATACGTTGTACCAGGGGCTGGCGCTCCCTGCAGTGTTCCGCCAATATTCGGAGTCGTAGGATTACTCATAAAGGTAATATCATGATATCTAAAATCCAAACGCACTTCGATTCGTGTGTGCTGGTCGACATTTATGTTATTTTGGAACATCGCACCCGCTGAATTCGGAATCGGGTTGCGCACATCAGGTCCAGGGGTTTCAACCATATTACCAGTTATCGGATCTCCAACCCATTCTCTGGTGATTTGAGTGTTGTACCAACCTACAATGTCTGCATTCCAAGGAACGTATGTGAGTCTAACGTTTACTATAGAGTTACGCACTACTCCATCACTGTTACCTAGTGCCATTGGTGGAGCTACTGTGTGTGCCTCGGTAGTTGCCGTACCTACAGTTGTTGTAGTATGGTTAGTTGATCTTCTTGTTTCGATCATTTCTGCTTCCATTGCACCATCTGCGTTGGCAGTGCCAATTGGACTGAAGTAAAGATGTCTTCCTTCCATTCTGTTACGAGTGATAATATCGTAGTTGTTCCAAACGTGATCTCGCATTTCAATTGCTTGTACATCGCCAGCCGCATTTATGCGAGGACCAAACCATACTCTACTACCTTCGTTAGTTATATTGGTTGCATTGCGAAATGCTAAGTTTTCATCAACAAGAAAACCTCTGGTTGCTCTATTGCCGTAAAACGTAGTCTCTGCACAAATTACTAATCTGGTTGTTTGAGCATTTGCCGGCAAGTTGTTGTGGTTGTCAGAAAGTACCACAGAAATTGCTCCGCCGTCTAATGCACGATTATTAATGAAGCTGCTGTTCTCAATGCGTATGCCACGCGGCGTTGTCACACCTGTAGCTGCAAGCATGTTCGGTCCTTCGTGGTGAATTGCACCACCAATACCAAATGCAAGGTTACCTTCAAAAACAACACCATTTATGTGTAGTCCAATATTATTCGCATTTGAATCCGCTGTTCCTGTACCTGAGTGTGCGATGCTTATACCTGCACCGTTGCCATCTACACGTACCTGTTGACCAGCCTGTGTTACTATGCGACCTCTGGCAACGTTGTTACTAATTATTGAACCGGGACTGAAGTTAAAGGTATCTGCATGGCGCGAGAAAATACGCATACCGCCACCATCACGAGCTTCATTTCCGTATATGATAGTTACGCCTGCTATAGAAATTTGTGCAGCCGAATTAGAGTGAATACCACCACCATTGGCGCGGGCATTGTTATTTAACAGACGAATTCCGTTGATGTTTAGATTTGCAGAACCTGTTCCACCCCAAGCAACAGAAATACCGCCACCATGGTTCTCCGCATGGTTATTGGATACCGTGGCGTTATTTATATTAACCGTACTACCGGTATCGATAGCAATACCGCCGCCGCCGCCGCTTGAAGTTGTGGCGCCACCATATGCATTGTGCGATCTATTGTTGTGAATTACTGCATTTTCATACAAAGTAGTTGTACCACTACCTGAGAATACACCGCCACCACGAGTATTGGCTACATTATTCTCTATACGTCCGCCATGCATAATCAGTCCGCCGGCACTGACATTTACACCGCCGCCATTAGCAGCACGGTTACCGGTAATTGTTGCACCTTCATGCATAAACAAACGTGAAGCTGCTGTTCCATCTATCAGTACTCCACCCATAGGAGCTGTGCCGGACGGAAGTACTGATGTCAATGTTACGTTGTACAAATGCACTTGACGTCCACCGATTATTCTAAAGTGGCGTGCATTGTTAGCAGCGGTTCCACTATGTCCGGTTCTGGTGATTGTAAATGCATCCACTGTATTACTATAGATATAGATAGGTGTACTTGCTCCACCTCTGTCAACGTTCAGGATCCCACCACTCATTGGGAAATCATTCATAATACGAACAATAATTGGTGTTGTAGCTGTACCGCCAGCAGTTAACGCAGTTCTGAGTTGTGCCTCATTTGTGACTTCGATTACTGTACCCGCCGGAAGTCCGGGCGGAGTAAATGATGTAGGCATGATATCAATATAGCCTTCTTCACTATATACTTCTACTTCATACTCTTCTTCAGTTGCCGGTTCCTCTTGTCCGGCATTGTTGTCCGGTGCTACTACCGGTGGTTCTACCGCCGGAGCTTCTACACTCGGGACTTCCACGCTTGGAGTCTCTACTGTCGGAGCTTCCACGTCCGGAGCCTCCGCACTTACTACTTCTTCTGTCAGTGCTTCGACCGGACTAAAGTCCGTGTCTTCCGCAGCAGTTGCAAATGCCGCCAATGAGAACATTGACGCAATTAACATAACCATTGTTACACTTGCAATAATCCGCTTTTTTATGCTTTTTCTTACTATCTTGTTTGTGTCCATTATTTGTATTACCCTTTCATATAGTTGACACTATATTCTTTAAAAAATTCAACCGCTGAATATAGTATCATAAAACTACTAAATTTAGCAGTTTTTTCTCACATTGTTCATAGATTGTTTACATTTAGCTTGTAAACGTCATTGTTTTTGCCCTAAAAGCTTGCAATTACTCGTTTTCTCGCAATCGGAAAATCGCTCTATGTCTTGTTTTTCGCATCTGGGACGAGGAAAAAACAGTGTAAATAATCAAGTTTTTGTGTGGTCACACGACTCTGTTTTCAGTGTCATGTGACCACAAGGTGGTATTTAGCACCTCTTTAGTGCGCACAAATGCAGTCATTGGTATGGGTGCTGTCATTGCCCATGACCACATACCGCGGCTATGTTGCGTGGACCTAAGTGAAGATAATCGCAAATAGTCGTTAGTCTACAAATCTTGATCATTTCACTCCTAATTTTATACATTATTTTGAGGCAAAACGATATAGTTTCGTGCAATTCGGTCGCCATGCGTGCAATTTAGTCGTTATTGTTTGTAAACGCTTTGTGAATTCGATAAGGCGGGCGTTGTAAAATGCAAAAAGTTCCCTGTTTTCAACGCTTTTCACGTGACTTTATTTAATGGTCTTTAGACTCTTTTGTGCGGTTTATTAATTATTATAGACGCTATTTATGCCTGTTTTTGGCTTCTGTGCATCTCTTTTATAGCATATCGTTGATCATATGCTACGCTTTTTTGCGAATCCATCATGCGTTTACTCATTAAATAATCGTTGCGATAGTTGTTATCTTTCCCGCCACTTAACGCCTTTGGCGTTTGAAGTGGGGGTCTTGACGAAGTCAAGATGTGAGTTGATACCCCCGCCACTCTAAGGCAGAATGTCTTTCAGTAGGAGTACAATCTCCTTCTGAAAACTTGATATTTTCGACTTAAAGAAGTCGAAAACTGGATTGAATTTTTCTGCAAAATAATTTCGGTTGCATGTAAACATTTTTGGCGAAGCGTTGGTTTTGCTAGCTTTTTTCACATAATTTAGTTGTAAACTTTTTGTGAACTCATTGTACTTCTGTCTGCGACTGTTGCTTTATTCTTTGATTTGTGCTAGTATTCGTGCATATTTCTTATTTAAAAACTGGCTATAGTAATAGGTTTGGGGTGAAGGTTAGCTATATGGACTTAAAAACTGGCTTAAAATGGGTGTTTTTTCTTTTTTGTGTCATTTCCACTCTTCAAATAGTCTTTATCATTGCCATAATTGACACATTATTTCCTATTACAGAAGACCCGAGGTTTTTCTCAACTCAATATATGATTGAGCTTTTGATAATTTCTCTGGCGAGCTCCCTGCCCACGTTGGTATTGATACATAATAATAAATCACAAACATCGTTACTCGTTCGACATATTATTCATTTTATCCTGACTTTCGGAATTGTTTGCGGGCTTTTGATTTATTTTGAAAGGTTTGAAGTGTCACGATGGCTAGTGTTGCCGTTTGTGTTATTTTTTCTAATCTATGGTGCTGCTGTATTCTTCAATAGAAAGCATATACAAACAAGAATGATTGCAAAGCAAACCGCTGAAGATAGAAATTTGTTGCTCAAGCACATAGATGAGCATATTCGTCAGTATACCGCCATGCGTAAGTTTAAGCATGACCAAGGTAATATCTTATCTTCGATGGATATATTTTTTAAAGATGATGATTGGGATGGTGCAAAGCGGTATTACAACGATAAGATTAAGCCGGCTTTTGATGTTATCACTGCCAGCGACTTTGCATTGGAGAGCCTGAATAAGATCAAGGTTCAGGAGATTAAGGGCATTTTAACCATAAAGCTTGCAATGGCTCAAAACTTGGGAATCGATACCAGGTTTGATGCGGACGAGGTGATTGACAGTATACCTGTCGACTCTATTGCTCTGGTTCGGATGCTTGGCATCATTTTGGATAATGCTATTGAGGAACTGGAGTCACTGGGTTCTGGTACGCTGTTGGTTGGCTGTTTCAAGGTTGAGGGCTCCGTCAATTTCGTAGTACAAAACACTTGTCGATCTGATATGCCGATGCTTCAACAGTTGCAGAAGCCTCGCTTCACTACTAAGGGTAAGGGTCGAGGACTTGGACTTGACAACCTGACTGAGTTAACTGATTCACTACCAAATGTGGTTCTGCTGACCGGCATCAAGGATGGTCAGTTCACTCAAAAAATAATGATCGGAGAGGATGTTTGATTTGCATATTTTCATTTGCGAAGATGATCCGGTCCAGCGCAAGCGACTGGAGAAAACTGTAAGCGATCATATTTCGTCGAGTAATTCCGGCATGAGCATTGCCCTGTCTACGGACAGTCCGGCTGTGATGTTGGAGTACCTTGAGTCACATAGCGTCCAAAGCGGTCTTTACTTCTTGGATGTAGATTTGCAGTGTAATATGAATGGCATTGAACTGGGCGGCAAAATTAGAAAACTTGATCTTTTTGCAACAATCGTGTTCATCACAACTCACTCTGAGATGACCCATCTGGTCTTCACACACAAGGTTGAGGCTCTGGATTATATACTCAAAGACAGTCCGCCGGATGAAATAGACAAAAAAATTGTTGAATGTATTCAGGTCGCATATCGTCGATTCTTTGAAGATCGGCAAACGAGTGTCCAATATTTTGAGATAAATATTGGGAAGCAGGTTCTAAGCATCCCTTATGATAACATTGTCTACTTTGAGTCAAATGTAAATATGAGAAACAAGCTCGTCTTGCATACCGTGGATAATATGCTGGATTTTCGTGGGCATATCAGTGATGTTGCCAAGCTTGGCTCGCCCTTCTGTATGTGCCATCAGTCTTATGTTGTTAATGTGAATTGTATTAAGTCTATAGACAAGACAAACCGCCTGCTTGAGATGATAAACGGGGCTGTTATCACCGTTAGCAGACGGAGAATGCCGGAGATTCTTTTTCATTATTATAAGTTGCCTACTGCCAGGTAGGGCATGACCGACCCGTCATCCCGGACTTGATCTCCGGGATCCCATGAATCGACGCTATGGCTAGAGGTTGCAATGCTGAACTTGATTTAGTTCAGCAATGACGAATATTCGTTTTCATATTTCTCAGGGGTATTGCATATGCAATACCCCTTATGTTAGTGTTTATTCCATTGCTTCTCTTACTAAGACGCGTGAAGGACAAAGTCCAAATTCATAAGCCCATTTGATCCAATCCATACTTCCAGTAGCATAGATCCGCCAATCTCGCCGACAAGATCTGTATAATAAGTTAATGTTATGGTGTCTGAGTCGTGTTCAGTTGTGACACTTGGCTCCCCCAATATGCTTATTACTGAGTCCATGTCCATTCCTATATATAGGTCAAATGGTAGGACAACTGTATTTTCGTCCGCTGCATTATATCTATAACGCAATCCCATTAGGCGAAGAGAGCCGATTGTCGATCCCTCGCCAACACCTCTATAGTTCGTTACTATTGCGAATGAAAACGCATCAGGTTGGTCGCGAGGGCTAATTATGCGTGGTAGGTTCTCTCTTCTGTCCAGTACATCATCAACAAACACTTCACCATCTTCTCCAGCTTGAGAGCCAACAGAGGCCAAATAGAAGTCTCCGTGTGCAACCAGGTCATACAAGGTCATTAATGCTGTATAGTTGTTTCCGTTTATTGTGATTACGTAGTTATTAATGTCTGATAGTATTGGGTTTTCTGTTCTGTCTAAGTCTGCTATATTACCTGTTACTTCTACATATAGTTCAGCCGCTTCCGGTACGTCAGTCGGTACATTTGTTGCTCCGCCATTTACGTCTTCATCGTCAGTGCAAGCTATGATCAATATGGTAACTGTAATAGCAAGCAATATAAGCGGTAATAGTATTCGCAAAATTTTCTTCATCTAAGTTCTTCCTCCATTTATTCTCCTACACGGAGCGTAGCTTAACGGCATTCAGCCTCAAAGCTATTAGTATGCAATTTTGTTTTTCATACAGAGATAGCTTATCATAATTTCAACATATATTCAAGCATATGCAAATACCGTTAACACAATCTTTACATTTGAGGTGGTGTGAAATTCAGACTCTATGACGAATCCGAATCCGTTTCCTTTCGAGAAAACATGATTCGGATTATCGGGATTTGGTACCGGTGGTCGGACTTGAACCGACACGAGATTGCTCTCAATGGATTTTGAATCCATCACGTCTACCATTCCATCACACCGGCATACCAGTGAATTATATCGCATAATTGTAATTATATCAAGTCTATCCTGCGAAATTCTCTCAACCACGCATCATTCTTCCGACCGCATTTGAGGTTCTGATAGATCGCTTGTCAGGTTCGTGTTAGCTTTTTGTCGAACTCCTTGCCTCTCGCTCATGCTGTTTCCCCTGTAATTTCAATACGTTCATCATGTTTTGGTATCTTGCGTGAGTGGAGCATGTACCATGCCAAAATCCAAATTCCACGGACGGCGGCACTGATTGCCACAGCAAGCCAAAGTCCGGTCAGGCTTAGATCGGTTAAGTACATAAAGCCATATGCCAATACTACACGAAGTACATTTGACGATATACTCGCAATCGATGGTGGCATTGTTTTTCCTAATCCTCTGAATATACCGGCGGCAACACCCTCCAGGCATGCAGGTATTTGAATAACAGCAAATATCTTCAAGAGGTGGATCCCCATTTCGATCACTTCAGGGTCATTAGGTACAAATATGCGGAACAGTGCCCCTCCGAAGAAGAATAGCAAGAAGCTTACGAGTAGTCCCCAAACTGTCATTATCACCATTGATATTTTGAAGCCTCTGTGTATTCTGCTCCATTTACCTGCACCGAAATTCTGCCCGGTAAATGCCGTCAGAGCTGATGCATAGCCGCCGGCAATAAGCCATGTCAAGCTTTCAATTTGTGATCCGACACGCATTGTGGCCAGTGCACTTGCACCGTATCTTGTAATAAGGAACGTTACGATCATTGTAAGAACTGTAAATAAGCCGCTTTCGAGAGACACAGGTGATACCCACCTGAAAATCTGTTTGACAGCTTCAATATTCGGCTTGACAAGCAGCTTTATCTTCTCAAATGGGCGGTTTTTATGCTTTTTCAGTAGTATTATTGCTAAGCATAGTGCAACTGAATGTGCTATTACTGTTGCAATTCCGGCTCCGCGTATTCCCATATCTAATGTCAGTATGAGTATTGGGTCAAGAACCATATTTATTGAAAACCCAACTCCGTTTATTAGTAGCGATAAGCGTGCATTGCCGGCACCATTGAATATCCCTGTTATCGCGGCAGATATGAACATCATTGGTAATGACAGGCTAACAATTGCTAGGTATTCACGTGCATATTGCTCTACATTTGCCTCCTGAATCCTGAAGAATCCGATGAATGTTTCGTGAAATATAAAGAAAATTGCACCAACAACGATGCCAAGCACAAGTGCTATAGCGATTGCAGATTGTGCATAGGTACGTGCAGTCTCTTTGTCGCCTTTGCCCAGGTTCTGTGATACACCAATTTCAGCTCCCATTCTGCCAAACAGAAAGAACGCAATAGACAGCCAGAGGAAAAGCCCGGCTGTTCCGGAAGCAGCAACTGCGTCACTGCTCACTCGACCCAGCCAGAACATGTCTGTCAGGTTATATGCCATCTGGAATATCTGAGCTAATATTATTGGTGTGGCTACAAATAGCAGTTTATTTAGTATACCACCCTCTGATAAATTGTATTTGCTTGTTTTTACCACTAGTTTATATTTCTTTTCTTTATGGGTTTGAATATTTTGAGCATTTACAGTATACTTATGTTTGTCAATTTTTGCAACCAAGTCGCCCCTAACGACACAAGGGATCAGTTCTCTTGTGTCCCACACTTACGACACAAGAGAACTGATCCCCTGTGTCGCCTACCACTTAATCCAAAATATGAAAGAAGGTTCACACAAATGAGTATTATTACAGTTATTGGCTCTGGAGCCATGGGCTCCGCTATGAGCTTCCCTGCAAGACATAATGATCATACAGTCAGACTTGTCGGCACAATGTTGGATAAAGACATTATTGACCATGCAAGAAAGACCGGATTCCATACGAGTTTAAACAGAACTCTACCCAAAGGTATTGAATACTATCAACTTGAAGAATTACAGACGGCACTGGCTGGTGTTGACTTAGTCATTTGTGGTGTGAGTAGCTTTGGAGTTGAGTGGTTCGGTAAGGAAATCCTTCCCGTTTTGCCACGAAATATTCCGGTACTTTCAATAACAAAAGGTATGCTTAATCAGCCTGATGGCTCGCTTATATCGTTCCCAAAACATTTCTCATCTCTGGCTCCGGACATGGATTTTTATGCTGTAGGCGGCCCATGTACCAGCTATGAACTTGCCGATGAAGACAACACTTGTGTCGGCTTCTGTGGTAGCAATATGCAGGTATTAGAAGAGATTAAGGGACTTCTCGAAACACCTTACTATCACATCAATTTAACAACTGATGTTGAAGGCTTTGAGTTCTCAGTTGCAATAAAAAACGCCTATGCGATGGCTGTCACATTGGCTTTGGGTCTTTCACTTAAAGATGGCGAAATCATTCACTATAATTCCCAGGCAGCCCTCTTCGGACAAAGCGTACTTGAAATGCAAAAACTCTTCGACCTTTACAAATATTGCACCTCAAATCTATACTACGGAGTCGGTGATATATATGTAACAGTATTTGGCGGCAGAACACGGAAGATAGGCACTCTGCTAGGCAAGGGGCACACTTTTGAGTCTGCAATGAAAGAGCTTGACGGCATAACTCTTGAATCAGGTGTTATCGCTGCACGCACAGGTAAGGCTGTCCTTACTTTGCTTGAAGCCGGCAAGGCAAATAAAGCAGACTTCCCTCTCCTGCTTCATGTTTACGACATTATTGCAAACGGTGTCACAGTAGACATCCCATGGAAAGACTTTTGCTAGTATCATACGCAATGTTCTGTGCCAAAGACTCATGAGAGAGTGTGAATTTTCAACGTTTTGCGACTTCAAAAAGTAGAAACGCTATACCCTAAATGTTAGGCACAGCGCTTCTGTCGACTTAAAATCGATTTGAGGAGCGACTATCCAGCAAGAAGTCACTCGATTGTTTACATATTAACACATGCTATATTCCACTGTCAATCTAAATTGTAAGCCCTATCTATAGCGAAGAAGTAAATTATACGCTCTTTTACAGTTTTTCCTGTTATGCGACTGATAGCGTCAGCATAGATGTCTAACTGTGGGGCGTATTTTCTTGCTTTTTCATCAACACTTTCGTCTGTAACTCGATCTGTTTTGAAGTCCACTACTACGATCTCACCGTCTTCTTCAAAATAGCAATCTATAACGCCTTGTATCAGTATTTCGTCGTCACCTCCGCCTGCAAAATATGTTTCCGCAGGTGAAAGTAAGGAAAATCTAAACTCTCGTTTAATGTTTTTCGCTTTGGTCAAACGAACTCCTAGCTCAGATTTTAAGAATTTTAACAACTTTTTGACATCAATGTGGTTTACTTGCTCAGCAGTAACTCTCTCCAATTCGATCAGTGTTTCCAATTGTTTTTTGAGTGAACTCATGTCAGGGTCGTTAGATAGCGCGTCGAAGTTAATATGTTGCATCACGAGATGAAGTAGCACTCCTCGCTCTGCACCTGTCATTCTCTTTTCCTTTGACAAAAAGTCAGGAACACGAGCTGGTAAGGATTGGCTTACACTTTCCTTCGTCCATTCAGCTTTTTCTGCTTCTAAGTCCACATGCGTGGCTATGCCGGTGACAGTAAGCTTTGATGGCAGATCAACTGCTGATTGGTATTTGTACTTAAACTCTGGGTCAAATTTACTGTTATTTTGCTCATCAGCACTGCTTTTCATACCTGGAACTGTATCTGCTGTATCTGATTTCCTCTCCACGTTCTCTATTCGTTGATCTTTCTGCAGTTGAGGGACAGGTTGCTTCTCTCCTTGCAATGTCTTTGTGTCATTGCTAGTTTCACCTTCATTTTCAACGTATTGTGAAGCTGATACTATGTTAATATTATGGTCATTACTGTTTTCCACACCCATACCGGCCAGTATCCAGTCTATAGGCGTACGCATTCCCATGAGGGCCTGAGGTGCAATTTCCTCTTTTTCATGCATTTTAAGCCTTTCCAGTGTTTTGTTTGCATCATTGAGTGTTCCGGTTATTATCAACTTCTCTTTTGCTCGTGTCATTGCAACATATAATACACGTAGCTCTTCTGAGAGCATCTCGTCTTGCAACTTGCTTTGTATGGCAGATCTTGGCAGAGTTGTGTATTTTATACGACGTTCTTTATCAGTTAGCATGGTACCTATGCCATACTCTGAATGAAACACAACATTTTTCCGTATATCTGTGTAATTGAATTGTTTTGAAGCATTTGCGAGAACCACAACAGGGAATTCCAATCCTTTAGACTTATGAATACTCATAATCTTCACAGCATCCATAGAATCTGCTGCTATATTTTGATTATCAATTCCTGTAGTTAAGTCCTCACCCCTTTCTTCCAACTTTCTAATATATGTCAAAAACCCAAAAATACCTTTGTAACCGCTTTGCTCAAATCTGCGTGCACTCTCAGCAAGGAGAATTAAGTTGTTCTTCCTCATTTCGCCGCCACTCATTGCTCCGACCAAGCCAATAAGTCTCGTTTTATTATATACGTGCCATATGAACCTGTCTGCTGGCATATCAGCCACAACTAGACGCAGTTCTTCAAGGTCAGCTAAGACTTTCTTGCTCTTCACTGATGTTTCAGTTGATCCTATTTCATGTTCTGCTGTCCATTTCAATGCATCATAATATGTTTTATCACGACAGTTGATACGTATTTCAGCAAGTTCATCTGAGGTAAAGCCATAGATAGGACCACTGAGGACCGCTGCTAATGGAATATCCTGATGAGGGTTATCTATAATTGACAGCAAGGCCATGGCGGCTGATATTTCTGTCGTTTCAAAAAACCCTTCTCCTCCTGGAAGCTCTGTTTGTATGCCTCTCTTTGTCAGTGCTGCTGCATATTGCCATGCTTTTCCTTTCATTGAGCGTAGCAGTATTACTATATCTGAACATCTTATTGGTCGCTCACCCAGTTCTTTGTCCGGAATAAAGTGAGTTCCGTCAGTCAATCTGTTGATTTCTGACGCTATATGCTCTGCTTCCAACTTTGTTGCAGCTGGGCTTTCTTCATCAGTGTCAGCAACAATTGTGCTCATGTCTATTATGTCGATTGTTACTGCCGAACCTTTGAGCCCAGCCTGTTTGGCATTAACCGATTCCTTACTTTCATTGCCCGATTCCTGTTTTGAGACTTCTTCACTTATTGTGTCGTCTCTTCCCGGAACCAACCATTCTTTCTCCGTATAGTCCAGCTCTCCAAACTCTCGCGACATAATGTTTCTAAACAAGTGGTTTACAGCATACAAAATACCGGCTTGAGAGCGAAAATTCTTTGATAAATGCATTTTTGTACCGATTTTTGCCACATTTTGTGCCTCAAAGGTAGATAATCCCACTTTTTCATCAAATATTTGCTGATTTTTTGACAGCTGTGTTTCATTATTACTTTCAATTACTTCATATTCAGAGAATCTTTCATATTTTGTCAAGAATATAGTCGGATCAGCAAGTCTGAACCTATATATTGCTTGTTTTACATCTCCGACCATGAAAATATTGTTCTCATCCTTTGAAATGGAATTAAATATCAGCTCTTGCACCTCATTGACATCTTGATATTCGTCAATCATTATCTCTCTATATCTCTTTGATAGGTTACTGGCAAGAGCTGTCTTTCTTCCGGTCTCTTCATCAATTAATAACGAAAGAGTTAGATGCTCTAAGTCTGAGAAGTCCGCAACCCCACGACGACGCTTCTCTTCAGCATATGCTTCATCAAATGCAATAAGAAGTTTATAGAACGTTGTGATTGCAGGCTTTATCTTGAGCGAGTCGTTGATGTGTTCTGCAGAACTCATCGTGAGTTCTTGGCTTAACTTCCTTAATTCGGCAATACATTTCTTTCTGGCTTCTTTGAATTCTTCATATCCTTTAATCCGCTTGGCCGGAGCGAAGTTGAAGCCACTATGTTTTCTTGCTTCATCCCACCCTTTTAGAATAGCCGCCTTGAATGTCGTGATTTGCGTTAGAATGCTTTCAATGCTCTCTGAATATTGTTCTTCAAAGTCAGGGTGAGCTTTCATTTCATCTTGTAACTTCATCATTTCAGACTGCCAATAGCTTACTTTGCGGTGAAGCTTGCTTAGTATGTACGAACCATAAATCGTTTCAGAAACATCAGTAATTTCGGAGAACTGCTGACCCTCTGCCTGTGATTTCAACCATCCACGATAATTTGCTTTGCTCTTGATTTTATTATATACGGATAGCAATATTTCAAGCAAATGCTTGTCATCACGTCCTTGTGCTACAGTATCCAACAATGCATTAAAGCCCGGGTTTTCGTTGAGCTCTTCATAGATCCCATTAATCACAGAGTCCGCAACTTCGGTCATTATCATTCCCGCTTCGCTTACATCAGCGATTCGAAAATCTGGAGGTAGCTTAACCAAATGAGCATTTTCTCGAAGTATTTCACCACAAATCGTGTGAATTGTGTCAATTGCCGCACCTCTGCAGAGAATGGATTGTCTACGCAGACGTGTGTTTCCGGGCGATTTTGCCAATCTAATGTGCAGTTCTTCATTTATCTTCTCACGAAGCTCAAAAGCTGCTGCTCGCGTATAGGTTATTACAAGAAACTCATCGATATTCGCTTCCTCATCGATATATCCAAGCAAACGCTCGACAAGCACCTTTGTCTTCCCCGATCCCGCTGCAGCAGAAACTAACAGAGAGCCGCCACGAAATGTTATCGCCGCCTCTTGCTCCGGAGTGTATTTAATTTGAACATTTTCTTTGTTACTCATATTCCTTACTTTCACTTTATACAGCTGATATTTTTACAACAGCACAGTGTAGGCAGTTTTCACCCGTTTTCTGCACTACTTGTTAGTGTGTCCCACACCTCATCAGAGCTTTTCTTCCCTATCAGTTGATATCTGTCTCCAATATTACTATCAAACCCGCAAACTGAATGAAACTCACAATATGCACACGCGTTGTCATTTTCATTTTTGTAATATGGTTTACATTCATTATGTCCGCTTATGATTTTAGTTTTTGCATTACTCATCATACTCTCTACATGATTTGATAATAATGCAAGTTGCTTTCTACTAACAAGGCTGTCGCCGGCGAAGCTGCCATCTTTAGCCGTCTTTACAGGCAAATATTTCTTTACATCGCCACTTTCCATTGCCTCCAGCACATTGTCGTCATCTAACACGAGCCCGCTACGTCGCATTTCATCTATGCGTTTCTTCTCAATATCATTCTCTGTGGCATTTCTTGTAGTGCTTATAATGACATCTCTGGCCGGCACATACAGCACTCCTGCCGGCTCAACATCCTTGCCATATAGCTTTCTTCCGTGCTTTGCAAGTGCAAAGAGATAAATCAGCATCTGCATATCTCGCCCATGTAATATGTTCGTCATTTCAAATGAATAGGCTGATTTGCGTGTTTTGTAATCGATAACACGCAAGAATAGCTTCTCATCATGGGTATATCCATCAACTCTGTCAATTAATCCGCTTTCTGAAGATGACAGCTTTGACATATTTAGCTCAAAATCAAGCGGTTTGAAGCTTGAATTGCTTAATTCGTCAACCATATCGCGAACCACATGCTCCACATCTGCTTGATGACGTCTAAACAAATGTTTAAAACGCTCATTTTTCCCTTCAAAGTTCAGTAGTACCTCATTTTCGTACTCTAACATATATTTATTTGTCAGTTCCAAATATTTGTGCTCATCGATATCGTCAAATCCTATGTCGCTTTTTATCTCATCAAATACACCTTCAAGTACATAGTGCATGAAGTTTCCTGCTGTGAGAGCATCAAATTCTGCATAGGTTCTGGCTTCTAGCCTTAGTCCGTTTTGCATAAAGTGCTTATATGGACATGAATAATATCTATCAACACGTGTTGCAGATAAGCTGAACTCTTTGCCATATAATTGTGTAGCAATCTGCTTCGAAAGCCGTCTGTCAGATACACTTGGGCTTAGAGTATCTTGCAATTTTGTTGTGATTTCTGTGGCGTCGTCGTCATGATTGCTTCTACTCAACATAAGTTCGAAGTATGGAGTCTCTGCCACTGCCATGTATACATCTCTTACTAACGCAATACTTTCAACCCCGAACATCTCAAGCAGTCTTTTGACCACAAACGATGGTCTTCGCCCATCTGTTGCAGGATATGTTAAAATCAGCTCCTTTGACGGGAGTGTCAATGTAGAGTACAGCATATTCATTTCACGACATAGTCGTTCTTCGAGTCCGGCCGGAATATCTTGTACAATCTCATGAAGCACTGCTCTCTCATTATCTGATAACGCACCGTTTGACTTGCTTAGTGTGGGCAGATTGTCATCTGTTGCTCCCAGTAGTATGACAACTTTCAGATCGCGGCGACGACTCATTGCCATCCCACCCATCATTGTCCTATCAAGAGACACAGGTATGGCACCTACATCATTTTGTGAAACGGCTATTAGTAGCAATCTGCAAAATTCCGACGCTGTAATCGTTTCATCTCCCAATATTGCATACATTTGCTCCATTGCACTTATCATTATGTCCCATAATTGCACATATTCATCGGCGAGGCGAAGCTCTCCACGAGTGCTAAAGTCATTTGCCTTCTCATTTAAGCGCTTCTGTAGCTCAATTTCCTCCAGAAAGCCATATAATGCTCGCAACTTTAACTCTACAGTTGACTCACCTTTTATGCCGTTGAGCAGACCGACAATCGGTCCTACTACCTTACGACGCAACTCATTTAATGTTAATAGCTGTTCCGGGTCATCATCTCTTTCTCTACCATAACCTTGTGGTGGCAAGGTCCAGTCCTTAGTCCACATATTGCCGCGGATTTGCCATTTTAACACATAGTTTTCTAAAATAGCACACTCATCAATGGATATGCCGGTTAGGCCGGTCTTCAAATATCTAAAGATATTCCTGTACTCCCATCCGGATACCGTAATTTCAAGTGCGGAATCAATGAGTGCTAGAGGTGGCTTGCTCATGATATCGGCTTTCCCGCTGGAAAAGTAAGGAATATCATATTTGTTGAAGACGTTCTCACATATTGAATCATACTCATCCCAATTACGTGACATAACTCCAATATCTCGCCATCTGTAGCCTTTTCTTATCAGATTCCACACTTCGTATGCTACATATTCACACTCAACATAACGGTTTGGAGCGTTGTAAACTCTAATGTTTTCGCATTTGCCGGGATATTTTGGATGAGAATCTTCGAACAAGTATCGCTCAAGGAATGTAAGGGTTTTTGACTGGCTGTCCTCATCGGATTTTCGGTCGTTCTCATGAATTTCCTGCTTCACTTTAACACCGTATTTTGATGCAAGACGTTTTAGTTGTGAAACTGTATTACAGGGTAATTCAAAGATTTCACCCGGATTTTCCATGTCACATGTCAAGCTAACAGTAATATTTGCACCTTTTATCAACAATTCTTCAATGACACGCATCTCTTGCACCGTAAAGTCATTGAACCCATCGAAAAAGATATGCTCTGTTTCACCAAATGAGCTTTCCGCCATCTTTTCTGCAAGAAGTGTAAGTCTATCCGCAGCATCACCGCCAAAGACCTTTATGATCGACTCATATGCATCATATATTAACGACAGGTCGTTGAGTTTGTCAGCCAAGGGATTTGAAACCTGTTTTGCCGCGTTTTGAAGTGTTTGTGCTGTGATGTTCAGAGTTTTAAATTCTTTTACAGCTTCCAGAAGTTTTTCTAATACTTCTGTGTGCATTTTTTTAAGTTTGTAAACGTTAAGATTTGGTGCAACAGATTCCAGCGCTCTATGCATTGCAAGAACTTGTCCGGTGTTATCTAGTATCTGCTGTGCCGCACCACCGGTTTCTGACAGTACATGGCCGCACAGGCGTGTAAAACTAAGCACTTCTGCATGAAGTGAGACTGTATCGCCACAAACTTCGCACAGGTGCCTTTCTGCATAATGGGAGTATTGCTCAGGCACAATTAAAAAAATTCCGCTCTCACCTGAGCTCATCTTTTGCTTTATTTCGCACATAAGTCGTTCAGTTTTCCCAGTTCTGGCCCTGCCTAGTATGAGCTTCAACAAAAGACTTCCCCCTTTCAAGGTTTATATTGTTCCCACGTGCAAAATGGCACTGGAATTTTTCTATGATTTATGTTAGTATGAAGGCTCTCAAACATGCTCTCAATCGTGACGAGGTGATTTCCCGTGAAATTTAAAAGAAGCCTTTTTATACTTCTCAAAATTACTATATGCTTTGGTTTAGTTATGACCCTTTCCGGTTGCACCGATGATGTGCAAAATGACGCTTTTGAAATAGAACCTGAATTTGCAGTAGCTGAACCAACGCCAACCCCTGTGCCACCTCCGGTTACTCTTGTGCCTTGGGAGGGGCATGTTTACCATTTGTTTTTTAACGAAGTCATTGCTTTCCCCGATATCGCATTTCCCGACCAAACTAATCCATACGGACTTGATGATTTCATGCTTACAGTTAATGAATTTAACCTGATTCTTGAAGGTCTGCATAGAAATGGCTTCATACTTGTCGGTATGCACGAAGTCTGGTCTGAATACACAAATTTGTATGGACAACAGCGGATGCAACGTAACACATTGATATTACCGTATGGACGAACACCGATCACTATAACCTTTGATAATCTTACATTTCATCATGAGCCATATAATGCTTTTATGCATAGATATATCATCGGTGAAGATGGAGAGGTGTGGGCTGAGGGCATAGATCGCAATGGTAATCGCCTCATTAGCCAAGATTATACTGTGATAACTATTTTGGACAACTTTATCAGAAATAATCCTGATTTCACACATACCGGTGCCAGGGGTGGCATTGCACAAACAGGACTCCATGGAATTTTGGGATATAGGACACAGGACAGTTTTACTGACGATTCTGAAGAGTTCCGTTTAAATCGTATGAAAGAAATTGCACGAGTCAGACCCGTTATTGACAGGCTCAATGAGACCGGTTGGTACTGGGCATCTCAAAGTTGGGGGCATATTCGCCTCGACACTGCCTCTCTGGACGCCGTAATACATGATGCCGAACGTTGGGCAAATGAAGTTGGCTCATTAGTTGGAGATACAGATATATTAATATATGCACATGGCGGTCGACTTGATGGCGGAGACTTGTGGGTGGATAATGTGGGTCCCGCCGCCAGACATTACATTAATGAGCTTGGTTTCAGAATGTTTGCTGCAATAGGTCCATCACCTTTTTATATGCTAAGAGAGGATGTTCCTGCAGTAATGATGGACAGAATGGCCATTGATGGCATGACTTTAAGGCGTGCACGCGACAGGTTTATGATGTTCTTCGATGCCGAGGAAGTCTTTGATCCACTTCGCCCTCACGGCGAGGTCCTCTGGGACTAGTTAACCGTCTCTGCCAGGAAGCACTCCTTATAGCTCCTACTTAGTGTTGCATATGCATCCTCTGCTTTTGAAGCATCATCAAAAACGCCGAACACTGTAGAGCCGGAGCCGGTCATCACTGCACCCAGTGCTGAATTGTCTATCAATACGCCCTTAATATCATCAACAGTTTGCTTGCCGCTTGGCAACACATCTTCAAACACATTGTACATGCGCCTTGCAACACCGCCTAAGTCTCGATCACTTAGTGCCTTTATAATACCATCCGTGTCAGGTCTGGCACGGATTTTTTCACATTTTACTTGTTTAAATAGTTCCGGCGTTGAGCATGAGAAAGAGGGCTTGCAGAGCACTATGTGGGCGTGTGGAATTGGTGGCAGATCTGTCAATATTTCTCCCCTGCCCTCTGCCAGCTTTGTTCCGCCATCAATGCTAAACGGCACATCAGATCCAAATGTATTTCCCAATGCCTCAAGCCTATCTCGCCCAAGTTTTGTTTCAAACATTTTGTCCAACATTCGCAGGACGCATGCGCCATCCGTGCTACCGCCGCCAAGACCGGCACAAACCGGTATATTCTTTTTTACTTCAATATATGTTTTATAGCCGTCAAAGCCTGTCAGTTCAAAGAAAGCACGTGCTGCCTTTGCGGCTATATTATTCTCATTACTTGGAATATATGACCTTCCGGAATTAATATGTATGCCATTGCCTGTGACACACTCAATGGTTATTTCGTCACAAAGGCTGATTGTTTGCATGATTGTCTTTAGATTGTGGTAGCCATCGGGCATTTTTGAAACTATGTCCAGAGATATATTTATTTTTGCATATGCCCGGGAAGTTTCTTTCATGTTGTTTCCTCAAAAAGCAGTTTCATCAGATTTGTACCATCTTCAAAAATCCCTGTCGCCATAGCATCCGATTCACTGTAGCTTTTGCTTGTCGTTTTTTCGTTTTTGCGGCTGTCATATAGAATAAATGGTACCGGATCCCCATCATGTCCTCTTGTAGAAATCAATGTTTTGTGGTCAGACATGATGAGTATTCTAAAGTCAGTTCCACTGTCACTCAATCGCTGTGTCAACGGAGCAACAACTCTCGAATCTACCCATTCAATAGCTTGTAGTTTGCCCTCCAAGTCACCATTATGCGTACATTCATCGGGTGCTTCAATATGCACTGTGGTAAAATCATGATGCTCTAACGATGACACCGCTGCATCTACCTTGCCTTCATAGTTCGTGTGAAGCTCTCCTGTCGCACCTTTGACCAAAATTCTCTCTAGTCCAATTAACATTCCGATACCTTGACATAGCGGTACTGCAGAAATAACAGTGCCTGTCTTGTTGTATTTCTCAACAAAACTAGGCAACTCCATTGCCGTACCTTCTGCCCAAAACCAGACCCCGTTTGCAGGGAGTTTTCCGGCTTCACGTCTTTGATTATTAAGTGGGTGAGTGTCAAGAAAGTCATGCGCAATATACATCAGCTCTTTAAGCACTTGTGGGTTTCCATTGCCCTTTGGCAAGTGTTGCCCCAGTGTTTCTCCCAGATGATCATGGGGTGGAGTTAGGTCATATGGTGGCAAATCTGTGCTTTCTCTGCTACTTTGCACAGCAATATGTCGAAATGATGATCCGGGATAGACTTTTATTCCCACTCTTTCCATTGCTTCTTTGAATTTCGGTGAGTTACACAGGTCTTGCACAAGCTCGTCAGACACTGAGCCTTCAATTGCACCTGCTGAGTGGGAGAGTATTTTCTTATCTTCAAATGGCATGTCACCATCTTCAAATGCTACCATATTCAGCCGATATGCAATGTCACCGGCTGATAGATTTATCCCTACAGCCGCAGCTTCAAGTGGTGCACGACCCGAGAAAAATTGACGTGGATCATAACCAAAAATCGATAACATCGCTGTGTCACTGCCAGCTTGCATGCCTTCAGGTATAGTTAGAGCACTACCTATTGTGCCGGTACCGGCAAGTCTGTCAAATGTTGGCGTTCTTGCGTGCTGTAGCGGCGTTCTTCCTTGTAGCTCCGGAATTGGATTGTCTGCCATTCCATCGCCGATTACCAGTATGTATTTCATCCGTCACTCCATATTAAGTTCTTGTTTTTGGAGACAAATCCTCTAAGCCCTGGCTCGTATGAATTTCTCCATTCGCTCGAGAGCAATATCTATGTTCTCCATTGAAGATGCATAGCATATACGCACGAAGCCTTCACCACAGCTTCCGAATGCATTGCCGGGGATTACTGCGACTTTTTCTGTCATCAGCAACTGTTCGCAAAATTCAGTTGACGATAGCCCTGTACTTTTGATGCTGGGGAACATATAAAATGCACCACGTGGCTCGAAGCATTCCAGTCCGATGCTTCTCAAGCCGGCCAGTAGGTGCTGGCGTCGTTCGTTGTATTCTTTTTTCATATTTTGGACATCGACATCGCCATCTTTCATTGCTGTTATCGCAGCGTATTGGCTGGTTGTTGGTGATGACATTATTGCATATTGATGTATTTTCAACATTTGTGTAATTACATCCGTCGGACCACATGCAAATCCCATGCGCCACCCTGTCATTGCATGGCTTTTTGAAAATCCTCCAACATATACTGTGCGCTCGATCATTCCTTCTAATGCCGCTATCGACACATGATGTAGCCCATAGGTGAGTTCACCATAAATTTCATCAGAAATCACCATTATATCTGTGCCTCGAAGCACTTCTGCAACTGCTTCAAGATCACTTTTTTCCATTATTGCTCCGGTTGGATTTGATGGATATGGCAAAATCAACGCTTTTGTTTTAGGCGTAATCGCTGCACGCAATTCTTCTGCTGTTAGTCGAAACTCGTTTTCTGCTTTTGTTTCAATGTACACTGGAGTTCCACCGGCGAGGGTGGTTATCGGACCATAACAGACGAATGATGGTATGGGAATTATTACTTCTTCACCCGGATTCACTAATGCTCGTACTGCAAGATCTATAGCTTCACTGCCGCCTACGGTCACAATTACCTGCTCCTTATAGTCGTACGTGAGTTCAAAACGACGGTGCAGATATTTGGCTATCTCTTCTCGCAACTCCAAAATCCCCGCATTGCCGGTATAATATGTATGCCCTTCCTCAAGGGAACGAATACCGGATTCCCTGATATGTAGCGGTGTCACAAAGTCAGGCTCTCCTATTCCCAGGGATACTGCATCCTTCATTTCGTTCAAAATATCGAAGAATTTTCTTATTCCTGACGGAGCAAGTGATTTAACATTTTTTGACAAAACTGAGTTATAATCCATCATGTTAGCGTGCATCCTTTCAAACTGTATCTGCATATCCTAACATACTCACCGTCATTTTTCAATGACAAAACAAATCCAACGTACAATCTATTGCTGTATTTGCAACAACTGAAGCATGGGGATGGTTCCTTTGTTTCAGTCCGAAACGATAAATAGAAGAGACACAGGAGAACTGATCCCCTGTGTCATCTTTCTTCTCGTTATCTTTAATTTTCAGTCTCTTGCTTAGGCAACTTCAAGTTCAGTTTGCTCATCGTCATTGTCTTTTTCAGTTCTGAATGCGAAGATGTAGCTTAGAACTCCGCCTGCAAAGAGGACTACGTGTGCTAGTGTCCACCAGTCAACCAAGATCATTGGAAGACTCATATCTTGTGTGAGGATGAAGAGGATTATTCCGATTATTGCAAGCACTGGAATTGCAAGCACGAATAGTAGTCTGCTGCGTTTTTTCTCTTCGGTATCATCATCTACGTCACACTCTTCATTGTCGTCTTTTTCGTCATTTCTTTTTCTTATTAGGAGGTGTATACCAACCATTAGTGCTAAGATTGCACCGGCTATACTGAGAATTAGATTCCACAATGCCCATGATCCTGATTCGCCGAAAGTTGCTAGTGGTACATCCGGGTCGTCGATGGTGATTGTTTCAATCATTTCATCTTCGGCGGACTCTTCTTCCTGCTCTACAGGAGGTGGTGCAAGTGGTACTTCTTCATCAGGAATGTCTATTGGTTCTTCCGGTGTGTCTACTTCAGCCGGAACCACTGGTGTTACTGGTGCTACCGGAACTGCAGGAGTTGCAGGTGGTGTAACTGTTACAATCGGTGGTGTCACAACTGTTGGCGGTGTTACTGGTGGTACCGGAATTAGTTCAAGTTCTGGCACAACCGGTGGGTTTGTTGGAGGTGTTACTGGAGGCACTACCGGTGGTACCACAGGAGGAGGTGTTACTTGAGGTACTACAGGAGGGATGACTACCGGTGGATCTTCAGGAATTGCTGTCCACTGTGCCACATATACTATATCTTCGGTTACTGTTGTTGCTGTTGAATCGGTTACCCAATCTACAAATTCCCAACCAGGATTTGCATCTGTTAGATCCACACTTGAACGTGGTCCCGGAATTGGTGAATCCATTAATATATAGTCGTGTACATCATCGGCAAACAGTCCTTGAGCGCCACCTGTGTAGGTTACTGTGAACCACATATCTTTTGTACGTTCCCATGTTGCTGTAAACACTATATCTTCGGTTACT
>Ga0123355_10003389_pt1 | contig 22821 bp, 22 predicted proteins | sample TergutEmb28metaG_3_FD_89872 | JGI IMG/M metagenome (GOLD analysis project Ga0123355, IMG submission 89872) | Embiratermes neotenicus P1 segment gut microbial communities from Petit-Saut dam, French Guiana - Emb289 P1 | ecosystem: Host-associated > Arthropoda: Insects > Digestive system > Gut ... | reverse complement strand
TTTATATACTTTACAATCACAGTTTTTCTCTCTAAGTGAGATTCTTAATTTAGATAGATCCTCAACTGTTAATCCTTGATAATCAAAAGCAATAACAACCTTTGAGTTCTGGTATTTTTCAGTTAGAGCTTTAACTTCGTCTTGTTTTTTAAGAATAATATTTTTCTCCATGATAAACTCCTTTCTTAAAAAATAAAAACCTCTTTCATGTACACAAAAGAGGTTAAAAAAATAAATTTTTTCGACCTATGGCGGGAAATTAAGTCATAGACACCTGCCGTCTCTGGTACAATTATAAAATTATATGCTGGATACGTCGACTTTTATGCCAGGACCCATGCTAGTGGAAATACTGATATTTTTGAAATAATCACCTTTAACCGTTGAAGGCTTAGCTTTCTGTAAAACTTCAAAAACTGCTTTAAAGTTTTCTGCTAACTTGACTGCATCAAACGATGATTTTCCAAAACCTAAATGAATATTACCAACTTTATCGCAACGATATTCAACTTTACCATTCTTAATTTCTTGAATAGCGCGTGTTACATCCATTGTGACAGTTCCGGTTTTTGGATTAGGCATTAATCCCTTAGGACCAAGCACTCTTCCCAGTTTACCAAGCTCACCCATTACATCAGGTGTCGCAACGATAATATCAAAATCAAACCAACCCTGTTGGATTTTATTGATGTAATCGGAATCTCCGACGAAATCCGCACCGGCTGCTTCAGCTTCTTTAGCTTTTTCACCACGGGCGATAACTAGTACTCTTTGAACCTTTCCGGTTCCGTTAGGAAGCACAATCGCGCCTCTTAAATTCTGTTCAGCTTTACGTGGATCAACATTTAAACGAAAGGCCGCATCCATTGTCGCATCAAACTTTGCAACTTTTGTTTTTTGTGCAAGTTCAATCGCTTCAACAAGTGGGTATTTTTTCGTTTTGTCGACTAACTTTTCAGCTTCCAGGTATTTTTTACCTCTCTTCATTTTTCCTCCTAAAATGTGGTTAAGCGGGATATCCTCCCACAATTTTCGGATTGTATGTTATATTTACAATCAGATGGGGTTTTAGTCAACAACTACGATTCCCATATTACGTGCGGTACCTTCGATAATTTTTGTCGCTGCTTCTAGATCATAAGCATTTAAATCAACAAGTTTCATTTTTGCGATTTCTTCTACCTGTGCTCTTTTAAGTGTTGCGACTTTAGTCTTTTTCGCACTGCCTGATCCGCTTTCAATGTTAGCTGCTCTTTTTAAAAGATAAGCTGCCGGCGGCGTTTTTAATACGAATGAGAATGAACGGTCATCATAAACTGTGATAACAGTCGGTAAAATAAAACCGGCTTTATCTTTAGATGCATCGTTAAACTGTTGACAAAAGCTTGGAATATTGACTCCCGCCTGACCTAATGAAGATCCAATAGGTGGAGCTGGTGTCGCTTTTCCGGCCGCAATCTGCAATTTAATTGTTTTCACTGCTTTTTTAGCCATGGAATTTCCTCCTTTTCCCTGTGATGTGGTGTAGCGGATTTAGATAAATCCTTCCACTTACGCTAATGCGCGTGCAAAGCATGCTAGATAATTATATCAAAAAACAGGTTAACAGTCAAGAACTTTTTCAATAAAGTAACAGAAAAATCAATTAAAAATGCAAACTTTTAAATCATTCTTCAATATTCTCTTCCTTCAACAAAGAAAACATTTCAATTAGAGCTTTTTTAGTATCAGCTAAATTAGGAAGGATAGCATATGAGTATCTTCCCGATCCAATCCTTATCGGTTTTATCTCACTCGTGGATAAATAAAATCTATAATCTTCGATTAAATATTTAAAAATGCTGCTTCTTTCTAACAATGCTTTTCGAAAAATTTCTTTATAGCTCCGCGGATTATTGGATTTATCATTTAAAAAACGTAAAAACAAATTAATATGCGAAAGAGCGTCACTATAACTTCCTTCAGTCATCTCATAACTCTTTAAACAAAACGAATCTATATTTTCCAATATTGGTCCACCTAAATATTCTAACTCATATTCAATAACACCAAGATGTTTGCAATATTTTATTAATATCTTATTTAAGAAATCGTGAAAACTAATATGATTTTCTTCGACTACTGAACTAAATTTGTAATCAAATAAATTGAACATTTCTTCATAATTCCATGCATTAAGCTTTTGACTTAAACTTTTGGCCGCAAGCCTAATAATTTTGTTAAAATATTCATCCTTTATGCCTAGTCCTTCATTTTCTTTGAAACTATATTCCACATTGATAAATTTTTGCATTTCTTTTCTAGTTGATGATAAAATTTCTTCTTCGCCATGTCCTCTTATTAATAATACTTTTAGTCCATATATGTTATAGAACTCTTTCAAAAAATTATAAATTTTCTTGCGCTCAGAATTATCTTTTGGTAATCGATCTATATCGTCAACTATTAATATTATTCCTTGCCTATTTGACCTTTTAAACAAACCCATTAATGTTTTTTGAAAATTTTCTTTTAATTCTTCCATCGTTTGAAATCTTTGATTACCAATTTTTTTTATAATTTTAGAAATGCCAGAAATACTTTTAGGAGCTATATCCGCAACTAATTCTAATATTTTATCTAAATATAGTTCAACATTTTTTCTATTTTGTACAAGAAAAATTTTGCATAGAGTATCAATATATTCATGTATATAATTATTTATTTCTGCTGGACTATCAAACTTTAATAAATCAATATTAATGACAAAATAGCGCTCCTTGAATCGATCACCATTATTTAGCGGCTCAAAACTATATTTATTTATTTTACTTAATTGTCTTCCCAAAGTCTTGGCAACGCTACTTTTACCACTACCCCAATTACCAGTCAAGGCAATATTCATTGGTGCTTTAGTATTTGATTTTTCAAACACATTATGTAGATTTTCCAAATGCATTGCGCAATTTTGTTGTAAATGTTCAATGCTATCTACTGGTTCATCAATAAGTATCAAATCTTCATCTTCGGCGATTTTGCTCTTATAATGGTTTAAAATGTTTTCATTCTTCCAGCTATCTTTCATAAAATAATAGGCAATAAAGAAAATTGATTGATATGAAACTAATAGCATAGCTAACTTAAATGAATTATCAATATCTTCATTTCCTGACTTTAAAAATGATAATATCAAGGAAGTAATTAATATAGAATAAATAATAATGTTAGGATATTTAACATGGCTTAGTTTTATTCCTATTCCTTCTAGAACGGCAAAAGCTAAAGTGCTAAGAAAATAATATAAAAATGCACTCATAAAAAGTAGATCTAACACTTCTTCAGGAATTGATATAATTCCATAATCCCACTGAAGAAGCAAAAGAAATCCTCCAAAAACAACAAGCATGAAAATCGCAAAATACAAAAGACATTTTAGTTGATATATTTTGACTATCCATTCTTTTTTAGCAAAATTAAACTCACTTTTTTCTAATATATCATAACTTTCGGTTCCTGGTTTTTTATTTTTGAATAATTCATAAGTACTATTAGCATAAATATAGACAAGTCTAAATAGTAATGCAAATCCAAAAATAAGAATCAAAAGAAATTGAATTAAAATATTAATGAAATAAACGTCATTAAAAAGAAATTTAAATAATAACAGCCATATTAAATTTGTTAATAAACAAAAAACTATAAGCCCTATTAAAAATTTGAAGTTTTTAGGTCTCGCCTTCTTTTGAAATAAAACCGATATAAACCCAAATACATAAGCGCCAATCAAAATATATGTTGAATACAATGAAAAATCATTAAAAATATTTTCTTCTAAAATAAATCTTACGGATATTGCTAACAATAATAAAAATATTGGAATTAAAAACAAAAGCATTATATTTAATATAGCATAATTATAGACTAATATCCATGCGAATTTCTTTTTTGTTGGAACTTCATTTTCCTTTTTTCTGTCCAAAAAAATCATCCTTTTTCTGCTAAAGTTAATTATATTATAACATTCTTTGACAATTTTTCTATTCATTTTTATTCGACAAAATTCTTCAAAAAGAAAAGTTTATTTTCATCAAAAATTTTCATAAATCATTAAGAAATCAGGCTCTTTTGAGTAGAATCTCTTAAAAAGAGACTAAGTTCTAGCCCAGGTATTTGTAGTCTCTTAACAATTCTGATATAATTTTAATAGAAAAGGAGTTGACAATTATGTCAAATAAATTCGGAGAATTCTTATATGAACTCCGCAAAGAAAGAAATATGACGCAAACTGATCTTGCGGACAAATTAGATTTAACTAATAAAGCAGTCTCAAAATGGGAAACAGGTGAAACAATGCCTGAGACATCACAATTAATACCTATCTCCAAAATCTTTAATGTAACAGTTGATGAACTATTAAATGGTCAGCGTATTACCAGTCAATTATCAGAGGATAATACTTATGAAAAAGATAAAATGATGTCGATGAAATTTATTTTACAGATTACACTTGGTGTAGGTATTATTTTAATTGGCGTTGTAACAATGGTAATAATGGATTATTTAGATATTAATCATTATATCTATGTTCCTACTTTTTTAAGTTTTGTGGCGATAGGTGCGCCTATATGCGTTTATGCCGGAATGGTTAAATCTATTGAAGATAAAGAGCCTTCCGCTAATGTTTTAAAACAGGGCAAAAAACTTTCTTTAGCAATCTCTATTGGTGTAATGCTTTGTATATTATCTCCAATTAGTGTAGTTGCGGTTTCAGAGCGTTTTGAGGAAACTACTTTGGCTATTATCGGCGTAAGTATCTTCTTTACTCTAATTATCATCGCTGTCGCTATCTTTATTATTTATGGCTCTCTTTGGAGTAATTATGACAAAAGATATTTAAAAGGAACCGGCACATCTAAAGTAAAATCAGCTAAAAAGAAGCGACACGAAAATCTTGTTGGTGCTTCTTGTGGAGTGATTTTTCTTATGGCCGCAGTAGTTTACTTAATTTTAGGCTTAGCTCTAGATTTATGGCACATAAATTGGATTACATTTCCAATCGCCGCTCTTTTATGCGGGATAGTCGCAATCATTATCGAAAGTCTTCCCAAAGAATAAACAAAAAAAGGATTTTTATCCTTTTTTCTTTATTCTTATCTTAATTACAAGTTACTTTTTAGTGAAAAATACTACCGCTACTGCTCCAGGACCGGCATGTGTCGCAACAGTCGCTGAAATAGCCCAATTACCTGTGTCTGCAAATTTATGTTCTGCAATTGCTTCTTGTTTTAATTTCTCACATTCCGCAATATTATTCGTGTGCCCAAAATAAATAGGCATAGAAAAATCAACAGGTTGTTCTTTTAATTGTGCTAATAAATGAGCCTGAGCTTTTTTAAGACCACGACTTTTAGCATAACTTTCCAGTTTTCCATTAATCATATATAAATGAGGTTTAATGCTTAACATTGTTCCAATCATAGCGGAAGCACCAGAAATACGTCCACCGGCACGAAGATATTTTAATGTATCAACATAGGCATATAATTTTACTCTAGGGACAAGTTTTTCAATTTCCAAAACGATATCTTTAGCTGTTTTGTTTTCATTACGTAAGCGTACAGTTTCTAATACAAGTGCAATTAAAGCCGGCGCAACAGCGCTGGTATCTATTAGATGAATTTTATCATATCCGACTGCGTCTTTAGCTCTTACTGCTTGTTCAAAAGTAATAGAAAGTTCTTTGGCAATCGTTAAAACAATTAATTCATCGCCTTTTTCTTTAGCCTCATTAAATACTTCTTCAAATAGAATTTGATTTATTGCTGAGGTCTTTGGTAAATTTTTACTTGTTGTAAGTTTTGCATAAAATTCATCTGTAGTAAGTTCTTTCTGATCTAAATACTCAGTTCCATCAAAGTTGATTGGAATATACATCATTTCAATATTATACTTTTTTACTTCTTCTAAAGTAAATCCTGATGAACTATCAGTTAGAATTCTTATCATTATAATCTCCCTTATTTTGCTTATCAAAAGCATTATACTATAATTTTATAACGAAAAGAATGCTTTGTCAAGAAAAGACATAGATTTTAATGTCTTTTTTTATTTTGGACTTCAAAATAATTTTTATTTAATTATCACTTCTAGATTAGTTGCTTTAGTGATTTATAGAAAAACTCTATCTTGCCGTCAAGCTTATCAGTATGGAAATGTCCGCAACACCATTTAGCAAATTCAATATTATCGTGAATTTTTTGTAAGTACTTTTCGGTTCTGTTTTTTATCTGGCTTTGATCAATCCCAGCTAAAAACATCTCTTTTGGCATAAAGTTGTATGGACAAGTATGCGTGAAAACCCAATCAAATTTTTGATTTTTTACTTATTTAAAAAGTTCTTCAAATTCGTTATCAGATAACTCTTCATTCTCCCACCATGCATAACCTCTCAATAAGCGAACTGGCTTATCTACACTATATGCTCCGCCAATAACAAGACTCTTCTTCCCGTTTATATCTAGTACAGTACCGTTATCCGCAAAATAAATTCTATCTCTTTTAAAGCCTTTGCCACCTAGAAGTTCAATCTCTTTGGCCTTTATCTCTCTAAAAGGTTGTTCATGGTTACCTTGAATACAAAGTAGCGTAATCGGTAACTGTGCCGCGTATTCTCTTCTTTTTTCATCATTTCTTATTTCACCATGATATACACTATAAAAGAAAGCAACATCGCCAAGTATTATTAATAAATCATCTTTACTAGCATCACCAATTTTAGCAATTCTTTCTTCAAGGTCAAAAACATCACCATGAATATCGCCTGTCAAGACTCTATTAAATTGCCGATTAAAACTTTTCATTATTTAACTCCTAACTTACAAGAAGTTTCTTCTTCTGATTAAACTCATCCTGAGTTAAGATCCCCTCTTTTAGTAAAGTCTCAAGCATAGTCAGTTTATCATCAATAATCTTATACTCTGTTTTTTTAAATTTAAAAGAATATTTTAGATTCAACAAAAATGCGATAACAATAAAACCAATAAGACTTGAGCCTATCATTGTCCAAAAGCCCGGAAATGTTACCTCTAAGAATAAACTCATAATCCATGAATAAAGATAGAAAAAGCCAATTAGTGCTATATAGCCTATTCCATAAAGTTTAATACTTGTGATAATATTATCATATTTGGAATTCTTTTTCATATAAATAAATTTCTCTAAAACGAAAAAAATAATCACACTAGCTATAATTATTATATCTTGATTTAAAAATCGATCTAAAACAGCTGTTCCGGCACTTTCTACTTGCATATCATTAAAATAATTAAGCCAATATAATATTTTAGAAATAGCCAAATAGGAGAATAGCATTTCTTTAATTGCTAACCATCTTGTTTTTTTCATAACTTAACCTCTACTTAATTTTTTTTGAATTCATCTAAAATAAAAAGCCATAAAATGGCTTTAAACTTTTTCTACTTGTAAGAAACCAAAATCAGAAGGTGTACGGCGTCCAAACATTTCAATTAAAACAGTTACTAATTGCTTTTCCTGAGAAATGCTAACAACTTCACCAATCTGACCATTAAAAGGTCCTTCAATGATTCTAAGCTGCGAACCAACCGGAAAATCATAGATTGGCTTCACCAACATACCAATTTTTTCTAACACCGCATTAATCTCTTCAGGAGGTAAAGGAACCGGTTTAGTACCACCACCACTTGAGCCTAGAAAGCCTGTGACTTTTGGTGTATTACGAACAATAAACCAAGACTCTTCAGTAACAATCATTTCTACAAATAAATATCCTGGAAACATTTTACGGATTTTATCTTTTTGAGTTCCGTCAGCTTTAATTTCCACATAGCCTTCTTCAGGTATAACAATTTGAAATATCAGATTGCTCATGCCCATGCTTTCAATGCGTCGTGTTAAATCGTCTTTAACGGAATTTTCTAATCCAGAATAGGTTTGAACTATATACCAGCGACGCTGATTGCTCATGAGCGCCCTCGGATTACATCTACAACAGCACGAATCAAAATATCAGATAATAAGAAGAAAACCGCCAAAATAATAATAAATACAAAAACACGAATCGAATTCTCAATGAATTCTTTTTTTGTTGCCCAAGTAATTTTAGTAAATTCCGGATAAACAGGCTTTAAGAAAGGTATTAGAACTAATAATAAGCCAAATACAGAAACTCCCATTAAAACCCACGCAAATAGATTCGGATAAGAACCAATAATCGGGAAATCAACATTTGGGACCAATTCACCAAGTAGAATCATGCTTGCCAGAGCTAGTGCTATAAGCGCAACTACTAAAAGCAAATAGTTCTCCCACTTATATTCTTTACCTAATATTTCCAGCAATTTATTTTGTTTTTTATCTGGTTTTTCTTTTATTGCCATTGTTAAAGCCTCCTATATTCATTAAATAATTGTTTTTTACTTGCTTTCTTTATGCATTGTATGTTTGTTGCAAGTTTTGCAGAATTTTTTTATCTCCAGACGCTTAAGCGCATCATTACTTTTTTGTTTAGTGTAATTCCTGGAAAGACAAACTTCGCATATTAATATAATTTTACTTTTCATAATTAAAAAAACACCCTCAAAGTGACATATAATATTATATCACAAATATTTAAAAATCAACTAATAATTTTACAATTTTAAAGAAAAAAGTGTATTGTAGAATTTAAAAACAGCCGAAATTTAGTTAACGGCTGTTTTTATTACAAATTTAAATTTAGTCTTTGTTAGAAAAATCCATTGCCTGGTAACGTAAATACATTTTATAACGTCTGCGGGCATCTTTCATGTTAGCTTCTAACAATTCTTCTGCATGATCAGGATTAATTATTTGCAGCTGTGAATAACGAGACTCACTCATTAATAAATCACGGTATTTATCCCAATTTGGCGCTTTTGGATCGTCAAGTTGGAAAGGATTTTTACCTTGTGGTTCAAGACGTGGGTCATAACGGAAGATCGGCCAGTATCCACATTGATTAGCTAATTTAGACTGTTCGTGAGAATATTCCATTCCACCTTTTGCTCCATGTGCAATACAAGGAGAGTAAGCGATAATGATTGAAGGTCCTTTGAACTCTTCAGCTTCTTTGAATACTTTTAACATTTGAGCCTGGCTTGCACCATGACAAACTTGTCCGACATAAACATGTCCATAACTCATCGCAATTGCGGCTAAGTCTTTTTTCTTATCAGCTTTACCTGCAGCTGTAAATTTAGCAATTGATCCTTCGCGAGCGGCTTTTGAAGATTGACCACCAGTATTAGAGTAAACTTCTGTATCAACAACTAAGATATTTACATCTAAATTATTAGCGATAACATGGTCTAATCCGCCGTAGCCGATATCATAAGCCCATCCGTCGCCACCGATAATCCATGGAGAAAGTTTGATAAAGTATTGTTTTAATCCTAGTAAAGTTTTAGCATATTCATCTTTAACGCCTTCTAAAGCCGAAATAAGAGTTTTAGTAGCGACATTACATTCTTCACCATAATTACGAACTTTAATCCAGTTTTGACAAGCTGCTTTTAAATCAGCAGGCATATTGTCAAGGTTATCATTCATAATAGTTTGAACACGGTCACGAATTGTTTCGAAAGCTAATTGCATCCCGAATCCAAACTCCGCATTATCTTCAAACAGTGAATTTGCCCAAGCAGGTCCACGACCTTCTTTATTAGTTGTAAATGGCGTAGCTGGATAAGATCCTCCATAAATAGAAGTACATCCTGTAGCGTTAGCGATTATTACGCGGTCACCAAATAATTGAGTTAAAAGTTTGATATAGATTGTTTCACCACATCCTGCGCAAGCACCAGAGAATTCAAATAAAGGCTGAGCAAATTGTGAGTTTTTAACATTAGCAGTTCCAGTAAGTTCTGTTTTGTAAGAAACATTATTATAGAAGTAATCCGCAACTTTTTGCGAACCTTTAGCTAATTCACCATGAATTGGTTTTAATTCTAAAGCTTTACCTTTTGGAGCCGGACATACATTATAACAAACAGCACATCCTGTACAGTCTAAAGTAGAAACCTGTAAAGTATATTGATGATTCTCTAAACCTTTACCAATTGGCTTTAAGTAAGTCGCACCTTTAGGGGCTTTTTTAGCTTCTTCTTCAGAAACTAAGAACGGACGGATACAAGAGTGAGGACATACAAACGCGCATTGGTTACATTGGATACAGTTATGTTCAACCCAAACCGGAACTTCATTAGCAATTCCACGTTTTTCATAAGCTGAAGAACCATTAACCATATGACCATCATCATATTTTTTGAAGACGCTCATCGGTAAAGTATCACCTTCGATCGCATTAACGACAGAAGCGATATTTTTAACAAAGTCCGGACCAACTTTTTTAGCTTTTGCTTCTACAGCAAGGTTAGCCCATTCTTTTTTAACAGCAATTTCGATTAAGCCGTCTTTTCCGGCATCAATTGCATCATAATTCTGCTTAACAACTTTATCGCCTTTTCTAGCATAAGCTTTTTCAGCGTAAACTTTCATCAGCTTATTAGCTTCATCATAAGGCATGATTTGCTCGCTAAGTTTGAAGAAAGCACTTTGCATAATTGTATTAATTCTTCTTCCTAAGCCGATTTTATTAGCTAATTCAACTGCGTTGATTAAATATAATTTTGCATTTTTCTCAGCTAATTGTTTTTTAACTTTATTAGGAAGGAAGGCTTCAATTTCTTCTGGTTTAACAACAGTATTAAGTAAGAATGTTCCGCCGTTACGAAGTCCTTTAATCATATCATATTTATCAAGATATGAGTCTGTAGAACAAGAAACGAAATGCGGCTGGCTTACTAAGTAAGTTGAACGAATCGGCTTTTTACCGAAACGTAAGTGCATTCTTGTTACACCACCAGATTTTTTAGAGTCATATGAAGAATAAGCTTGTCCACGAAGGTTAGTGTTTTCTCCAATGATTTTGATTGTGTTTTTGCTGGCACCGACTGTTCCGTCTGAACCAAGTCCAAAGAATAATAATTCAGTTGTTTCCGGATCACAAACGTCAATAATTTCTTTAACATCTAAAGATTTAAATGTGATGTCATCGATAATACCAACAGTAAATCCATCTTTCATTTCACCGGCAAGATTAGCGAATACCGCATTAATCATTGAAGGAGTAGTATCTTTACTACTTAAACCATAACGGCCACCAATGATTTGAGGCGCATTTTCTTTACCATAGAAAACAGCTTTAACATCAAGGAATAACGGTTCACCAATTGATCCTTGTTCAATTGTACGATCAAGAACTGCAATTTTCTTAACAGTTTTCGGTAATTGATCAAGGAAATATTTAACTGAGAACGGACGATATAAATGAACCGCAAGTAAACCGACTTTTTTGCCTTTAGCAACTAAATAATCAACAGTTTCTCTGATAGCTTCTGTTGAAGATCCCATTGCGATAACAACATCAGTCGCATCCGGCGCACCATAATAAACAAATGGCGCATAATTTCTTCCTGTTACTTTAGAAATTTCTTTCATGTATGACGCAACAATATCCGGAATTGCTTCATAATAAGTATTCTGAAGCTCTCTTGTCTGGAAATAAACATCATCATTCTGCGCTGAACCACGAGTTTTCGGCGTATTCGGATTTAAAGCATTTTTTCTGAATGCTTCTACCGCTTTTTTATCTAATAAACGGTCAAATACTTTATAATCCATTACTTCAATTGTATTTACCTCATGCGAAGTACGGAATCCGTCAAAGAAATGTAAGAATGGAACTCTTCCTTTGATCGCAGCTAAGTGAGCAACCCCACCTAAATCCATAACTTCTTGGACTGAACCAGTCGCAAGCATCGCAAACCCTGTCTGACGACAAGCCATAACATCCTGGTGATCACCGAAGATTGATAAAGCTTGTGCCGCAAGACTTCTAGCACTAACATGAACTACACCCGGTAATAACTGACCGGCAATCTTATACATGTTTGGAATTTTTAGAAGTAATCCCTGACTCGCTGTATAAGTCGTTGTTAAAGCTCCAACTTGCAATGAACCATGTACGGTCCCGGCTGCTCCTGCTTCACTTTGCATCTCAACGATTTTAACTGGCATACCAAATAGGTTCTTCATTCCATTTGAAGCCCATTCGTCAGTAAATTCTGCCATTGGTGAAGAAGGCGTAATCGGATAGATACCGGCTACTTCGGTAAAAGCATAAGATGCCCAAGCTGCTGCTTCATTTCCATCCATTGATTTTAAAACTTTTTTACTCATGTTTCCTCCTAGATAAATGTATTTTTACACAACATTAATATTATATACTTTTATGCAACAAATTTCAAGATATAACTACAAAGAAAGCGCTAATCATTTACATCTTTATTTAATTAGAATTTTTAATCATCGTAAGCGCAACTTTTTGTTTAGCTACATCAACACTTAAGACATAAACCTTAACTAAGTCACCAACACTTAAGACATCGCTTGGATGTTTAATGTAATTATTGGATATTTTAGAGATATGAACGAGTCCGTCATTCTTCAGACCACAATCAACAAACGCTCCAAAATCAACAACATTCCGAACTGTTCCATGTAATTCCATACCCTCTTTTAAATCTTCAATATTTAAGACATCACTCCTTAAAATTGGTTTATCTAAAGAATCACGGGGATCACGAAGCGGACTGGCAAAAGCATCTAAGACATCAGTCAACGTAAATTTATCGACATTATATTTTGTCATCAAATGATTTTTATCGGCTTTATCGAGTGTTTCTTTAATCGCAGATGTACCAAACATTTCCGGAGTAATAGCCAAATCAATCATAATCATTTTCGCGATTTCATAACTTTCCGGATGTATTGAAGTAATATCAAGTGCTTCTGTTCCTTCCGGTATTCTTAAAAACCCAATAGCCTGTTCATAAGTTTTACTACCTAGTTTTGGTACTTTTTTAAGTTGTTGGCGATTTTTAAATCCTCCGATATCATCACGATATTTAACAAGGTTTTCCGCAACCCCTTTATTAAGTCCCGAAACATATTGAAGAAGGGCCTTTGAAGCGGTATTGGCATTTACTCCAACACTATTTACGGCATTTTGAACGACAAAATCCAGCGAATCTGTAAGCTTGCTCTGCGTTACATCGTGCTGATATTGCCCAACACCGATTGATTTTGGATCAATTTTAACTAATTCACTTAAAGGATCCTGAAGGCGTCTGGCGATACTAACGGCGCTTCTTTCCTCAACTTCATACTCCGGAAACTCTTCTCTAGCTAATTCACTAGCAGAATAAACAGAAGCTCCAGCTTCACTGATAATCAAGTAATAAACTTTATCGCTTATCTCTTTAATAAGTCCCGAGATAAAGGTTTCTGTTTCACGACTTGCGGTACCATTGCCAATCGCAATAATTTCTACTTTAAATTTGGAAATCATCTTTTTAATCTTATCTTTAGCGGTCGTAACTCTTTCCGGATTAAGATTTTCACCTTTATATTTCTCATGCGGATAGATAACATCTTTTGCTAAAACTTTACCTGTCTGATCAACAACCGCTAATTTGCAACCTGTTCGGTAGGCTGGATCAACTCCAAGTACAACTTTGCCTTTCATTGGCGGCGTTAAAAGCAGATTTTTCAGATTAACGGAAAAAATTTCAATTGCCTGAATTTCGGCCGCATCTGTTAATTCCGCTCTAATTTCCCTTTCAACTGAAGGATAGATTAAACGTTTGATTGAATCGTCAATTGCTTCAATAATACTAGGCACTACAAACGAATTGTAATTAGCTATAATTTGCTTTTGTAAGTATTTACTAAATAATGCTTGTTCATAAGAAATGTTAACACTGATTACACTTTCGTTTTCAGCCCTGTTAACAGCTAAAATTCTATGCGGTTTAATTGTTTTGATTCGCTCCTGATACTCATAATAGTTTTCATAAGTTTTCAATTCATCAACAGCGTTTTTCTTAACTTTAGTAACGACTAAACCTTCCTTAGTCATTTCAAAGCGTAAATGTTTTCTATACTCGGCATTATCGCTTATAATTTCCGCAATAATATATTTGGCTCCTTGAATCGCAGCTTCCCAAGTCAATATATTTTCATTAATGTATGGCGTTGCGATGCTTTCTAAAGTGCCTTCCAGCGGAAAATCAAGCATTGTTTTAGCAAGAGGCTCGAGACCATGTTTAATAGCTTCTGTCGCTTTTGTTTTCTTTTTCTCCTTGAAAGGACGATATAAGTCTTCAATTTCCACCAGTTTTGTTGAATTTTCAATTTGAGCTCTTAGCTCATCAGTTAAAAGTCCTTTTTCATCAATTAAGCGAATAACATCTTCCTTACGTTTATTCAGCTGTTCTCCGTATTCGTAAGCTTTTTCGATTGCTCTGATATCCTCTTCATCAAGACCATCAGTTTTTTCTTTTCGGTAACGAGCAATAAAGGGAACTGTATTTCCTTCTTTTAAAAGTTCTAAAACAGCTACGACCTGATCGGTTTTAATACCTTGCTCATCTGCAATTTTTTTAATTAATTCATCGTTGATATATTCCATAAATTCCTTTCCTTTCAGCAAAAAAGAGGATTACTCCCCTTTTTAAATTTTAATATATATATGCCTCTTCTTCATCGTTTTCATTTTTGAATAAAGGGTGAGCAATCTCAGCCACACTTTCGTCTGGTCTTGCTAAAAGATCATTATTATAAGCCATTTCATAAAGAAATTGATTAAGCGCCTGATATTGATGAGTGAAATTATTATTACCACTGAACTCAAAACGCTGATTATATTCTGGTAATCTTTGAGAATCATTAGTAGTTATTTGTAAGGCAATTAATGAATCTCTACGCAACATGTAGTTAGTCATAGGAACTGTTCTCCCTAAAAAGATATCATCAACTCCAAAAAGATCAATTAAAACAATTCTTGTAACTGGATTTCCATCTACATCACGATTGAGCTGCTCAATGTGTTTAATAATCAAACCCTTAAGATAGCGTTCTTGATTACGAACATCATCAAAACCTTCCGTTACAAACTCGCGCAATTCCTCTGTATAGACACTTAAATCAGAATTAAAAATAAAGAAAACAAGTACCTCTTCAGTAAATTCCTCAAGTTCATAGTCTCTTAAAAAGCCTTCAAGACCTGGGCCACCAACTAATCCCATAGCATTTAATGTATAAATATTTTCAATTAAAAACGGCTGACAAGTTTCGCAATCTCTGAATAAGCGCTGAACTCGTTCTTCTGCCTCTGTGAAGAAAAACCTATGAATTAATAAACCCATAATAACTAAAGCCGTCACAGCTAAAATAATATCGAATATTAATCGAAATGGGATATTAATATTAACTTTTTTCTTTTTCTGAATAACTCTTGCCATTAAAAAACAGCTCCTATACTTAAATTAGTCACATTTTTTATTTAGACTGTATTTAATATGATACCGAAAAGCAAGCGAAAAGTCAAGTAAAATATTAAAAAAACAATGATTTTTACCATTAATATATTTGCCTTAGTTTTTCGATTTGTTTAACAAACACTTTTATCGAATAACATATGCACTTTTATCTTCTTGACCTTTTGGTAAAAACTTAAAAAACGCTCCCATATTCTACATAAAATTATTATTTCTTTTTTAAAAGTAACTTAGTTTTTATGCCATAATATATTTTTGTTTTTCGGCTTACCCAGTACTAGTCTTTTTTAACTTACCAGCATCAATTAACGTTTGCAAATCTGCATTTGCTTGCACAATACAAAAATATTCTTTAAGTGATCCCCATTTTGTTATATGGCCAATCGCATTATTCAATTCTAAAAAAGAAAAATCCCTCAACTAAAAGGGATTTTATCAATATATTCAAAATTTAAGTTTCCATACCAAAGATAAATGAGTTAGCAATTCTGATTTTTTCTTCAAGCGGTAAAATTGTTGAGAAAATCATATATTCAATACCGTTATGGAACCAAGTTAAACTATTTGCAGTTGCGGCTCCTACTGTTTGATATAACATTACCGGATTACCAAATAATCTAGCTGTCGATAAAACTGTAGAAGGCTCACGGAACTCCTGAACAACAGTAAAGTTTAGTTCACCATCAAAAAACTTGATTGATTTTGTTTCAGTTGTTGTTTGTGATTCTAAGAATACACCAGCAGGAACATAATTAGGCATTAAGATTTCTCTTTCAGTGAAATTAGCTGAACCTTCACCCAATTCTAAACGCACTGTTAGATTAGTTCTTTCTAAATCAAAGTCTAATCTTGTAAGACCAGGCGTTTCGTTAAATACGCCAAATGTCACAATAAGCGCTGCTTCGCGTCTTGAGTCAAATACCGTTACTTCTCTTGGTAAAAGTGTGTTACGGTCGAAAATAGCTCTTTGTGATACAAGTCTGTTATTAGTCTTATGATTAACTCGGCTTTCAGCGAAAAAATGTCTGGAATCACTCGTTATAGCACTATTTGAATCATTAATTAAATCTCTGTAAACTGATTGAAGTAAGTAAGCATGGCTTGAATTGTTTGGCCAGTCGCTTTGAAACCTAAAAGATTTGTTTAACGCAGGCGTTAAAACAAAAACTCCTGTTTCATTTTTAAGAATTACTTGTACGTTATTATTTTCTCGATTTCTAAGTGTTATTTTATAAAAATCCGGATTCATAAATTCGATTACTAAATCATAAACGACTGAACCTTCCTCTTCTTTAACGATTTCCATAACCGCATCGACTCTATATTCCGTTAATTGATTCACTTTTTCACCTAAATTGCGGACAAAATCAGCATCATTCACATCTTCACGCGAACAACCATAAAGAAATCCTAATCCCACTACTAATAACACTATGCTAAAAATCTTTCTCACACATTCACCTCATAAATTTTTTTCTAGTAATAAATATGTACCGAAAAATTCTTTTATGCATAAATTACCAGATAAAACCAAAAATAATAAATAAAAGGAGATGAAATGTATGAGTATCTTTCAAAAGCTAGTTTTAGTTATCGCAATTATCGGAGCCGTCGTCTTAGGAATGATTGGCTTATTCTCATTTAATCTAATTGAATTTCTATTTGGGGAAATGACATTTTTAACAAGAATCCTTTATACAGTAATTGGGTTATCAGGGGTTATTGCCCTTACATCTTTATCGGAAAGAAGGCATCACAGAGCTAGTTATTCTAAAAAAATATAGCTATAAGTCATTAAAAAAAGTTGTTTTTTTATGACCTATCTATTCCTTTCTAGCATTATTTAACGTTTTTTCTGTCATGCTATTTCTAGTATGTTGCTTAAATTTCGGCAATTTTATACAATTTTAATATAATGGGGTGAACATATGCGTTCTGATAAAAATCGTCCAGTCAGTGAAATGTTAGGTAAAAGAATTCGATCACTTAGGCAATCAAGAGGCTTTTCGCAAGAAGAATTAGCGGAATTAGCAGATTTACATCGAACATATATCGGACAAATAGAAAGAGCCGAAAAAAATATTACATTCGTCAATCTCGATAGAATCATCCGGGCATTAAATTCAAATATTAATGACTTTTTTGAGTCTGAAGAGTGGCTGTAGTTTCTAACGCTTGCCGATAATACTTGCTGATTTTTCGAAAACGGTGATTAAGACATGATTTACTCACATCTTGATTACGTTTAGAATAAACATCACAAAGTTCATTTAAGTTCTTATCCGGATACTTGAGTCTGATTTCCATTAGTTCAATTATCGCTTCAGGAACCTCCACTTCACTTGGGAGGTTTTTTTTGATATATTGAATCTCTTTTACTTGTCGGTTTGATGCTGTTGTGGCTTTATAATCATTTGACATAACACAATTAGTCTTTCGAGCTGCTTTTGCTCTCGCTAACTGAGAAATAATAACTTCTTCCAGATAGGAAGCTTGAGAAATCGCTCCCGATAGTTTTAAGAAACCGGAAATGTCTTCTTTATTCTTTATATATATAATAAGATTATTCCGTCTTGTTGTTAAAACCGCATTAATTTGATCGTGCTGACTAAATATTCGCTGCAAAAGTTTTCCTTCTTCAGGTCTAGTAATAATCTCCAAATGATAATTGTTTCTTTTGGCGTCTTCGAGTTCCATTTTAGGCTTTGTGACAGAACCGCTATGCAAAAAAGCACTTTTTAAAAGTGTCGTTTTGCAGCAAGTCTTATTAAATTGTTCTGAATTGATTTTTGCAAAATCCATTGCAGATAAAGTCAATTCATTTTTTTTTATTATAGTTTCTATTTTATAAACATTTTTAAAAGCATCCGCTAATTTTATTATTAGTTCCTGATTATAAAAAGTGTAGAAATAATAATCATCTTTCAATTTAAAGTAATTGCTAAAATAAACTAAAAAAGTTTTTTCGCAACAATTATTTAAAGTTAATGCTTTAATTATTTCATCTTTACACTCGCGCGTAAAACTCATTTTAATCATCCTTTAAGAATTTCTAGGAGTTCGTTCATATCATTAATTCGATAGTCTGTATAAGTGCCAAGTTCTTTAATGCTCCAATTCACAAAAACAGTTTTTAAACCAGCATTTTTACCGGAAAGAATATCTGAGTCATTATCACCAATCATTATTGCACCTTTAGCATTAGGAAAAGATTCCAGAACTCGATAGACTCCTTCAGAATCTGGTTTATGCTTTGTACAATGATCACAACCTATCACAACCGAAAAGAATTTATCTAGTTCTGTAAAAACTAGGTTTTCCTTAGCGACAGCACTTTGTTTAGAAGTTAGAATTGCCAGATTATAATTACTTTTCTGCAGAGTTGTCAAAACTTCTTTAACATTAGGAAATGCTTTAATATATTCAGGTGATAATTCCTTATTTATCTTTCGATAATAAGCAACTAAGTCTGCTATATCTTCTGCATTATGGGAATACTTACTAAATGTTTGTACTAATGTCGGTCCAATAAACTCAATAATTTCGCTTCTGGAAGGTATATTGTCTGGAAAAAATTCTAAGAATGTTCTTCTGAATGTTTCTATAATTAACTCATTAGTATCAATTAAAGTGCCATCAAGATCAAATATAAGCGTGTTTACGTCCATCTTCTTTCTCCTCTAACGCCTCAATATAAAGCATTTGTTCCGGAAAGTATTTTGGATCCGGCCACCCTTTTCTTTTAAGAACTAAAATTGCTATACCGATTGCACAGAATAATAAGGAAATCATCACATTAACTCTGATGACCCCAAAAAGCATTAAAGGATCAGTTCTAAATGGTTCAATCAAAAGTCCTCTGCCAAGTCCATACCAAATCAGATAAAGCGGGAAAATATCACCTAACTTAATTAATTTAGTGCGTCGTAAAATTACAATTATAACAAGACCGATTAAATTCCAGACACTTTCATAGAGAAAAGTCGGATGATAATAGATACCACCTATGCGCATTTGCTCAACCATCCAGTTTGGCATAAAGCGCGCAAGGACTGCTCTGGATGTTGCTGGACCATGCGCTTCTTGATTGATAAAATTTCCCCAACGACCAATAATCTGGCCGACAAGTAAACTTGGAGCTAAAATATCAAGTGCTCGCCACCGATCAATACTTCTTCGCTTACAGTAGAAAAAAACAAAAATCGCTGCTGTAATAATTCCACCATGAACCGCCAATCCTTCTAAAGCAAATCGGCCGTTTTGTCGATCCCAGCCAAGCATATAAAGAATATCAAAACCAAAGCGGTCAAAATTAAATATTACATAATAAAGACGAGTTCCAAGAATTGCTAAAGGCATACAATATAAAAGTCCGTCCAGAATATCATTTCTTTGAATTCCTAATCTTACACCTTCCCTAATGCCAATAAAAGCAGCTAAAATAATACCTGTTAAAATTATTATTGCATACCAAGCAATAGAAAAACCAAAAATTTCAAAATTTTGGGATATACTAAGAAACATCATTATTCTCCTCCATATTTGTCATAATCAATTGATTTATCGCATTTGTAAAAGCTTCATAAGCATTATAACCTAAATACTTCAGCTTTTGATTAGATGCGCAGGCCTCAACAATTGCGGCTAAGTTTCTTCCTGGCGAAACAGGAATTTTTAAGATTGGAATTTCAGTATCGAAATATTTTATCGTTTGATTAGTGAATTCTAATCTTTTATAATCCATTTGATCGTTCCATTTAGCAAGTTCTACAACTAAACGAACTTTCTTATTTTCTCGAAATGAAGAAACACCAAACATATTAATAACATCAACAATACCAACACCGCGAATTTCCAAATAACGTTTAGAAACTTCCGGAGCTTCACCAATAAGAATGCCAACTTCTTTTTGATATATATCAACTCTGTCATCAGATATTAACTGATGACCTCGCTTAATAAGTTCTAGCGCAACTTCGCTTTTTCCGATTCCGCTTTGTCCTGTAATTAGCGTGCCTAGACCATTTATGTCAATAAGAACCCCATGGACAGGAATCCGTTTAGCTAACTTTTCTAAAAGATATACATGTATTTTACTAACTAATTCATAGCGCTTGGATTCGTCTTTTAGAATCGTTACTGAATACTGATTACCATAAGTAATAAACATTTCCGGAACTTTAGCAGTGTAATTAAAAATGATAACCGGAGGCAATGCACTAAAAATCAAATGCAGTCTTTCTTCCTGAATTTTAGGCGAAAGCTTCGCAAAATAAGTCATTTCCTTATTGCCAATATAAAGAATATAATCTTTCTCATAACAATCAAAAAAACCTGAAAATTCTAATCCAGGTCTTGTGACATTGCTCGATTTTATTTCTCTAAATACTCCTTGAGCTCCGGCACGAATTTTTAACTGAAGATCCTCTGCCATTTTAGCAACCGTCAATTTACTCATTTTATTCCTCTTCTCAGTCTATAAAGGAAATAGTAACGCCTTATGATATTTTTAAGCGCTGTTCTTAAAAAGATAAACACAAATACGAAAAATAAAAGCTGCGATAAGCTGCTAAAATATTGCGAATAAGCGATAGAACTATATATCGCAACCGTTAATAAAGATAAAAAGAAAGGCGCAGAGCCTAAGGATTTAACAATTAGAGAATGGAAATATGCGTATAAGATTACACTAAAAAATAAATCAGCGACAGAGATGTGTAACGTAAAAAGCGCAATCTCTGTAATATTGTTAAAAGTGCGAATACCAAATAAACCGGTAAGCGAAAAAATAACTATAAAATTAATTAAATAAATGACAAGCATTGATAAAAGCCGGTTAGTAAATAAAAACGGCGTAAGGAAATAATAAGCCCCATTTGCTTTATTATCATCAAGAATCTTCAATAAGTCCCCTACCGCTTCTTCGGTTGTTTTATCATTTATATTTAGATCTTTTTCAGAACCTTCGTTTCTTTCAGTTTCTTGTTTTTCCATAATTTTATATACCTCATCCAGATACAGACTAAAAGAATGCCTGTATAATTTAATAAAATATCAACTACATCAAATACACCACGACCCAAAAAGTATTGGCTAGTTTCAATAACTAATAATGCAATAAATAACAAATAAAAAGCATGCCCATAAATTTTTTTATACGCATAATAGGCCAATGGCATATAAAGAACTACATTTCCCCAAAAATTAATAAATACAGTTAAATTGCTAAACATATATTTAAACATAATTCTCAGATAAGCAAAACTAAATGAATAGGCTGCTTCAACTTCATCTCTTAAAAACAAAATGCTTATGAGAAATAAAATATAAATAATAAACCAATATTTGTTCTTTAAAAAAAGATAGTTTATTAAAAAAAGCACCACCAAAAAATAAAGAAAATAGATGTTAAATAAAAAATAAGGTCTTAATATTTCTATCACTAAAATTGAGACTAAACTAATTAGAAAGGCATTAATACCTTTTTTAACCTTATTTTCCAAAACTATCACCTATAATTATAACATATTTTTAAGATTTCTGCCAGAAAAATGATAATATTCATATATTATTATATGTTTCAAATATCAAAAAAAACGCAATCTCAGCTAATATAGGTAATCTTATTGTAATTAATATTTGTTTTCTCATAAGCTGTAGCTTTTGCTTACTAAGATACCTAGCAAATATAATTTAAAATGCTGTAATATTTATGAGGAGCTATAACAAATTGAAAATCGAAATTTAAGAGGACTTTATAAAAGTTGTTAAATGTCTTAAATTCGCAGAATGGAAACTTTATTGCATGTCTTTTAATAAGTAAAGATAATGATAATTACTTAATTATTAATACCAAAGAAGACTGACAGAAAGAGCTGCAAAAAGTTGAGAATGAAATCTACAAACTTAATGCCGAATTTAACGATAAATATAGTATGTTATTTTATCTTAAGGTTGACGCATCTGTGATTGATGAAATAAAAGGTAAAATAGGTTACTCTCGTCACAAGGGAAAGGGAGTTAAAAGCAAAGCTTAGTATGTTTACAAATTAAATAATTAAGGTTTGGCCGTTACCCTAAAAAACAACCTCCAGAAAGGAGAACACATAGTGGCAACTATTAATAAATTAAATTATGAAAAGATACTTGATGAAATTAAAACAGCAATCAGGGAGCGCAAGTATGATAAGTTGTAACTGATAAAAAAAGAAAAATTCGATGAGCTTATTGCCATCGAATTTTTTAGCATATCTAAAAGTATGCCTCTTCCCTTATATTTTTGTTAAGGATGATTCTTAGTATTTCAAATTCTTCATTTGTTGTTGCATTATGATTTATTCCTGTTGAAAATAAATCCATAGAAAGCATTAATGGTACGTTGACT
>Ga0123355_10003388_pt1 | contig 22822 bp, 28 predicted proteins | sample TergutEmb28metaG_3_FD_89872 | JGI IMG/M metagenome (GOLD analysis project Ga0123355, IMG submission 89872) | Embiratermes neotenicus P1 segment gut microbial communities from Petit-Saut dam, French Guiana - Emb289 P1 | ecosystem: Host-associated > Arthropoda: Insects > Digestive system > Gut ... | reverse complement strand
TTAATCAAACTTTTGACGATAAAGTAAAAATTTGGTCAGCTTTTCAAAGTCCTTATCGGATGACTGCGTGTTTTATGATAGCTCCTGTGCTTCTGCCTTCACGTAGAGTAGATACTATCAGTCGCGTTACAGACGCAAAAGTTACAACAAAACAGAATGCCTAAGCACCACCAACTAGCAAGGAGTGATGATTTTTGTTCACACTTCAAGTAGATTTTGCATTATCCTTACGTGATGATTTTAATGGAATACGTATCAAAGATGATAATTGTACTTTTGCTATAAATGGTCAGGTATTTAAGCCAATGCGAAAACCAGATGGATTTTATGTATTTTGTGGTCTAGGCATTGATAAAATATTTCTACAAGTCAACCATTTTCATTATCACGAATATCATGAGGTTTTTACTCTTGGATCAGTGGATGATGCATCTTATCGAATAAAAGAAGTTAGATTATGTCGCAAATATTCTGCCATGCACAAGAATTGCGAATGGTACGAAGTAACAGGACATCATCTGCCTGCAAATAGTGAAGTATTAGCCTTCGCTAGAATGGAAGACCACTCTGGCAATGATATTATCGTTGATGTTGATGCTGAGAGCATAAGAGTAATGAACAGCACTTCGAGTCCTGTATCATCATTGGTAGGACGACGATTCACAATAAATCTGGAAGATGCAAGCACTTTTTTTGTCACACATAAAGCCCCCGATATGTACAAATACTATATTAAGGGTGGTATTCCTCCCCCTAGTGAATTCCAAGTATTGTATGCAGTGTATCGTTCAATAATTGAATCAGATGGTACATTATTCATTCCTCACATCACCACTGAAAGTATATTCAAATTTATGTACAAGGAGAGGGAGTCAGACAAGTGGCATTCTGTGTCTGTAGTGAAGGGTGATTAATGTGTAGTTCTGGCGTAGCTCCAAATAAAATAATATTATAGTTCTATCATCCGTATCAAATAAAGCCATGTCTATTTGTAGATGTGGTTTTATTTGTGTTTGCATTTAGATGCTATAATATGGAAGTTATACACATTATATTTCTCAAAATGAAAAAATTTTAGCTTATACCTTGACAACATTAAACAGAAGTTTTCATTTGAAAAGGCACGATGTGTTGCATCCCAAGATTTATCATACTCAGCCTTATATTCAATCTTTTCGGCAAAGAAAGTTTCTTCTATCTCATCTTTAATATAGTCAACAATCTCTGAGCGTTTCATTGATAATAATGTATCTTTTGTTTTTTCATCAATGGCAAAAGTAACACCCAAACATGACATTATAGAGCCTCCTCGTTTTATAGACGCTTATCTCATAACATCAGGGTCAGAGTCCAATGTGATAAAATAATCGTAAAACGGCATCAGAAATGTGTATCCACTAACAAGGCGGTCTACTAAGTCAGGCGAATACAGTTCGTCTCCATTCTGTTGACTATGGATGAGTGAAAAGGATTTTCTGTTATACCATCCAGCAACTGTGGGTGAAGGAGCTTCCTTCTTGCGCTTGTATTCATCACCATCAAGGATGAACTCATTCTGCTTTTCCAATGGCGCGATTAGTTGCGCAAATTTATCTAACGTGTCATGGTTAATACGAGCTCTGAATTTTGCCATCGTTGTTGCCTTCGCTTGATAATAGCCTAGCCCATAACTCCATTCTTCAGGAGATAGGTCAAACCAAAACACAGGAGTAGATGTCCATTCTTCACTGGGTTTTTCAATGGAAAACCATAGGTTACATCTGTAAGGCTCTCCATCACGAATGCGACGAGCATCTTTGTAAATGCGCGAAACCTTATGGATAAAACCATGCTTGTTATATTCCTTCGAGATTCGCTCAAATACCTCTTTGCCTAATGCTTTCATAGGGTTTTGGAACGCCCGCTGAAATTCTTCTTTGTTTTCTTCAAACCAATCTTTTCTATTATTTAGCCGAAGATTCCACATGAAGTCAACCGTGCTTGGAGTAAAACCATTAAACATTATCATCAATCCTTCTGTATTACATGCAACTACCATAATCATCACACATTGCTTTACCAGTCTCTGTTTCTGATTGCTTCTTCCGCATCAATATCAATGTTAAAATGCTTTAGGATATGGCGAACAGTTTCTCCAATGGATTCTCTTGCACCTGTTTCGATTTGGCTATCATTTTCTTCAAATTCTTCTTGTAAGTCATTTATGCTATCCGTCATTGTATCAAATTTTGTTTGTATAGCATCAATGTTATGCTCTCCTGATTCCAAACACTGAACTACATCAACTATATACGATTTGACTTTGTCTACTAAAAAGTTTGGGAAATAATCGTCATCATACATATCGTTTAGGTATAAGCTTTCATCAAATTTTTCATTCTATACGCTCCTCCCGTAATGTTCCTCGTTCTATTGCATAATTCATATGCTTTTTGAATTTCTGTATACTCTTCCATTAAGCATGTTAAAGCATTACCAGTAATGTTTGGGATAATGTTTTCTTTTTTAAGCATTTTGACAACAGCAACAAGCAAATCAAACTCCGATTTTATTTGATTTTCTACCATCCTATCATAATATCCCGCACATTCAGTGCGTTTTTTGTTTCTTCTCTTGAATACAAGGATGAATCATAATAAATTTCCGCAAATTGGTTTGCGCTTGTAAGAGAATTAACTGTATCTTCAACAAATGAATTTCTTTTGCCAACCCCATATCTTAATCCATAAAAATTCGTATGCAAAATGTCTTCGTTTTCTTTAAATAATTCGTAGGTTTCAATACGCCTCAATATATCAGTGATAATAAACCGTAATAGTGTATCATTATTTAACTCACTCATCATTTTAGAGTGAGTCTCAACATCAATAATTTTTACGCAGAGTTTATAATGATAATTCCATTGTTGGCAAATCTGAATGAGCATAAAGTTTACAGAATTAATGAACAGAAGAACTTCATAAACTCTGCTATATATTTCTTCCACAGAAAGAGTAGGATAATTTTGTTCGAAAAAACTTATGGTATCATGGAACGCACACATGTCACTAATTATCTCTTCCTCCAGTTCTGCGTTATTGCTCGAAATTATTTGTTTAAATGCTTTATCAATCGCTTCTTTTGTATAATACCCGAGTAACATATCCAAGAAAGAGGTGTCTTGCACGAGTTTTTCAGCCCCAATAAATAACTTCGTTAAGTCTTTTGACTTGCGATTAAAATCATCCTTATCTTCAATGTTTTTTATGTGATTTAACTCATGGAAAAGACAAAAAATCTTGGCAAAATATGTGGCTTCATTTATCTTATTCTTATTATTTTCTAGGTATTTATGATTAAATTTTACTGTTTTGTCAGACAACTTGCGATACGCCAGTGAAACCTCTGCAGATAATGCTGGATAGTTTTCTGTTTTGAGAGAAAGAAAATAAAACAACACCTTCTTTAGCTGATGCTTCATATACATAGCAACTGATTTTATATGTTCATATTGTCTTAAAGGATATAACTTCATTATGTTTGAAAAAATGTACCAATAGGCAGAATCCCATATTAAACACTTGTATCCATCGCTAAATTTTAGTGTTTCAGGGAATACATTTGAGCTAAATGTTCCTATGAATTTAACGCCAAATAAGCCCTCTGAAATACCAGTAAATATATTGGTGTATTCCACACTCTCTTGAATCAGAGGATTCGTAGCAATATTTCTAGCATTTTTCAAAAAGCGTTCTGCAGGGGTCATTATTCTAATTCCTTTAAAATTTCAATTACTTCATCCTTTGCATATCCTTCAAATGTGTATTTCTTTCCTTTAACAATAACTACACGCCCAATGTTTTTATCTTCTCTCTCATTTTCTTTTTTTTGCTTACCTGTTTGAATATGAGTCATTATAAAATCTACAATTTGCACAGACACTGCAGTTAATGGGATTAAGAAGATTAGAAATTCCTCCATACCACTAAAACTAAAATTCTCAAGAGTTTCGATATTTTCAAACTCAGCATTAACCAATTTGCCAAATTCATTATCATTCTTTTGGCATCCAAAAATAATATCCATATTTGAGTTCCTCTACTAATAGTTTGATTCTTGCGTTTTAAGGCTAGAATCCCAAGGTTATATAATCTACAAGATTTTTTGGGGTTCAATATAGCCACTAATTACGATTGTTATAAGTATAGCAATTATACGCACATTAGACAAACATTTTCAATATACCCCCTCTGAACTATAGACGTTTGTATACATATCCCCGTACTAGGAAACACTGTATCGAAAGTAACAATGTCTAGGATGGAAAGGGTGATAATATGCTTGAAAAATTATACCACACTGTAATAACTTCTGCTATAGCCATAATTGCGTTATTCATCCTTACTCGTATAATAGGTAGGAAGCAAATGGCACAACTAAATTTTTCGATTATGTCATTGGGATATCTATTGGCTCTATAGCAGCGGAGTATGCAGTTGTTCGTGATGTTCGTTTGGTGGAAGGTCTTACTGCACTGGTGACATTCACACTGTTCTCACTTGTCTTTTCATACATTGGAATAAAGAGTTACAAGGGCAGAAGAATACTTGACGGTATCCCTTACATTCTCATTGAAAACGGGAAGATAATTGAGGAGAACCTAAAAAGAGTGAAGCTAAATGTAAACGACCTCCTAGAAGAATGTCGGCAGAAAAATATTTTCGATATCTCAGAGGTTGAGTTTGCAATTCTGGAAACCAGTGGTAGGCTTAGTGTACAGCCAAAATCACAAAACCGTCCGCTAACACCTAAGGATATGAAAATGCCTACAGAGTATGAAGGTTTATGCGCCAACGTAGTGATTGATGGTAAAGCTATTGAAGAGCATTTGAAGGCGTTAAATCTTGATATAGATTGGCTACTCAATGAACTAGCCAAGCAAAATATCAAGGGACATGCAGATGTTTTGCTGGCGTATATAAATAGGTCGTGTCCTAGATGTGTGATTTCGTCATTTTGTCACCTTACCGTCATTGCGGGATTGACCCAAAATTTCTTTCTAAGGTCGCTTTTTTCAAGATGAGATTGTGGGTTAAGCCCGCAATGACGAAACCTGATTTCACATGTTTAGGACATGACCTATAAATACAGCGGGTGTTCTTCACATTCATATGAAGAACACCCACTCCACAAACATAACCTTTTAGTCTTACATCAGTGTTTTTTCCAACCTTCTCCTTTTACTTTATACTGAAGTGCGTAAAGGTCGCCACTTGTAATATCATCAGAGTAGTCGATTCCCTCAAGTTCCCCTTCTTCCCAAACTATTACCCCACCTATGACTTTAAGTGAAATACCATATTTTACGCTTAGTGCTTCCAACTCCGTAGTAAATTGGCTATATCTTTCCTCGTCTTTCTTACTATACATTATGAGTTCCTCCAATTTTCGTAAGTAACCAAAGTATGTTCTCGCCTAGCCTTTTCATAGTACGTTGACCTTCTTCATCTTTAGCATAATCACCTTGAGCGCGTGATAGACTCATGTTCCAATATGTGCTACCTGGAACTAGCATATCGTTAATTAGGAAGAAGTGCTGGATAGAATCCAACGTGTGTATGCCTCCAGCTCGACAAACAGCAGTGACAGCCGCTCCAATTTTACGAGAGAGTGCGTTGCCATTCTGACGAGCTATGTAGCCACATCGGTCTATAACTGCTTTAGTTTCAGTGGTAAGGTCTGAAAAGTACGTGGGTGAGCCAATTATGATTGCATCCGCTTCAACCATCTTTTGATATACTTCATTTACCCAATCATCAGTAACACAATGTCCTTTGTGAGTGGCACAACCACCACAACCTAGACAACCCGTTACAGCCCTGCCCCCAGCTTGATACATTTCTGTTTCTGCTCCACCCGCTACAAGAACATCAAGAACAGTTTGAAGCATCCCCGCTGTATTTCCCTCTTTTCGAGGACTTCCATTGATTGCTAATATTTTCATTCTAAATTATCCTTTCTTATACAGTGCGTTTAAAAATGAGTATTTCCAAATCTTCTCCCCGCAATGTCGTGTTTGATACTCCTGTTTGAACAAACCCAAGTTTACGCCAAAAATCAATGCCTCTAGTATTTGTTGCAATCACTCCAAGCATTATATCCTTCATACCAACAGTTTGTGTAGTGGCAATGACAGCATTCATAATTTCTATACCAATAGACTTCCCTTTTAGTGAACCATGCACCAGTAAAAGTCCAACCCATACACAATCAGAATTGGGATAACCCACGAGAAAGTCAAGGACTGCAATTGGATTATTATCTTTCCACAAGCTAATAAAGTATTTATTCTCTATGCTAAATCCATCAGGTATAGCTATTATAGATTCGATTATGCCAGTCGGGGTTGCTTCCTTGCCTTCCGTAAGCATGAAAAAATCTTGATTGGTTTCGTATATTGACCAAACATCTAAGTAATTATCTTTGGTTATAGGATGTATTTCATACCCAGTCAAAATCTGTTGCAGTTCGCTTAACATTTAGCAACCTCCAAGATTCCTGTATAATTTATCACGAACACTCTCATGAACACCTTGCTTTTTTCCTAAGAATACGGAAAATCTCTCCATTGCCCTCATTACGGAATCAATTAATTCCTCAGAAACATCAACCCCATTTTCCCACCACCAATTTTTCATACACATATGGGTTGTTGATTTTTCAGGCTCGAAGCGGGCAATGAACCTATCACCATACAATACGGGCAGTACATAATAGCCATACTTCCTTTTAACAACAGGAACATAAACTTCCCATGTGTACTCAAAGCCAAATAATTTTGTTATCATATCTCTATCCCAAATGAGATTATCCAAAGGGGCTATAAATTTCATGTTTTTATGTTTGGATTCCATCAGTGCTTCAAAAATGGAAATATCATTATTTCTTGCATAAAATCTATCTGTTATATCTTCAACCTCTATTGCAATAAGCGAACCATCATCAACCAGTTCATCAAGTATATGTTGCCTCGTCTTTTTATCAGGCATAAGTGTCCCCAACCAACCTCCACCACTTCTATTCCATAACATCCCAATGCTACCAATCCGTCTGTACACATACCACTTGAAAAAATCATGTTCAGTTTCAAAAGGTACAGGATGTTCAAGAATATGTGCTGGCAGAAGGTTTTCTATAAGGTCGTAAATTTTGTTGACATTTATTTTCTTTGACACCCCAACTTTTCCAACGTGAAACAAATAGTCTAGTGTTGCGCTGTAGATATTTCTACGTCCCCATGTGCCACTTCCAGCAAAACCACTACCAATTTGCTTTGGTTGCATTGCGCCATTATCTGCAAGTGCTTTTATTACAACATCCACATAATTCAATGCTTCCGTTGAATTGCGATATTGTAATGTAGAAATAGCTTCCTTGCCACGTTGTTCACGGACAAGATGAAAATAAGACCAATCCTCTGTAGGATATATGGACATTACTTTATCCCAACCATCAATCAGGCTACGTTTTTCATATAAAAGTTGTTCTAACATATTAGGCTTGTAGTCGCTAATTCGTGACTGTAAGACAAGGTCTGCATTGCGCCCAACAATATTCAGTGGGTCAAATTGTATACAGCCCACTTTTTTGACATATTCCATAACCCCATCCATTCCCAAAAGGGGCTGTATTCCATCCAAGTGATGATAACGAATCAGAAACCGTCTTGCTTCTTCTTTTGAAAATTTCATATGTTCCTCACAAATTTTTCACCATTATAAAATCCTCGTGTCCTACATGGTCTAGCTTTTCATCTGTAATTACGTAGCCAAGTCGCTTGTAAAATCGCACAGCTTCTAGTCACCTTACACCTCTATTTCAAATTCAATTTCATCACGCAATGGTATTCCGTCTATTCCGACAAGTGGTATAGAAGGCTTTAGCTTCCTTGATATTTCTAATGCCCCCAATCTAACCGCACGAATTGTAAATCCGCGCTTTTGGTAAAATCGAATGGCATGGGTGTTATCATTAGTTGTTTGAACTATGACTTTATCTATATTGTTTTCTTTAGCAGTCTGCTTTACATACTCTATCAAGGCGGAGGCTATTCCAATGTTTTGTGCAACGCTTTGAAGTGCCATAATTTCGCATACGCCATCGTGGAACTCGTATAACAAGTATCCAAGAACATCAGTGTCACACACCGCCACATAACCTAGCATTATGCGTGAATCCCAGAGCTTTTCGTTAATAGCGAGAAGCAGAGAACCCCAAGTATCCTCAAGGATAGGTTGAATTTTAGCGCGAATAGTTCTGTCAACTGGCTGGATTTTGTAATCCAAAGGTTCAAGTTCCTTTAAGAAAAATACACACCGTTCTGTTTCCTTATACCCTATTTTTAAATGAAAGTTGTAGCTGTCTATATTTTCAATCAAACAATCACTTGCAATCTCTTGGCAACCGTTCATTACTGCCCAATATTCTGTGACTGTGACAAGTTCAGTGGCAATTCCACGATGGCGGTATTCTGGTAGAACGTAAATTGCTTCAAGATAGCCTTTCAAATCTTCATTTGTGCCGTTTACATATTCACGACGAAGCGAACCATGCGAACAGCCAATAGGTTTATCCCTATCTAGCGCAAGAAAGAAAGCTTGGTTTGTATCTGCAAATAGCTCTTCGTTTTCTTCCACAACTTCATCAAAGGGCATTTCGTAAAGCACACAAAGCAATTCGCTAACAGCACTTATGTCATCATACGATGCCCTCTTGTATATAATATCCATTACCCAAAAACCTCCACTACCACTACAACTCGCAGTCTATTTATTTCTATTACAGAGTTTCAATTTCCTTTTCAAGACGAGAAATTAAATGATGGAGATGTTTCTGCCAAATTTCAAAATATCCTATGTGTGGTGAGGTGCGTATTAACTCTACATATTCCCGCTCTCCATCTTCGTCAGGAACTTTATCTCTGATGTCTACCAAATAACGAAGCAAAAACTTTAATGAATCTTCATCAGCCGTGAAGGATTTAATATTGTGCATTTCATGGTCTACATCATAATATTCAGGGGGTGATGTGTAACCATTGGGAAAATCTTCGTAATTTCCCTTAAATGCACCACTATCTTGGAACATAAAATAGAGTTCCGTTAAGGCTATTGCAGTGTTATCATGAAATGATTCAATGTAATCAAAATTCTCAAAATCCTTTCCATATAAACGTTGTCCATCTGGTCCTAAATCACGTATAATCTCATTTAACTTAAATTCAGTTCTATTTTTTGCATAATCTCGTAATTCATCAGTTACATCTAAACCTGCATCTGACTCTAATGCCCTGTGTCCCCATGTTCCCACATCATTCATCCTCTCCTAAAACTCATTGTGTAGTAATCGCTCATACATTTGTTTTCACCACAGGCACCCAAATTTCTATAAGTCCGTCTTCGCCAAAAAGTTCAAAACACGTACCCGCTTCGATATAACTGTATCCTGTTGAAGGCAAACCAGTTTCTTCCCACATTGCAACCCATGCCTGAATCAATTGCATATCAGTAGGAACAGTAGCAACAGCAAAAACGCTAGAAGGTATGTTTACATTATCTGTGCTACCAGTGTCTCCTTGCTCTGAACCAAACAAATAGTAAAGTTTTCCGTTCGCAGTAAACCATGTTGCCCCGTAAAGTACAGAGGAGCGTTTTCTTAATGCTTCTTCATGATGCTTGCACAAGGCTATACTTTTCGTATCATACGATTCATCAGTTGCTAATGTTTCAATCAAGTAACCTTTTATACTAAAGCTGTTTCTGTTTTCTATTCTAATATCCATAGATACCTCCGATAATCATCAAATGTCATCATTGTACTCTTCTACAATAAAAATTTCATTGTCGATATATACGTAGAAAAGTTTATCATAACCCTCGGATAATGAGGGTAGTTCAAGTTTAGCATGTGAGCCACGCATAGCAACAAGTGGCACTTTCTCCTTACCGTCTCTTTGCTCGTTGCGCTCAATAGCCTCATTTATACTGGATTTGAAATAGTATCCAATCACTTCAAAGCCAGCATTTTTAGCTTCGCCTATATATTGATTGCGTTCATGTTTGGTCAAGTTTGTGTTATCTATAACAAATGACTGCTTGGCGTTTATGCAAGCTTCAATTAAGATTCTTTCACGATGTCTTGTCTTTAGCATATCAAGATTAATTCTGATATGTGTTTTGTAGAAATTGCGCTTGTAAAATTCACTTTTCCCTGTAGCTTGAATGCCAATAAAGAGAATCATATTCACATCAAACATCCCATTTCCTGTCTATACCTACACTTATGCTTTCTTTAGTGTTCGTTTTCGCTTTGGCTTATAGGCTATGATTTTTTCAACTACTTCCTCTGGGGTCAGCTCATTGTAAAAAATATGGTCAGTAACATAAGGGTCTAGTGAATTTTCACACAATATATCAATATCATGGTTCGCCTCTTTTTCAGAAGAATAGCCCCCTGCCATTATTTTACGAACCAATATGAGTAGGTCATCTTTACTCATAGCTAATCAGCATCTCCTGTCTATTCGGCATTGAATATCTATTCCGTATATTCCTACAACGGCAGGTTTCAGGCTTAAATATATTTTTGTAATGCAATGTATTTTTCTACCATGCCTGTGTAGATTCCCGCTACTCGTTCAGCATTAGAATCTTGCAAATACTCTGTCCAATAGCGGAACGTAAGTAACCATGTTGATGCTTCTGCATATTGAGTCAGTGTATCTATAGTAACCATAGCTCCTGTTTTTTCTTGCAACGCATTGCTGTAGCAAGCAATCAACGAATCTCGGTCAATCGGCCACCCTAGATCTATGCCCCTGTCACAAAAATATGCTACTGCACCAATGCCCTTACCAATATGTGTATACTGCCAATCACATACCAACAGTCGTGTTCCATCTAATAGGAAATTGCCTCCTGCAAAATCACCGTGGCAAAAAGTGTTGGGAATTGGCAAACCCTCTGCATACTCCTCAATCTTGTAGAAATTATCGAACATTTCTTTTAAAACGGATGCATCTAAGTGTGTGGGAAATTTATTGTGTAAGCGATACCAATTCTCATACGATTCCTTCAATGTATATAGACCCAACACTGATTCTTTATCCTGTGATGAAGGATTTAAATAGGCAACATAATCCAAAGCATTGATACTTGCGCAAATTACCATCGCCCGTTTTTGTAGCGTATAGCACTTCCACTTTACATTAACACTTTTTTTGTTGGAGAAATTGAAAACTACGACTCTATTGTCGTGAAAAAAGTATCTATGTTAAATGGAAGTGCTATACTATCCCAGTGTTTTGGCGAAAGGGCTTCGTATTTTTTGAAAACAAGCAACAATTCATCATCGTTGGCAGCTTGGAAAACAACATCTGGCAGAAAGTCAAGTTGACTTGCATATTGTTTATAAAAATCATATTCATAACGGAATTGATTCATTATTGCAGTGTCAACCATAGATGAATTTGCGTATTTCACGACATATTGGTCGTTGCACGATAAAACCACAGCCCCACTAGCACCCTCATTGACGGGAGAAAAATTCATATCGCCTTTGATTAAGCGGCTTTCTTTAAGCAATGATTTTATTTGAACTTCATATAACATAAGTACCTCCAATATTTTATAGCAATACTACGTTTCACTGAAAATACCACTCTTGGAATAACAGTCTTTTCATTCTAGTTATTCTGTCGCGAGTAGAAAGAATAATTGATTGTTTAGGTGAATCTGTTAGAATGCTGTAGTCATATATGGAGCGGTCAAGGGATATATCAAAACGAGAATAATTATCATTAGTAAAACATAGGTCATAGTTGGATGTAAAGCATTCAAATATCCATTCAGTCTTATAACAAACAACATTGAACAAGACTGGCATCGCTATAATCTTATCTAGTTTTTCTAAACCACAACCATCCGTTAGTTTCACATACAACTCAAACATACCTTCTATTGAAGCCATTGGAGGGGAATCATATTCATAGTCAAATGACTTGCTATTAAGGAAGCAAGAGAGTATTTGCATTTCCAAAGTTCCGTGAGGTTTATCCAAAGGGTCATCTTTCAAATTAACCCCAAGGTCATGCGGAAACAACCAAGTGCTGTAATCGTTTGTGATTAGCGGAGATAGACCAATACCACATATCTCATTGATTGTAGCATATAAACACGCTTCAGCAGACATAATCACTCACCCTACATCCCAACGTTCAATTTCATTCTCCAGATAGGAAAATTCGGTGTGACGTGTACATTCATTATCTAACAACAACATGTATTTCCATAGCTTCTTGCCAGTCCCAGCAAAGATTGTGTTGACATTAGCACAGTATTCCTGCGCAGCCTTAGCCTTTAACTTAACCTCTAAATCATCCGAGCGATTGCTTGCCTTTATCTCCACAATGTAGATGTACTTCTCTGTCTCCACTAGGAAGTCTGGCTGATAGCGTTGATTTCCAAAGTATATCTTGAATTGGTCACGAGCAGGTCGTAACCATTTTAACACATTAGCAGAGCGTTCCAAAACAATGGCAAAAATATGCTCTGGGACACTGTCAAATTTGTAAGCAGTGTGACAAGCCTTTGTAAACTGACCAACAACCTTTTTGCGAATCTCGTAAGCTGGGATATTTGCAGTAAATTTTAGAATGTCATCCTCTTTGAATTTAGTGTAGTCTTGTTGTAATATAGGAACGGCTGGACGTAGCAACTTAATTTCATATTCTGGAGGCGTTAGGCTAGAATGACTGTCTAGTTGTTCCCAAATATGTCGCGCAATGTCCTTTTTATAGTGCTGTACAACCCTGTCAGCTTCCACACCAATATGCTCAAGGGCTTGCCCAGCTAATTTAGCAAACAGCTGTCCATATTGGCGATAGTTTATTCCTGGTACAAAGTTCAATATTTCACCAACAATCATATTTACAGGTGTGTCTGGTAGAACGGGCTGATTGTCATCTTTGAGGGTGGTGACTTCGCTGGTCTTTAGGCTCTCAATAATGATTTCTTCTGTAGGTGCGGTGAAAGAAAACCCGAAACTGGTATCCAGTTCAAAATCGGCGTACACCTTAACTTGCTGGTTGGTCTGGATTATCACAATATCAGGGATGTCTATAGTGTATTTAATTTTCTGCTCTACAAGAGGGGCTATGGCGACTTTAATTTTCTCATCTATCCCGCTACTATCAGCAACATCCACCAATTTAGTCTTCACTCTGTCCTTTATGACTTCGTGAACTTCTGGATTACGCATATCTTCAAGGGTTAATACTCGTAGAGCCACAGGTTCATCTGTAGTCATAGCCAACGGCACAGAGATATTTACCCGTTCTGACCGCATTTCCTCAATGACTTCCCCAACGGCTTTAGCAATTTCAATATCTTTAGATAGCTCGTCAATGCGTTCTTCACTTCTGGCATAGCGTTTCTTTTTCTCCATTTGCTCTACATAATCATCAAACTGGGTTTTGGAACGAACAACTATCTTTTCTTTGCCCAAATCCTCGTCGTCTTCAATGAGGATGATGTTCTCACGTTTTATGATGGACGTTTCCTCATTAGCAGCATTGATTATTTCCTCAAATTTATCATGCGCGACAATTGTTACACGGTCAACAGTGGGATTTCCTGTCTTTTCTCCGTATGGTAGACGCAAGCCCCGCCCTATTGTCTGTTCACGCAAGGTCAAAGAAGCGGCTGTACGCAATGGGATGATAGTATATAGGTTGGTTACGTCCCAGCCCTCTTTTAGCATGTTGACATGAACAACAATTTCAATTTTATTGTCATCACTTTCTAGGTTCAGCAATTGTTGTATGTTTTCGTCCTTTTCGTTCCCTTTTTGATTTGAATGGAGTTCAATTACCTTGTCAGCATAGTAACCCTCGTAGAAATTGACAGAGGTTAGGTAGGTTACAATTTCTGAAGCATGAGTTGTATCTTTACAGACGACGAGAACGAAGGGTTTAACTAGATTCACACCTTCATTTAAGGCGTAGGCTTCTAACTCCGCTTTAGTGTTGCGATGTATGCGGATTCCATCGGTTAGTTTAATCTCGTCAATCTCATGTGGGTGGTATTTCTTCGCATCAAAGTTCTTGCGTGTAGCGGCGGCTGGCTCTTTTACAAAACCGTCCGTTATAGCATGGGCAAGCGAATATTCATATACAACATTTTTGAATTTAGTTGCGCCCTTAGATGTTTCAATTTGTGGCGTGGCAGTTAGTTCAAGTCCAATTAATGGGGAAAGCTCGTTGATAACCTTCATGCCCCTATCAGCACGGTAGTGATGGCTTTCGTCCATTAGTACGACTAAATCGTCTAGCTTGGTAAGGTAGTCGAAGTAGGATTGCCCGATATATTCAGACATGCGTTTTACTTGAGGTTCGCGACCACCTTTAGTTTCGGCGTTGATTTTGCCAATGTTAAAGATGTTTATAGTTACGCTAGGCTTTAGACTTTGTTGCCCCGCTACGATATCCTTGTAAGTATCGCCAGTTATTACTAAAGGTGGGTTTTGCAAGAACACGTTAAGACGTTTAAATACATACTTCTTGTAGGTTGGGCTGTTAAAGTCCTTGATTAGCTTGTTGTAGACTGTTAGGTTTGGGGCGATGATAAAGAAGTTTTTAATATCGTGGTTGGTGTAGAGGTATGTGATGAAGGCTGCCATTAATATAGTCTTGCCAACTCCAGTTGCTAGGGCGAAGGTGATGGAGGGGAAGTCCCGTTCAAACTCACGAAAGATTGGGTATTTAGTGCGAACTAACCCTTGGAGTTCCTCGTCTGTCTGCTGGAAATTTAGGCTTTTCATTAGGTCATCTAGGATTACAAGCGATTCATATTGTGGTAGACGTAGAGACATATTATTTTTGATTGTACGGATATTAGTCATCATCGTTATCACCCTCGCTTATGTTTAAGTCATAGTTGTCCTTGCCCCATTCGCAACGCCCTAACAACATACGTGGGATGTGGCGTACAAGGATATTATCACAGCGGTCTACACACTCTGTATCAAAACTTTCAGAACAGATTAGCAGGTATTCGTTCTCCCCTAGCTGGCTGGATATGTTGTCCAAATATTGCGGAGAGATATGCCCAGCAGCGGTAAAGATGAAGTTGTTATCCCCAGAATATCCTTGTTTCCAGAATACATTTTCATCAGGAGCGTAGGTATAGCCTTCATGTTTCGCCATAGCTTGGCATAGCATCTCATGATTATATTTATCAGAGAGAACAAGAAAGCCGAAACCGCTAGGCTCTAAAAGGGTTGGGGCAAGTTCATAGAATTTAAAGCCGCCTCCACCTTGCCAACCCACAGATTTGGATATACCACCCTGTTCTCCGTCAATTACAGCTTTAAGGCGTGGGATGCAATGGGTGTAAGCGTGTTCGCCTAGCTCAATACCTATCCATTTACGCCCCATTTTATGGGCAACGGCGGCAGTAGTACCAGAACCAAGGAAACTATCCAAAACCAAATCACCCTCTTTAGTTGCTATGTGAAGTATTCTTTGAATTAAGGATTCTGGCTTAGGAGTTTCAAAAATGTTATCCTTATCAAACAATGCTAGGATTTCTTTCTTTGCAATATCATTATGACCAACCTCGTCACTAGGCCACCATGTCCATGGCGCAACCCCAGGTACTTCTGATAAATACCTGATTAAGTTTGGTTGACTATTATTGTTTTTCCCAAAGTAAATTCGTCCCTCACTCAAATATCTTTGATAAGTTTGCTTAGATATCCCCCAACACCTTCCTGGTGGAGGAGTGAAAACATTTCCTTTAGGAGCGGTAATCTCATAAAACTGTTCTGGTGTAGCATGTCCAGCTTGTGCTGTTAGAGGAATGGGTCTCCAACGCCCTCTAGGGTCGTTATTTGGATTTTTATAAACTTTTGCCTGTTCTTCAGTCATAGGAATGAGATTACGTTGTTTCTTGAAAAGTAAAGGAGAGGGCGAGTACACCATGATATACTCATGTACATCACCAATTGCCTCACGGTTTTCTCGTGAGTACCTCTTTTGCCAAACAATTTGCGCTATAAAATTAGAACGTCCAAAAACTTCATCACAAAGAACCTTCAAATATGCTTGTTCATCATCATCAACGGAAATCCAAATGCTTCCACCATTTGCACGCAACAATCGCCACAACAACTCTAAGCGAGGTTTCATCAGACTTAACCAAATACTATGCTCCAAGTTATCATCATAATGTTTAAATGCATTATTACTATTATATGGCGGGTCAATATAAATACAGGATACTTTGCCTGTATATTCCATCTCTAAAGATTTTAGTGCAAGTAGGTTGTCGCCATGTATAAGGATGTTATCACTAGCACCATCACCGTAGGAGTGTTCAGGCTTTTCTATTAATATCCGTGGTTCAGGGTTTATTTGCTCGTCTTTGCCAATCCATGTAAGCTCCAATTTATTCATCTAACTGCTTCAACTCCTTCTTCTGTTGCTTTTTGAACATTGCTTCATCCTCAAAGTAATCTCTACAAGGTTGCAGTATTGGTAAACTTTCAAGAGTCAATGTGTCACTCCAAAAAAGTTCACCTAAGTATCCAGCTTTTGATAGGGCATCTAAATCATCGCTAAATGGTCTTAATGAGTGTTGACCTTGCAAAACATTGATTCTCTTTAACATTCTGTGACTGCGTTTTTCTTTTATCCTCAGTTTTTCGTAGTAGGCATCAACCATTGTATATAGGCATTGCAAAGCATCTTCTTCGGATTTATCAAAAATTGCTTTTATTATTTCTCGCTGTCTACCTTGAAGTTTATCAAATACGACTGCCTCTTGCATATCAAACCACCCTCCACCTCACTGTAAAAATATGTTGCCTCTCTACTCGTTGAGTTAGTTTCTTCTTTGTTTCCTCAATAAGTCGATTGCGCTCATCATCAATCTTATCCTGTTCTTCAAAAATCTGCATACGCAACTGTTTCTTTTTTGGTTCAAGTATAGCAAGTTGTTCTTCTAGTTCTATCCGTTTTTGCAAGGTTAATTTACGTCCTCTTAGCTGGACATTCACTTCATCAATGAGTTTGTCCACCTCTCGGAGGTTGCGTTCTATACCAATTTTAATATCTTTTGACCATTTTGCCAACTTTGTTGTTTCCTCTTCAAAGTAGTTGCTATTTTGGATGGAAATTGTTTCAAGTATATGTTCTTCTTCTGTATGGTATAAGGCTTCTAGTTTCTCCTTCACAGCTTCATCCCAATGTTGAGCTAAATCAGTAGCAACTTCTCCAGCAAGTTCAAAAAGTCGCTCCATTTGTTTCTGGTCAAGGATTTTATTATCCTCACAATAGCCCGCAAACACAAGCCTATTTTCACGTCGGCTACTGTATATAATCTCCATATTGTAGAGAGATAGGCAACCTTCTTTTCCTATTAGTGGCTCTAGGTTGCTGAATTTCACACCATGATTACTTAGGTTTAGTGTTACCACACCATAGCGAGGGTTTCCATGCCCACTCAAATTATCAAATATCAAGGTTTGTGCAAGTGAACCCTTTAGACGAAAACGCTTATCCAACGGGGCATCCTTGTTTAGTTCGTACTCACCTGAAATACGTTTATAGCCGTATCTACTGCTATAGTAAGGATTTTCAAATATGTTAAACTTCTTGTTTTCATCGTCAAATGTTGCGTACTTACCGTCTAGTTTATGTTTGGCAATCGACCAAAGCATGGTTTCAAACTTTGTGATGTAACTTTCGCTATCGTCGTAATTTATTTTCAAGCGTTTCGTTACATCCTCGTCAAAGTTTTCTAACAACTTCTGTTTTATTTGGCTTATTTGGGCATCTATTTGGGGTGATAGGCTTTCTTTTAGTTCAACGAAACTCTTTTCAATTTCATCCGCAGTTCTGCACTTCTGGTATATTTCCATAATCCGCTTCTCAAAATCCATAGCATCAATAGAGCCAAGAACACTATCACTTGCTCCAAATACACCCTCGAATAGCTGGAATTTATCGCATAGCAATTCGTATACTCGTTGGTCTGCAATGTTGTTCTTATTTAGGAAGTTTATTACAACTACGTCAAACGACTGCCCGTAGCGGTGACAACGTCCTATGCGTTGCTCTATTCGTTGTGGATTCCAAGGAAGGTCGTAGTTAATTACCATTGGACAGAATTGGAGGTTCACACCTTCTGCCGCAGATTCCGTGGCAATCATAATTTGTATGTCATCTTTAAAGCGGCTAATTATTTCCTCTTGCTTTTTCTGTGACATGCCACCAAAGTATAATGCAACCTTGCCTTTATATCTACTATTCTCAAGGATTTTATTCAAGTATGTTTGTGTACGACGGCTCTCTGTAAATATGACTGCCTTTTGTGGAGCGTTTAGGCTGGACAGCTTCTCAAAGCCTTTTTTAAGTGCGATAAGTAGAGCCTCCCCTTTAGCATTGCTTTCAATGCTTACAGCAAGGGCATGATATTCTGTTAGTTCGAGAATTTCCGCTTGCAGAGACAACCTATCTTTCTCACTCAATTTCTTTCGCTTGGTGACTGGGACTTGCTCCTCGTAATCAGATAGGGATATGTCATCTTGTATAGCTAAGCCCTTACCACAATCACCCGTCTCTAGCATAGCAACTAGCCGTTGGAGCATTGTTTCCAAAGTACCAGCGACAGCGAATGTAGAGGAGGACAGCAGTTTCCATAAGACTAAGCTTATAAGATGTCGCCCGCTACTTGGCAATGCCCACAGGTTATCACGTTGAAGATATGCGGAAAATTTATCGTACAGCTCTTGTTCTTCTAATGTGGGTGTAAATTCCTGTGTTATTGGCAGACGTTCAGTATAGTTAATATATTCCAAGACTTGGCGACGTAAGGTACGGATACATATAGTTTTTAGCCTCCCTACAAGGTCGGAAAATTCATTCTGGTCTTCATTGCGTAGGAAGGAAAACTGAGCTTTAAAACTTTCAAGACTACCAAATGTGTATTCATCTATGAAGGAGACTAACCCGTATAACTCCAGAAGGGAATTTTGCAATGGTGTTGCTGTAAGAAGTAACTTGTAGCAATCCCTCAAAGAGTCTCGAATAGAACGCGCAATTACATTGTCGGATTTGTAGACATTGCGTAGTTTATGCGCTTCATCTATGACGCAAATATCCCAATTTACATCTTTAATATAGTCTGCTTTAGAATGCGCGAAGTTGTAAGAGGTGATGATTATTTCGTTTAGGAAGAATGGGTTCTTCTGTGTTTTCAAAAGGGTGTTAAAGCTATCACCATCCAGGATGACAGCGGGAAGGTAGAATTTATCTTCTAGTTCTAGCTGCCATTGACGACGTAGGTTGGCAGGGACGATTATTAATATTTTGCGTTTATCCTCTGCCCACTTCTGTGCGATGACAATTCCTGCCACTATGGTTTTACCAAGTCCTACCTCATCTGCTTCTATTATCCCACGGCTAAAAGGTGAGCGTATAGCAAGAAGAGCTGCTTCTATCTGATGTGGGTTAAGATCAACCTTGCTATCTTGCAAAGTGGCGGCAATTGTGGCTATATTACACTCACTACTCTGCTGTGTTAGGATATGAGAATAGTATATCGCATGAAAATCTGTTATCTGCATGTTTTCACCTCCAAAAGACTATAGGGCATAATATCCCATAATTAGAGTTTTAGCAAATTAAAGCGCACTGGTATAATCATCCTCAATATGGTAGGATGAACGAAAGGAGACCTAGAATGCTAATATTATTTCCTTCAGACTACGACAACATCAAGCAACCAGACCCAGATTATAAAAAGGAGTATGAAGCGGTTTGCCAAATCCCAGACTTCAAAATTATTCTCTACAACTATGATAGTTTCGCGCAAGGTGAATCGTTAAGAATATACCCTGATAATTATTTTACAGGCGAATGTATTTATCGTGGTTGGATGCTGAATCCAGAACAATATACTACCCTATATGACTTTTTAAGAAGCAGAGACATTAAGCTAATTAATACGCCAGAAGAGTATAACACCTGCCACCTATTTCCCAATATTTATCCTGAAATAAAGCAGTACACTCCAAAAATTCTATACTTTGAGAAAGAACAACTTATCGACTGGAATTTGGTAAATAGCGCCTTCACGCACTTTATGGTAAAGGATTATGTAAAGTCTGTAAAAGGACAGGACTTTCCAGTGTTCTTTGAAACCCCAATACAGCCAGAAGAAATGAACCAGTATATTGACAAGTTTATCAAACTTAGAGGAAGCCTATTTACTGGTGGTATAGTATTCAAGGAATATGTTGATTTAAAGATGTATGGAGGTAGCACGAATGAGTATAGAGCCTTTTATCTAAGAAGTGAGCTACTTTCATTATCCCTAAATTCTAATCAAGCAGATAGTTGTCCGCTTCCTCCACAAGAACTCGTAGCTAGGCTCAAAGTCTTAAAGAGTCTGTATTATACTGTGGACTTTGCAGAGATAGCCAATGGTACTTGGATTGTGCTAGAGACAGGAGATGGGCAAGTATCAGGACTTTCTCCTAATCAGTGGGAGTTCAAGCATTATGAAGATATGCGAAACATCATATGCTGTATCAAATAACTATCACACATTCCCTTCACAGTATGAATCATACATTATAAAAAGTGGAGGAATTAATATGGTTTATACAGCAAGAATTAAGTTTGTAGACGATGGCTCAGAACGGAATGTTTCAATATCAGATTTACTTGGCGAGGAGAACCTTCCTTATGGCTATTATGACGAAGATATATTCTTCTATGGTCTAAGCCAAGAGCAAGCGAAGAAGGCATTACTCAGTCAAGAGCCTTGCGAAGGTGAATGGCTTATCTTAGAATTAGATGACCTAATTACAGGCGAGATTCGACCTTGTATGTTACAAGGAACTGATGTCATTAGTGGTGTAAGTATCACTGAGGACGAAGTACAGTTCTGGGGTGTTTACAGGAATAATCTTGATGGAACACAAACACACATTTTAGATACTGTGACAAAAGAAGATGCCGAACATGTGTTAGACTTAATGAATGAGTTTGAATGTTTCCGCTTGAATAAATTAACGGGGGCTGTCATGGCAAATAGAGTTGTAATACCTGCTGAGATACAAGGGAAATTGGAAAAGAGACTAGCGCAAGAAGGTTTTATGCCAGATGGCTATGTAGAGCAAGAAATTACAAATCAAACAAATGTACCTTGCCCTTTATGCGGAAGACATGTAAAAGTAACTTGTAAAGGTAATTCGTGTAGGGTGGACTGCAAGGAGCATGGTACAATAATTTCTGCACGAGGTGTATAGCTGATATGACTAGAAATATTTTAGGCAATGAGGAAATAAAATTAGCCTATGATTTTGCGAAGGATGCCCATCAAGGTCAAGTCCGTAAGGTTAGTGGGAAGAATGTTTTCTTTCATATGGAGGATGCGTATGATATAGTATTTGATATGACACTTCCTGAAAGATGGAATCCCTTAGTTCGACCAATGGGCTATCCTCTTGATGTCATTCTTTGGAATAACACGGCTGTGTTGAAAGCGGTTCTCCTGCATGATACGGTGGAAGATACGAAAGTCACTTTGGCAGATATAACAGCTCAGTTCGATTCTCTTACCACTCATTACGTTTCCATTATGACCGAGGATAAGAGTAAACCTTGGAAGGAAAGAAAACAGCATACGATTTGTTTTCATAGAGAGGCAAGAGACCCTTGGGTTAAACTTATAAAATTCGCAGATGTGTTAAGCAATGTGCGGAGCTGTAAGGAAGATTATGAGAATGTAGGAGATGTATTCTTTAAAACATTAAAGCCAAGAAGTTTTACAGAGTACTGGTTTGAGTTGATAGATACATTCTCTATTTTCAAGGAGTTTGATGAGTACAAGGAACTCTTAGAACTCAAAGCATACTTTGCAGAGATAATCCTTGCTTACCAAAAGAAATAACACAGAGCACTTGTCTAAACACTACAGGCAAGTGCTCTTTTGCTGTTCAAAATACCAGACCATTCTCCCTTCTCCATTTGAAATAAAAGACGGCAATCTATAAACAAGGAGAATTGTTATGATTATTGCAAAAGTGTGTTGTAGTGACATAGATGTTGAACTTAACTTCGATTTGGATAATTCGACCTTCTTTCTTAGAATGTTCAAAGAAGAGGGATTGGGAGGGTTACATCTTCAGCTCTATGAGGGCTTGATAAAACTTGATTTCATAGGTGATTGTCCTTTCACGGCTTTGGAGATTAATACTCCGTTCTTGCTTGATGTAAAGAAATCATTGGAGAAAGAATTGGAAAACAACATTCTCTATGTCCGTGCGATAGGCTGGATTGCTACAGTTGTTAAGTATCACATTCATAAAGAGAACGGGACTGATAATGGCTATCCAAAATTTGAAGGAAGTTTCGTTAGTACCACGGGATTTGCAGATGTTATGAACTATGTGAAATACGTTCCGAAGCATGATTTAAGCGAGCGTGTGCAGACGAAGGAAGATGTGTTGGCTATTATGGACGAATTGACTTTTGATATTGAATGTGGACAATCTTTAGCAAACACTGCTAAGAAATTTAGTATGCCTGACATTACTCACATGGTAAAACTGGTTTTTGGGGATAATCCTAGAAGAGAGACTCTATCAAGGCTATCAATGTTTATATCTTTAGCATGTTGGTTCATACGAACATCTTTTCCTAGCGATATGGCACAAGCATCATAACTATGATAGAATGTATAATAAATGTTTAATTTGAAAGGAGAAATCAACG